>Ga0210406_10008344_pt1 | contig 10368 bp, 8 predicted proteins | sample IncBWC30MmetaG_FD_155454 | JGI IMG/M metagenome (GOLD analysis project Ga0210406, IMG submission 155454) | Forest soil microbial communities from Barre Woods Harvard Forest LTER site, Petersham, Massachusetts, United States - Inc-BW-C-30-M | ecosystem: Environmental > Terrestrial > Soil >... | reverse complement strand
CTCCTTCAACGAGTTTGGCCTCGTCTGCCTCACGCGCAAACGCACCAAGCAGGCTCTCGAACGCGTCCTGTGCCAACCATGCCCCTATTGCACGGGCTCCGGAATGGTCAAATCCATCCCCACGCTCTGTTACGAAATCCAGGCCGAAGCCCGCAAAATGGCCACCGCCGAACACGAAGGCCCCAATCTGACCCTCCGTGTTCATCCCGAAATCGCGAAAGCCCTCAAGACCCGCGAGTCCATGCTCATGGACGAACTCGAACAAACCTCACACAAACACATCATCATCCAATCCGACGCCACCCTCCACTGGGAGCAGTACGACATCTATTAAATGTAGTTCTGCGCCGGGGACCCGCTTTTGACTTAGGGAGAAATTCTGCAAAGGTTGTCGTGAAACAGGCCCCGCATGGGGCTTGTTTCATTTATGGCCAGACTTATCCCTAGCTTCCTTGTGAGATTGCGGAGCATGTAGGAGCCGCCGGGACGCACGGGAATGAAACTATCCTATTCGTTCCATCCGAGTTTCGAGACTCAGCGCTTTCCAATAACCGAGTTGCCGTTATTCACTCGCGATCGCCATGCGGCGAGGCGAATCCACGCCTTCAGGGGAGGGGCTGGGTCACGCGGTAGAACTTGCGCCCTTCGCGAGCCAGATAAGTCACCGAGTTATCGTCTCCAAGGCGTAGAGTAGGCTGCCCCTTGTCAGTGGGTGCAACCCTGCCAAATACCTGTAACCCCGGGCCTCAAAAACCAGTACGTAGATATAGAGAGTCCTGATGGAACTGCTGGAACGGTTTGCGGCGGGCGACCTCCAAGCCTTCGAGGTGCTGTTCCGGCAGCACCAGAAGGAAGTCTATGCCTGGACCGTCCGCATCGTCCGCGACACCGGCATTGCCGAGGATCTAACCGTGGAAACGTTCTGGCGCATTTACAAACACCGCGCCCAATTCAAGCCGAACGGCAATTTCCGCGCCTGGGCACGCAGAATCGCCACCAACGCGGCGCTCGACCATCTGAGGCGCAGCCGGCCGGAAACTGCGCTTCCCGAGAATCTCCCTTGCGCGCCAAGCCCGGATGGCGCCGTCAGCCGAGAGGCTCGCGACAGCATCAACAGAGCTTTCCGCGAGCTTCCCGCAAAATACCGGCTGGTCGCCAGCCTGGCACTGGTGGAAGAAGAAAGCTACGCGGAGATCGCCCAAGCTGCGGGAATCTCCGAATCGCTTGTAAAAGTCAGAGTTTTCCGCGCCGTGCGAATCTTGCGAAAAAAACTCAATTCCCTTCGGGCAGAGGTGGCCACGCAATGAGCAACGAAGACATCGAAAGCATGAAAGAACTCCTCAAGCAGGCCGTCGCTCCCGTTCCAGGCGGCGAACTCCGCCGCGACCTCTGGCCGCAAATGCTCCGCAAACTCGACGAGCAGCCGTTCCCGGTCCACAGGGTTCCCTGGTTCGACTGGGTGCTCGCCGCCATCTTGAGCGCGGTTCTCATTCTCTTTCCCGGTTCCATCCCGACCCTGTTGTATCACCTGTGAAACTGGAGGCTTTATGAATCAGCATCCTTATTTGCGCGCGTACATGGCGGGCGTGGTAGTCCCCACGATTTTTCTCCTGGTCGGCGCCACGGTCTTTGCCATCGCCCGCTACGTTTACAACTTCCCCGTTCCCGTCGAGCGCATCATCGTTTTCCCCATGGCTGTCGTGCCTAACGTCTGGGGCCTCTGGAATGTCCTCTTCGTTGCGTGGCGCTCCCGCCTGCGAATCCCCATCGGCCTCCACGGCGCGCTGTTGCCATTTTTGCTCGCGCCCCTCGGCATTGTTCTCGCCAGCATCCTGAATTTTTCAATTCCCGGCTTTGCCGCCCACATCTTCCCGATCGCCGCTCCGCTCAGCCTGATTGCCTACTACCTGGCCTGGAAATACCTGGTCGGCTCCCTGAATCGCATTGTCAACCTGGCATGAACTTCACTCCGTCTCGTCTGTCCCGGTGGACAGGTGTTTGAGGTGCAAGCCGCCGCAATTTTGGTAGCGTTTCAACAATAACTCCGGGATGAGTGGAGACTATCGCGCGATTTTGGAAGAGTTGTCCGAGGGCGGAGGGTTCACGCAAGTTTTCTTTGCAGGATATTCGACAGGGCGGAAATCTGGCCAGCAAGATGGCTGGAGTGCCCTATGTTTTGTCAACCGTGAGCTGGGAGATGAACGAAAGATCCATAAAATTATGCTCCCGTACAAATATTGTCCTCATCCTTAGTACAGAGTACAGGAACCCATATATACCCTGTTATACCATACGTTAAATTCGCGATTTAGATGCAGTTTAGTTCACCTAAGCCCAATAAATTCAGCGACATACTGTATGTCACGCACGCCTCCGGATGTGGCATTTAGAGTGCACTCGTAAAGGCGTGTGATTCCTGTAGATCTCTGTTTACTTAATTAAGACTTCGTAACCGTTCAGAGCTTTTGCTTCAGGAGGGATTGATGAATGGCAAGACGAGATTTCTTTTTGTGTTGGTTTCGATAGCCGCGCTGAGTCTCCCGCCAATTCTGAGTGCGCAGACCAGCAATGGAACGATTGCTGGAACAATAATGGACAAGTCTGGGGGCGGGGTCCCTAAGGCGATAGTGAGCGCCACCAGCCAAGACCTGGGGAAGACACTTGGGACGGCTATCACGGATTCGTCCGGAGGTTACCGCATTGAGGCGCTGTTTCCCGGCAAGTACACCGTGAGCATCAAGGCGGCGGGCTTTAGCGAACTCAAGGTTTCCGATGTAGACGTGCGCGGATCCTTTACCACGACCGTCAGTGGCACTTTGGAAGTAGGTACCGTCACCGCCAGCGTGCTCGTGGAAGCGTCGACGGGCCAAGAACTGCAAACCCAGTCGGGCGATTTGAGCAAAGCGTTCAGCGAACCGGAAATCGACAATCTGCCTTATTCCAACCTCAACCCCATTTCATTGGTATTGACGCAGGCTGGCGTGATCGGTGCGGCGCCGGTTGCCGCCGGTAACACGAACAACAGCAATTTTGGCTTAAGGACCAACGGAACGCAATTCGTGGTAAATGGCACGCGGCCGCGAGCCAACAACTTTCTCATCGACGGTCAAGATAACAACGACAATTCCATTGCCGGCCAGGCGTTTCAACCCGACAACGGCGCGGCTTATGGGGAAGTAACCATCCTTACCAACGCGTACAGCGCCGAATACGGGCGGGGGGGCGGTTCTGTCACCAACGTCATTTCCAAGGGCGGATCGAATGACTTCCATGGATCGGCTTGGGAACTAAGCCGCAATACCTACTTCGCTGCAATTCCCGCCGATCAGGGGTTTAGCGGCGTATGCAGCAACCCTGGACCGAACTGCTCTTCGGTAGGCAATCCCGTCGACAACGAGAACGTTTTTGGGTACGCCATGGGCGGCCGAATCATCAAGAACAAGCTCTTCTTCTTTCAAACCACGCAATGGGATCGCGAGCGGCAAACCGCGAATGGTAACATTCTGAAGCTTCCCACGGCGCAGGGCGTTGCAACACTGCAGTCCTTGGGTCCTAACGCTAATGTGAACTTCCTACTAGCCGCGCTTAATGGACTGCGCGGCAGCAGCACGAACCTAGCGACACCGATCGACCTGGGCTCTGGGCGCGGCCTGGTGCAAATGGGATTCGTGGAGCGCTCCGGTATTGGCGTAGTGTCGAATTCGCGCACGGAAAACGTCCGGGCGGATTGGCTGGCAGGGGAAAGGGATTCCTTTTCGGCTCGCTACATTCGATCCGATTCGATTTTCAATCCGGATCTCTTCAATTTCCCGAGTCAATTGCAACCGTTTGACTCTCAGCAAGGTGGTCCGTCGCAGACCATCGGCACGACGTGGGTGCACACGTTCTCCGCTCGCGCGGTAAATGAATTCAGGGCCTCGTTCACGGAGATTAACTTCTCTTTCAGTCCGACGGCGGCAACAGCGGCGAACCCTCTCTTTTCAAGCCCTCAGATTTCGATCGCTGGTTTTCCGGCATTGGGCTTTCCCAGCGCCTTGCCGCAGGGACGTGGGCACAAGACGTGGCAGTATCAAGACGCTTTAAGCTACAGCATAGGAAAACACACATTCAAAGCCGGTGGAGACGTAGCCCACCTGGCAGTTGTAGACCAGATCCCCTTTAACTCGCGGGGCACCATCACCTACGCGCCCTGCAGCCCTAATCCACCGGCCACCACGTGTACGTTTACGGCCTTGGCCAACTTTGTGGACGATTTTGCCGGAACCGGGGGCTCGATAAATAAAGTGTTTGGCAGCCCGACCGTAAAGCCATTCGTCACAAGCTATGCGCCGTACGTCCAGGATACTTGGCGCGTAACCACCAACTTCACTCTGGACCTCGGAATGCGGTATGAGTACTGGGGAGTGCCAGAGAACACCTTGCTTTTCCCGGCCCTGAACACCAGCGTCGGTGTTGGCCTGCCGGGATTCACCTTAAGCAACTTCCCGAACATGTATGCGAGTCCGGAGAAAAGCGATCAGAATAATTTCGCGCCTCGCGTTGGATTTGCCTACACTCCTAGAATGTTCCATCGTATTTTTGGCCATGACAAGACCGTCATTCGCGGGGGCTACGGCATCTTTTATGATGGTCTTTTCACAAACATATTGGACAACACCGGCGGAGCTAGTCCAAATGCAGTAGCCTTCACGTCGACCTCAAATACAGCAAATAACGGTCGCGGAATCGCCAACGCCACCGCGGTCCTGGCTGGTGCCCAAGCGGTATTGAACCCACTCGGTAGCGTGACCACCGTGGCCAGTAACCTTGTCAATCCCCTAACCCATCAGTGGAATCTTGACATTCAGAGAGAACTGCCGGGCGGCGTCATTGTAACGGCCGCTTACGTCGGTACCCGTGGAGAACACCTCTTCGAGAGCCAAGCATTCAATCCGCGAGTCAACGGTGGCGCTCGAATGAATCCGAATTTCGGTCCCGTGACCGTCCGCGACAATGCGGGCGACTCCATCTATCACGGCGGGCAGCTTACCGTCGAACGCAAGTTCAGCCACGGACTGCTGCTTCACGGAGCCTACACCTACTCGAAGCTGCTCGATGACGGTTCCGATGTATTTGGGCCCACGGGCGGTAATACGATCAACCGCAATGACTTCGCACAGAACCCGCTGTGCCAAAAGTGTGACCGCGGTCCCTCCATTTTTGACGTTCGACATCGCTTGGTCGCCTCATACATCTGGGACCTGCCATACGTTCATAACTCCTCCAACCTAGTCACCGGCGTTGTGAAAGCCATCACTCGGGATTGGACCATCTCCGGTACCACCACCGCGCAGACCGGGTTTGCCGGCACGCCCTTCCTGGGAGCGGACATAAATGGCGACGGTTCCATATTCAACGACCGTCCCATTATTGTCGACGCGACCAAAGGCAAGTTCGATCCGGCGCGCTATGGTGCGCCGCCGAAATCGAGCCCGTATGCCGGAACAATAGGCCGCGGCAGCGTGGAACTGCCCGGTTTCCAGAACTGGGATTTCGCGGTGCAGCGTGCCTTCAAAATGCCTTTGTGGAAGCTGGAAGGCCAGCGGCTCACTCTTCGCGGAGAAGCCTTCAACGTATTTAACCATCCCAACCTTGGTATACCCGACCTTAACCTGGCAGATGGAAATTTGGGTCTCGCTTCTACGATCTATGGTGGTCGGGTACTCAAAATCAAGCTGACCTACTCGTTCTAAGAGGCTTCGACAACAAACGGAACAGCAAAAAGGAAGCCGCCATTGGCGGCTTCCTTTTCTTTCTTATGCATTCTTCCGATGTCCCGGATTAGCCAATCCCCTACCCTTTCGGTATTTCCATGAATTCGTGATAGCTTCTCTCGCAACGCTGGCACTGCGAGAGGTCATGCATGACTTTGCCGAGTTTTGGCCGGTCTATGTGCGGGCCCATAGCAGGCCGGGCACGCGAGTGGCGCATCTGCTGGGCACTCTGAGTGGATGGATGTCGGTAGGGGCGGCTATTGCCCAGCGTAGTTGGTGGTGGATTCTAGCTGCTGTCGTCCTTGCTTACGGGCTGGCGTGGGTCGCTCATCTTTTTGTCGAGCACAATATGCCCGCCACTTTCGAGCATGCGCTGTTTTCTTGGTGGGCCGACCAGCGCATGGTCTTTCTGATGGTCACCGGCCTGATGGGTGAAGAAGTGAAGCGGCACGCCGGGCCCGCGCCGGCAATTCATTAAGCGCGACGAAGGCGAAGATCGATCAAGACACCACTACTGCAATTTTGCATTGCTTGCTTCCCTGTGCCCGTCTAAAGTACTTCCTTGCTCTCTTCCAGCCGGGGCCAAATCTGTTCTTCTGAACCGATTAAGGGAGGAACCATGTGGAACAAGCAGCAAACGCAACCTGAGGCCCCCGCCGCTCCGCCGGTACCGGCCTCGCCATCTCCAGCATCCGTCGTCGCTTTCGGCGCACCCGCAGCCCCGAGGCCAGGCACCTCCGCGAGCACTCGCAGTGCAGCTCGCCTGGGGTCCGGCCTGCATATCAAGGGTCAGCTCACCGGCACGGAAGATTTGCAGATTGACGGCAAGGTGGACGGCCCCATCTCGCTCGATGGCCATCAACTCACCGTCGGTCCCACCGCCGTGCTCAATTCCGAAATCCATGCCGGCGAAGTGATCGTGTTTGGCAAAGTCATCGGCAACCTCTATGCCCGCGACCGCGTCGACGTCAAGACCGACGGCTCGGTCATCGGCGACATTTCTACCGCTCGCATTAGCATCGAAGATGGCGCCCATTTCAAGGGCCGCATCGAAATCGATCCGGCCAAAGCCCAAGCCGCCGCGGGTTAACTAACGCCGCCTGGTCGCCCAGCCCCAACGCGCTTGGCCTGCCTTCGATCGGGCGCAAAGGATGGTTTTCCGGTACTCTAACTGGCGGCGTGCGATGGCGCAGTGGAGTTAACTGGGTCTGGGCTTGCCTGGGGTACGTTTGACGTCGTCGCTAAGAACAATCGCTTCCGCGATTTCTTTCATCGATTTGCGGCGTTGCCGGCTTTGCCGTTGCAGCGTGACGTAGGCTTCTTGTTCGCTCAACTGCAAATCCCGCTGCAGGATTCCTTTGGCGCGCTCGATGACCTTGCGGGTCTCCAATTGTTCGGAAAGCTCGAAATTCTCTCCCTCGAGCCGCGCCATTTCAATTTCCGCGCCTACCAGAAACCCGATCGTGGAAATGAGATGGATCTCGCGCTGGCTGTAGTCGTGCGGCTGCCGGTGTTGCAGGTTGATGACTCCAACCAGCTTGTCGCGGGATAGCACGGGCACAGACAGGAATGCCTGGTAAAGATCCTCGGGCAGTTCGTTGAACAACCGGAACCGTCGATCTTCTGAAGCATCGCGCGCGACGGCCACGGGAGTCTTGTGCTCGGCAACCCAACCCGGGATGCCTTGTCCTGCTCGGAGCTTCAATCGATCTACAACTTCGGAATGCGGGTTCTTCGACGCCCGCAGGACAAGCTCATCTCCCTCCAGGACATAGACAAAACACGAATCGGACTCCACCACCGCGGAAATAACTTCTACGGCGCGTCCTAAAACCTGCGGCAGCGGATCGGCAGTCGCGATGCGGTTGCCGATTTCATGCAGCATGTCCAATTCGTCGCTCTTAACCGATAATGGGCCGCTATCGTAATTCATAACCAATAACTTACCGGGCTGGGGTTGTGGGGTCCAATTGAAAATTTGCAGCGCCTGAATCAAAAGGAAAACGGCTGCGGCGGGCGGGCCGCTGGATCGGCCCACCGCCGAAACCGGGACTTCTTCTCAGTCGGTGGCCTTGGATGCCGGCGCCGGTTCAGGGCGCACGGCCCTGGCAAGTGTCGGGTTCTTATCCTTCGGGCTCAACCAATCGAAATCGAGAACCAGTCTTTGCTGGTCCAGATACATGGCGTGCATGGCCATTCCATCGCTTGCCGGCTCCAGAACGAGCTTGCTGGAGTCGATTGGGTGGTCGCTCCGCGAGGCCATCGCGAAAACGCCGACAATCGGCCCGCTGCTCGACTCTGGCTTCACGATGACCAATACTGGCTGACGCCCGCCCCGGATCGAATCCACGGTTTGCGAAACGCCGACGGGCGCAATGGAGAACGTGTAGGCTCCCGCCGGAAGTATTCTGTCCCCGAAATGCGTATTTTCAGCGAGTGTGAACCGTCCGGCGACGGTATCCTGGCCGAAAAGGGGGCTTGCGGCTCCCCCCAGGGCGGCTAGCCCCAGCAATGCCATTCTCGCAATTCTGCTGCAATAAATCGATTTACTTACAAGCGTTGCCATTTTGTTCCTCCACTATAGATTTGGATGGACGCCCAAAGCTTTGCTCCGAGCGTCGCCTAAGTTGTCTTGTATCCGCTTCAGACCACGAGGTCAGAGAACAACCGGTGCCATCGAGAGGCTGGTCGAGCTTGCTGAAGAACTGCGTAGTTCCGTCGTACGTTGCAGCGTGGCAAACGCGCGAACTCTACACTGCCACTCTTGCAGACTATTTCCGGAGAGTCCAATCGAAAGAATTCATCTCTAGGATGCGCCCGGTCAATTAACGCGGGCTCCTGATGCGCCTCGGGATCTGCGGCGATCCGCAACTCGGGATCTTTCCCCGAACTTCCGGTCTAGACCTGCTGATTTCCTGAAATACCGACGCACTTTCCCGGGATCGTGGTCAGCTGACACCCGTTCTGTTCCTCGAGGCCGAGCCGGTTGAGCTATTCACTTCTCAGCGCAACGATAGGGTCCACGCGCATGGCGCGCCCTGCAGGCACGGCACAAGCCGCGAGCGCCACCATGGCTAACAAGGTCATGACACTCGCTAACACCAGCGGATCGAGCGGTCGCACGCCATATACTTCCGTGGCCACGACTTTTTGCAGCGATGCTGCACCGGCAATTCCCAAAACCAAACCGAGCAAAATGAGTTGGAACCCCTCCCACAGAACAAGCCTGAGAATACTCGCTCGGGTGCTGCCAAGCGCCACTCGAATCCCGATTTCACGAGTGCGTTCGGCCACCAAGTACGCCAGCACCCCATAAATTCCGAGCGTCGCCAGAAACAACGCGACTCCGCCGAAGGCATTTGCCAGCAGCATGGAAGTCCGGCGCGAAGACAAGGAGAGATCGATTCGCTCTTTCATAGAGTGCACATCGAAAACTGCCAGGTCCGGATCCAGGCTAAACATTTCCGCGCGAAGCCCCCGCACGATGGAATCGGGATTGCCGGCGGCCTTGAGCGCAAACGTGAAATTGTTGTCCGGGTCCTGGGAAACGGGGAAATAGTACGCTCCTACGGTCGCGCCGGAATCGTCAAGATGCTCGTAGCGCAAGGTGTGCGCCACACCCACAACGGTCAGCCAAACCGTACGCTCGTCAATCTTCAATAAATCTTTGGGATTACCCGGCAAATACATGCGGCGTCCAATAGGATCGCTGTTCGGCCAGAAATGCTGCGCCAAGCGCTCGTCCACGATGACTACGCGAGGAGAATTTTCGTTGTCACGCTCATCGAAGCTGCGGCCCCGCACCGTCGAAATGCCCATAGCTTCGAAGTAACCCGGAGTCACATCCATGCTCAACGGAGAAACCAGGGATTCGTCGGGCTTCATCTGATAGCCCTCCGCCAGAATCACGCTGTCATTGTGATCGCCGCCCAGAGGAATCACGTCCGTTGCGCCCGCGAGCGAAACTCCGGGAATCCCTCGCACCGCGGGAAGCGCGCGGTTCATGAACTTGCGCCAGTCTTCAGCTTTGGGATATCGGGAGCGTGGCAAAGCGACCGATGCTGTCACCACGCCCTCGGGCCTAAACCCCGGCTGGACTTCCAAGAGCCGCCGAAAGCTCGTAAGAAACAGTGCAGCACCCATTAACAGGGCGAACGCAAATCCAATTTGCGCGGCCACCAATAGTTGGCGCACGCTCCGCGTTTTCTTTCCGGTCGTCCCGGTGCGGCTATCCTCATGCAGCGCGTCGCTGATCCGGATCTTTGAAACACTCGCAAGTGGAAATAACCCTACAAACAGTCCGGCGGCCACGGAGAGTCCCAGAGACACCAGAACGACCACGCCATCCATGTGGACTTCCCGTGCCCGCGGCAAATGCTCGAGCCCGATGACGCTCAGCATCCGTAGCAATCCCGCGCCAAGGCCTATGCCACTGACGCCCCCCAGCAAAGCCAATCCGAGGTTTTCCACAATCAATTGCCGCATGAGCTGTGTGCCGGCGGCGCCCAACGCGATGCGCGTGGCCATTTCCCTGCGCCGCAGCGAAAGTCGCGTCAGCGCAAGATTGGCGATGTTCAGCCCCCCTATGAGCAGCACGAGTAACGCGCCACCCCAC
>Ga0210406_10008342_pt1 | contig 10372 bp, 7 predicted proteins | sample IncBWC30MmetaG_FD_155454 | JGI IMG/M metagenome (GOLD analysis project Ga0210406, IMG submission 155454) | Forest soil microbial communities from Barre Woods Harvard Forest LTER site, Petersham, Massachusetts, United States - Inc-BW-C-30-M | ecosystem: Environmental > Terrestrial > Soil >... | reverse complement strand
CCCCAGGCTGCCGCAAAGCGCGGTCCATGCCCGGCGAACTCACCTCCAGGGTGTACCCCGGCCCGGGAATCAACTCCTCCACATCCAAAATCACACTCAACTGCTGGCTAACGCGCTGGCAATCCGCATGGCTAACACCCAGCTGCCCGCCCTCGCGCACCTCCGCTGGCGCCAAGACCAACCCCGCTCCGTCCGTCATCGCCGCCCCAGCTTTCGGCACCCGGTCGATGATCACCCGCAAGAAGCGCTGCTTCCCCACCTTCCACTGAACATCATATATTTCCAGCCCTTCCGACCGCGCCACGCGCTCGGCGGCTTCCCGAATTTTTTCCAAATCCAACCGAAGACTCCCCAAGCAATGCCGGCGTCCACTGCCCTCCAACCGGCCCAACAAAAAAGTGGGCTTGCGCCCACCCATCCGTGCGACCCGCTTCAGAGCGAAAATAGAGTATATTCTGCCAGTACGGTAAAAGCAAGATACCGTATCGAGCCAGAATCGCGAGCCAATCCCAGAAATGCCCCGACCGTCGTGCCGCATTCCGGCGCGTGAGGTACCGAACGTCAGGCCGTTCCCCTAGCGGTCGAAAACTTCGAATCACCGAAAAACGCCCGTGATCCCGCGAACCCATCGCGGGATTTGTCTGACCCAACTCATAACCGATCACCGGCGGTGGCTAGAACTCCAGACGAAGCGAGAGCTGCAAGCTGCGCTCGCCTTGCCCGGAGCGGCCGCTGCCCTTTGAGAGGACTTTGCCGAAGGTCGTGGTGTTGGTCGGGTTGAGGCCGGTATTGGTTGTGCCGCTGCAACCGCTGTTGCCGCACCAATTCGGATGATTCCACACGTTGTAAGCTTCGGCGCGGAACTGGAAGCGAAAGCGTTCCTTGACCGGGATGGCCTTGAATAAGCCAAGGTTCCAGTTCTGAAAACCGCGCTGGTAGGTGAGGGGGCTGCGGAGAACCGCTGCGCCCCTTTTTAACTTAATGGTGCGGCACGCCGGCACCAAGCGGTCGTGCCGACCGGTCTAAGAAGACTCCCGCTTTTCGAGTGACCTCCCAGAGGGAGAGGTTTAGAAATAGAAGCGTAGAGAGAGCTGCAAGTTGCGCTCGCCGTTTCCGGAGCTGCCGCTGCCCTTCGTGAGAACTTTGCCGAAGGTGGTAGCGTTCGCTGGGTTAAGTTGAGGGCCGTTCCAATTAGGATGATTCCAGACGTTGAAGGCCTCGGCGCGGAATTGAAGACCATAGCGCTCGGTGATGGGGAAGCTCTTGAAGAGGCCCATGTTCCAGTTCTCGAGGCCCGGCTGATAGATGACGTCGCGTACCCGTTGGGTGACGAATGTTCCGGGGGCTGGTTTCGTGAAGATCGCCGACCCATCGGAGTTGGTTGTAGAGAACCATTGCCCGTTCGGACCGAAGGTCTTTATAAGATTGGGGGTACCGTTCATGGCCCAAAATTGACCGTTATTCCCGCATCCAAAGTTGGCGTCCTGGCCGACGCCAGCAAAGTCTTGGCCCGACTGGATCGCGTTGCAAGGAGTTCCGGTCTGGTACTGAACTATGCCGCTGATTTGCCAGTCACCGAGAAGTTTACCGAGCACGTTTTGGCGCCCGCGGAGGAAAGGAAGCTGATACAAGTAGTTAGCGACAAAAATGTGACGTACGTCGAATTCGGACGGACCCCAGAGCATGCTGATGTCATAGGTGTCGGGCACTACGTCGCGCTGGTTGGAACCATTATCCATGCTCTTGGAGAGGGTATAGGAAGCGCCGAATTGAAGGTTCTTGCTGAAGCGGCGGCTCCAATTGACCTGGAGGGAGTTGTAAATGGAGTTGGCGACGTTATCGGTTTCACGGATCGTGCCGAAACCCAAGTAGGGGCGAATCGCATTGATATTCGCGGTTGGGTTGGCGGCCCGTTCTGCGGGGGTTGGCTGATTGATGTCGGCCTCGCGCTGCTGGTGCAAGCCACGGTGCCCGACGTAGGCAACGCTGAGTATGGAACTCCAAGGCAGCTCGCGCTCGACAGTAGCGTTCCAGGCCCAGGACTCGGGATTTTTGAAAGCTTTGCTTTGGGTGGTGACAACGAGAGGAACGGCGTTGGTGCCGCCGCCTCCGGGATTATCTACCGAGCCGAATGATACGCTGGCATTGGGCTGGAAGGGCGGATTCCCGCCGAGAAAGATAGAGTCGCTGACACCCAGGCGAGTGAAGAAGCGACCTCCGCCGGTGCGGATGACGGTCTTGCTGTTGAGTTGGTAGGCGATACCGACGCGCGGCTGGATATCACCGTATTGAATATCCGAGTAGTGATTCGGTAAGCCGCGGAAGAGGCCGTTGTAAAGCCCCGAACTGGCCTCGGGGAAATGGCTTGAAGCGTTGGATGGGAAGCCGCTGCCGGGAATCACCATGCCGTTGTAGAGCTGAGCGATGGTGGGGCTACCGGTGATGAGTCCCGTTTTCGGATCGACGGTTGGGGCCAAAGCCGGATCGTAGAGGGCAGGATCAAATACGATCATGTTTCCCCAGAGAGCATGATAGGGAACGATGACGGTGTAACGCGCCCCGAGAGTGACCGTGAGGTTCTGGCGGACTTTCCAGGTATCCTGACCGAAACCCTCCCACATGTTGCCGCGGAAGATGGTGTACGCGCGGTGGCCGATTTCTGAATAGGTGTCAAACAAACCGAGGGCAGCGTTGCCAACGGCGGCGCCCGAACTGGCAAGGACGTATCCTGGTCTGATGAAGTTTGAACCGCTATCGCTGAAACCGAATTGGCCGTTCTGGTTGTTAGTGCATGTAGAGCAGGCCGAAACATTAATTTCGTCGTTGTCGTTTTCGCCCTGGTGCTCGAACAAGCCACCGAACTTGAAGGTGTGATTGCCGCGGATCCAGGTGAAACTGTCTGACACGTCAAAGATAGGACCGGTGGAGTGGGACGGGTAGGGCCCACCGTTCAAGGTGGAGAAGCTCGTCATATTGACGGAAGGAATGCGGGTGGGAATCAATTTTTCGCTGGCCGGGAAAATGTAGGGGTAGTTGAGGCCAAAGAGTCCAGCACCCTGCGCGACGCCCTTGGTGCGATCGAGAAACGCGGGCTGGTTCACGGGAATGTAGACCTGATCCAAGCTGAAGGTAAACAAGGCTTCGTTGACCTTGGTTGGGCTGATGGTCCAGACGTGATCGATGGAATTGGTTTGATTGGGGCGATTAAAGAATTTAGGAGTTTCATTGCTGTTGCCGTCGAGAGGCTGATACTCAAAAAATGTGAAGTAGACGCGGCGGAACTGGAGGCGCTGTTTATCGGTCAGATTCAGATCGACAGCATAGGTGTCTTTGCGCTGATTTTGTGGGTGCGATGCGGAGAAGAACCAGTTCGACGTGCCGATAGGAGTGGTCAAATTCGGCACGGGATAAGAATTCAATATGCCCAGGCCATTGGGAGTGGCGGTCGAGCCGGTCGTGGCTGTTCCTGGCGCCGGGATAATGTTCCCGGGAAACGGCAGACCCGTTTTCGGATCGCGCAATTGCACGGGGTTGCCAGTAAAGATGTTTTTAACCAACAATTCGCTGAAATTACCTTGGCGCATCAAGAGGGTGGGGACGGTCAAGCCGTTTGAGCCCGTGTCCGTAAAGACATACCGCACCCATTCCTGGCCCCAATACCAGAAAACTTTTTTCTTGTCGGTGTTGAAGTGGCCGGGAATATAGAACGGCCCGCCGACGTTGTACCCAAACTGGTTGTAATGAATGGGAGCGGTGATTTTCGTGGTGAGGGGGTTGGCATTGCGCTGCCAAGGGTTAGCGTTGAAGATGGTATTGCGCACGTATTCGTAGGCAGAGCCGTGGAAGTCTTGCGACCCAGCCTTGGAGGTGACGCGAATCTGGCCGCCGGAGGAGCGGCCGTATTCGGCAGCGTAATCGGTCGTCAGAATCTGAATTTCTTGGGTGGAGTCGACGTCGGCGGCGCCAAGACTGGTTCCGTTAGAGCGGGTGCGGACGGCAGGAGCGCCATCATAAGTGATCAAACTTTCGGGCGTGCGTGCGCCATTTATATTCGACGGCCCCTGGGTGAAGTTGAAACTTAGATTGGCGAGGTTGCCGCCGCGGGTGCCGGGCACCAAATTCGCCATGAAAATCGGGTTGCGACCGTTGATCTCGAGCGCGTCAATCTGTTCGCGCGTGACGAGTTGTTGCACGGATGCCGATTCCGTCTGTAGCTGAACCGCCGAGGCCGAGACCTCGACGGTTTGCAAGGCACTGCCTACGCTCAGCGTCGCGTCAACCACGAGGTTCGCGCTTGGATCGAGCTTATCTTCGTTGGATTGAAACTTCTTAAAGCCGGAGGCTTCGACGCTCACGGTATAGAGGCCGGCCGGGACATTGGTGATGGTGTAATAGCCGGATTCGTTGGTTGTGGCCTGGCGTCCGACACCACTCTTGTTCTGGATCGTGACCTTGGCTCCTGCAATCGTCCCGCCTGACGGATCTTTGACAAAGCCCGAAATCGTCCCAAGGTCCGACTGTGCAAATAGTGGTCCCGAAATCAACAAGCACGCGGAAAGCAGTAGAACCGCCTTAAGCCGTCGGGTATTCATAGGTGCGCTCCTTGTTCTGAAGTCGTGGTTCGGCAGGAGATAGTTCTGTCATCGGCACGGTAGGGCGCTTTTCCGCACGGCGCAAGTGTTTACCCGACGTGCGTCCGGTGTATACACCTGGATTCGCACGCTTATAAGGTATTGATAAAATACGGCTTGCACGTTTCATAAATTTTCGGTAAATGTGATTTGCGTTCGGTTGCCGCCGCCGCTTACATTCATCGTTCGTTGATTGCAGTCCCGTATTCTTATGGCGACGAGTCCGTTAGCGCTCAGACGCTCGCTCGGGAGACGACCGCTATGGAACATCCCTCAGCTACTCGCACCAACCAGAAAGTGCCGCTTATCCATGAATGGCCGGATTGCCTGGAAGGGGATCCGCGTTTAAGTTTGTCGCGGCGCGTTGTCGCCGGCCGCCATTTTGCGAAATCTCCCTTGCTGTCGAAGTTCTTTCTCTATATCGTTACGGAAACACTCGCGGGCCGGCAGGCTGAGATTTCCGAGCATCACATCGGTGTGCAGGTATTTGGCCGGTCTCCGGGGTACCTTACCGTCGAGGACAACATCGTTCGCAACTACGCACGCCAGTTGCGCAGGCGCTTGGCCGAGCACTTCGCGGGCGAGGGCAGCTCGGAATCGCTGCGGGTCGAGATTCCCCACGGCGGTTACATACCGGTATTTACGCGCGCCTCTGACGTCAGCCCGGCTGGAGAACAGCGTAGCGGCCCGATTCCAGACAACGCCGGAACGCATGTGGCAAGCGGGTCTCCGCCAATTGCCCCCCGACGGAACTGGCAACCCCTACTGCTGCGTGCCGCAGTGCTGGCTGCTTCGGCGGCGGTTCTCATTTCCCTGACGTGGTTCGCGGCGGTCCGTACCCACGGTCCGCGCCGGGCTCCCGAGCCAGCACAGCCGCTCTGGGCGGCGCTCTTTGATGGTCCGGCCAACAGCTACATCGTTCCTGCCGATGCCGGCTTCAATCTGTTGGAAGACCTGTCGCGCCGTCCACTGGCGCTGGCAGACTACATCAAGGGTGGATACCTGGAACTGCCTCTTGCCGAAGTCGATGCGCACAGCGCTCAAGATCTGCGCTCGCAACAGTTCACGAGCTTCGTCGACCTCCAGATTGTTACGGCGCTCGCCCGGCTGTCGGAGTTCAATCCGCAGCGAGTCATCCTGCGCTTTCCCCGGGACCTGCGGCTTGATGATCTGAAAAACGCCAATGCGGTGATCATCGGCTCGGTTGGGAGCAACCCATGGGCCGCCATCGCAGGGGACAGCACCAACTTCCGCATTGTCTACCGCGAAGACATGCAGGGCGCAACCCTGGTTAACATGAAGCCGCAACCCGGCGAGGCACCGTCTTATGTAAGCCAGTGGAACGAGCCGGCGCATGAGACCTTCGCCGTGATCTCTTTTCTTCCTAACCTTGGCGGCAACGGGCATCTGCTGCTTCTCGAAGGGCTGGATGTTGCTGGAACCCAGGCGGCTGCCGAGGTACTCTTCCGTCAGGATGCCTTAGCTCCTGTTCTTCGCCGCGCGAGCCGTCCGGACGGCTCGCTTCGCTTCTTCGAAGTACTGGTGCGTTCAACCAGCATCCAGTCGAGCGCCGCGGGGACACAGGTTATTGCCTTCCGGATTCACTGACCCTCGGCACGCTCGAAATGTGGTGTGCGAAGATTGTCGGCCTTCTCCGGCTTCCCGACTGCTTTCAAACCAAATACAGTGTAGTCAGATGTAGTCAGGAGGCATCGATGGCATCCCGGAAGATTATTACACTGCGGCTGGACGGCGGGCTGACCGGAGAGCTAGCCCAACTTCCGCAGTTACGTGAATAAAGTCTTTGGAATCAATGGGAGCACCAGAAAGTTTCCACTACATTTGTACCTGTTCTAACGCGGTGGGCAGCCGCATACCGAGGCGTTGCAACAGGATCCGTTGGTGCTCAGTCGGTTGACGGATGCAGCGCTTCCGTAGCTCCACACCACTGCGCGTGGGCAACAACACATCGACCAAAGTAATCTCCGAGAGCTCTTCAAACACTTGCCGCGGCTCGTCACCGAGTCCCGCTTGTTGGCAGCTGGCTGATTGCGCGCAGCCCTAGCCAACCTCGAAGCGGAAGCGGACTATATCGCGGAAGACAACCCCGCCGCGGCACACCGCGCCGTACAGAAAATCCTCCGAGCCATAGACCTGCCCACTAAGAATCCCGCGATGGGCCGCCCCGGCCGAGTTGCGGGGACCCGCGAGCTGGTCGTTAGCGACACTCCCTACATCCTTCCCTATCGAGTTCGCGCGAATGCCGTTGAAATCCTTCGCGTGTTTCACGCCGCCAGAAGTGGCCCAACAGGTTTTGAAGCCAGAAGAACCGCATGGCGGGCTTTCCCGTCACACGAAGTTCTTGCGGTCCTCCGCACCACAGGCGACTAATCAAACAAATCCGGCTGCTCGCGCGAGATGCGGTCCCACAACGGCTGGAACTGGAACCACCCGACCATGGGGGTGCCAACCTGCGATTCTGTCAGCTTTGCCATTTCGTGAGGAATCTTGCGCGGCTCTCCTGCGGCCTCTGCCAGCAATTGCGCCTGGCAGGAACGGTCCATGGTGATGAACCACCACACCGCTTCGTCCACGGTTTGCCCGACCGTCAGCAACCCGTGATTGCACAAGATGGCGGCTTTCCTGTTACCCAGCGTCTTGGCGATGCGGTCGCCTTCGTCGGTTTCGTAGACCACGCCGGTAAAATCGTCAAACACGACGTGATCTTCATAGAACGCACAGGCATCCTGCGTCAGCGGATCGAGCAGCCGCCCCAGCGAAGACCAGGTCTTGCCGTTAAGCGAATGAGAATGCGCGGCCGCAATCACGTCAGGGCGCGCTTTGTGAATCCGCGAGTGAATCGCAAACGCCGCGGCGTTTACTTCCCGGTCGCCTTCCACGACTTCGCCGCGATCGTTGACCAGCAAAAGATCCGACACACGTATTTGGCTGAAGTGTATCCCGAAGGGATTCACCCAGAAATGGTCCAGCCGCTCCGGATCGCGCGCGGTGATGTGTCCCGCCACGCCTTCATCGAAACCGCACTTCGAAAACAGCCGAAACGCTCCCGCGAGCCTTTCTTTCCGATGGCGGCGCTCCTCGGCGGGCGTGGCGAAAACCGGCGGGCGCGCCATTCGTTCCAACCGCGATTTAACTTGCGGCATAAAATCCTCCTTGCTCTGTTTCGCCTACTATACCGAATTCCGTCCAAAAGTGACCATCGTTCTCAAACCTTGGCAACGCCAGCGTCTCTCGGCGCCGCTTGTGGATTGCGGCAGCAGCTACGAGGTGCTGCATAGAGAGACCGATATTCGTGAACCGAGGAAAGAACTTGAGCTCACGCGCGATCATCTGCTGATCGACTACGGTCCGGTGAAGTTTGAACATAGCGGGACAACCCTCTGGCTGCCGTGGGACGCCGCGATGTTCATGGAGTTGCGCGGAAAGCGGTACCACCATACGCATACGCTGAGGTACTACATGTTATTTTCTGTCGACACTGGTAATACCATCGCGAAACCGAAGCAGGATCCCGCGCAAGAACAGCAATAGCTCGAGACTCCCCCAGCTCTCCAGATCGTCAACCGCGCCGCTTCAAAAAAGAGCGCCGCAAACAAGAGGCAGTGTCCCTCTGGAAAGAAAACGCCCCCGCGTTTGCCGGAGGCGTTTTGACAATAGAAAGTATGGGGGCCTGGCCTGCCCAGCGTATTACTGAGGCGGCTTGGTAGCTGGAGGCGGAGTGGCTGGTTTGGGCGTTGCGGGCTTGGCCGCCGCCGGCGGCGCCGCGCCCGTCTTAACGGGGTACTGCTGATCATAGAGGCGGATGATGTCCTGCGTAACATCGACCTGATTTGAGGCGTAAAGGATTGGCGAATTCTGGCCGGAGGTGTCCAGAACCACGCTGAAGCCGTTCTCGCGCGCGTAGCGGTCCAGAACGTCTACCATCTTGCGGCCGATGCGCTCGAGCACTTCCTGTTGCGCGGCGGCGGCGTCCTCCTGAAAATCATTGCGCCGGCGATCCAGGCGCTGCGTGAGACGTTGGCCCTCGGCCGTGAGGCGCGTTTCTTCCTCTTGGCTCAGTTTTCCCTGACCCGCTTGGAGCTTTTGCTGCAGATCATTGATCTGCTTCGTCAGCGCGTCGATTTCGGTAGAGCGCGGAGCGAACTGCGACTGCAATTCGGCGGACGCCTGCTTACCCTCGGCGGTGCTCCCAATCGCGCCACGCAGATTAATGATGCCCACCGACTTGATCGGTGCGGCAGCCGCTGCGGGCGCGGCCTGTGCCCAGGTTGCTGCCGTGCCGACCAGGCATGCTGCGGACAGCGCAGCGAACCTCAAAACAATTCTCAAATTCACTTTATTCTCCTTGTTTTTGGGTGGTCCCGATGAAATCGAGACCAACCGCAACCAATCTTTGATTGGCTTGAAACTGTTTCCGCTTGCCTGCGCCATCCGCGGGCACCACACAAACCTTGAAGTATAGCCGAGCCGCTCGTGCCGCTGCAATCAGAAAGCGCGCGTCGTCAGCTTCGGAGCATTCGATTCCCACAGTTCCCACCGCAACAGCGGCAGGCCCTAGTTCGGCATCGGGAAGATCAGAAGCCGGTTGTTGGCTTGATCCACGATGACCGCGAGATTCGTAAATTGGTCAATGGCCACGCCGAACTGACCGGAGCCTGGTAGACCAATCGTCTTGATGGTCTTCAAGGGACTCGAGGTAGTATCGACGAGAGATGTCGTTTTGCCTGCAAGGTTTGTGGTTAAGACCGCTCCGGTCTCTGGATTGAGCGCCAGAGCGGTCGGATTGATGCCCACGTTTACGCTGCTGATCTGGCTGTTGTCCGGGTTGAAGGACGAGATCACATTGCCGCCGCTGGAACTGGCATAGAAGACGCCGCTGTTGGCGGTCCCGGTGAACACCGTGGGGTCAAAGACGATACCGGTCGTCGGAGCCGTCACGCTGCCCGGCGTGGCCGTGGTGCTAAGAATGGGCGTGGCCAAGCCAATGTCCACAACTTGCAGTTCCCCTTGGGTTGGCCCCCCGCTGACGAGCCCCAACGCCGTGACCACGGCGATGCCTTGATTGTTCGTGCCGCGATCTGGATCGATGGCCACGGCCGTGGGCTGTTGGAAGCCGCCGACGCTCACGGGAGTAAGCGTTGTTGCCGGAGTGGTTCCGAACAACAGACCCAGATTTATCTCAGAGATGGTGTTCGAGCCGGTGTTGGCGACAATGGCCGCACCCGTCGCATCGTTAATGGCCACCCCTGCTGGGCTAGTCCCGGTGGCAACAGAAGGAACCGCAAGTGAATTCGTCAGCAGATTGACGACGGAAACTGTGCCATCGCCATTGTTGGCCACCACGGCGAGGCCAAAGGGCTGGCTCACGGCCACCCCTTGCGGAGTTTGGCCGACGGCAATGGTGCGGAGGATCTTGCCGAAGTTGGGGTTTTGCGTCGTCGACCCGTTCGCTGTCACCGTCGGGCTTATATCGACCACAGAGATGTTATTGCAGCCGCTGTTGCTGACCACGGCGACGGGGGAGAACGGTCCGTTGGCGAGCTGGTCGGCGATGGCCACGGAGCTTGGGTGTTGCGTGTTTGGCACGGTCGGAGTGCAGACGGAGGTCATGTCGACGGCTTGAATCACAAAAAAGTCGGTGGCGTTGGATTGCGGGCTCCCGCTGACCGTGTCGGGAGTAACCACGTCGAGTGCGTAGCGGTGGGGAAACGATAGATTCG
>Ga0210406_10008341_pt1 | contig 10373 bp, 8 predicted proteins | sample IncBWC30MmetaG_FD_155454 | JGI IMG/M metagenome (GOLD analysis project Ga0210406, IMG submission 155454) | Forest soil microbial communities from Barre Woods Harvard Forest LTER site, Petersham, Massachusetts, United States - Inc-BW-C-30-M | ecosystem: Environmental > Terrestrial > Soil >... | reverse complement strand
CCTCCTGAAGCAGAAGGCAAACGTCTTGAGTCGCTCGAAGCCGAGGTCCGCGAGCGGTACACAAACGACGCCCTCGAAAAAGGCATCGAGATTGCGTTCAACAATCCGGGGCGATCATCGGCGAAATTCGCGGCCGCAGCGATCGCATGGGCACAAAAACTGCCAGAGAAGTCCCAGGACGCCGTTGCGGAAGATGACTACGAAGCAGAATTCAGGAAACGGATGCAGGAGGAGAGGATCGTTAGTGTGGCGGTAATCGCCGCGCGAGACGGCGGTATCGAACTTATCGCGGCTAACGAAACCTGGATTCGAGACACGTTCCTGCAGAGCCTGAAAGGCAAGAGCGACCCTGTCCACAGAGTTCGTGATGGATTGAAGTTCAATCCCATTGCGATCGCTTTCGCCGGAATGGTCGTGCTGCTGAAAAACCGCATTGCCATCGGGGACGTCCGCATAGTTCTGGAAAGCGCTGGAGATGACAACCCTGCGGCGGCACATGGGTTTGCTGCTGCGGCTGGATTGCTCGCGGAGATAGATGAGCGTCTGCCGCGTTCAGTGCTCCGTTGTTCGTTCGGCGCTCGGATGCAGTCGCGCCGGAATTGGAGACAATCGGAGGACGAGCATAATGCGCGCATAGAGGCTCACCGAGAGAATGTCGCAGCCGCCATTGAGGCAGAGCTGGCGTGGCTTGAGGGTAAGAGAGAGGAACCCGAGTGGCCCGCATTCCCGGCCAACCCAGCGCGGACGCGACATCGCTTCGTTTCAGCACGAGAACGGAAGATACAAACTGTCGAGGAACAACCCGAACCGGTTGAGTATGTCGATTACCAGGGCGCGGCATTGTGGCTCGCGAGCGCCGCAAGCTTGTTCGATGTCGCCAAGAGGCCGTGGCTGCGCGACATCGTCAAGTCCTATACATCGTGGACGATGGTTGCGAACGGGACAGAGCTCGGAGAGGATGACGACGCGGAAAGTCGTCCCAGAGACTGGAACGACGCATTCTTCAAGCTGCTCGCCAAGTGCTTGCCGGGGCTGCCGTCGGCGCAGATTGACAAAGTCGCCCTTGAACCCGTCAGCGCGTTGCCGGACGAGTCCTTCCTTGATATCACGACTGTTTTCCTCCGTGAGGTTGACGGGGCCTATTTCAACGATTACACGCTCCAGGACAGCGAGGTGCTGCAGGTGAGATCAGCGCTTGCTCAGAGATTGATGAAAACGAAGGGTTGGGAGCGCCATGTCCGTGATCGCTCGAAGAGGATTGAGATCCACCTTGGGCCTGCTGTCGCGGTAGTACTCTTCAACGATTACGGGCATTTTCAACCGCCAAAATGCTATCTCAAACCGAAAGGCGTTGAGCGACTGACCCCATTTCTTCCGCTGCTCCAAGAAGTGGCGGGAAAAGGAACGTTTCTTCTTGTAGCGATATCGTTGCTGAACCTTATTGAAGCTGCGCCGTCCGCGGCGCATCTGACATTGGTTGTCGGAGCCGGCTTAAGTTGGGCCACGTCAATTTCGGACGACAAAGAGTTCTGGGTTGACCACAGCATCGGCCGTCGCCTGTGCTCCTTAATTGAAGCTATCCTTGCCCTTGACCCAAAGTTGGTTCAGTCACAACAACCGCTCAGAACGGATGTGGACAATTTGCTCGCCACGCTCGTCCGGATGGGGGTTGCCGAGGCTTATCAAATGGAAGACAAGCTGCGTTTGCTTCAATAGCTCGTTTTGCTACGCGATCGGAAATCCTGCAGCTATTTTGAGGAAACAGATGCCAGCATTTTGCCGGTAAATGGCCAATCCAGTTGACAAAACGTGTTTAGGATTGCACGGCGCCAGGATGAACGGCGCATAGGGCAGTCGTATTGCCGATCAAAATCGGAGCTTGAAAAGGATGGCGAGAATCTTTTCGATAGTGGCACTGTAGTTCTGCACGTCCGTATCGGTGGGTTCGACGGTCGCGCGCTCATGGACGAGCTTGTTTCTTATGTTGTAGTAGTGCTGCCCCTTGGTCAGGAGCTTTGGGGGAATAGCAATCTTTTTCGAGACAGCGTCGATCACGTCGGAGCGCTTTTCGAACAACTTTTGGATAGCCGCCTTCCCATAAACATTGGAGGGAAAAAGATCCTCCCTGTGAACGATAAATTCCTTTAACGCGATCTCGAAATTGCTGTCGAGCAGAATTAAGGCGATACGATTTCCGGTTTCAAAATGCTGACGGCCGATGACCTCGACGGCCGCCATCGTTTCCACGAGGCCAAGGGTCCACGGCTGGTCTTGAATTTGTGTCTTGTTCAAGGATTTCAGCTTTTCCACTTGCTGCTTGTTGACCCGCGGCAAGGGCGGCAGGACCAGGGGATTTCTGACGGCGGCGTTTTCCGGCTCCACCGTTTCAATTCGGCCGGATTTGTGGGCGAACACTTTGCCGTCCCAGTCGTCCTTGAACCTGCGGGAGAGCGAACTGTAATGACTCGTAAGTTGGATCAGTGTGGGCCGAACATGTTGGAACAGCGCGTGGTCGAAGTTGATCGCGCTCTTGTTGCTGTTCCACGGCATGAGCCGCGCCGCGCCCTGTAATCGGATGATCACGCGACAGAGCGATGCGTCGGGATGGGGCACGCCGGCTTCCGTGGTTACAAAATAGCCAGCTTCGCGGGCCTTGAGTTCTTTGACGATCAGCCGGTTATTGCAGTAGAAGTACACGCCGTAATTCTCTTCTTCGGGGTTCCGGTCGCGGATGAGCCCGCCAGTGATCGCAACCTGCACCTTTTGGCTTTTCGCGATTTCCACTTCGAAGATAGCCGACCGGGGCACGAAGTCAGGGGGGAAAGCCCAGTTTTCGAAGGTACGCGCGGCAACCGCCGTGCCGTTGACCGTAACCGCGCAACCTCGACCTATAAACCAGGAGTATGTCTCGCCAAGGTGAAGATGGATGTCGTCCACATCGGAAGTGGTGAATGGCTTTCTGAGATGCGATATTTCGACTTGCGTCGTGCCAGGTTTGATGTCGGGAATCGCATAGTAGTTCATCGTCCAGTCCTGTGTCTCAAGCCACTCGGCCGTGATGTCGAGTTCCAGGCTGCGCTCCTTACGAAATCTTGTGCGGATCTCCACGTGCTCTCCGAGGGCAATGCCAGCACGCTTGCTGCCCACGCCAAAAATGCCAATCAACTCCGCATTTGGATCATTCATGCTGCCGCCTGGCACTAGTAAGACGCGAAGATGGTCTTCCCTGACGCCGCCGGCGTTGTCGGTGACACTGATCAACTGGCGCCCGGCGTCGAGCCTAATGTCAACGGTCAAAGGCTGGTCTTGTTTGGCTATGGTCCAACGGTCGAGTGCATTGTCAACCAGCTCGCAGAGGCCCGTTTTCAGACCATAGTCGCTGATGATCGACCAGTACATGCGCTTGTCTGGCGTTCCGTCGATTGGTCCAATCTGTGTTTTCTTGGTGACGACGGTGATGGTCAAGTGCGCATACCTCGATCTTTCAAAGGCTGTTGGCGTCGGCCTCTGGCTTACACAATGGTTGCCATGATAGCCCTTGTACGGCGAAAAGCCACATAGGTTCCAGTAAGGATGACGAAGGTTTCTAAGTTCCGGCGACGCGCGGCAAGGATTCGCTCACCATTTATGGCTACGAAGAGCCTGCTGTACGGTTCTGATGTCGTGCGGGGCCATGTACGACAACGATGGAAACGTCGTGGCGGATTCGCCCTTTCCCGAATTGTTCAGCAACCACCGCGGGCAAAGTTGAAGTGTCTACTGCGCTCGTTGATTTTCTCAACCGCCTTCTCGTCTGGCCTTATGTCGCCGGCGCCCAGTTAAACTATGCCGATAGAATCGGTGGTAGTCACGATACTTTCGCTCCGCGATGTCCTCAGCAAAGTCGTAATCGTCACGGGGGTTCTCTCCTGTCGAACAGACAGCCGCGATTGCGGCCGCTCGGCCCACGTAATACTATTAGCTCCTCGGGCCCAATCTAGACAATTGAGAGGTGCGCTGTGTCACTTCGGGCTAAATTCATCACGATCGTTCTGGCGTCGATCATCTTTCCTGCGGTTATTGCGCGGGGACAAGACGCGACGGCATCCAACCCATCAGCCAAGCAAGTGCGTCCGCGCAAACTACGGGTCGCGCTCTACCCCTTCATTCCGGAATTCCAAGCCGCTGCGGAGTATGTCAAGTTTCGCTATGAAGCCGAGAATCCGGATGTAGCTCTGGATATCATCGATCTGCGGACGAATTACTATGATTCGACTCTCGATAACTACATTGGCAACGCGCACGCGGACGTGTTCGAGCTGGATTCCGTATTACTGCGTGATTTCATCGCGGACGGTAAGATACGCGAGATGCCGGATGGAGCTCTCCTTCCTCCCGACCAGCTTCTGAGCAATGCCGACCGCGGAACACGCCTGGACGGCAAAAGATACGGCGCCGCACACTGGGTCTGCCGCAATTTTCTGTTTTACTCGACCGCTGATGCGCCGCAGAAGCCGATTCAGACGCTGTCCGATCTGGAGGCCTTCGCCGGACCGGCGGGCCTGATTATCGATCTGCGCGGCAAATCGACACTCGGCGAGTACTACCTGATGGCCGCCCTCGACCGGTATCCGGACTGGAAGAAAGTCTATCCAGATAAGATCGCAACGCTGGATACAGCGATCGAAGCCGACATTCTGGCGCTGAAGAAATACTGCGATACCGCAAGCTGTCGCAACAAAGTTCTGCACGATTACACCGGAACGCACGGAGCAGAATTCGCGCGCAAGAGAGGCAAGGCCCTGGTCGGATACTCCGAAATACTGCACGACGTGCTCGCAGAAAGTTCTAATTGCTCATCCAGTGACCCGTGCGTCGCCATTGACAAATTGAGGGTTGCAGAGTTGCCACTGGATGACGCTGGATCGAGACCCATGTCCTGGGTGGACTCATTCACCTTGAGCACCGGCTGCAAGACAAGCTGCGTCGACGATGCGACCAGGTTCATCAGCATGATGAATCGCGACGACACCTACATGGCGCTGCTGTTTCCTGGTTCCTTGTCGTTTCTTACGGTTGAGAATCCTTCTCCTCCGGTGCCTGCATATCTCTTGCCGGCTAAGGTTTCGCTGTATAGCAATCCCAAACTGACGGACGCGGCCCCTCTCTATAAAGACCTTAAACCGATGGTCGAGAATGCGGACGTCCCGACCGATCGCAGTCTTAATGACGACCTCAGAAAGATTGGCAAACAGATCGACAAGGATCTCGACAAGCCGGTCCCATAAGCCTGACCAGGCCCCGGATGCCCCTTCAGGTGTGAGAGAACTTGTCTTCAGTCGAACATAATTGATCCGGGGCCTCTGAAGGCTCCCTGGAGAGAGCATGACTTCACTAGTGTTGTTCATAGGCCCTGATGCTTGGAAGGGCGTGTTTGAAGCAGCGACAAAGGTATCTTCCGGTTTTGCGCTCGGCGCATTCGTGTCTGTGGCCGTCGTCGCCGTGATCTGGATCGGCCGGTCGAAAGCAAGCCAGCAGCCAATACCCCGCGCGGCCTGGGTCATATTGGGGATTGCCATTGTCATCCCCACCGCCGCATTTGTGCTGGTCAGTCTGTCTTCTCCGGCCGCCCTTCACCATGTCACTGTTCTTATCATTGATCAGGGTTCTCCCATCACGGACCTGCTCGTGTTCAATTCGCTCAACATTCCACCGAAGAAGACGGAGACCGCCTTCGAGTTTGATATTCCCGATACTGCCCTAACCGACGACAAGAATGTGGTTTTCTACGCTTTCAAGAACGGGCGTCAAGGCAACAGCACGGTCGATCTGAGGGATGCCAAATCGCTTAGCATCAAGATCTCCCTTTCGAGTGAAAACTTAGCCGTGGACATCATGCGCTCGCCCCTCGAAATTGAGGCTGAGTCGAAGGGCAAGGCCTATTTTATCGAGGCGGCAGTGATGACATTCGATATCGAAAACGTGGCGGGGAAACGTATTCTTTACTGGCGAACCACCTACGCCATCAAGGCTTTGCGGGATTTGGACGAGAAGGTGGAGATATTCAGAGAGGAGTACAACTCTGACTACGCACCACCGACCCGCTGGTTCGGGACTCAACCGGAGGAAGATATATCTCCAAAAGGACACTGGTACTACGTGAAATTAAGAATGAAACGGGGCGAGACAAAGGCCTTCACGACCGGCGCAGATTTCGCTTACGGAAAGCCATTCCCAGACAGGGTCGCCTTCTGCAAGAACATACCATTCGGCGCAAAATCCGACTACGCCGTATTTACAGACGCGACCGTCGACGGCGACTATGTCGGAAACGTCGTCGTCCTTGTGACTTCGCATTCCCTCAAACTAACACCGCTAAGAGGCGAGGATTCAGGTATCCGATTGACGAGGACCCCGGACTGTGTGGTACAAAACAGTCCCTCGCGCGCGAGCAGTAATCAATTCGGGACATCTATTTCAGCCGATTGGTACGGGCTAAAACCGGGGGAGGAAGTGGGAATTTTGTATCAATGGTGATCTCCGGCACGAGGTTCTCAACCGAAGAGCCTGTCTAGCACGTAGCAGCATCCGGAAATCGAACATCTGCAAAAGCCCGAATGGGAACTTTCCCGCGATGGCATGAACGTGGACAGGGCCTTTATACTTCTGTCGCTTCGATCGGACGATCGACCATGTTGACGCTACTCCATCCGGAAAGTACTCTTTTCGTTCGCAAGATAGCGATCGGGTTGTGGCCTTTATCGCTCCCAGGCGATGCAACTCCGAGGCTTGTGATCAAAACAACCAAGGAAATGCTGCTTGCTGCGAAGGTAAACGGCGGATTCAAGATCTATGTTGTCCCGATGTTCTTCTCAGAAAAAGAGACGATTGGGCTCATGTCGACCTTCTTCGATGTTGAAGACGAGCCTCTAGTTATCTACACACCCCTCTTTGCGGACGATGACACACGCAAGTTGGTCAACATGCTGGTCCTGCCTACTTTGGACGTTCACTTTTTTGATGAACACGGCCGCGAGTGGCTCGGATATACAAGTTCCTTGACGTGCCCACCCGTCGCGAAGGATCGCATGGAGAAGGGATGCCTGCTCCCTTTCGACCTGAGCTTGGCGAAGCTCGCACACGCGCAGCTTCATCAATGGTTTAGTACCCGAACGCAAAGAGACGATCAGGACGGGATCTCAATTGACTTTCGGGAAACCCTCTTTGCCGATGACCTCGTGATTCTCGATGCTCGGGCGGACAACCACCTGTATCAGGGCGGTCAATCTTTCAGCTTCTCTCAGCTCGAACGTCAGGAGCCTGGAACGTTTCAGGAGCGAGACATCGCGCATCTGCTGGGGCGGCTTTTCGATCCAAGGGACATCTACATGAACCCGCTACGGGTGACGGATCGGGAGGAAATCGCGGACCTTATTGTCTTGACGAACTCTGACATCGTCGTGGTGCAGGCGAAGGACAGTCCGAACACGGAGCAAGTCCTGCGCAACACAGTTGTCCGCAAAAAAGCTACTGCGCAAAAGGCACTCATGAAAGCAATCAATCAGGTGAAGGGCGCTCTCCGCTATATGCAGTCCGCGTCTCCTTTCGAGATGATTGTGGGAAACATTGTCCTGTCGGTTGAGATAGGGAGCCGGCAAGTGCGGGCTCTCATTGTGGTGAAGGAACTCTTCAACGATCAGTTCGGAGAGTATAGCCCTCCGATCCTTCAGCTCTCGAAGGAGACTGCGATTCCGTGCATCGCGCTCGATTACCCTGAGCTACAGGCATACACCGGGATGAGCAGCCGAGAGAAATTTTTCGAAGCATTCGACCTGGTTTACAACAATGGTCAAAAAATTGGGGAGTTGCCGCGCTTGCGGATTTGGATGGCCGCTGACGAAGACACAGAATAACTATGCTGGGAGCAATCCATAAACAACTTTGCCGACTCGGGACATAGACGCCGACACCGTGCGCATTGAGATTCGGAGCCAGGCCGTCGAAGCGCAGAAGACTGGGTCCGAGCGCTGAGACGTGAGCGGCCGTAGACTCGTGGGCGCGCAAGCGCAACCGCGACTGAAACGGTAATCAAGCTAGCGACTCCAATCATGCGGCAGGTGGCGTTGAGGGAAACACCTTCGACCAAGTTGACGATCACTTGGCAGCGTTTGGAGTTTTTCCAAGCAGTTAATATAACAAAATTATTATTTACAAACTAGTCATTTGTCAATATAATTTTTTTGTTATACAATGGCACAAGTTATTCCAATACGGATTTGGAATCTTCGGCTCCGGCAGATTTGTAAGCAAGGCGGGGAGGGGATGTTCTCGAAGTGGTTGGGGAAAAACCCCGGAGCGTTAGCTCGCTTTCGAGTTCGTGTGCGCGACTTGAACAAAGTGCCGCAGGCAGACTGGAACAAGAAACAGTTTCGTTACCTGAAGGGACACAAGCAATTAGCGGAGATCAAATGGAAGTGGAGCGCCCGCGAGTGGCGCGGGTTCGGGTACTTCGATGTGGAGGGTTATTTCGTGATCGTAATGGGCTGTACGCACAAAGAGAACTACGACCCACTTAATTGCTTGGATACTGCCGCACGCAGAATGCGAGAAGCGCTAACGGGAGAATGGGAGATCAAAAGCTATGAGCCTTGAGCAGCTGATTAAAAGTCTCGACAGCGTGGAATACCGACAGGGATTTGTTGAAGGCCATGCGAAGGACACAATTGCTTTCCAGATTAAGCAACTGCGCAAGGCTGAGGGTTGGGACCAAAAAAAGTTGGCTGAAGTAGCATTCGGAAGGCCCGCTCTTCAGCCTATGGTTTCCAGATACGAAAACCCTGACTACGGAAAGTACTCAATCACAACTCTCCTAGAATTAGCGGCTGCCTTCGATGTTGCCTTAGTGGTTCGATTTGCTCCATTTAGCGAATTGGTAGAATGGGATGTTTATTCTACTGAAAAAACCCTACGTCCCCCGAAGTATTCTCAGGATGTTGCACTCTCTAGGATGGCTGCATGTGATCAGAAGCGTCCCCCTGTCGATATTTTGGGGCCGATGAAATTAGACGCAGATCGCTCTACAGGTTTTTTGGGACGTGGTAAACCGACTGACGGGCACCAAGGATCGAAAGAGGGTGCGGCATGAAGATACTATCAATCTCACAAGGACGGTCAGTATGGATTTTCAATTTGGCTCATGTCGCGAAGGGGCGCAGTCTGCTAGATACGCTCAAGGCATTAGGGGAGAGGTATCGATTCGGCAAATTCCCGCAAAGCCTTACAGACCTTAACAAGAACAATGCCCTGGAGTTCAATTCCGGAACATTCATCCATAACGGAACTGACTACAGGGTGGGACTCACTGTATACAACAACGGATTTTCGGGAGACAGTTTCACGGACACGTCCATCTCGACCGCCTTTCTCGAAGATGTAGCAAGTTGGTTAGCTTCTGAGCATGACGTTGATATAAAACCTCACATCGTGAGGATTGGATACCTCAGTCAGTTAGAAGTTCAAGCGCGACGATCATTACCGCTCTGGAATCCATTGCTGGAATTTCTGCAACCTGCAATTTCTTCACTAGCTACGACAATCGATGGAACGCCCCGCAAGTACAACATGGAAGGAATACTCGCATACCCAGAAGATGCTGGCCAAAATATGTCACCGAGTGAGTTTCGGATTGATAGGAAATGGGGAACCGATCCAGTGGCGAACGTATATTTTTCGCAATCACCAACCAATACTAAGGATCATCTCGATTTGCTGAACAAGATCGAGGATGTCCTATTGCCTACTTCGTAGCTTCTTTCACGATCCGAGCAGCGGCTTGGCTGGCATCCTCGCGCTTGGGTTTAAAGTCAACGCAGCCACAGAACCGAAACTCCTGTGAGCCCTCCACTGGAACCTCTACCGTGCAGCGTCCTGTAGCGTGCTTGGATTTCAGATGCTCGCAGTTCTTGCATAATTGCTCGATCATGTCCACAGTTTCCCACAGGCCGGACCTGATTGCCAGCCCTGGGGATTTCAAACTGCACAACTACCCGCACCTGGCGACACTGGACAATCCAGTGCAACACCGCAGTTGCCTGATGACGGGAGTGCCGAGCTCGACCTTCCCTTGTATCTCGCCTTCGACTTCATCCCCGCCTAAATGCGGACCTGCTCAGGAGACTACCCAAAAGGACTGCTGCGCCCGAATCACGCCCCGCCGCACAGGGTGCAGTGCCCGCGGTTTCAGCTCCAAGCTCCGATTCCAGGGTCGCATTTCAAATCGTTCCCGGAGACGGGTGTCGGCGTTTGTCAGAAGTGACCCAGTAATGGTTGGTTAGAGTGACCCGGACTGAGTACAGGACGGAGATGGCGGGGGTGTGCTTTACCATCATCCGCGC
>Ga0210406_10008340_pt1 | contig 10374 bp, 5 predicted proteins | sample IncBWC30MmetaG_FD_155454 | JGI IMG/M metagenome (GOLD analysis project Ga0210406, IMG submission 155454) | Forest soil microbial communities from Barre Woods Harvard Forest LTER site, Petersham, Massachusetts, United States - Inc-BW-C-30-M | ecosystem: Environmental > Terrestrial > Soil >... | reverse complement strand
GCCACCCCGGCGAATTTCCCAACTGCCGTTGCTGGGCAAGCCCGATCCTGCCGGCACCCGAGGAGATCGGCGCGTGATCTACCTGCATTTGCATGTGGCAGATGCCGACTTCAAGGAGGAGGAACACCCGCGTGAAGAGAGTGGGCAGTGGACCGAGGGCGGCGGTGGCGGTACAAAGAGTGATAAAATAGATACCAGCTACGCAACGTCAGAAGAGTCACGTCAATCATTGTCCGACCAGATCACCAAGAAATACGAACTGGCACCGGTTAAGATACATTACGATGATCTCAGTGGTGACTACGGAATGGCGCGTGGTTCCGGCCCGAACGGGATTACGCTCAATACCGCTCATTTTACTCCCGAGGGTCTGAAAAAGTACGGCAAGGAGTGGCGTGGTACAAGTGTTGGTTCCGATCCCGATGATACTGATAAAACGGCGGCGGCGATTATCGCGCATGAGATCGGTCACGCGGCTATGTCACAAGTGTTACAGAAAGGTGTGAAGACTGGCGGGCCGCGCAGCAAGGCTGGGAAGGCGTCCAGTGCGTGGCAACATAAGGTGTTCGATCTGGTACAGGATTATTATGACCGACAAAATGGTAAGGATGTATGGCCGGTATCGGTTTATGGTCAGGAAGATATGTATGAGTTTGCTGCCGAGGCGTTCGCCGCGATGCATCTTGGTGGAAGTGCTGATGGCGGTTCCGAGGAGAATCGTGAACAGGCGTTGGCGCACGCCAAAGAGTTCTGGAACAAGATGTTTGGTTTACTGCGCGAAGGTGATGCATGATCGAGCGGCAGACCATCGATGGGCGCGAGGCGTCCGTGGCGTATCTCACCGAGGACTTCGAGCCTGCCAGCAAGGATGACTGGTACCTCGCCAAGGTGATCTTTGATGACGGTGAGGTAGTGTTTGTCCGCAATGTCGAGGCGGATGAAGAAACCGGAGGCAGCCGGTGACTGTGGGGTTACCGGTAGCTGTGTGCGCGCTACGGTGAGTGTAAACATCGTGGAACTGGTGCCCGGACTGCCAGCCGGGGGCGCGTCACTCAATTGAGGTGACTTATGGGTATCTTTGTGCATCTGCGCGATACGGTGTTCCGGGTGAAGGATCAAGGGGTACTGCCGGTGCCGCTCGATCCCGACCTGTTGTTTATCGCCGAGAACGCTAAGCAGAGTAACATAATCCAGCAACTCTATCGCACGCAGATGGAGCGTAACCGCTCGCGTGGGCCATTTGGTGACGCTTACGATCCGAACCAGAAACGTGATGAGGGTGGTAAGTTCACTTCAGGTGAGGAGTCACCTGAAGAAAAGGAATTGTTTGAGCATATCAAAAAGTTGCGCACCGAGCATGAGCGGACCATGCAGGGCAACCGGCGGCAAAATGCGAAAGCCGCGCCGCGAAAAGCACAAATAGTCAAGGAACTGAACGAAGCGACGGCGAAGTTGAGAGCATTGCGTTGGAAGCGACAGGGAATAAGCAAGGACGCTTACGACCCGAACCAGCCACGCGATTTAAAGACTGGTGAGTGGAAAGAAGAGGGTGGTGGTAAGGGTGGTAACCGTGCCAAGAAGGGCGGTGAGATCGCCGAATCGAACAAGGCGTTTTACAAGGGCGGGCAGTTCCTGCCGAGCACTGAAGCGCCGCCGGGTACTTATAAGATCAAGGGCAAGATACTCGGCAAGGGTCGCGAGATGACCGAGCCGGGTTACTTCACCGGGGGATACGGTACTAAGAGTACCTGGGAAACTGCACCGACACCACTGCATCGCGCGATTTGGTCACTGATTGGTCAATTTGTCCAACCGGTGGGAGAAGGTCGAGAGTACCTCGATGTCCCTTACGCCAAGCGCGAGGAAGCCAAGAAGCGCGGTGCGAAGTTCGATTGGGACAAGAAGAAATGGTACATGGAGAAGGAGGGCAAAAGGGGCGAAATTGAAATAAGCCCCAATGCCAAGGGTGGTGATGGTACTCGTATTGGGCGTGACCATCCCGAGCGGTTTGGTGTTAAGGGACACATCACGACTGAGACACACCATACGGTCGGTAGTCTGATCGACCGGTTTAATAAGGGTGAACGCTGGATCGAGGTGAAGTTACCGCCGGATGTTCAGGTACTGATGGGCAAGGGTGCCAAGACTGGTGACGCGTTTAAGGAAGAGGATCACCCGAGAGGACAACCGAACAATGCGGGTCAGTTTGCTGAGACGACTGGAAAGATTGGAGAGACTCATGGCGGAAACACCGAAGGACGAAAAGAAACCGGAACAAACACCGGAGGAGCGGGGCAAGGCGGAACTCGAAGCCCAAGCGCGGCACAGAGCAGCGCAAAGGAGGCCGCGTCCGGTAGACCCAAGCTGACGGGTCTACCTGATGAGCCGATGTTACTCGGTGACCGTTACTATGTGCCCGGCCCGCTAGGTCGGTCACACGACGCCGCCGAGGAGTACATGAAGTCGGCGGGTCTGAAGTACGAGCCGCCGCGCCGGTTTGTGACGGTTGATGCCGCCGAGGCAACGCAGGTTGCCGACGCGTTTGATAAGATGGAACACGACCCGGACAACCCCAAGGTCAAGGCGGCGTATGCGGCGTTGGTCAAGGAGACACTCGCGCAGTGGCAAGTGGTCAAGAAGACCGGGCTTAAGGTACAGTGGATCAAGCCGGGGGAAGAAGACCCCTATACTGAGTCACTAAACCTAGTACCAATGGACTGTCGCGAGAATAATCATGTGTGGGAGTTCCCGACCGAGTTGGGTTACGGTACCGACGATCCGACCGCGCGTCACAACAACCCGATGTTACAGCCGACCGATGAAGTGATCGACGGTCACAAGTGTGTGGTGAACGACATCTTCCGCATCGTACATGATTACTTTGGTCACTTTAAGGATGGTGTCGGGTTCACCGATGACGGCGAGGAGAACGCGTGGCGGTCACATATAGCGATGTACAGCCCGCTCGCGCGCGGCGCGATGACGAGTGAAACCCGAGGGCAGGCGTCGTGGGTAAACCACGGTCCCCATGGTGAGCAGAACTATGGGGCGGCACCCGGTGACATTATCTTCGCACCGCAGAAGATCGGGTTGATGCCGCCGTGGACATGGGAAGGTGCCACCAGGGACGCCGATTGGGAGGAACACAGGCACCCGCGCGGTGAGGGCGGCAAGTTTACCAGCGGTGCCGGAAAGGGTGTCAAGAAAGCGGTACATTTTGTCGGCTTTCGCGGCGAAGAGTATAACAATGCGGTGAAGGTCTACGGGAAGCCAGACTTTATCCACCAACACTGGGATGAAAGAGCAAAGACTGATATTGCGCCCGGTGATACGGTGGTGTTCGGCCCAAAGGCGCGTGAGGATAGGGTGATCGAAAGACCGCACGACGACAGTAACCAGCGTGACGACCCGGCGTATTGGGAAAGGTTGGAACCAAAGACCAAGGACGCCGAGTGGGAGGAACACAAGCACCCGCGTGACGAAGACGGCAAGTTCGCCTCCGGGGCTGGCGCAACGTCACCGAGCGGTAAGACCGCTAAGGCATCGTGGCAAGAGCAGCCGCCAAAAGAGGAACCCAAAGCGTCACCGGCACCATCAGGGGAACCGCCGCTGCATGAGGATCACCGGCTTAAACCTTACGGGTTTGAGTACTACGGTTATGCGGAACTTTCCAATCAAGTGATTTTTAAGAGCAGTAAGTACGCCGGTATGCTGTCGGTCGAGTATGACTCGAACGGTGGTATCAGGAAGTGGCGGTACGCGCCGACCGGTGGTGGTATCCATACCACAGGTGAAGGTTACCAAGACCTGAAGTCCTGGCTCGACAAGTTGTCACCGGCCAAGAAACCGCCGCCGAAACTCACGGACATGGTCAACAATGCCGGGGCGTTTAAGTATAGTCACTACGACGAGAATCTGAAGTCGTGGGTGTTCAAGAATGAGTACCGTAACGAAACCATCGAGTACCGCAGCGAAAAACCCGGCGTGAGTATGGGTGGGCAGTATTGGGAACACCGCAAGAATGACAGCGGTGTCCGCTATAATGGTCACGGTGATGGCAGCTTGCGGCGTCACCTGGAACGGTCGGATCGCGGCGAAATCTACGACAGCAGGCTGGCCAAGCACTACGGCGAGAGGTTGAAGCATCGAGGTTTCGAGTTACGTACCGAGACTGAAAAAGCTGTTGTCTATCGGGATGTCAACGGTGACGAAATCTTTGTGTACAAGGATGAAAACGACAAGGATAACATCCAGGGCGCAAGTTGGAGGGTGTATCTAAGTGATCCCGACGCGGCTTCGACATTGGCTCAAATGGAACAGTTCAACGAGGGTAAGGGCTGGTTGGAACTGGTCAGTACGGTAGGTATGTTAAAGGACGCGCATGAGCAAAAGAAACAGGGACGCGCCAAGGAACGAGCCGACGTTACCGAATACTATACCACCGTTGCCGCCGATATGATGAAGGCTTTGGGTTACCCGCCCGCGCGGCTCAAGATCAGTTTTGAACCCTACAAGTTTACCCTCAACGGCATACCGGGTGTGGCGGCAGGCAGTGCCGATTTGCAGACCGGTGAGATCACCTTGTACCCGCAGCATTTGTCGCGGAACAGTATCCGTGGTGTTACTGCACATGAGGTGATGCACCAGAAATTCGAGAATGTGCTGCGTGAGTATCGCGATGAGCAGCTAGAGATACAAAAGGACAAGCGCGAGAACATGATCCGGCCCAGCGGCGAACTGACAATGCAATACGAAAATGACTTTCCGGTGTACACTAAGATACAACCGATTATCGATCAGCAGTCTGACGAGCTTGCCCAGACAGATGGGGTTACGGGTTACAGTCGTGAATGGTGGCGCGCACATAAGAATGGCGAGGCTAGCCGGGACTTGGCGATACATGAGACACTCGCCGAGATGGCGTATCTTGAAACTACTGACCCGGCGAAGTTGAAGGAGGTGGCAAAGCCGTGGCGTGACTTGTACCGAGAAGTGACTGAACTCTATCGTAACAAGGATAAGCGCGCTGATTGGAAGTACGAGCACCGCAAGGAACGCTGGGATTGGCAGGGTAACAAACCCGAACCCGAACAGTTACCGTTACCTCAACCTACGCCGCAGGCTGCGCAGCCGCATCCGGCGGTGACACAACTTGCGCACGCTCTAGCGCAGGTATTCAATCTAGGTGACCGTGCGTTCCGTGACTTTGATCCCGCCAAACACCCGCACGCGCCAGAGGGTGCGCCAGAGGGTACCGGTGGTCAGTTTGTGTCCACCGAAGGTGGCGGTGGTGGCGGCTCGACTGAGTCACCAGCACCAAAGAAGTACAAAAACGAAGCCGAGCGGTTACATTTTGAGGGTACCAAAAAGACGGCGTTACCCAAGAGTGCCAAGGGCAGTCATCCGGCGACGATCTCGACGCGGCGTCCGACTCACGTCAAGGCCGAGGAAGGCGATGAGTACCGTCGTGTCGATCTCGATGCGATGAAGCTCCACCCGGAGAATTTCAAGCACGATATGGACTTGTTTCGTAACACCGAGCAGTACCCGAACTTTCGGCCCGGTGAGCTTGGTGACACTCCAGAAAAGGCGGCACGCGCGGTTATCGAGCACATGAAAAAGAACTTGCGGTTCCTGTACGACAACGCACCAGAGCAAGTCGTCAAGGAAGGTCACAAATGGTACGAAGGCGCGCACCGTTTGGCTGAGGAGGATGCCACCAAGTACGGAATACCGGTACCGTCTGCTGTTGGCGTATATGCCGCGCTGTCACCGCAGAATCTGTGGGATATGAATGTCAGTCAGGCAAAAAGGGTACTCGATACCTATTTCAATAAACAGCAGCACAAGTGGGACACCGATATGGACACTACCGGCGAGCGTCTGTGGATCGCTAAGAAGAAACCTGCGACACCGCAGGCGGCGAAGAACGCCGCGCAGAAAGAAGCCATCTTCAAGATGATCAAGGGTAAGACACTGGCGGAATGTAAGAATGCGGTACAAAAGGCGATGTGGATCAGGACGTATGATGAGGCACACAATCCGCAGCAGTTTGATGCATTGAGTCCTGATGGCCGGGTTATCGGTACCTATCTGACCGATAAGAAAAAACCACAGAAGAACGCGTGGCACACAACCGGTTCCATTGCCAACGCGATCATCTCAATAGAGTCCGGTGGTGACCGTGACATTATCAGTCCGGCGATGGGGAACCAGCATAAGGTGCGGAGTTTCTATAACAACATCCTCGACCCGGATAGTGACAATGACGATGTGACGATGGACACGCACGCAGTCGGTGCGGCGTTACTTTCGCCAATGGGTCAGTCACACACTGCGGTGATTCACTCGTTGGGGTCAAAGCCGGGGACAGCGAAAGAGGCGCGAGAGATGAATTACGTGGCACCAACGGGAAATTCGTTGACCGGGATGCACGGCACCTATCCGCTCTACGCCGAAGCGCACCGTGAACTGGCGAAGGAGTTGGGTCTGCGTCCGCGTGTGCTACAGTCGATCACCTGGGAAGCCAAGCGTCGCCTGTTTGACCGTAAGCTGACGAAGGAGGCTTCCAACAAGGTGTACGCGCTGTGGCGTGACTATCACGAGGGTAAGGCTAGTCTCGAAGACACCCAGAAGAAGATCGTTGAGGCGGTGGGCGGGTTTAAAGCGGGACAGGAGGGCGAGAATGAAGATGGTGGACGATCCGCTGGTACAGGCACTGCGGGAAGCCGACATACCGGTGACTCGCGACAACTATATCCTGCTCAACTGGGGCAGCGAGCCGCCCGAACCGTGGACAGCGGAGGACGAGGATCAGATACCAGAGGAATTGCAAGTGGGGCGCGACTCCTCTGGCGCAACGCACGACTCGCCGTGTTCCTGCGCTAAATGCAGGGCCAATCGATGACCGATTTCTACGTCACCGAACCGCTTGGTCCGCAACAGGCAATGACCCCCGAGGGCTTCTTGGTGGTCAAGTCGGTGCCGCTGGCGCGCACCGGCAAGCAGCTATATTCGGACAAGGAAATCCCGATCAAAGGTGACCTACAGGGCAAAATCATCATCGACCGCGACCCCGATGAGGTGTTCCGGCCGGCGACGATTGCCTCGCTCCAGGGCAAGCCGATCACCCTCGATCACCCGATGGAAGATGTAAATCCCGATAATTACCGTGACTTAGCGGTTGGGCATGTGCTCAACCCGCGCCGAGGCACGGGGGTATTCGATCACCTACTGATTGGTGATTTGCTGATCACCGACAAAAAAGCGATTGACGCTATAAGGAATAAGTTGCTTCGAGAGGTGTCAGTGGGTTATAGGGCGGACTACGAAGAGACTGGTGACGCTCGCGGTCGGCAGCGCAACATCCTATGCAACCACCTCGCGTTGGTCAAGGATGGGCGGTGCGGCCCGGCGTGTCGTATCGGCGACAAGGCTTTCTTCGTTGTCACCCAAGACCAAGAAGAAGATGATGACGGCGACGGGGACAAGCTCGCGCATAGTGAGGTGGCCTACGAATCCGATGCAGAGGGACCGGACCATTGCGGGATTTGTACCCATTACGAGAGTCACTCCTGTGACATCGTCAGTAACCCGATTTACCCCGAAGGCTGGTGTAACCGGTTCTCAGCCGCCGTCCGCAGCCGTAAAATCGCCAACACAGGTGACTGGTCCCGCGTCAATGAGGTGGGCGAGCAGATACTGCGCCGCCGGGCGAAACGCGGGCGGCATGTCCACATCCATGTTTAAGGAGGGTTGAGCTATGGCAAGGGCAGCTTGGTTGGACCGCATGGTGCGCCGGGTTCGTGACGCGGATACCGAAGAGGAAGCCCGCGAAGTCACTAAAGACTTTATCGACCCTACCAGCGGCGCGCCAACCGGTGGCGGCGGCGCTCCCGACGATGGTGACACGCATATTCATCTGCACATGGGCAAAGGCGGCGAAGGTGGTGGTGGCGGTATGGCAGGCGATGACGATCCCCCGATTGATGTTGGCGGCGGCGGTCAGCCGGATGTTCAACAACTTGCGGCCGCAGTCGCGGAACTGTTACAGCGCGTCGAGCAACTCGAAGGCGGTGGCGGCGGTAACGGCGGTAACGGCGAAGAGGGTGACGACGGCGAGGATGTCGAACTCGAAGACCCCGAAACCAAGGATCGCCGCCGGTTCCGCATGCGTCGCGGTGACCGGATGACGCGCGACGACGACATCCCGGTTCCCGAGCGTCTCGGTGAGGAGATGGTCGGTGAAACCGATCTCCCCGGTTTGGAGGGTTTGAAGCAGGGCGGCTCCACGGGTGACCGTCGCAAGTTCCGTGACAGATACGCGCGGACCCATGATTCGGCGGATGCCGAAGACCTGTGGCAGGATACGATGGCAGCGGCTGAGATACTCCAGCCGGGTGTTCGTGTTCCGACTTTTGACGCACGGTTGACACTCGAAAGCACGGCAAAGCGTCTCTGCGCGTTTCGCCGCCGGGTGCTCGATCACGCGTTGAGTGACGAGAACACCAAGCAGATCATCAACGAATCCATCGGCACCATCGATACCGCGCGACTGACGTGTGACAGTGTCAAGATGGCGTTTAACGCTGCTGCGTCACAAATTCGGTTGCTTAACAACCGTGGGCAGATGCGGCCTACAGTGACGCGTGACAACCGTACTGGCGCTGTCACCCGGCGCGGCCCGCCGTCGATCTCCGAGATGAATGCGAACGCCAAGGAATTCTGGGCCAGGAACAACGGCGCGTCGCGGTAATTCGTCACTTTCCGAGTAACAGGAGGGCGCAATGCCTGATAGTGTTTTCACCTTCCGCATGCCAGCCGGTATTGCCGGTGAATGCAGCCGGTTCAACGTGGTCGGCACCACGATCAAGCCGGAAAACCAAAACATCGCCACGCCGTTTACGGCGTACGGTCAGGTTGGTACCATCGATGCCAACGGGGCGCGCCCCATCGCGGCGACCGATGTGGCCGCGCCGCCGGTTGTCGGTATTGCGATCCGGCCGTTCCCGACGAGTGACAATACCGTGGCAAACCCCGGTGTTGTACCTTTTGGTGCCGGTGCCCCGATGCCGCGCGGTATCATCGATATCATGTATCGCGGCTATGTCACTATGAAGCTCAACGGTGCCGCTGCGGCGGTCAAGGGCGGTGCGGTCTACGTGTGGTTTGGCGCAACCGGTGGCGGTCATGTGTTGGCCGGTATCGAGGCGGCGGCTAACGCGTCCGCATGGGTACTGGCTGGCGCGTATTTCAGCGGTCCTGCCGATGCGCAGGGTAATGTCGAGATCGCATTCCGTATCTGAGTCAATGGGCTAGGGGTAAGAGTCACCCTGCGAAATAGGAGGGTAACAGGATGTACGCTCATCAAATGCAGAGCGCGGTGAATGGTGGGTGGCCAACCCTCGACCGCGCTTATAGTTACACCGACGCGGAAACCGGTGACATTCGTACCGTGGACTCGGCGGGTGCCTTTCTGGTGAACGAGTTGGAACGGCTCGATCCGACCCTGCACATGCCGCTGGCGGCGGTGACTTGGTCGCGTGACATCGATCTTCGCGAAGATGTCACCATTGCCGATGAGTCGGCATCGTTTACCAACAGTTCCTTTGCCGCGCCCGGTGGTGTGGTACCGGCAGGTATCAACTGGGGTGGTAAGGTGTCAACGGCGATTGCCGGTATCGCGGTCGATATCAGCAAGACCGCGCAGCCGTTGAACCTGTGGGAAATGGAACTCAAGTATTCCATCCCGGAACTCGAAAGTGCGATCAAGATCGGCCGACCGATTGATCAACAAAAGTTTGAGGGTTTGAATCTTAAACATCAAATGGATATCGATCAGGTGGTGTACGTTGGTGACGCCACCATGTCGATGACCGGGTTCTACAATAACGCGGGTGTCACCGTAAACACGGTGGTGGCGGGTGCGAGCAGTTCCACCAAGTGGTCAAGCAAGACCCCGGCGGAAATCCTTGCCGATGTGAACACCATCCTCACCAATACCTGGGCGGCGTCCGGTTACTCGGTGATCCCCGATCGCCTGTTGGTACCACCCGCGCAGTACGGTATCCTGGTGTCACAGGTGGTCAGCACTGCCGGTAACATTTCGACCTTGAAGTTCCTCGAAGAGAACAACCTCGCGGCACAGCGTGGTGGCAGGCTCGAAATCTACCCGTGCAAGTGGGGCATCGGTATGGGTGCCGGTGGTACACCGCAGGTATTGGGAACGGTTGACCGGGCGATTGCTTACAGCAAAGACCCGTTGCGCGCGCGTTACCCGATGACGCCGCTGCAAAAGACCCCGATCCAATACCAGGGCATCTACCACGTTACGACATACTACTGCCGTCTAGGGCAGATGGAGTTCATTTACCC
>Ga0210406_10008338_pt1 | contig 10374 bp, 11 predicted proteins | sample IncBWC30MmetaG_FD_155454 | JGI IMG/M metagenome (GOLD analysis project Ga0210406, IMG submission 155454) | Forest soil microbial communities from Barre Woods Harvard Forest LTER site, Petersham, Massachusetts, United States - Inc-BW-C-30-M | ecosystem: Environmental > Terrestrial > Soil >... | reverse complement strand
CTTGGACAGATCGACCGATCATTCACCAGCGTGCGCCCTTTGATCAGCTCGGCGCCGTGCGCAATCGGAATTTCCGGATTGTGAAAGACGTGGTCGGGTCCTTCGTGGCCCACGCGTAATTCCGCCACTTGGCTGGTCCCGCCGGAAGTCGGGTTCTGATGGCACTCGCGGCAAGATTGCGCGTTGTAGATCGGCCCAAGGCCGTCGGCTATGGTTTCCGTGTCGTCGAATTTTACCTGGTCAGCTTGATGGGTGGCTTCATCCACCATGCCATTGCTTTTGTTATCGAATCCGGTGGGCGCTTCGGAATTCGGGGAACTCGCAGAAAGAACAGCAAGACTCAAGAGTGCGATCGCCGCCAGGACTTTCATGATCTCTTACCTTTCCGGCGAAGGGCGCATGACGTAAATATCATCTGGTGCAGCGTGCGGCAAGTAACAAGTGAGTACCGGTGCAGCAGTTGCAGACCTCCAATCCGAACCTTCGCCGGCGCCCCGAGGCAGTAACCGTTACCCTCTATCTGACAAATCTTCAACTACTTCCCATCCACCGCAACAATCCCGAATCGCCTGTGTTCAATCCCCTGAGCGACCGTAGGGCTGCAGCAGTTCAAAAGCGACAGAGGAGATATCGGATGAAAATCAATACCCGCATCGTATTGTGCAGCGCCACTCTGGCAGCCTTGATGTTGCCCGCGGCCGCGCAGATCAACCAGCGCAAAGAGAACCAGCAGGACCGCATCGCCAACGGCGTGGCCGACGGACAGCTCACTGCCGGAGAAGCCTCCAAGCTCGAGAAGAAGGAATCGAACCTCAACAAAGAAGAAAACCTGATGCGCAGCGAGGACAACGGCAAGCTGACCGGCGCCGACCGCAAGGTGCTCAACCAGCAGCAGAACCAGCTCTCGAAACAGATCTATAACCAGAAGCACGACGCGCAGACGCAGAACACGAATCCCAAGAGCGAAGTGGGCAAGCGCGCCGAGAACCAGCAGGACCGCATCGCGCAGGGCATCAAGAGCGGCCAGCTGACCGCCGGCGAAGCCTCGAACCTCGAGCGCAAAGAGGCGGGCATCAACCGCGAAGTCCGCAACGATCGCGCCGCCAACGGTGGCAAGCTGACTCCTGCGGAACGCCGCCAGGTCAACCGCCAGCAGAACCACGTATCGAATCAGATCTACAACAAGAAGCACAACGGCCGCAGACAGTAAGTCGTTTGCTCCAAAATCATCGTGGCAAACAAAACGCCCCCGTTCGCGAGGGCGTTTTTATTTGGTTCCATGAGACCATGGCAATTCCTCGTCACGAGGGTGCCCCATCCTAAGCGCGCACTTTGCGCTTAGGGTGGGATTCCACAACTGCTGCGATCATGGGATTTTCGTCCACAGACAACGATTCCCTAACCCCACTGTGCTATCGTTACCGCTTTTCGGACCCACACTCCAATCTCCGGAGCATCGATGACTCCGCGCCACCTCATCTATTTCGTCTTTCTAGCAATTTGCCTCTCCACCATCTGCTGCGCCGAAACGACCCCGCCCACCACCCTCGACATCCCCACCGCCGCCCAGCCAAGCGCGAACTTCGACGTCACGGCCGCCACCGACGCCTGGCTCGCCACCATCCCGCCCGACAAGAAGGCCCGCTCCGACTCCTACTTCGAAGGCGGCTACTGGCTGCAGCTCTGGGACTTCCTTCTGTTCTCCGCCATCATGCTCTTCATACTGCAGGCGCGGCTCTCGGCCCAAGTTCGTGATTGGTCCGCGCGCACCATCGGCAACATCCACCTGCAAACTCTCCTCTATGTGCTGCCCTTCATTCTCATCACGTTCCTTCTGCAATTTCCCATGAGCGTGTATGAAGGCTTTTTCCGCGAACATCAATACAGACTCTCCACGCAAACTTTCGGATCGTGGCTGCGCGATCAACTGGTCGGCCTCGCCGTCAGTGTCGTCCTCGGAGCGATCGCCATCATGATCCTGTTCGCGATCGTGCGCCGCCTTGGCAAGAACTGGTGGGTCTGGGGTGCCCTCACCTGCGTCGTGCTGCTGGTCCTGCTCGCGATCATTGCTCCGGTCTACATCGCGCCCCTGTTCAATACCTACACCCCGATGAAAGACGCAAAGATAAAGGAGTCGATTCTCAGCCTGGCGCGCGCCAACGGAATCCCTGCCACCGACGTGTACGAAGTCGACGAGTCGCGCCAGTCAAATCGCGTGAGCGCGAACGTCAGCGGCTTGGGGAAGACCATGCGCATCTCGCTCAACGACAACCTCCTGCAGCGCTGCACACCGGAAGAAGTCCTCACCACCATGGGCCACGAGATGGGACACTACGTCCTGAACCACATCTATAAAAGCGTCGTGTTCTATGCGCTCGTGCTGCTCGCGGGCTTCGCCTTCCTCAACTGGAGTATTAACTGGTCTCTCGCCCGCTGGGGCGAGAGTTGGGGAATCTCCGGCATCACAGACGTTGCGGTCCTCCCGCTGGCTACGCTGTTGCTCTCGATTTTCTTCTTTGTGACCACGCCCATCGGCAACACCTGGACGCGCACCGAAGAGTACGAGGCCGACATCTTCGGACTGAACGCAGCCCGCCAGCCTGATGGAGAGGCCGCCGTCGATCTGAAGCTCGGCGAGTACCGCAAACTCGATCCCGGCCCCATCGAGGAATTCGTGTTCTACGACCACCCCAGCGGCCGCACCCGCATCACCGCCGCCATGCGCTGGAAGAAAGAAAACATGAACATCCTCGACGAGCCCTCAGCGCGCCCGCAGCCGCCCAACGCATTGCCAAACTCACTGAGTCCTCACTAACTCTAAAATTTGTCATCCTGAGAGCAGCCTATGTTTGTCGCACTGATCTATCCCTTAAATTTTGTCATCCTGAGCGCAGCGAAGGACCTGCTTTCCTATGCAGTACCACGACGTCTGAATCAAGAGCGGCAAACCTGAACAAGCAGGAGGCCCCAATGATCGCCCGTATCTGGCGCGGCACCGTCCGCGAATCCGACAAAGACATTTACTACGAGTACCTCCAGAAAACGGGCCTAAAGGAATACGCCGACACTCCCGGTAACCGCGGTGTCCACACTCTGCGTCGCATCTACGACGGCAAATGCGAATTCTTCCTGCTCACGCTCTGGGAGTCCTGGGACGCGATCAAGGCCTTCGCCGGAGAAGACTACGAGAAGGCCGTCTACTACCCCGAGGACGAGAAATTCCTGATCGACCGAGGCCCAATAGTCGAGCACTTCGAAGTAGTCGAATCCTAACTCGGGGCGGAGTCGTGCTTTCATCACTGTTCGTCCCATGTCCGTTGATCTAGAATGGCGGGCACGCGGGAGGTTTCGTGAGTCAATCGTGGCAAGTGGCTCTAGAGCGTTGGCGCGACGCGGGCCTCATGGACGATGCCACGGTCGAGCGAATTCGTTCGTTCGAGTCTTCGGAGGAGAAGCCCGGCCAACTGCGCTGGCCCGTGCTGATCGCCGTCGGTTTCGGCGCCCTGATGTTGGGAGCCGGGGTCCTCCTGTTCGTGGCAGCCCACTGGGATGAGCTTTCGCCATCCGGCCGTTTCTCACTCGTTTTGCTTTTGGTGTCGGTATTTCACGTCGCAGGCGCGCTTTCGACCAGCCGATTCCCCGTGTTGGCAACCGCTCTCCACGGCATCGGAACGATCGCTGCGGGCGCCGGCATTTTTCTCTCCGCACAGATTTTCAATCTGCAGGAGCACTGGCCCGGCGGAATCATGCTGTGGGCCGTCGCTGCGTGGCTCGGCTGGTGGCTCCTGCGTGACTGGGTGCAGGCTGCGCTCGCCGCTATCCTCACGCCCGCGTGGCTGGCTTGTGAATGGATCGAAGTCGCCATTCGGCATCGTGCGAGCGAGCGTTGGGCCTTTCAAGGACTACTGCTCCTCGCCCTGACATACTTGAGTGCGATCTATGGCTCCGAGCGTGGTCCCATAAGAAGGGCGCTGGCGTGGATTGGCGGCCTCGCCTTGCTTCCTCTAGCCGTGATCTGCGCAATCAATGACGATTGGTCCTGGTCCCATGGGACGATTCCTTTCTCGATATACCTCATCGGTGTTCCAGTTGCCTTGTCGGGTCCGCTGGTCCTCGCCTATTTGCTTCGCGGCCGTGAGAGCACGAAAAATGTTCTGGCGGCTGTCTGGGTTCTCTCAGCATCGCTGATACCCATGCATGCGGGGCCCGGCTACCTGTTCGGTCAGCTTGCCCCATACGCCTGGTGTACCGTGGGCGCCATCGGCCTCATCGCCTGGGGCCTCGCGGAGGCGCGCAAGGAACGCATCAACCTGGGCATTGCCGGCTTCGGGCTCACCATCCTCGTCTTCTATTTCTCCCGGGTCATGGACAAACTGGGCCGCTCCGCAAGCCTCATCAGCCTGGGCCTGCTCTTCCTTCTGCTTGGTTGGTTTCTCGAGAAGACAAGGCGCCAGCTCGTCGCTCGGGTGGAGGAGGCTCGATGAGTTCGCTCTGGAAAGGCCTGTTGCTGGCGGCATTGCAGGTGGCCTTGGCTTGCACGCTCGGGGCGAAACTGCTTTACGATCGCGCCACCCGGCCGCGCGAGTGGATTCAAGTAGCCACCTACGATCCCGATCTACCGATCCGCGGACGTTATCTCAATTTCAGCTTGCAGCTGCCCACCGAAGGATTCACGCGCCGGGAGAACCCGCAGTCTTACACTAGTCCATTTTCGCCCGACCGCTGCGACCTCTCCATGAGGAGTGGCGTGTTGACGGCTGTAGCGAATCCCGACGGAGAATTCTGGGCCAATGTCCGGCTGGTCGGCGACAAGCCAATTGCTATCGTCGCCACGAATACTCCTTTTTTTGTTCCAGAACACGCCATTGTTCCAATCCCACGCGTCGACCACGTGGAACTCTGGATCGAAGCTACCCTTCCGCATAAAGGTCCGCCTCGTCCGATTCGACTGGCCGTCAAGAAAGACGGCGTCCTCACGCCTCTGTCGCTCAACTAACGCGAACCGCTCCGGATTCGAGAGAAACTTGCGGAATCGACGTGTCGTCACCCGAAGTTCGACATCGCGTTTCCAACCGAACCTCGCGCTGAAAACCCCTCCGTAACTAGCTGGAATAAAGTCACTTCCAATGCTTGACAAAACATTACAAATTGCAATATAAACATAGCGATTTGAGATATGACACTCGGCGAAAAAATCCGCTACCTGCGCGAAGTCGAAGGCTCGTTGCGCGAACTGGGGCGTCCGATGACGCAGCAGGAAGTTGTCCGCGCCGTTAAGGACGAGACCGGCAAGAGCATCAGCCAGTCGTACCTCTCGCAGATTGAGCGCGGCTCGCGCCGCCACATGACGCAGTCGTCGCGCACGTTGTTGGCGAAGTTCTTCAAGGTGCACCCGGGCTTTCTCGTCGATGACCCAGTCGGCTACCACACGGAACTCACCAGCGACCTGCGCACGACCGAAGGGAAACTCGACGTCTGGCTGCTGCAAGGTTCGGAGCGTTTCGTGAGCGATCGCGTGGTGAGCGACGTGCTCATCAAGTGCGCGCGCCACAAAGACACGCGCAGCTGCTTTCTGCTGCTGGGCGCGATTCTCGATACGCCCGGCCTGGCCGAGCGTTTGCTCGAGGCTTTGGATCCGGACGCGCTGCGCAATCATCGCAGCCGCAAGTCGGGGGAAGGGAGGCGAGTCCAATGACGTGGGCGAACTTCTATCTGATCTGTTTCGTGGTCGGATTCGCCTTCAGCCTGATCTCGTTTCTCAGCAGAGGCACGAACTGGCATTTTCACTTTCCGCATTGGCACGGCGGGCACTTGCACTTTGGGGGACACGCCCCCGTCGCCGCACACGCTCCAGTAGCGCATGCAGGCGCAGCGCCGCACGGAACAGCGGGAACAGTATCGGGCGCGAGAGGACCGATGCGCGCCGTGCGAGGCGCATCCGTATCGCCGTTTAACTTCGTCACGCTGACGGCCTTCCTGGCCTGGTTCGGCGGCACGGGCTACCTGCTGACGCGCTACTCGAGCCTGTGGTTCGTCATGGGGCTGGGCATCGCGTTGGCGAGCGGCTTGATCGGAGGCAGCATCGTGTTCCTGTTCCTGAGCAAGGTGCTGACCTCGGAGGAGGAAGACATGGATCCCGCGGACTATGAAATGGTCGGCGTTCTTGGACGCATGTCGATCTCCATCCGCGAAGGCGGCACGGGAGAACTTATTTACTCGCAAGCCGGCACGCGTCGCGTCTGCGGAGCCCGCAGCGAATCGGGCGCCACGATCGCGAAAGGAATCGAAGTCGTAGTGACGCGCTACGAGCGAGGAATCGCATACGTCCGCCCCTGGACAGAAATGTCCGGCGAAGAAACGCAAGCAGAAAGCACCGCGCCTTAAACCATGCGTGCCCGAAAGCCGAGCGCGCCCGAAATAATGGAGCGACGGGCGTCCTCGCCAGCCGGCCACAGGGAGATTCGTATCAGGGCGCGCCCTTCAGGCGGGCCGTAACAGGGACGAAAACCGAGCGCCTTTAGGCGCCGAAACGCACCGCAGGCGCTGAACGCGGGCCACGAAAGGGAAGGGCACGACTTTAGTCGTGCCGAAACGACCGAACGGAAGTCGGGGCTTTAGCCCCTGAGGGCCACCATGAATCGCAGACTCTTCACAATCCTGACCGCGCTGATGTGGCTGGCCCTCCCACGCACCGCGTTGCGCTACGCGCAATCCTGGAACGCACTCCCGGTTGCCGTCGCCACGCACTTCGCCGCCAACGGCCAGCCCAACGGATGGATGTCGCGCGCGACCGCTCTTTACTACGCGCTGGGCGTAACCGCGTTCGTGCTGGTTATCTTCACAGCGATCGCCCTCGTGATCATGCGACAGAAGACAGCCATCGATAACTCGTCCATCGCGATCCTGGGATTTTTCTACGTGATCCTGGCGGGGCTTTTCTACGTAAACAACGGCATCATCGAATACAACCTCACGGGGGCGCCGGTTCCGATTGCGCCCGTGTTGCTGGGCATCCCGCTGGCGATTGTCATATTCACCGTCATCTATCTGCGCACGCAACGTGGCACTGCGCTCCCGGAAACACCGACGCTGGCCGAGGAGTCGCATGGCTCGCGAGCGTTTGCCGTCCTGTTCCTGGTGATTGCGATCGTCGAGTTAGCGGCAGCGTATGCAATCCCGCTGCGCGGCGCCCGCATCGGCATGGCGCTGTCGTCAGCATTCTTCCTGCTCATCGCAGCACACACCTGGAGCGGCTTTCACTATCGCTTCACGCCCGCGGGCCTCGAGATCAGCACGCTTGGCTATCGCTTGCGCTCCATTCCGCAAGCGCAGATCGCCGACTACCGTCCCGAGAAGTGGATGGCGTTGCGCGGCTATGGAATCCGTGGCGTGGGCAAGACCCGCGCCTACGTCTGGGGGAATGACGTTGTGCACATCACGACTGTCGATGGCGAACTTTTCTTGGGGACCAATGATCCGGCGCGCACCGTGCGCGATCTGGACATGATGAAACACTCCGCGCATTCGTAGCGGACAGTTCGGTTTGGAATTGGGATAGGAGGAGATATGACGTTCGGCATTCGCACTGAAATCTGGGTCGTCGTTGGGTTGGGAGTCCTGGCGATCATGTTCCTGTTCAGCTTTCTGGCCAGGCTCTATCGCAAGGCAGGCCCGCATGAGGCGCTCATTGTTTACGGCGTTGGCGGTACGCGCGTGGTCAAAGGCCACGGCACCATCGTATGGCCAATGGTGCAGATTTGCCGTGAACTTTCACTCGAATTGATGTCGTTCGACGTGGCGCCGCAACAGGATCTCTACACCAAGCAAGGCGTCGCGGTAACGGTCGAAGCCGTCGCTCAGATCAAGGTGAAATCTGACGTGGAATCGATCCTCACCGCGTCGGAGCAGTTCCTGACCAAGTCCGACCAGGAACGCGAAGGTCTGATCCGGTTGGTAATGGAAGGCCACCTGCGCGGCATCATCGGTCAGCTCACGGTGGAAGAAATCGTAAAACAGCCCGAGATGGTCGGCGACCGCATGCGCGCCACCTGCGCCGACGACATGAGCAAGATGGGGCTTGAAGTCATTTCGTTCACTATCAAGGAAGTTCGCGACAAGAACGAGTACATAACGAACATGGGCAAGCCCGATGTCGCCCGCATCAAGCGTGACGCCGATGTGGCCACCGCTGAAGCAGAACGCGACACGGCCATCAGGCGCGCGCTGGCGCAGCGGGAGTCCGCGGTTGCAAGAGCGCAAGCCGACCAGGAGCGCGTGCTCGCTGAGACGCTCTCACTCGCCAAGCAGGCGGAAGCCCAGCGGGACCTCGAGATCAAGAAAGCGCAATACCTCGAAGTCACGAAGAAGCAGCAGGCGCAAGCCGACAAGGCATACGACATCCAGGCCAACATCATGCAGCAACAGGTGATCGCCGAGAGCGTGCGCGTGCAGCAGGTCGAGAAAGAAGGACAGGTCAAGGTGCAGGAGGCCGAAATCAATCGCCGCGAGAAGGAATTGATCGCGACCGTGTTGAAGCAGGCCGAGATCGAGCGTCAGCGCATCGAGACCATTGCCCAGGCCGAAAAGCAGCGCCTCATGGCGGAAGCAGAAGGTCACGCTTCGTCGATCCGCCAGCAGGGCGAAGCCGAAGCCGAGATCATTTTCAAGAAAGGCGAGGCCGAGGCGAAAGCCATGAACGTGAAGGCCGAGGCCTTCCAGGAATACAACCAGGCTGCGGTGGTCGACAAGCTGATCACCGGCTTGCCGGAAGTGGTCCGCGCGCTGGCCAGTCCGTTAGCCAACGTCGACAAGATCACCATCGTCTCGACCGGCAACGGCGACTCCGCCGGGATGAGCAAGATCACCGGCGACATCGCCAAGATGGCCGCGCAGGTCCCGGCGTTGTTCGAGACGCTCTCGGGCATGGATGTCCGCGAACTGCTCGGCAAAGTTCGCCAGATCGGCGACAAGGCCGAGAAGCCACCAGCGAACGGCGGAAAGAACTAAGCGCACGACCGTAGCGCCGGCGTCCCGCCGGCAGTCGCGAGGGCATCTTGCCCTCGCCGCCGGTGGGACTCGGCCTTCAAACATGCGCAAGAGCAAAAGGGAATCAGCGTATGGACACCGAACACAAATCCAAGCCCCTGGGCCTCAGCATCGTGATCGGAATCGCGATTGGCACGCTGGCGGCGATTCTCTCCGGTCACGTCGCTGTCTGGCTCGTCGCCGGAATCTTCGTAGGCATCGCGGCCGGTGCGTCATTAGGCCGCAAGAAATGTCCCGAGTGTGAAGCGAGAAAGCAATTGCGAGCTGATAGCTGATGGCTGATAGCTGGTAGCCAAAACCCCGAACCGAGAACTGAGAACCGAGAACTGAATCAAGAACCGAGGTGAGTTATGGCATTACTTGAGCGCGTTTCCACACTAGTCCGTGCGAATCTCAACGACCTTATCGACAAGGCCGAAGAACCCGAGAAGATGATCAAGCAGGTCATCCTCGACATGCAGAACCAGTTGCTGCAGGTGAAGACGCAGGTGGCCATCGCCATTGCGGACCAGCACCTGCTTGAGAAGAAACAAAAAGAGAACGAAGACAAAGTCGTCGAATGGATGCGCAAGGCCGAGCTCGCGGTCGACAAGAAGCAGGACGACCTGGCCCGTGCCGCGCTGGTGCGCGTGGAAAGCTATCGCGACATGAGCGGAAGCTTCGGGCAGCAGGTCACCGATCAGAAAGCGCAGGTCGAGAATCTGAAGACGGCATTGCGCCAGCTCGATCAAAAGCTCGCCGAAGCTCAGGCCAAGGCCGATCTGCTGATCGCGCAACATCGCCGCGCTCGCGCCGTGGGTAAAGCGAGCGACGCGAAGATGAACGCGGGCAACGGATCGAAAGCCGCAGCCTTCGACCGCATGAAACATAAAGTGGTGCGCGAAGAAGCCGTGAGCCAGGCGAAGTCCGAGATCGCTACCGACGACGTCGAAGATCGCCTTGCGGCGCTCGAGAAAGAAGATCGCATCGAGCAGCTGCTGGGCGAGTTGAAGGCCAAGCGGGGAGCGTAGGAAGACAGCGAATGCCTATCGCATTCTTGGTTAGAGGGAAGGGTGGGGGCAGTCTTGCAGCCCACCTTAGCGCACGGAACGCGCGAAGGTGGGGCACCATCGTTTTTTGGATTTGCGACTTCGTCCCTAGTGGTTGCTCCTGTTACGCCTGACTTTTGTTTGCATCGCCTGCTAAAAGCGATGTGGAGTGATCACTCCCGCTGCGGGTACGGCTCACGCTGGCTAGGAGCCCTGTATGACTCGGAAGCCGGTGAGTAGGCCTGCGCCGCTTCAGATGTCCGCCTGGTAGTCTCCCTCGGGTCTACTCTAAACGGTAAGG
>Ga0210406_10008335_pt1 | contig 10375 bp, 18 predicted proteins | sample IncBWC30MmetaG_FD_155454 | JGI IMG/M metagenome (GOLD analysis project Ga0210406, IMG submission 155454) | Forest soil microbial communities from Barre Woods Harvard Forest LTER site, Petersham, Massachusetts, United States - Inc-BW-C-30-M | ecosystem: Environmental > Terrestrial > Soil >... | reverse complement strand
CGTACCGCTTCAAGGCGATCATCATCGCTGACGAGATCTTGGGCGTGTACCGGCGCACGCTCGTGCACCCGCACGCGATCATCGGGTCGATCGCAAGCTGGTACGCCCGGCATGAGATCCCGTGCCTCTTCGTCGGCAATGACGCCGGCGCCGCTCGCCTGATCGCGGGGCTGCTTCGTCGATGGGAAGGGCGGATCGTCGCGGAGCGAGAAGGGGGCGCGGCCGCATGATCCCGCCGCACAACATCGAGGCCGAGGCAGCGGTGCTCTCTAACGTCATCCTCGATCCCGACGCGCTGCTGCCGATCGCGCGAGAGATCTTGTTGCCTCGCGACTTCTTCTCGCGCGCGCACTCTCTCGTCTACGCCGCCATCCTGAAGCTCGCCGACGAAGGCAGGGCGATCGACGCGGTCACGGTGGCGACGCAGCTGCGCGACAACGGCGACCTCCGTCAGAGCGGCGGCCTGCCGTACGTCATGGAGATCCTGAACGCGGCGCCCGCGTGCATCGAGCGGCATCTGCGCGAGCACTGCGCCACGGTTGCGAACTACTCGAAGGCGCGACGCTTGATTCGACCACTGCGACGCGCGCTCGCGGAACTGCGGCACGGCGAAGACGCGGCCGACGTGCTCGTGAAGATGACGTCGAAGATCGACTCGATCGTCGCGCGGGGGGCCACGTGAAAGACGATTGGGAAAAGGTCACCGTGTGGGGCCTGTATCCGGCTCGACGCCTGCTAGGGCGCGCCGAAGACGAAGGGCCAGCCCCGGATGAGAGGCAGATCGAAATCTGTCGCACGTGGCTGCGCCTATTCGCGGAGCGGACACGGAGCTTTCGCGGCCGCTCGGTTCACAGCTCCTACCACTGGAAACACCAGGTCGAGGACTGGACAGACCGGACCAAACGACAGCGCGAATACATCTCGAACGGCGCGTTCATCGAGGCTGCGCTGCGCGAAGGCTTCGAGGCGCGCCGCAATGGTGCCGACTCCCCGAACGCCCTCTTTGCGTTGCGCGCGAGGGCCGCGTGATGGCGACGGTCCGCATTCTTCCGAAGACCGACGAGCGGCCGATCATCAATTCGACGACCGAGATCGCCGACATGGTCGACCTCGCGATCAGCGCCCTCAGCGCCGACGACGCGGTCTATCAGCGCGACGGCCGCCTCGTGCACGTAGTCAGGGTCACGGAGAGCGACGCCGACGACCTCGCGATCGTCGGTACGCCGCAGATCCGCGTGATGCTGCCGGCGACCTTGCGCGAGCGACTCAGCCGCGCAGCGCGCTGGACCAAGTTCGATGGGAGGTCGCGCAAATGGGTGCCCGCGTTGCCGCCGGAGCCCGTCGTACATGCCGCCGTGGCGCGCGGCGAGTATCCGGGGATTCGTCCCCTCGTTGGCGTCATCGAGGCGCCGTCGATGCGGCCCGACGGGAGCGTGATCCAGGCGACCGGGTACGACCGGGCGACCGGCTACCTGTACGCGCCGAGCGGCGAGTTCCCGGTCGTGCCTGAGAGTCCGACCCAGGAGGACGCGGCGCGCGCCCTGGCCGATCTCGAGGAGCCGTTCGCGGAGTTCCCTTTCGCCTCGCCCGAGCACCGCGCCAGCGCCATCGCCGCGATCCTCACCATCATGGCCCGCCCCGCGATCCGCGGGAGTACGCCGGCCATCCTGCACGACGCGAACACGCGCGGCAGCGGCAAGACGCTCAAGGCCGACGCCATCGCCACCATCGCGACGGGACGCGAGACCGCGAAGATGCAGTACCCGAAGGACGAGGAGGAGCTCGAGAAGGTCCTCGCCGCCTACGCTCTGCGCGGCGCCGCGCTGGTGAACTTCGACAACGTGACGCGGCTCTTCGGAGGCGGACCGCTCGACCGCTGCCTGACCGCGGGCGACCTGGTCGAACTGCGCATCCTCGGCAAGACCGAGGTCCCCGCGATGCGATGGAGAGCCGTCGTCATGGCGACCGGCAACAACATCTCATTGTCGGGCGACACGTCCCGGCGCGTGATGATCTCTCGGCTCGAGTCCGCGCTCGAGAATCCCGAAGAGCGACAGAACTTCAAGCACCATCCGCTGCTCGAGTGGGTGCGCGCGGAGCGACCTCGTCTCGTCGTCGCCGCGCTCACCATCCTGCGAGCTTGGCACGTCGCTGGCCGGCCGCCCGGCGACTGCAAGTCGTGGGGCTCCTTCGAAGCGTGGTCCGCTATCGTCCCCCCGGCGATTGTCTTCGCTGGCGGCGCGGACCCGATGCAGACGCGCCCGGCGGTCACGGGCGAGGAGGACAGTGAGAAGCGCGCGCTCGTCGCAGTCCTCGACGGCCTAGCGAGGCTCGACCCAAACGGCAGCGGCATCGCCGCCAGGACCGTCATCGACTCGCTCTACCCCGTCGAGCGGCTCCGCGGCCATGCCGCTCCGGACGGCTACGACGGTACGCGCGAGGCCATCGACTCGCTCACGAGCACGCAGCCCGGGAAGGCGCCATCAACGAGCCGTCTCGGCTACGCGCTCCGACGCTTCAAGCGACGCGTCGTTGGAGGTCGCATGCTCGACTGCAACGTCGATCGCACCGGCGTCGCCCGATGGCGAGTCGAGGGGCAGGCCACGGGTGCGGGGGACGCTGGGCTTGAAGGGGATGTTCCAGCCCCACGCGTGCGAGATGCATGCATCTCTGGGGGTAATGGTGAGAACATCCCCAGCGATACCCCGCTTCCCCCGCAGGGCGAGTTCGGGGAGTGGCTCGAGGGCGAAGGCATCGGAGGCGACGAGTGAAGCCCGCGACGTCCCTTCCCTGCTTCCCGGAAGCCCGCGCCGTTCGCGAGCGCGGCGAACGCGTGCAGACTACCTGCACCCCTGGCCAGTCGCCTCTAACCGCTCCACCGGATAGACGCCCCTCGAAGCCCCCCTCTGGCACGCGTCCTGCGCATGCTCGGTTGGCCTCGATCGCGTTGGCCACGCCGTCGAGAAGTGCCGTTTTCCTCGACGAATACGCAGATTCGCACTGGCTCACCACGCCAGTGCACAAGACTTCGGGCGCGACATTCCTCGTGGCGCGCACCGGGGGCCGGCGAGTGAAACGCCGGTGGCGCTCCCGCCTGCGTGCAGATTTTCTCCCTGCACGCAGGCGGTCGAGCGTTTTGCCCCCGCCGCCCGCGCCACGCGCCTCGCCAGCGCGCCCGCGCAAAGCGTCCGGCCTCCCCCCACGCAGCAACGACCATCAACGCGCCAGAGAGGCGCCAGCGCCCAGCAAGGAAGATAGCCCATGAAGACCAACGGACTGATAGCCACATTCCAACCCAGCCCGACCGTGCTCATCAAGGTTCAGGGGCAGAACTTCCGCCTCTCCCTCCTCGATGCGTCGACGCTGGCGAGCGAGATCGCCAAGGCCCTCGTCGGCTTTCAGCAGACGGTCGATGCCTGGCACGCCGAGGCGGGTGCAAATGTCGCTCGCGTAACCGCCGCGCTGCACGCCGAGCCAGACGCGTACGACGCGCGCCCAATGCGCGGCCCCATCAACGAGACCTACCCGCCCCAGGCGCCCGAAGCGAAGGAGGCCGTCCAGTGAACCCCGACGCCTATTCGGCCATGAAGGCCCTCGCCGCAGGCGTGTTCAACCCGCCGCCGGGCGACGAACCCCTCACCCTCAAGGAGTACGAGGCCGCGCTCCGCGCCGCCTATCCAAGGTACTGCTCGCTGCGCCGCCAGCAGATCGCCCTCCGCACCAAGCCGGAGGCGACGCAGTGACAACGTTCCTCGTCTCAAGGAGCTACGAGGCCGCCGACGGCACTCGCCGCCGGGCTGGCGACGTCCTCGACCTCGACGAGGATCGCAGCACCGAGCGCGACACCATCGCCGGCAATCTGAAGAGGGTCGACATCCGGCCCGGCCTCTTTCTCGTTCGCCGAGCCTTCCGCAAAGAGGGCCCACACGCACCCGTCGAAGACTCGATTCCTGCGGACTGCGTCGTGTTTCTGAGCGGCGAGGAGATCATCGGGTTGGAGCGCGCCGGCGTCGTCCGCCGCATCGACCTGCACGCGCTGCTGCTCGGGGAGAGTCGGTGATGGCCTTACCGACGTCGACCCGTCGCGGCGTGCACCTCGCGCGAAAGGTCGAGCGGCAGCTGCCCAGAGCTGCGCGCCCGTCGGCGAGCCACAAGGACGTCCGCCGCGCCGATCGCGGCAACGATGGCCACGAAGACCAACACGCCAACGATCGCGTCGAGGTGGCCCATCACGTCCTCCTCGCTCTTTCTAGCACACATCCGGCCACGAAGGTGGCCACGGCCACGAGGACGATCGTGGCGCTCCAGTCGCCCGACGGCCCATGGTCGAACGCGTACCGGTCTAGCAGCCCGAACACGAGGACGAGGACGGCCACCTCGCGGAGGGCTTCAGCGCTCATCTCCTGCCAGCTCTTGGGCGCGGCGGCCATGTCCGCGACACCTACCACACCGGGTCGAAGTGGAGGTCAGCCGTGGCGCTGAGAACTGGTCACGGCAACGGCGCCGGCGTCCCGCGGGTGGAGGTGCGCGCGCCGGACGAACTCCCCGCTCCGGTGCCGGCTCCGCTAGCGGTGGCTGGCGGGCAGGGTCAGCGGCGCGCCGACGGCACCGCTGACCAAGAGTTCGCGAAGCTGCTCGGGCGGCTCGGCGGACTGGCCAAGTCCTCTGGGTTCGCCCCATATCGGCAGCTCGCCGCCGACTTCACCGCGCAGCACACCGTCGCCCTGGCTGCGATGGCGGGGGGGCAGGTGGGGCCGGCGCCTTCCAGCATGGTGGCGAGCGCGGGCCTGCAGCTCGGGGCGTCTCGCTGGGCGTTCGACCGGGGGGCCAAGCGCCGAGACCCGGCGCTGCTCAAGCTCGGCTCGACGCTGGCCAACGACAGTCGCCAGAACTTGCTCGCCGCCTACGAGCTGGCGGTGCGCGAGGCGAAGGCCCGCGACTCGAACGGCGAGAGCTTCGCGGCCGACGTCGAGCGTGCGAACGCCGAGGCCATCGCCGAGGGGGAGCGCCAGCGCGAGGCGGAGCTCCGTTCGCGCGCCCAGCCGGAGGAGGACGTCGAGCCATGAAGCGGATGACCCTGCGCCAGTTCGCTTCGTCGAAGGCCTACTGCGGCCTCGACCTCTCCCCGCTCACGGCGGCGATCATGGACGCGAGCGAGGGCATCCGCCCCACGACGATCTCCGACGGGGAGGCGTTCGCTCACTTCGGGTGCACGCTCGCCGACCTGCCTACCGAGCGACGGCGGACCGTCGCCGTCCGCGCTGGGGGGCGAGGCGGCAAGACCAGCCGCCTGCTGGCGCCGGCGGCGCTGCATGCGGCGTGGACGGTGCCGCTGCCCACGCTCCGACGGGGCGAGGTCGCGAGCGCTCTTCTCGTCGCGCCCGATCTGAAGCTCGCCCGTCAGGCGCTCTCGTTCGTCATCGGGTACGTGGAGGACTCGAAGATCCTGACCCGGGCCCTCGTCGAGCCGCCCACGAGGGACTCCGTAGAGCTTCGCCGGCCCGACGGCAAGCGGGTGAGGGTCGAAGTGATCGCGGCATCGCGCGGAGGCCGAGGCGTCAGGGGTCGTACTTTGGTGTTCGCTGGACTCGATGAAGCCTGCTTCTTTTTCGACGAGACCTCGGGCGTCATCAACGACGCTGACGTATACCGCGCGGTTTTGCAGCGCGTCGTGGACGTCGGGCAGGTGTGGCCTGCGAGCACCCCGTGGCTCGCGGACACCGGGTTGCTGGAGCAGCTGATTGCGAAGAACTGGGGCACCCACGGGCACGCGCTCGTGTGCACTGCGGGCACGCGGTCGATGAACCCTTCTTGGGACCCCACCGGCGAGATCGAACAGGATCTCCGTGACCAGGACCCCGACGCCGCGATGCGCGAGATTGACGGCCTGCCCATGGCGGGCGGCGCCGGCGTCTTCTTCGACCCTGAGGCGCTACGGGCGTGTGTCGACGAGACGCTCGTGCTGCCGCTTCCAATCGTGAGGGCAGCATGACCGCATTCGGTGCAGACCTCGGGTTCGTGAGCGATTCGAGCGCCCTCGTCGGCGTCGATCGGTATGGCGACCACTACGAGGTGGTCTCCGTCGACGAGATGCGCCCTCGCAAGGGCCACCCCCTGCGCCCGAGTGAGGTGATCGCCACGTTCGCGCAACGCATCTCGACCTTGGGCGGCGCGGGGTTCATGGCGGACGCGCACTACCGCGAGAGCGCTCGCGAGCACCTCGAGCCCTGCGATCTGCGGTTCGACGATGCGCCCGCCGGACGCGATGGCAAAGAGGAAGTCTATCTGCATGCCCGCAAGCTGATCCACGAGCGGCGCGTGCGTCTGCCGAATCATCCGCGCTTGCTCTCGCAGCTTCGCAGCGTCATCGCGCGCCCGATGCCGGGCGGTGGCACCCAGATCACGATCCCTCGACGACGTGGAATCGGTGGACATGGTGACATCGCCAGCGCCTTCGTGCTCGCGCTCTACGCGGCCACCGATAGCCGCCCACCCGTGGACCCCTGGGCGATGGCTCGCGCCCATCGCGAGCTCGCGGCTGCGGCGTCGCGCGGGGGCCCCTACTATGTCGAGTTTCCTGGCGTCGGCGCCGTCGGCGACAATGGCGGCTTCGAATTCATGAATGCCAGTTACGACGGCATCGGCGATCCGCCGAGCGCGCGCGATCAGCAGATACCACACCATGTGATCGCGGGTATCGCACAGCAAAGATGGCAAGGAAGGTGATCCAATGAAGAATCCGAAGAAAAGAGATCGCGACTTCTACGATGGCGAGGCGGTGCTCCTCGACCTTGGGATTGCGGACGTCCACACGGCGGGATCGATGGGCGAAGAGGTGAAGCCCGTTTGGGTTCAGATCGCCAAGCAGGGGGCATTCGCGGGGCACGCGGCGGGACCCTTCAAGCTCGATCTGTCCACATTCTCGGAGATCATTTCCAACTTCCGCGCGACCGAGAATCGGAGGATCCCCTGGGACTTCGAGCACGCCAGCGAGAAGGATCCGACGCAGGGATCGATTCCCGTTGCCGGCGCCCCGGCGCAAGGGTGGATCACCGAGATGAAGATAGGTGATGACGGCAACCTGTACGGGTTGACGAGTTGGGGCGACCTCGCGCGGCAATACGTTCGCGAGGGCAAGTACCGATACTGCTCGCCCGCCATCCGGTTCGAAAGCAAAGACCGCGTGACCGGCAAGCCGATTGGCGCGCGCCTGACCAGCGTCGCACTCACCAACGAGCCCTTCCTCGACGGCATGGAGCCGCTCGCGGCGAAGGACGCGGAGCCCGGCGCGAAGCTCACGCTCGCGCGGTGCATGAGCGATCTCCGCAAGTGCATGACCGACCACGCCTCCAAGAGCGGCAGCACCTGTCGAGACCTTCACATCGCGTGTACCACCGCGCTGGCCTGCTACGAGGACGCCGACGACGGCGACGTCAGCATGAAGCTCCGCGACGCCGAGGGGGAAGCAGCCCGCTCGACGCTCCTATTGCGCGAGGCGACCGCGACGATCGAAGCGCAAGCCGAGGAGCTCCGCGCGCTGCGCGAAGAGAAGGCCGCTCGCGACGAGCGCGACGTGCTCGAGGACGTGCAGGTCGCGTTCGACACGTACAAGGACACAAAAAAGCTCGCGGACCCCGACAGGGCACTTCTGCTCTCCTGGCGCCGCAGCGACCCGGCTGGCTTCCGGAAGATGTACCCCGCGATCCGGCCCGTCGAGCGTCACCTCTTGCGCTCGGTCGTGCCGCCCGAGGTGCGACCGCGGGCGACGAGCAACGCCGCGGAGGTCGCCGAGCTGGCCCGCCGGCTGATGTCCGAGCGGGGGCTCAGCTGGATCGAAGCGAAGGCTCAGGCCGCGCAGCAGCTGCGCTCGCAGGCAGGTGCACGATGAACCGCCGGGCGCACGTCTCGCCGAGGGTCAAGGCGCACGAGGACGCGATGCGCGCGCAAGCCGTCATCCACGTCAACGCCGCGCGCCCGCCGTGGGAGCGCGACCCGGCCGTCGCTCTTCCGCCTCCGCCACCGCGGCCCGCGCCGATGCCCCACCCGGTCGCGCCAACGCCCGCCGAATTCGCCGCGCAGCGAGACCGAATGGTCGGGGAGCTTCATCAGCAGGGTGCCCAATTCATCCTCGAACAGCTCTTGCCGCTCGCCCACGGAGGTCGCAGGTGAGAGTCGCCGATCTGCAGAAACAACTCGAGGCCGCCGACCACTTCGTCGAGCTATTCCCTGGCGATACTGAGGTCGGACGGTTCGCGCGGCAGCAACGCGATCTGCTGGTCGATATGCTGCACGCTGAGCTCGACACCGAGGCGCTCGTGCGCCGCGTGAGCGCGGAGGCGTTCGCCGACTTCATCGAGGCGATCACGGAGCTCTCGAGGACTCGGGCGGCCGTCCGTGCGATGCGGAGCGGCGACCAATGAGCACCGCCAACATCAACCAAGTCACGATCCAGCAGTTCATCGAGGCCAACTTCACTGGCCCCGAACTCGCTTCTTTGATGGGCTATTTCGGTGCGTTCTTCGAAACGGGGAGATTTTTTTCTCAGGACGTGGTGGCCGGCTTTACCGGGCTGCAGTCGACCGCGATCGTCGTCATTTCAGACGGCGTCGCGACGAACCTCTACTCACTCAGCTATCGCGCGTGGAAGGTCATCGCGCCGAACTATGCCCAGTCGGTGCTGCTTCCGCAGCAGCCTGTCTTGGGTGGTGTCTGGGGCCGGGCCCCGATCGAGATGCAGCAATTGTTGCAAGGGCTTTTCCTGACGCCCCAGCCGGGGCTCGTCGGGAAGTTTCCGTGATTTTGGAGGAAAGACTCAATGCCCACGACAGTCACGAGTATAACCGGTGGAACCGGAGTCGGTAACGATTCCAAGAATGTCCTCAAAACGACGTTCTTCACGACGGACGCCACGCCCCAGGTCTATCAGTTTATTCCGACCGACCCGAAGCCGGGCGCGATCGCCCAATGCTATAACGTGCGCGTCCGTTGGACGGCGGTCGGCCCGTCTAGCATCTCCAGCGGCGAGGCCATCGCGAACTTTTATGACAACGGTGCGATTACGCTCTCTGCGGGCAGCGCCACGTTGATGGCGTCGGGGTCCGCGACGCTGAGCATCGGCGTCACTGGAGGGCGTGCGTCGCAATTCACGTTTACCGGATTGGCCGCCACGAATTTGGCTTGGACCATCATCTTCGAGATCTGCCCGATGGCGGCCGAGTGATGGGCGCCCCGCGCGAGAGCGAACGCGACGTGCTCACCTTCGAGGGTGAGGTCGCCGCCATCCACCGCGGCGACCTGTTCACCGTCGACGTGACGGCTGGCGCCCTTCGGCGCACCATCATCGCGAAGCGTGCGGGCCGCCTTGTCGCGGCGCACATCCGCGTCGTGCCGGGCGACCGCGTTCGCGTCGAGGTCACGCCGTACGACCTCACGAGGGGTCGCATCACCTACCGATTGTAGAAAGGATCACCATGACCACGAACAACGCCCCCGCGGCGCGACAAGCCATCGTCGCGAGCGGCACCTTCGACAACGACTCGATCAACGAGCAGCTCCGGCTCGCCTCCGAACGTTGCCATATGATCTCGTCGGCCACGTCCGTCCGCCTTCCGCCCGGATGCGCTGTCGTCTGCAGCGTCGTGCAGCTCGGCGCCTCGGACGTCTACGACGTGGGAGGGGGCCGCAAAGCTCTCTTGCGCGTGGCCCTTCTCAAACTCGCGAACGCGGCTGGCATCTGCTGGGATGCGAATGCGTCGGGCCGCGTCGTGGTGCATCCACGGCACCCCTACCTCGTCAGCTATCGCGCGCAGGGCGCATGGAGAGGCCTCGACGGAACGTGGCTCCCCGTCGTCGGCGATGCCATGCTCGATCTCCGCGACGGCACCGCCGCCGTGCAGAAGATCCTCGAGAGTGCGCGCCCCAGGGTCGACGACGCGGGCAACGTACGAGTGAGCGCCGAGGAGGTCGGTCGCGTTCAGTTGAGAGACATGCGCGCGAAGATCCTCGAGCACTGCCAGAGTCGTGCGGAGCTCCGAGGGATCCGCAAGGCGCTCGCAATTCGAAGCTACACGCTCGACGAGCTGAAACGGCCCTGGGCAGTCTTCAAGCCCGTGTGGATCGGGAGCGACAGCGCTGAGGACCGAGCCGCCGTCCGCGCCTCGTTTCTCGGCGGCGTCTCGGCACTGTTCGGCAATCGTCCCGCCCCGCGCCTGGCGGCCGCTCCCGCTCCCGCGGCGCTGCCGGCCCATGACTTCACGGCGGACGGCGAGGTGCTCGAAGAGCCCGACCTCCCCGACGATCCGCCGCCGCACGAAGAGCCTGCGGGCCATCCGGCAGCCACCGACGCGCCCGCGGCGCGGCCCTGAGCGATGGGCCT
>Ga0210406_10008334_pt1 | contig 10375 bp, 7 predicted proteins | sample IncBWC30MmetaG_FD_155454 | JGI IMG/M metagenome (GOLD analysis project Ga0210406, IMG submission 155454) | Forest soil microbial communities from Barre Woods Harvard Forest LTER site, Petersham, Massachusetts, United States - Inc-BW-C-30-M | ecosystem: Environmental > Terrestrial > Soil >... | reverse complement strand
CGCCATCGAGTAGATTGGCCGGAAATTGCTGGATAGCCTTCATCGGCACCGAGATAATCAGCACGTCTGACTGATTGGCGACATCAACGACCGTCACCGCCGTCGCGCCGACCTCCTTCGCCAGGTCGGCGAGAGTCTCGGGGCCGCGGGAGTTTGCGATCCGCACAGTATGCCTCGCGTCCTTGAGCTTTCGTGCGAGGCAGCCGCCGATGTTGCCGGCTCCGATCAGACTGATTTCCATGGTTCCTCTCCTTCTAGATGGCTTTGCGTCCTTGCGGCTCGTCCCTCTGGCAGACCGTCGGCGGTGATCGTTTCTTAAGTTTTAAGGCCCAGAACAAAGAACATATCAATCATTCAAGCGCAGGTTACAGTCCGTGTCTTACGGAACCGGCTCAGGCAGTTCGGGCTGCACGGTCTTGGATTTCTGCGACAAATATTCCTCTGGGCGCGAAACCATGGGCGCACGGACGTCGAGAAACTGAACGAGGTCCTTCGAAAAGATCAGGTCAAGCGTCCAGTCCAAGGCCACGCGGAGTTTCTTTTCGAACCGTGGGAGCTTGCTAAGGTAGATCGTCCGCCAGAGCCACCAAGCGATAAATCCCGAGAAGTTAATGCCCAGGATGTTGGCTACACCGGTCCTCCGACCGATCGTCGCGAGCTGTGCGATGGTCGAAAAATCGAACCGCTTCTTCTCCGTCCCGCGAATGGACGCGATAATGTTATGCGCCGCGATTTTGCCCTGGCGCAGCGCGTGCTGCGCGGTCGGCGGATGAAACTTACCCGTCAACCGATCCGGGATGGCCGAACAATCACCCAGAGCCCAGACACCGGGCCAGCCTTGGAGCTCAAGAAACTCCGTTACCAGCAGGCGGCCGCCTGCCTTCGCGCACGGAATCGTTTCGAGCAGAGGATTCGGAGAAGTTCCCGCTGTCCAAACGAGCGTGTTCGTAAGAATCATCGTTCCGTCAGTCAATCGGACCGCTCCGCCCGAAAAGCTTTCGATCTTTGACTTGAGGTGAATCTCGATCTTGCGCCCCGCCAGGATTTTCTGAGCGTAAACACCCAGGCTCTCCTCTAGCTCGGGCAGGATGACTGGTCCGGAATGGATAAGCATGACTCGCACCATGTCTTCGGATAGATGGGGGTACGACCGCAGCGCTCGACGGACGAAATCGTTGATACCGGCGACCGTCTCAACGCCGGCAAAACCTCCACCTGCGACAACAAACGTCAGCAACGACTCTATCTTTTCGCAGCAATCACTGTCCGCCTCCTCAAGATGAGCGATCACACGGTTTCGCACCTGCATAGCATCACCCAACGACTTCATCGTTAGCGCATGTTCTTGCACTCCGGGAAGCCCATAGGTGTTCGTGATGGACCCCAACCCGAAAACCAGAAAGTCAAATTCGAGGGTGTGAGGATGATGATCGAAGCCATGGGAAACAATGACCCTCTTTTGCTCGAGATCAATCTGATCCACTTCCCCTGCCAAGAAGTTCACATGGCGCAGCATTTTGCGGACGGGATTCACAATTGTCGTGAGATCCAGATCGCTGGCCGCGACTTCGTGAAGCATTGGCGTGAACAAAAAAAAGTTCTCACGATTGACAAGTGTGATTTCGACCGAAGGATCACGGGCAAGTTTCCTCTCTAATTCCATGGCCACCGTGAGCCCGGCAAAACCTCCGCCCACGATGAGTATCCGTTTTGGTGTTTTGTTTTCCATGAGCCGTTTCTCCCGTCCTCAGTTCTGCTCAGCGGCTGGGTTCAGTTCATACGAATATTCGATTTCCGCGCATGCGCGCCATCGCTCGACGTGATGCCATATCCTGCGCCATCTATGAACGCGGCTCCCACTTCTTCCTGAGATAGTGGTCGATCGCCATCGGCCCAGAACCGCCGAATACGAGCGCGGCAAGGCACGCAATATAGAGCAGATCAAGCTCGTAGCCTGGCGGGCCGAACTGGGCCCGGCCGGACGTCACACTCAGCAACTTGATCGAGCTGAACCCATAAGGGAGATGGACAGTCAGCATAGCGACGAAGAGAACCGCAGCCATCGGCAGACTTACAAGTGGGACGAAAGCTCCAAGCAGGACGGCGAGACCGCCGATGAGTTCGGTTAGAACGGTGAGCCATGCCATAAGATGAGGCGCCGGGACGCCCATCGTATGCAGGATGGCGGCGAAGGCTTCGGGCCCCCTGGACAGTTTCGCGAACCCGTGCTCCATGAAGCCATAGCCAACAATCAGCCGTAGAGGAATAGCAGCCCAACGAGCGACCGAAGGTCCTGCGAAGAACGCAAGGCCGCTGCTTAAGAATACAAAACGGCTGCTGCCTTCCCGTTCCAATGATTGAGTAAGTTGGTTCATATTCAGAAAACCTCTCTATTTTATTTTTTGATCGTTGTCGAACGCGCGAAGCGCCAAGAGCAAACTTTAACGCGGCATGATGATCGGCTTCTCCTTCGGGATCGCGTCATATGTCTGCCTGTTGATATTGAGGTGGGCCATCACCAGTTCGGGCGGCGTGTGTGCCAGCCATGCCGAAAGCGACAGGTCTTCATATCGGCTGGCCTTGAACATCTCTAAGAACCGCAGATCGTCATTCCCGGTGTTCTCGATGTAATGCGCTAGCGTCTGCTGCACGTAACCTACATCACCTGCTTGGAAGTCCATTGTGCGTGCGCGCGCGCCCGTGTCGACCACGGTCATCCTGCCTTTGCCACTGAGGTAGTATTGCCATTCATCCGCGTTCTGATGCCAGTGGAGTTCGCGCAAGCCCCCGGGATGGAGGGTCACGATTGCAGCCGCAACCGTCGTCGAGACCTTGAATGTGTTCGAGTCAATAATCAACACCTCCCCACCGCTCGTCGTCTTCGTCGGCTTTTGTTGGCTAGTTCTAAAAGAAAATTCTTGGGAAGAGGGAGGTAATTTCCCCGCCGCCATCTTCTGGTCCGCGGCAAGCTCTCCGGGTACCGGCGCCTGAAAAATGAAGAGCTCTTCTTTGCGCAAGGTCTGCAGGGACGGCTGAGTAATGCCGAAATTCTTTGCCAGAACGTCGCCCGGCGTGTGCGCCGCTATATCCGACAGGAGAACGGTCGCGTACTCGGAGAAGCTGCCGTCATCGAACACCAGCAGAAATTCGCCGCCATCCGGTCCAAGCCCCTGGATGGAGTGCGGTATACCGGGCGGAAAGTACCAGAGATCGCCTTTCTGCGTGTCTCGCACAAAGCTTCTGCCATCGGCGTCAACCGCGGTAATACGTGTGCTTCCGTGTAGCATGATTGCCCACTCGGCGGCGGTGTGCCAGTGCAGCTCGCGGACCCCACCCGCATTCAGCCGCATATTCACTCCCGCCATTGCTTTCGATACTGGGAGCTCCCGTACTGTGACCTCGCGCGACCAGCCACCTTCGTAAACGCGTTTGTTCGAAAGCGAGAAGGGATACTTGAAGGTGGGCACGCCACCTGCGTCACTGAGCGGGGGCTGGTACGAATCCGGATTGGCAGAATCAAGCGACTTGTCGGTCGGACCGGGATCGGTCAGGCTTGAGCTTCTTCCGGTTTTTACTCCAGGCGTTGACGACTGGGCGCTCGCTGCGCCCGTCAACAACACTCCCGCGGTAGTGGCGGCTGCAACCGAACCAATTTCGATGAATTTGCGCCGGGAAAGCTCGATCCTGTTTTTTTTCATATGTCGTTTTGTCTTGAACCTCCGATTCCAAACGGTCGAATAGCTTCAGATGAGGACGTGCCGTGCCATTACTTGAATTAATATATTATTATGATGTTATAATGTCACGAAAAGTTTCAGATTGTTTGAAAACTCCTTTGCCGACGTCTCGCTCTCGGACCTGGAATGCCTCGCGATGAAAGAGTCGCTGCAGCAACCGTGCTTCAGGGCAACGCTACGTTTCTGGTACAAGCTGGCATGAATCCGCTTCGGCGGTACAGCCGCTCACATCGCCATTGCGGTGGATCAGCCATCAAAATTCATTTAGTTGCCTCCACTGTCTGATCCCTTACGTCGCTAACCCTCCTAGCAGTTCCCGAACCTACTTTGAGCCTGTAGGTCAGTTGGAAATAGGGCAGCGTGAGTTGTGTGCCGTGATTGTTTGCGCTCATGAGAGCGCCGGGCCAGAAGTGGCCGATCCCAAGTTCCCAAAGAAGAGGAACGCGCTTCCACGCGTATTGCAATGCGCCGTCGATTTCCGTTCCAATCCTGTCACTTCCGAATCCGCCTGATGGTGGATGCACCAGCACACCGCCACCGCCCGAATAAACGGAGTCCTTGGTACTCGCGACGTCCAGAGTTTCGCCATGCAGTAAAACGTACAGGGACTTTGCCGGATGAAAATCAATGTTGAGGCGCCTCTGGACAATATTCTGCCAACCGAAAACATCCGTGAGTCCGAAAACGTCGTGGTTACTCGGGTAAAACTGATCGAAAGTCCTCACGACAGATGGATCCCGGCGGGGATCGCCGCTCGCGTAATCGTACTCGGCCTGAACGTGCGGCCTCCAGGGCAGGGAGTGGAGCGTATAGCCCGCCTTGACATAACCGCCACTCGCACGGATGGAATCATTGGCGAAGGCGCCGCGTTCCAAGACACCTTCGATGCTGTAGTCGAAGTTGGCGGGCAAGTTACCTGTGATCCGTACGCCGGGAGCCACGAGCGTCTCGCGACCGAGAATCCCTTGACGGCTTGCGACGGTTGGAGTCTTCATAAGGACATAGGGCTCCAGCCGAACATGCGGAACTAGAGTGGTGAGCGTCGCGTAAGCGCCATGAAGGGAGAAGCCGCCACGTGGAGTATCCAATTGGGACGGACGAGTCTGCACGACCGATCCACTGAAGAGATCGAGGCGATTTTCCGGCTTGCCGATCACCGTATGGATCACATCGAAGGTGCGGCTGTTGTTCGTCCAGTCGCTGATGCCGATCAGGCGTTCGTCGCCGAATCGCAATTCCTGCCTTCCCAGGAAAGTGGTGGTTTTCGAAATGTCCAACCGCAGGTAGGCCTGTCGGAAGTCAAAATAGTCTCGCATGTTCGATGCGACGAAACGCAACGGCAATCCGAGAGCGTGTGAATCCTGCGTTTGCAGATAGGCTGAAAAATATTTGGGAGCTTTCACTCCAACGCCGATGCGCAAACGCGTCAAGTCATAGACTGGAGAGATTCCGCGTAGGAGATTAATTGCGGTTTGCGCTTCCGTTCTGCTGCGCAATTCCAAATCAAAGGACAGCCAGCTTGGCAGATTTTCGGTCGTCGGGGACTGCAAGGCCGACACTTCAGCTGTCTTTTGGGCTTGCGCACCCGGCGTCATCACCAAGAAGCGGCCGATAAGAATCAGAAGAGCGATAACTCTATAAGTTCGCATGTCTCATATCCAAAGCCGATCGCGTTCGCGAAGATCAAGCACACGACCGCCACAGAAAGCCGGGATTGGTCCTCGCTCAATCAGCTTTCGAGCCCGGAGGATCGATCACCGTTTTCGCCAAGGGATATTGCGCACAAAGTCCTCGCCAGTCCCGATTTGTGGGCCAACCAGCCGTGCCGAAACGCCAAGAGCGAACTTCGCACAACTTCGTGTGGAAGTGCATTACAGAGGCCACATGCAACATATTGAAAACAGGCGGTTAGAGGTAACCGTCGGATGACGAGGCTTCGGAAAGTGCCGAACTGTCGGGAGTTGAATGATCTTCAGCTGCTTGATTGTCGACAGGGTCGATCGGGGAATTCCAGTTTGAAGTGGTTGGAACAGAAGATCCGGCAACAGAGCCCCGGCGACAACAATCAGTCGTAGCGGATTAGCCCAACGAGCTACCGAAGGTTGTCTTAACAACGCAACTCGGATGCTCCTTCGCGTTCCAAAGCTGGCGAAGTTCGTCCACATTCGAAAGCTCCTATTTGTTTTGATCGTTGTCAACGCGCGAGGAGCTAAGAGCGAATTTCGAATGCCTTCGGTTCTACTCATTATGATGTTATAATGTCTTGAAGGTGCAGAATTATGAGAACTCTTTTGCCGACATCTCGCTCGCGGGAACTGGGATGCCGCGGGATGAAAGATACGCCGCAGCGACCTTCCTTCAGGGCAGCGCTACGTTTCTGGTGCAAGCTGGGATGGATCAGCTTCGGCGGTACAGCCGCTCACATCGCCATTATGCATGACGAGTTGGTCGAGAAGAAGAGGTGGATCAGCAACCGAAGTTTCCTCCATGCGCTAAGCCATTGCATGATCCTCCCTGGGCCTGAAGCACAGCAGCTTGCAATCTATATCGGGTGGAAGCTGCACGGCAAGCGGGGTGGCATAGTTGCCGGAACACTTTTCGTGCTGCCTTCCATGTTTATTCTGTTGGCCCTCAGTTTGGTCTATGTCAGATTCGGTGGCTTGCCTTGGATTGCCGCTATGTTTAATGGCTTAAAACCCGTTGTCATCGCTTTGGTGATCGTCGCCCTGCAGAGAGTTGCCAGAAGGGCTGTGCGCGGACCGATTCAAGGTGCCGTTGCAGTGGCTACGTTTGCAGCGATGTACTTCTTTGATGCCTCGCTGCTCATAGTGATGCTCAGTGCCATTGTGCTGGGAGTCGCCCTGATGGCAGTGCGGCCCGGCCTTCTCCACCACCCGGGCAAAGCCAGCGCCGAAGAGGACGAAGAGAGCTATTACATCCGCGGTAGTTCGGCAGCGACAAAACCCGTCCCTCTTTTGTGGCCTATGATGAAGTTGGCTGCGGTTGTCCTGCTTCTCTGGCTGCTGCCGTTGCCGCTGTTCTACTTCTTTGTTGGGAACTTCCATTTTTGGCGGGGTCTCGCGCTGTTCTTTACCAAGACCGCCTTCGTGACCATTGGCGGCTCATATACGGTAATTCCCTATGTCGCTAAAGTTGCTGTCTTGAAATTTCATTGGCTGACCAGGCCCCAAATGATGGATGGCTTCGCACTCGCCGAGACAACTCCAGGCCCTCTGATCATAGTAGTAGCTTTTGTTGGGTTCCTGGCCGGGTACAGCCACTTCCACGGCTCATTGTGGATGGGAACCTTGGGTCTGCTGGCGACGACCTTCTACACGTTTCTGCCGTGTTTTTTCTTCGTATTTGCGGTTGCGCCGCTGGTGGAACGAACCCAAGACAACCCTAGGATCGGAGGCGTCCTGGAACTGATCACCGCTGTCGTGGTCGGCGCAGTCTTAGATCTAACGCTATTTCTAGGGAAAGCGGTGATCTTCCCATCAGGAGTTGCTGGCCTCAAGCAACTCAATGTGATCTCTATGAGCGCGGTGGTATTGTCGCTTCTCCTGCTACATAGGTTCAAACTGAAGGTGATTCCCCTGATCCTACTGGGCATTGGGTTCGGTTCTATTCGTTATTTCCTGGGCTTTTGAGGGCCATTCGATGAATTCCCGGATGGTCGACGATTTGGAAGTTAAGTTCCGGTTGGCTGGTAATTCGAAACAATCGCATCAGCCTGCCGTCTCGATTTGGAGGGCACTTGATGTTTCGGAATCGGGATGACGCGCATCTACCCAATTATGGGGCACTTGACAGACAAGTTTGGCTGTCGCACCGTCGTTGCAAGTCGAGTGTTCATAAACAAAATAACCAGTACGGAAATCATCGTAGCCTTGATCTGAGGGCGAGAGAAGGGCGCTGAACCATGGCTGATTCACCTACTGCAAAAACGTTAACGCGGCCAGCTGCGTCGTTCGCGCGCCGCTATGGATTGGCTTTCGCTTCGGTCGCCGGAGCTCTGTTGCTGGGCCTTCTCTTTCGCCACTTCAATCTGCCTCATCCGTTTGTTGCATTTGCGTTGTCCCCAATCGCGATCACGTTTTGGTACGGCGGCACGAAGCCCGGTATTGTGGCAGTTTTGCTTGCGTCGCTGATCCGCGGCTTCATCTTCGAGGGCGAAACCAGCAGCCTCTGTCGCGTTCTCTATGAGTTGGAGTTCCTGACCTTTGCAATACTCGTGATCTGGGTAAGACGGAGAAAGGAGGCTCTAGAGGTCGCGATCGCGGACCGAACTGCAAAGCTCACGGCAGCGAATGAGGACCTGCTCAGGCAGAAAGAGCAGCTCGATGGATTGTTTGAACTATCGCCCGACGCGGTAATTCTGACCGACAACGACTTTCACGTATTGCGGGTCAACAAGGAGTTCACACAGATGTTCGGATACACAGCCGAAGAGATCGCGGGACAGTGGCTTCCCGAATTAATAATGCCCGAGGAATTGCGCGATGAGGGTCTCAGGAACAGGGATCGGCTGATTTCGGGAAACAGAGTTGAGCTGGAGACCATTCGGCAACGCAAAGACGGTGTGCGCTTTGACGTTTCCGTTGTCGCGAGGGGCATTTCGCTTGGCGCTGAGCAGATAGGCGTCTATCTTATTTATCGAGATATTAGCGAGCGCAAAAAAGTAGAGCGGAAACTCAGGCGCAGTGAAGCAAGTCTCCTTGAAAGTCAAAGATTGATGCATATGTGCAGTTGGGCATACGAACCATCATCTGGAATGGTGACGTTCTCGGCGGAAGGGAAACGAATATTCGATATCAAGTCCGATCAGGACATGTGGCCGGGTGATTTCTTTCGTGACAGGTTTCATCCTGAAGATCGACCGGTCCATGAGGAAATTTTCAGAAGGGCCCGGCTCAACAAGACCGATTACGAGGTCTCCTACCGCATCGTTCTTCCGGATGGTTCGATCAAACACATCTACTCTGTCGCCCATCCGGTCCTGAACCAGTCGGGTGAATTGGTGGAATTTTTCGGAACTTCGATGGATGTTACCGTACAGCGGAAGGCCAGAGCCGAGTTGGAGGAAGCTTTCGAGGAAATTAAGCAGCGGACGGAAGCTGCGCGCCGGAGCGAGAGAGAGCTTCGCGACGTGGTCAATACGGTTCCGGCGCATGTCTGGAGGACTTCGCCCGAGGGTCAGGTTGATTTCGTTAATGATCGCTGGTCGCAGTTCACAGGTTTAGCTTCGGAGGAGGCATTCGGGTGGAAGTGGGAAGCGGTTCTTCATCCCGATGACGTGACGAGGGTCGTCGCCGATTGGCGCACAGCCCTTAAGAACGGCGAAGCCATGGAGACTGAAGCGCGGGTTCGGCGGGCAGACGGAGAATATTGCTGGTGGTTTATTCGCAATGTACCACTGCGCGATGAAACTGGAAAGCTCGTCAGATGGTATGGAACCGCTATCGACATTGAAGATCGCAAGCGGGCTGAGCAAGCCCTTCGGAAAAGCGAGGAGCGGTGGAGATCCGTCTTTGAGAATTCTGCTATCGGCGTTGCGCTGACTGACCTGAACGGCCGCTTTCTAGCCACCAATCATGTCTACCAGACAATGGTGGGTTACACGGAGGAGGAACTGCGTGCACTTTGTTTCCTGGACGTAACGCATGAAGACTACCGCGAAGCCAACTGGGCGCTCATCACCGAGTTGCTTGAGGGGAAACAACGGCAGTTTCAGATCGAGAAAAAGTATCGGCGCAAGGACGGCAGTTTGATTTGGGTAAGCAACAACGTTTCTCTTGTGCCGGGCACCGAGAGGGTACCGCGATTCATAATGGCGCTGTCCGAGGACATTACAGAGCGCAAACGTGCCGAAGAAGCTCTACAGCGGAGTGAGGCTTATTTGGCAGAAGCACAGAAATTAACCCACACAGGCAGTTGGGTGGTGCGGACCCCCCAGATGGAAAACGTCTATTGGTCAAAGGAGATGTACCGGATCTTCGGCCTTGATCCTGATTCCACGCCACCCACGGAAGTAGGCCGGCGGTTGTACCCTGAGGACGCGCCTTATTTCAAAGATGTGTTCGAGCACGCCATTCGAGACAGGACCGCCTTTGAGGCCGACTATCGGATTCTTCTGCCAAACGGCGCTGTCAAGTACATTCATGCGGTCGGAGACCCGGTAGTGAACGCTTCCGGTGATGTCATTGAATTCGTCGGTACGTTGATGGATGTCACCCAGCAGCGCGAGGCGAGAGCGGCTCTGCAGACTGCGTTCGACCAAATAAAGGCGGAGGAAACAGAGCTTCGGCGGATGACCGACGCCATCACCAGTTATATTTACGTGTTGCGCCCGGATGGGACGGCCCTTTATGCAAATCAGACAGTGCTCGATTTTATCGGTCTCACTTTGGAGGAGGTGCAGAGAGAAGACCAGCGCGCACGGATCTTCCACCCCGAGGATGTGGAAAGGCTGCGCGAGGAGCGCCATGAGGCGCTCGCGCGCGGTAAGCCTTTTGAACTTGAGCAACGAGCGCTTGGAAAAGACGGTAAATATCGCTGGTTTCTTGTCCGTTACAATCCTCTTCGCGACGACCAGGGGCACATTATTCGCTGGTATGCAACCGGAACGGATATCGAGG
>Ga0210406_10008333_pt1 | contig 10375 bp, 6 predicted proteins | sample IncBWC30MmetaG_FD_155454 | JGI IMG/M metagenome (GOLD analysis project Ga0210406, IMG submission 155454) | Forest soil microbial communities from Barre Woods Harvard Forest LTER site, Petersham, Massachusetts, United States - Inc-BW-C-30-M | ecosystem: Environmental > Terrestrial > Soil >... | reverse complement strand
ATCTCAGAACTCTCTCCCTCGAAATACAACCAGATCGCTGCCTCTCCAAATAGACAAGTAAAATTGGCTCGTCGAACGTGTCCACTGAATCACATTTTGGCCGCGCCAACATCCGTTTCATGAAGATCAGGTGCATTCTTGCTTTTTTGTTGACAGCCGTTCCTTGCATCGTGCTTAATGTCAGTCGGCCATTTAGTCCGCTCTACGAACATAAGTCATAGGTACAAAGACACACGTTTGTCTTGAGGTCTTTCTCTCACCGCTAGGTTGCCTGTCTCCTTGGCAAGTCGCGAGCGATATTGCGACTCGCAAAGCACCGATCGTAGTCGGACAACAGGAGTGGTGATTTCGATGAGAGCGTCACGCAGAGTTTTTCCAGCGTTCCTTGCGGTGGCTGTTATCCTCTTCGGCGCATGGCGTTCCGAAGGGCAGACCTTCCAACATCCCGGCGTTCTGGTCAGCCGCGCACAGCTGGACTACGTCAAGGTCATGGTGGCCGCGCACACCGAGCCCTTTTACTCTGCCTTTCTCAAAGCGCAGCAGAGCAATATCGGCTCGCTAACCTATCAGCCCTTTGGCCCGCCCTCGGACGGCTTCATCAAATGCGGCCCTACGTCGAATCCCAACATCGGTTGTTCCAACGCCGATAACGATTCGAGCGCGGCCTATCTTCAGTCGCTCCTGTGGTACATCACCGGCAATCAACAGTACGCAAACAACGCGATTACGCTGCTCAATCTCTATGGGCATAACTTAAAGGGCTACTCCACAGGATCGACCTACTCCAACGCTCCGCTGCAGGCAGCCTGGGACGGAGAGAAGTGGCCGCGCGCTGCCGAGATCATCCGATACAGCAACGCCGGTTGGGCCGACTCCGACATCACCGCATTCAAGAACATGCTGAACACCGCCATCCTGCCGCGCATCATCAATGGCTCGACCTCAAATGGAAACTGGGAGATCAGCATGATCGAAGCGCTGATCGGCATCGGCGTCTTCAATGACGATCCCACTACCTTCAATACCGGCGTCACCTATTGGAAACAGCGCATTCCAGCCTACTTTTACTATCACACCGATGGCGGCCAGCCCGTGCCGGCGCCCCGTGGCACTGCTGACTGGTACGGTCAGACCGTTTACAACGCCTCCGTCGACGGCATCTCGCAGGAGACTTGCCGCGACTTCGGCCATGCCCAGTACGGCATCTCAGGCGCTCTCGATGCCGCTGAGACCGCCTTCATCCAGGGTGTCGATCTCTACAACGACGTCGCGAGCAATGCCAGGAATCGACTGACCGCAGCGCTCGAGTTCAATGCCTACTACCTGATCGGCAACCCTGTACCTCCCGCGGTCTGCGGAGGCACGGTCACGCTGCAGGTTTATCCCACCGACGAGATCGGCTACAACGAGTATCACAACCGGCTTGGCATCGATCTTCCGATCACGCTCCGATATCTTCAGAACACCATCCGTCAGCTTTCGAACCCAACCGAATATCACATCATGGTCTATGAGACCCTCAGCCATGGCGGCGATGCCTCCTCGCTGCAGCCGTTCCTGATGCGGACTCCCGCCAACTCCGCGTCCGTTCACGCGGGAGACAGCACCACCTTTACGATCAACGTTGTTCCCGGTAGCGATCCTGCACCAAGCGTGTCCTTCGATGTCACCGGTCTGCCCTCGGGTGTGACGTCCAGCTTTAGTCCAGCGACGGTCACCGGTGCCGGAGCGACTACTCTTACGCTCTTTGCCGGCGGAGGAACCACGCCGGGCATCTATCCCATCACCGTTACCGGCACCGGCGCCACGTCGACGTTCAGTCTTCCCCTCAACCTCACTATTAACTCGGCCACTGCCAACTACTCCATCAACGCCTCACCCTCCGCCATCACCAATGTCGCCGGCGATATGGCAAACTTCGCCGTCACCTTCATGACGGCCAGCAACTATCTGGGCAACGTTACCCTTAGCGTAACCGCCGGCCTTCCACCCGGAGCCAAGGCAACCTTCTCGCCGCCTTCAGTCGGTAGCGGCAGCCCAATCTCGACGCTCTCGATCGCCACTCTCGGCACGACGGCGCCCGGCGCTTATCCCATCGCCATCTCGGCGACCGACGGCTCCACGACCCGTTCGACGACAGCGGTGCTGGTCGTCAACTCACTCAGCAACGCATGCATTCAGCAACTGGGCAACAACTGGATCAACGGCACGGTCCCAACGCAGACGGGCACCTTTACGGCCGAATGGGATGCAACGCCTTCCACCGCGCTCAATAACTCCAACGTCGGCCTCTCGCTTGGACCACAGGCGGCCTTCACCGGTCTCGCCATCTCCGGACGCTTCAACCCCACTGGCCAGATCGATGCGCGCAACGGGGGAGTCTTCGCCTCTGCCACCACCCTCAACTACGCCGCCGGAGTGAAGTATCACTTCCGCGCCGCCGTGAACATCCCTGCAAAGACATACTCGATCTATGTCACGCCTGCGGGAGACAACGAGATAACCATCGGCACAAACTTCGCGTTCCGATCGGAGCAAGCCAGTGTCGCCAGCCTCGATCACTGGGATGCGATCTCGCAGGTCGGTACCATTGCGCTCTGCAACCTCGTCATCGATACGCCGCCCACCCAGGGTACGGTACAACTCCAGACTTCTGCGACGCTCCTTCCTTTGGGAGACGGCAGCTACCAGGCCATCGTGACGGTCAAGAACAATGGCACCGGCACAGCGCAGAGCGTCGCGCTGACGTCCGCGACGCTGGGCGGCGCTCCTGGTTCAATCACCTCCATGGCTCTCGGCGATATTCAACCCGGCGCCTCGGCGATCGCGACCGTTGCCTTCCCATCCTCTGCCGGTACTCCCGGATCAGCGGCGGTGGAGCGTTACACGGGAACTTACACCGGAGGAAGCTTCGGTGGCAGTTTCCGTGTCACGCTTCCGGTCAATTGATAGGACACTTGCCGGGAACATCAAGCCAAATCCATCACGTTGAGGAAAAATGATGATCAAGAAGACGGTTCTTTCCCTTTCTCTATTTCTGTTGGCGATGTTTTTGCCGGCCGCACCGGCCTGGGGGGATTCGATCACGCTGGCGCTGAGCCAGCCCACACAGACAGGCGCTCCGGGCTCTACGCTAACCTTCGACGCAACCGTATCGGCTCCGCTCGCTAACAGCGCGACGGTGTTTCTGAACTTCGACAACTTCGGCGACAACATCCCCGGCTCAACGATCGATGACTCCGGTTTCCTGTTCAACTTCCCCTTAAGCCTCGATCCTGGCGGCAACTTTACCGGAACATTGTTCTCTGTCGCATTGCCTCCGGGTCTTGCGCCCGCTAGTTACTCTGGCTTCTTTGAGATCTTCGGCGGCTCCAATGCAGAAGCCGGGAATCCGCTGGCCACGGTTAACTTCCAGATCAATGCGACTCCAGAACCCGGCAGCTGGGTACTGCTCGCAACCGGACTCGGCATCCTGGCGATAGGAAACTTTAGGCCGTCGCTATCTTCCTCGCCAAAAAAAAATACCCCAGGGCCAAGGCCCGGGGTATTTTGCTAAAGTTGCCGGATCGCTAATTCCCGAACGGCGACGAACCGGGCGCCGGCTGTTTCTGCGAGTACCTCACCGCGCCGCCCTTCTCATACTTCTGTGTCAGCTCGCCAATGTAAACGCGGAAGATCTCCTCATGCTGCTCGTTCAGCAGTCTCTCGCGAGTCGCATTGAAGTTCTTCGCGATATCCTCCGCCGTCGGCTCCTGCTTGTCGACCACGCTCAGTACAACACCGGACCGGCCCGTATTGATCGGCCCCGAAATCGCACCCTTGGCCAGCGAAAAGGCAACCGAACCCGGACCGCTCATCGCGCCAAGGTCAGGCACCTGCGCATCCTTGCTGACAAGGTCACTGGTCTTCAGCGGAAGCTTCATCTCTGCGGCCGCCTTCTTCAGATCGTTCAGCAGCTTCGCGCGATCGTCCAGCTTCTTCAGCTCCGCGTTCAACAACTGCGGCACCTGCTGCTCGCGATAGTCTTCGAGGATGTGCGCCTTGTACTCCGCAAAGTCGGGAGCATGCGCCGGCTTGATGTCCGTCACCTGAAAGACCGCGAATCCTTCGCCTGTAGAAACCGAAGCCGGATCAGCGCCCTTCACCACAGCAAACGCCTGCGACAGCAACCCAGACCCATCCGCCAGCCCCGGAATCACGCCATCCTTCGCAACGAAATCGGTCGTGACGACATGCAGCCCTTTCGCAGCGGCCGCCTTGTCGATGCCGTTCTTCTTCGCATCGGCAGCAAGCGCTGAGGCAAAGGTTTGCTCCGCCGCGCCCGCACGCTGCTGCTCAAGAATCGGCACAATCTCCGCCTTCACCTCCGCCACTGGCTTGGTGTGGGCGGGTTCCTTCTGCTCGGTCTGGATGATGTGATAGCCAAACTGCGACTTCACCACATCGGACGTCTGTCCCGGATTCAGCGCCATCGCAGCCTTCGCGTACGCCGGATCGAGCCCGCTCGTCGGATACATCGGCAGCTCGCCGCCCTGAACCTTGCTCCCCGGGTCATCCGAGTTCTTGCTCGCCAACTCCGCAAAGTTGCCGCCTGCTTTAATCTGCTTCAGCAGATCCTCCGCCTTCGCCTTGGCGGCCGCATCGGTCTTGGCATCGGAGCCCGCAGGAACGGCGATCAGAATGTGCCGGGTCTTCACCTGCTCCTTCACCTGATACTGGTCTTTATGAGCGTTGTAATAGGCCTGCACATCGGCATCCGAAACCTGCGGCTTGCCACCCGGCAGATTCGATGCGTCAAACGAGACATACTGAATCTTGCGGGTCTCCGGTATCGCCGTCGCATAGCGCGCAGCGTTGCTCTTGAAGAAGGCCTGCAGGTCGGCATCCGAAGGATTGATGTCCTTACGCACGTCGTCCGCCGAGATCACCACATAGTCGAACTTCACCTTGGTGCCATCGGTCTTATACGCCTCGCGCACCGCGTTGTCCGAAACCGTAACCCCGCCCGTAATCAGCGCCTGCAGACGGTTCAGCTCCATGTCGCTCTTCACCTGCGACTCAAACTCCGCGCGGCTCAGCTGGTTCCCAAAGGCGGTCGACACGAAGTTGATATAGGCGTCGTCGCCGATATAGTTCCCATTTGGAAAGAGATACTGCGCAAACGGCCCGGTCCGCAACTCGCGCGCCAGATCCTCATCGCTCACCTGCAGATTCATCCTGTCGGCTTCGTGCTTCAGGATCGCCCGCTGCACCAGGATCTGACCGGCGCGCGGCAGAAGATACGGCATCAGCGCTTCAGGAAGGTGCTGCTGCTGCAACTGGCGCGAGGCCAGCTGGTTCACTTCGGCCGACCGGATCGGCGTGCTCTCCCCGATCGTTCTGCCGAAGAAGCCAGGTTGCCGGACCGTCGCATACACCGACGCGTCCGTTGTGCTGGCGTTGTCGAAGATACCCGGCACTAGGGTAATCACCATCGTTATGGCAGCCAGCCCAATAATGACGGCAAAGATAATCTTCATGATGCGGTTGTCTTGCTGCAGGAGACGAATCATGCGTTGTAAAAACCTTCACTTTGCGTGGGCCCGCTTCCGTTCGCGGAAAGCAGGGTGCCCGGGATTTGCGTGACCATGCGGGAGAGCCCTTAATTGAATCTTCGACTCGCGCCACGCCGGTTGCAGGGCAAGCCACTAGTATAAATCAATGGCCTGCAGGAATTCATCCGCCAGACCAGAACAGGCCCCGAACCCACCCGGAATTTGACGTCCGAGGCCAGCCAACGAAAAGTCTCACCTATCCTCTTCGGAAACAGGAACTTTCGTTGACTCCGGAAGCTCCCCCCTATAGCCTTTCACCACTGCAATTACACAGTACCGGGCCCCAGCACAGGCATTGCCGCGTCCAAAACTCCCCATATCGCGGCCGGAGTTTCTATGACCAACTGGTCCAGCAAGCGGCATCGACCGTTCTACGGGTGGCTGATCGTCTTCGTGAGTGCCGTCGGCCTCTTCCTCGGCCCACCACTCATGGTCTTCTCCTTCAGTGTGTTCTTCAAGTCGTTGGTCCTGGACTTCCACGCCAGTCGCGCCACTGTGTCCTTCGCCTTTTCCCTGTTCAATATCGTGGGCGCGCTTTTGATTCCGTGCACCGGCATGCTCATCGATCGATTCGGGGCGAAGCGCATCATTCTTGTGTCCACCCTCCTCTACGGCTTGGCCTTATGTTCTGCTCTGTGGGTGGGCAGCAGCCTGTGGCAGCTTTATCTTCTCTTCACCATCCTGGGAGTTGCAATGGCCAGCGGCCCCGCTCCCGTCCCCTACGGAGTTGTGATTTCCCATTGGTTCAACCGCCATCGTGGACTCGCGCTCGGGCTGTCAATGATGGGAATCGGAATCGGCTCCGTCGTGGTCCCGATTCTTGCCCAACACCTCATCACCCTCGTCGGTTGGCGCGCGGCGTTTGCGATCTTCGGCGCTGCAGTCCTGCTGCTCCCGCTGCCGGTCATAGCTGCCTTGCTGCAGAACGACCCCGGACAACGTGGCCTGCAACCCGACGGAGACGAGAAAACTCAGATTTCGAAATTGCAGTCGCAAGACAAGCAAGGTTTGACCTGGCATGAGATCTGGCACACCCCCGCATTCTGGACCCTTATCTGCATCTTCTCGCTGGCCGGCGCGAGCGTACACGGTGCCGCCCTTCATATGTCCGCAATATTTACCGACAGAGGTGTCACCCCAGAGCGCGCCGCCATCGCTACCGCCCTCGTCGGAATCGCCGTAATGCTAGGCCGCGTCGCCTCCGGATATCTCCTGGATCGCCTCTTTGCCCCCCGCGTTGCCATTCTCTTTTACAGCGCAACCGCGCTGGGAATCGCGATCCTGTGTGCAGGAACATCCGGGCCTGTAGCCCTCGTCGCCTCGTTCCTGGTCGGCCTCGGCATGGGAGCAGAGGTAGAGTCCATGGCCTACATGATCACCCGATACTTCGGCCTGCGCGCCTTCGGCACTGCCTATGGCCACGCCTTTGGCGCATTCATGATCGCAGGATCGGCAGGCGTATTTTTGATGGGCGCAGGGTACGACCGCTTTCATTCCTATACGGTCCCGCTCGCCTGCCTCTGCGGCTCCATGGTGCTCGCGCTGGTACTGCTCGCCCGTCTTGGACCATACCGCTACGGAGTCGAAGCGAAACCAACCCAGCCGATCGAGCCCATGGAAGTGCCAAGCGGCGCATAGTTGTTTTTACGTTTGTCATTCTGAGCGGAGCGAAGAACCCCTGTATTTGTTCTTGTTTTCGTTTGTTCTTTCTCGCCACTCACCAGGAGTTGCTAACGCGTAGCCTCTGCCCTGGCCAACACCACAGCCGACTTACCCGCCGCCGCCTCGTAATACCGCACCATCCGCTGCGGTTCGCTCGCCTGATACGGCGCCAGATTATGCGCCCAGCGAAACCCGATCGGCTGATACCAAAGCTCCGCCTCCACCTTGAACGGCCCCGCCGCCCCGCCAGTAGAGACCACGTACCGCACCGTGCTCCCCTTGTCCGTGAACCCCGGATCGTCCGCAGCCCCGCCGGTCACCGCAATGTCCTGAATCGCTGTCGCCTTGTCGAACCCAAGCGGCAGCAGACGATTGTCCTTCAGGTACCCCACTGCATGCAGCAGTCCCGTCGTCACCTTGCCGTCGGAATCCTTCAGGATCGGCTCATAGATCTCCACCTGGTCCGCGCGCGTAATCTCGCGATAGTGCGGCTCATACTTCAGCGGGTCTGCATCGTTGTCGTTGCCCACAATCGACCCATCCGGATTCAGCGCGCCCGACTCAAACACCACCCGTCCACTGCCATCCCGCACCACAACATGCAGCCACGCCCGCCGCGAAGGATACGCCGTAGGCAACTTATGCCCGCCAAGATTCTCCACATGGACATCCACCGCAACTCCACCCGCAGTCCGGTCAATCGAGCCAATCGTCACCTTAGCCGCCTGCGTCTTCAAAAACTCCGTCGTCCTCTTCATCGCCGCATCCATCTCCTCCGGCAGCGCCGCCGTGGCCAGCTCCTCGCGATGATCCTGCAGCATTCCTTCCACAACAAAATTGGATCCCACAAACACATGCCGATGCATGCCATCGCGCGGCTGGCCGTACAACCTGGTCACCGCCACCGCCTCCTTCACCACCGGCATATGGCAGTCCTGGCACGTCTGCTTCGTCGCGTAGTCACTATGCTGCCACTCCTGGTAAGGCACCTGCTCCGGGAACCTCGCGATCTTCTCGCCATGCGGCCCCAGCGCCGAGGTAATCAGCGTATGGCAGCTCCCGCAAAGCCCCGAATCCCGCACCTGCCCCCCATGCGTCGGCAGATACGTAGCCGTCGAAGAGTGCATCACCGTCCTATGCCCTTTATCGACATCGAACGGCCCATACTCCGGCCGCTCGCCATTCTTGTCTGGCTGCGCGATCTTCACATTCCCCACAAACGTCGCGTCGGTCCCCAGCCCCTCCTTCTCAATCTGGTGGCACACCGAGCACGTCACCCCATCCGCAGCAGCCTTATCTCCCTTGGGAAATGTCGCCAGCGGAAACCGCGAAAACACGTCCGTGTGCAGCCCCTTATCCCGGTCCGCCATCCGCACCGCCGGCATATGGCACACCGAGCACTCATCCTCAATCGCCTGCTTCGACTCCGGATGATCGATCGACTCCCGCCGCACGCTCCCCTGCCAGTAAGGATCGCGCGATGAGTTCGCCATGATGCTCGCCCGCCACTGGAACCCGATTGAAATGTCTTCGCCGTCCTTCGTCGTCAGACCGTTATGACAAGCCACGCACCGCTCCGACGTCCGAAACACCGTCCCCGGAGGCACCTTATCTCCCTTCGCATTCTCCGTCTTAGTCTGGCCCCGCAACACCGCCGGAGCTGCCGCCACCGCGAGCGCCAGAACAATCGCGCTAATCGCGCTAATCGAGTTACCCCAACGGATCCTCATCGCCAACCGTTCCATAGCTTCCCATCCGCCCGGTCCCACAGCAGATAAAACAAAACCTGCGGCGTTCGCCCGCTCGTATTCGTAAACGGCTCTCTCACACCGAAGCCCACGCGAACGTGCTGCCGCCGGCTCACCGTCACCTGCATCTCCGGCAGAACATCCCAGTTCGTCTTCTCCCCCGGCGCAAAATTACGCGACGCCAGAAACTCCACCATAGGCGACCACAGCCGCCCCAGCATCTGGTCCTGACCGATCGCCTGCCCCACCGTCGCCCGCCAGAACATATTGTTCGGAGCAATTCTCGTATCAAACGGCAGGTCCGCCCCCAACTCCGTCTGCACAAACGTATTTTCCCTGAACAGCTGATCGAACGCCGCAAACGGCTCGAACTGGGTCGTCCCTGCACCGAACCCGCGGTTGCTATCGCCCGTCGGCAGCAGGAACCCTCCCTGCACACTCAGAATCGATCCCGTCCGCAAACTCGAAAACAGCTCCCGCTTCACTCCCAGCGTGATATCGCCAAAACCTGCCGTCCAGTTGTGATTCTGGTCCGCATAGTTCACCGGGATATCGGTCTCAAGCTGCGTCCGCGCATCAATGATCGTCCGCTCATCGATCACATCCGTAGTCCACGCCGGCGCACCCGACGCACTCGCCGCCGTAGAAACCACAATCTCATTCTCGGGAAACGCCTTCTCCGTCACCAGCGCACGCGGCAGATTCAACTCGCCCAGCGGATAGTGGTGAACATTCCTGCAAAACCCGCGCATATACGCGATGACATCGTTGATCTGATCGTCCGTCAGCAGATCCCCGAACGCCGGCATGATCTGCGACAGTCCACGCGACGGCCCGCCATGCACGATCGCTGCCTTCCAGTTGCCATCAGGCTCCGGCGTCGTCCCCGCACAGTCCGTGAAATCCGGAAACGTATCCGCCCGCAGAAACACCGTGCTCGCCATGGGAGCGCCCTTGCCCTCGGCTCCATGGCAAGCAATGCACCCGCCCTTGTAGACCTTCTCCCCGTCCTCAACATTCGCGGGCTTCTTGTACGGAAGCCGCTGCGCCGGCGCCCGCAAGCCCCACCCCCAAAGCAGCGCAACCACGCCCAGCGCAATCGCCGTCAGGACGACGCCTCGCCCGCACCCGTTCAGCCTTCCTGCCCTAGCCCTCTCTCGCCGCCGACCGCCTGCCCCTATCACCAGATACCTGCCGTCCAATCTTTCCCACAGCAATCGTTACATTGACCCTTAGTTTTCAGCTTCCGGCTTCAGATCCGCACTTCAGTTTCAAGGCTCTTCCAGCCATCGGCATGATCAGAAGCTGCATGGAGCGCGAGAAACCCCTTCGTACAAATTTTCCAAATAGGATGCGCACACACCCTTCGTT
>Ga0210406_10008330_pt1 | contig 10378 bp, 7 predicted proteins | sample IncBWC30MmetaG_FD_155454 | JGI IMG/M metagenome (GOLD analysis project Ga0210406, IMG submission 155454) | Forest soil microbial communities from Barre Woods Harvard Forest LTER site, Petersham, Massachusetts, United States - Inc-BW-C-30-M | ecosystem: Environmental > Terrestrial > Soil >... | reverse complement strand
CCGGCCATCGACTTCGACATCGATGGCGAGCGACCCTCCGACGGCAGCTACGCCGAGGTGCGCGGCAGCCGGATCAGCGCCGAGGACCAATATTATCAAGCCGTGTACGGCAAGGCCGGCTCATTCAAAGTCGAGGCCTTCGTGCGCGACATGCCGAATCTCTTGTCGACGGATGCGAAATCGATCTTCAACGGCGTCGGGTCCAACAATCTCACGCTGGCCGGCGGCTTGGTGCCGGCCGGCAGCACCCCGGCGCAGGTCGCGGCCGTTTCCGCCGCTGCACCGGTGACCTGGCTCGGAACTGAGCGCAACAAGCAGGGCATCGCGCTCTCCGCTTATCTCACCCCGACGTGGAGCGTCTACCTCAACGCGAGCGACGAAGAGCGCAAGGGTGCCCGCCCGTATGGAGGACCGTTTTTCTTCAATTTTCAAGACATCGGCGGCGCCATTGAAGAAACGATCAAGCCGATCGACGATCACACGGTAAATATCAGCGCCGGCGCGCGTTACGCCGGATCCGAGTGGCGCTTCGACATTGGATACTCCGGCTCCATTTACCGCGACCGATACCTTTCCTACACATTCCAGCAGCCATTCAACTTCGGTCCACCGCTCGTACCTGGAACGTCGGCACCCATCAGTCAGGGTCAGATGGCGATGGAACCCGACAATGAATATCACAATCTGCATGCCACGGCGACCCATACACTCCCGCTGAACGGCGAGGCCTCGCTGACTGCGGGTGCCGGGGAAATGCTTCAGAACGACACGCTGATTCCGCCGACCAACTGCCAGGGCGTTTTCGGCATCTCGACCGACGGCACTTTCAATGTCGGTCCGAGCAATCCTCAGCTCTTTCCGTGTAATCAATGGAACACCACGGCCGCTCTGTCGCAGCAGACCGCGAATATGCGCATCGTGACCAATCTCCTGCAAGGATCGATCGTACTGCAGCCGACCGGCGAAGTGAGCGTGCGCGCCGGCGGCAAGTATTATCGCGAGGACTATCGCAATCAGTATGTGATGTTCAACCCGCAAAACGGCGATTACGGCTACGTGGCCGAGAACGGTGCGCAGGCGGGCATCGTACCGGGCGACCCCGGCTTTTGGAATGCCGTCACCTATCCCCACGCCACCGACACACAGGTTGAAAGCATTCCCTTCAGCTGGCGCAACATCGAGGCCTTTGCCGGAGCGGACTGGAAGTTCGCGCCGCACGATTCGCTCGGTCTCACCTACACATTCGATCACTACGATCCGGGACACCGAGAAGTCAGCTTCGCCAACGACAACAGCGTCAAGCTCAACTGGACCGACAAGAATCTCCATTGGCTCACTTTCCGCTTCAACTACACCTACCTGAAACAATCCGGCAGCGTTTACAACTCCGATCCGTATGCCTTCGCTTTCTTTCAAAATTTACCCGGGTTCGTGCCTGCGGATGACACCGTCAATGCCTGGACGGTCGACCAGCAGCGCAAGTACGACATCTCTGACCGAAACGAGCACAAAATCGACCTGATGGCGACGCTGATCCCGCGGCCGGACATGACTATTACGGCGTCGGTTCGCGGAGACTGGAACCAATATCCGACTGAGATCGGCCGGCAAGGTTACAACACGATGGCGTCCACGCTGCAGTGGGAGTGGCAGTTCCAGGCGCTCAGCAGCCTGAGCATGTGGGCCGGTTACGATCGATCGAGCATGCACATGGCGAACGTCAACGATGCCGCAGGCACGCCGGACGACACGCTGGGCGGCCCGGTCTACCCGCTCGCGAACCAGTGGTGGGCGAGCGACCAGCAGCGCAACTGGTCCGGAGGCGCCTCTCTAACTCATTATTTTGGACCCGCCCGCTTGAATTTCGATTGGAACTACCTGTCGTCGCGCGGCATCACGAGTTACTCCTACGCATCGTCGGGCGCGTTCACTTACGACTACACAGCCGCCCAGGCAGGGAGCCAATTTCCCGCCATGACGTACGTCGTCAATTCGCTCACATTGAGTTTCACGGTGCCATTGGGCGAGCGCGCGTCGCTGCGCCTGTATGACTACTATGAACATGGTCAGATCAACGACTGGCACTATGCCGGGTTCAACAACACCTTGGTCTACGGCAATCGCGTGTACACCGACGCAGGGCCTCAGGGCTACAGCACCAACGTCGTCGGCTTGTTCGTCAACGTCAAGCTGTGAGGCGCGCGATGACAAAACCCATGCGTATGTTCATGTTGGCGGCAAGCGGGGTCGCCCTTCTCACGGGTGCGTTACCCATGGCCGCGACCGCCTTATCGGCCGCGCAGCACTATACGGACCTGCGCCGGATCGAACCCATCCACGGCGATGCTGCGGCGGGCGCTCAAAAGGCAACGGTCTGCTTTGCCTGTCATGGTGCCAACGGCGTATCGGTCGCACCCACGTTTCCGCGATTGGCAGGTCAGCGCGCCGACTATTTGTATCATCGCCTGGTTTCTTTCAATCACGCGGACCCCAAGGACCCGTACTACTCGAAATCTCCGATGACCGTCCTGGCCGCGAAATTGAGCGATGGCGACATGCGCGACCTCGCCACTTTTTTTGCAACACAGGAACCCCAGGCGACCGAGGCCGCCGCAGCGGCGCCCGCATCCCCTCGAGGCGAGCTGCTGTATCGCTCCGGCGATTCTTCGCGCGGCGTGCCCCCATGCCAGGGCTGTCATGGCGCTGAGGCGGAGGGCGTACATGCGCCGGCGGTTCAATATGCTGCGTACCCGGCGCTTCGCGGTCAATACGCCCCGTACGTCATCGCGAGGCTGACGAGTTTTCGACAGGGCCTTCCGCATGACAGCAGCAATGACTTCATCATGAGTGGTGTCGCTCGAACCCTCGACGACGACGCGATACAGGCCATTGCGGCATGGCTGAGCTCGCTGACGCCGACGAAGAGCATGTGACCACGATTCGCTCCCAAGCGCCATGGGTGCTGCACTGACGACGCATCAACGAGTGGCCTCGTGGAGAAACCACGCGCGCTGCTCCGCCTCGTCGATCCAATTCTCGATCAGACTCGCGCTGGCGACATCACCGCCCTCATCACAAAGCGCGTGCGCCTCCCGCAGGCTGGCCGCTAATTGCTCATTGTCTTTCAGAAGCTCCGTAAGCATGTCTTCGGGTGGGACGTATCCCTCGTCGTTGTCTGCGATGCGCTGAAGCCGTGCGATGTGCCCAATCGAGTGCAAGGTCTTCCCTCCGATCTTGCGTACGCGCTCCGCGATCGCATCGGTCGCACCAAAAATCTGCCCGCTCTGCTCGTCGAGCAGAAGATGATAGTCGCGGAAATGTGGACCGGACACATGCCAATGAAAGTTTTTCGTCTTGATGTAAAGGGCGAACATGTCGGCCAAGATGGCAGTCAAGGCGGAAGCTATGGCCCCGACGGTGCTGGGGTCAAACCCTGCCGAAGCAGGCGTTGCTCCAATCGTCTTACGGACGGATTCTCGAGCGTTCATGGTTTCGTTCTCCTGTGGTTTCCGAGCGGCATGGGGTCATGCATCGGACATGAGTTTTGGCGCCCGCCTCTACCGCGAGATTTCAATGTCGGACCCGCCAATTTCAATTGACATACGGCGCGCGCGCGATCTTCGCGCGCGCGGCCACGTCTCGCCAATCGCGGGTTAGCGCCCTTGCGTGGCGGCTATTCCAGCGTCGGACACTTCGACCCACTTGGAGTGAGGCGAGGCCTCCGCGTCGTAGTTGTCGTGCCAGTTCCACCACTTGTACGGCGGGGTCTGCGGGTAACCCTTCGGCGAGTCCTCCCAAGTCTCCTGACGGCCGAGCGGCGTCATATCGAGGTAGCTCCAGACGGTCCCCATCGCCTCGTCGCCGCGGTTGTTGATGAGGTAAGTGCGGAACACCTCGTCGCCGTTGCGGAAGAATGCATTGTGGCCGTGCCACTCGTCCACGCCGAAGTCGGTATCGAAGCTGTCTGTGATGGTGTACCACGGCATCTTCCAGCCCATTCGTGCCTTCAGGCGCTCGATGTCCTTCTGCGGCGCGCGCGAGGCGTACGCAAGCGTGGTGTCGCGGGCGTTCAGATGGGCCAGGTCAGAGACCTGATCTGCGCCTAGGGAGCAGCCGCGGCAGGCGTGCTCGGGCCAGCCGAACACGCCGGGCTCGAAGAAGGCGCGATAGATGATCAGCTGCCGGCGGCCCTCGAACAGGTCGAGCAGGCCAACCTTGCCGTGGGGCCCCTCGAATTCGTATGCATTCTCGACGGCCATCCACGGCATCCGCCGGCGGTCGGCGGCCAAGGCGTCGCGGGCACGCGTCAGGGCCTTTTCCTTCACGAGCATTTGCTGGTGCGCGGCCTCCCAGGCTTCCGGCGACACGATCGGCTGGGTGCGCATGGCGGGTTGTTCACCGTTCCGATCCTTCTCAAGTGCATTGGTCGTGGTCATTGCGGTCTCCGAATTAGACGGGGTGGCCCGTCGGTTGTGCTCGATTGGTTGTTTAGCGCGTCGTGAGACAGCTTGGCATGGGCCATTGATCGGTGTGAGTTACAAATGTGGCGCGATTTGTGCGGCGCCGTGCGGCTAGAACGCCGAGCGTGGCGATCTCGGACTGCCTGTTCTGAGGCAGCCGCTCAGCGCATCAGCTTGTGCAAGGATTCTTCGGTAAGCGGCTTGATCATCAGGGAATCAAAACCCGCGGTGATGGCGTTCGCGTGATCTTCCGAAGAACTATAGCCTGAGGCGGCCACCAAACGAACTTTTCGAAGCGATGCCTCGGCGCGGCAGGCGCGCGCTACCGCAAATCCGTCCATTCCGCCGGGCAATCCCAAATCGCACAAGATGATATCTGGAACGGCTTCCAGCGCGCTCTTGATTGCCGACGGACCGTCATAAGCGACACGGGCATAAACACCGTGCAATCTCAGCAATTCGGCAAACCCATCGGCGAGATCCTTGTTGTCTTCCACTAGAAGCACAGACTTCAGACCAATCCGCTCGACCGGACCGCCATTGAACGAGCGATCACCGAGTTGAGGCACGATGGGGATCGTTAAAGTAAATAGCGCCCCGCGACCGATTCCATCGCTTGAAGCGGTCAGCGAAGCGTTTTGAAGACTCGCCAGGCGCGCGGCGATGGCCAATCCCAGTCCCAAGCCCCCCGCGGCCCGATCGCGTCCTTGCTCCTGCTGGACGAACGGTTCAAAGAGTCTTTCGGAAAGCGCAGTCTCGAAACCAATGCCGCTATCGCGAACAGAAAAAACTGCCGTGTCATTCTCAGTGGCGAGAGTCAACGTCACGCTGCCGCCGGCGGGGGTGAACTTGATCGCATTCGACAATAGATTGTCGACGATTTGTCGTAGCCGGATTCGATCGGCACTGACATAACAAGCCTCTTCCGTGATCTGTGAATCGAATTGCAAGCCGGCCTGCCGGGCATGTGGTTCTTGTTCATCGAGCACATCCTTCAAGAACGCCCGCAAATCCAATGGCTCAACGTGGACGGAGATTTTTCCAAAGGCGATGCGCGAGGCATCCAACAGATCCTCGAGCATACGGGCGATCGCCGTGGTTTGACGGTCGACTCGCTCAACGAGGGGCCCGGCGCGCTCATCTTGAAGGTTCAGACGACGCAGCGCGTACGCAGAAGTGCGTATGGCACTCAGCGGGTTCCTCAATTCATGGGCGAGGACCGCTATAAATTGATCCTTTTGGCGATCCTTCTCCTCGAGTGCTTGCTTTGCCTTTTGCAGCTCTTGGCGCTCATTCAACTCGCGCAGAGACTGGAGTTCCGCAAACGTTCGCATGCTCATTTCGCAACGATCCGCTTCCGAATCTTCCATCAGCAACCGCGCAAGCTCCTCGTGGCCGCGCATGAGTGCCAGCATGTCCTCTTCTGATTCGATCTCTGGATGCAGCATCGTCCAGTAGTGTGCCGTGCGAATAAAGGCAAGACATCCACTCAAGAATTCATAGTCTCGTTCCCCCAGCGTGTGAATGAGCGCCCTTCTGGCGCCGTCGCATCGAGCTGGCTCCGCGAACATGACTGCCGCGCAGGCGAAAATTTCGTCTTCTAACCGGCTGCCGGCCGCAGGCCACCGCCCGTCCATGGGATGCGCCGTCTCTAGGTTTACATAGACCGGTGTCATATCTCGCATCCAGGGAGATGGATGGCGAAGCAGCGTGATCACCTCGTCCACAGTTTGCGGCCGGGCGTTCGCATCCCCGGACGCCCGTCCATGTGCTTCGCCCAATAGAAATCCAACGTGCCGCACGATGCAGTAACGCATCGGACAGAATCGAGACAGCCAGACGAAAAGCCGCTCCTTGAAGACCGAAGGCATTGGGTTATCAAGATAACCAGCCTTCGCGAAACCCCATAGCTTCTCGAGGAGTTCCGGCGCTGCGCGAGCAGAGCGGAAGAAATTCGGAAGAATGCCGAAACGGCGGGCGACTTCGGCTTCAAATGCAGCGTGTGAGGTCAGATTGTTTTCCATACGCCGCCCCTGCCTCCCCTTATGAGGATGTCGTGTATCCCGAGCGGATCAAGAATATAGGTTTATCGTCGATTTAGGGATTCGTATGACAAGATATTCGGCCAGTGATCCGCAAGCAGCGCTCCGGTAGGTCGATTTGAGAACATAACGTTTTTCAACCTGCGACAGGCAGCTTGGTTTTGCAGCCAGGGCGTTGCGACGAATTGAAGATCCAACGAGCATGGTTCAAAGATCATTCCTTCTGGGTGCGTCGAGCTAGGAGTGTCGTATGCAGCGCTGCAGCAACGGTCGATCGGTAGGTCGGACGCCGGCGTCCATTCCATTTCATGCGGCGCCCGGCATCGAATGGCGGCTGCATATGTCAAAAATTGCGGCAAAGAACGTGCCGGTGGGCGGAGATGGCCGCAAAAAGATTCGCGCTACTTGATGGCGCGGGAATGAGCGGGCGCGTCCCGCCCTAGGGATCGTATTCGAACGCCGGCTGCTTCTGCTCATCCGTGGACCCGAACGAGTAAACGACACCGACGTAGAGTATTCGGCCCAGGACGGTCCGTTGATAATCTTGGGTGAAAGCAGGTGAGGTGGAGAATCGGTGGAATCTCTGACCATCGAATAGATCCGTCACGGTGGCCACCGCCGTCAGGTCAGACTTCAGCTGATATTTGTACCCGAGATTCACGATATTGATGGCGCTCACAAAACCCTGCGGCGTCAGCCGCTTATCCGTCCTGGTGACCGTGATTTGCGCGGAGTTGGCGTCCGTGGGCCTATAGTCCAGTTTGGCCTTCGCATTCAATCCAGTCGTGGATTGCAGTCCCGGTATCCCCAGCGCCGTCGCATCGATCTGGCTGTAGAAAAAATTGCCGCTGATGCCGTACGTGAGTTTTTGAAGGACGCGGCCGTTCGCGGAAAATTCCATTCCGGCCGACTTGTCTCTCGGCAGATTGGTCTTGGTTGTGAGTGATATACCGTTTGCGAGGTAGTCGGTCACATCCGTCACCGTATCCCGGTTGAGGCGATAGTATCCCGTCAAACCGTAACTTCGCCTCCCGCCTTCGTACCCGTAGCCCACTTCGTACGACTGACTGTACTGCGGTCTAAGATTGGGATTGCCCGCATTCAGGTTCGGCGTGTATTCATAATCGACATAGGGATTGAGGTAGGAAGGATCCGGTCGGCTCACACGGCGGCTCGCGCCGAATGACAGCGTCGAATTGTCCGACAAGCCGTGGTCCACATGCAGGCTCGGATATATTTGGAAATAGCTGCTCGTCGTCGAGACAGCGCTGGTGAGTTGCTGCGCGTCGGTGTGCGCTTCCTCCGCTCGCAGACCGCCCAGCCAGGTCCAGGAACCGATGCTCGCTTGATAGCTCGTATAAAGCGCATGGATCACTTGACGGAATTTGAACTGGTTGGTGAGACTGGGGTCGATTACCTGGACTCCGCTCACCGGGTCGACATTGTTGCCGACATTGCCGAAACGGTAGTCATCCTGCTCGAAGGCGTAGCCCAGCTTCAAGGAACGCGTCTTGGACACCGGCAGCGCATAGTCGGCTCCGAACTCGGTGGTGCCGTGATCCTCATGGAAGCTCAAGTTGTTGTAGAACGTGGCTGACGGAGGAATGAACGGGTCATTGGTGTAGTCATAGTGTTCGTACTGTTGCGACGTCGATCGATGCAGCGAGAAGCTCAGAGTCTCTCCAGGTCTTTCGAATTTTTGCGCGAAGGCCAGCCTCTCATCGTAATCGGTCTCCGGGTCATGCCCGGAGCTCAGCCGCTGGGCGGAATTCGTGATGGCGCCGCCGGGAGTACTGCTGTCGGTCAACTGAGTGTAGGTGCGTAATCCCCCGCGATCGGCCCAACTCGCCGATCCGCTGACGGACTGCCGCTCGTTGAATGCATACTCGGTGGACAGTTTCACCGTGGGCACTTCCCGGCGGATCCTTTCATTGATCGAATTCCTGCTTTCGACCAGTAGCCCTGACGCCGGGTCCGGGGCAGCCACGCTCGATTGGACGCGGCGTTCTCTGTAATCCTGCCGGTATCCCGCGCTGAGGGATGCGGCGAGCGGACCGGAACTGTAGCTGCCGTCGGCGCCGAGGACATAACGGCCGCCGCTGCCGCCGCTCGCCTGCAACGATCCGGACGTACCCGCCTGACGCGTTTTGCGTGTAATGATGTTGATCACGCCGGCGACTCCATCCGCCTTGAACTGCGCGGGCGGCGTCGTGAGGACTTCGATTCGTTCGATATCCTTGGCTGGGATCGATTGCAGGTTGTCCCCGGCCGAAGCGCCGGCGAACTGACTGGACGGCTTACCGTCAATGAGAATCAGCACTTTGGTATCCCCACGTAGGGAAACGATGCCGGTCGGATCCACGTCAACGGACGGAATGATGCTCAAGATATCACTCAAAGAGCCGAAGCTGCTCTGAGCATCCGAGGTCACGCTATAGACTTTGCGGTCGATCAGAGTTTCGACGGACAGTTTCTCCGACTTGACGACGATGGTCTCCAACGCATCGGCAGGCGCCGGCGCCGGCGGCGACTCGGCAGGCGCCGGCGGCGACTCGTCCATCGCCTGGGCCGCTGAGGAGGCGATGGCGACGGCAAAACCAAACAGGGCGATCCCGAAACGGTTCCGGCGTGGCGAAGGGGTATCAATGGCGCAACGTGTCTGGCGATTCACTTTCAAGTCTCAAGCGTCGCAGAGTTCCATTAAGACAGAATTATGAGAAGACCACGACGGGACGTGCGATGACAGGAACTCCCATTTAATATTGCGTTAAACGACGTGTGTTTCGCTGAATAGATCACCCGGGCGACCTTGCAGGGCCTGGGACGGGGACAAGAATGAGGCTGTTGATCGTTGAAGACGAGATTCGGATCGTCGAGTTGCTGCGCTCGGCCTTTGAGCGCGCGGGTTTCGTGGTCGATGCGGTTGGGACAACCACTGAAGGGGATCAGGTGCTGTCCACGGTCGCTTACGATGCCGTGATACTCGATCTGGGGCTGCCGGACGGCGATGGGTTGCGCCTGCTTGTCAAGATCCGCAGTGCCGGAAATCGGGTGCCCGTGCTGATCCTGACCGCACGAGACGCCGTGGAGGACCGGGTGTCGGGACTCGACGGCGGCGCCGATGACTATCTCGTCAAGCCCTTTGCAGTTGCGGAACTGATCTCCCGCATCAAAGCCCTGCTTCGCCGGCCCGGACACGCCCTTGGCATTACTTTGCAGGCGGGAAATCTGGCGTTCGACACGATCGGAAGGGATCTGCGAGTAGGCTCGACTCCCCTCAGCGTATCGCGGCACGAACTCGCCATCCTCGAACATCTGATGCGTCGAATGGGCCGTGTGGTGCCACGCACGGTACTTGAAGAAAAGCTCTACGGCATGGATGAGCCGTTGGAGTCGAATGCCATACCCGTACATGTCCACCACTTGAGAAGAAAACTTGCGGAAGTCGGCGCGACACCCGTGATTCACACCGTACGCGGCATTGGCTATCTCCTGGCCGAGAAACCGTCATGAGGTTCTTGCGCTCGTTGCAGGCACAGCTGGCGCTGCGCGTGGGCGCCGTGTTCTTCGTGGCCACGCTGCTTGGCGTGTGCGCCGTGATCTATGAGGGAACACAGGCTGCGAAGACTCTGGGAGATGATGAGCTGGAACGCCGCGCAATGCAGATCGCGCGGTTCGTCAAGCAGGACCCGGACGGCGCGGCACGTCTCGAGCTCTCTCCTCGGCTGGAATCGCTCTACAGCTCGCCGTCGCGTACACGGCTTCTGGTGGTACGCAAAACCGATGGCACGCCGATTGCGGCGTCCGATGCTGAATTTGCAAAAGCGGTCGGAGGGTGGTCGGTCGCGAGATCACAACGACACGCCTTCCGACTCG
>Ga0210406_10008329_pt1 | contig 10379 bp, 10 predicted proteins | sample IncBWC30MmetaG_FD_155454 | JGI IMG/M metagenome (GOLD analysis project Ga0210406, IMG submission 155454) | Forest soil microbial communities from Barre Woods Harvard Forest LTER site, Petersham, Massachusetts, United States - Inc-BW-C-30-M | ecosystem: Environmental > Terrestrial > Soil >... | reverse complement strand
ACACCGTTGGTGAAGGCGAACGGGTATTCGCGCGGGACGTAGTGGCGGGTCGCCATCAGCTCCGGCTGGATGCCCGGCGGCAACGTGTCGGGCCGAAAATAGACGATGCGCGCCAGCTCCTTCAGCTCGATCCGTGGCGCACCGTCGCTCGAATTGGCCACTACACCATCGGTGATATCGAGCTCCGCTGGTGTGGTTTGAAGAATCGCCGCTGCGACATCGAGGATGTTCTTGCGCAGGGTTTTCGCGGCCTGCAGCGCGGCCTCGCCCCCGATACCGGCGCCGCGCGAAGCCCAGGTACCGCCGCCATAGGGCGTATTATCGGTATCGCCGAGGATGACGCGGACGCGCGCCATCGGAACGCCCAGCACGCTTCCGACGATCTGCGCGGTAAGCGATTCCGAGCCCTGGCCCTGTTCGGTGATGCTGGTCTGGCAGATCACCGAACCCTGCGCGTCCAGCCGAACCGCAACGCCATCCTGCGACGAAATCTTCGCACCGCCGACGCCATAAAACGCCGCGCTCGGGTTGGTGACCTCGATGAAACTGGCAATGCCGATGCCGCGATGGATGTTTTGCTTGCGCAACTCGGCCTGCTCTGCACGCAGCCGGTCATAATCCATCATCGCCAACAGCTTGTTGAGTGAGGCGTGATGCGACAGGTTCTCGAAACGCAGCCCCGAAGACGACGCACAGGGATAGGCATCATCCGCAATGAGGTTGCGTCGGCGGATTTCGACCGGGTCCATGCCGATCTTCATCGCGGCGAGGTCGACCAGCCCTTCCGTGACCGAGCAGGCGATGGGATGGCCGACCGCGCGGTATTGGCACATCACGTTCTTGTTCTGGAAGACGACGCGCGCCCGCGCGCGATAATTCTTGGTGACGTAGGGTCCGCCGACAAGGTTGACAACCTGGTTCGCCTCGATAGCGCTGGTGCGGGGATACATCGAATAAGGCCCGATGCCGGTGAGATCGTCGATCTCAAATGCCGTAATGGTGCCGTCGCGCTTGACGCCGATTTTTCCCTTGCAGCGATGGTCGCGGGCGTGGATGTCGGTGTTGAAGCTTTCGACGCGGTCAGCGACGAATTTGACCGGCCGCTTCAGCAGCTTTGACAGTGCATACGTCGCCATCTCGTCGGCATAGATATGCACCTTGATGCCGAAGGAGCCGCCGACGTCCTTGCAGACCACCCGCACCTGCCGCTCTTCGAGCCCGAGATGCAATGCCGCGATATTCTGCACCATGTGCGGCGCCTGCGTGCCCTGGTAGATCGTAAGACGCTCCTCCGCCGGATTCCAGTCGGCGACGACCGCGCGCGGCTCCAGCGTCACGCCGGTGTGACGGCCGAAAACAAATTCTGCTTCCACGACGGCGTCGGCGTCAGAAAAAGCCTGATCGACCGCGCCGGGGCTATGGATGCGCTCGAAGGCGAGGTTGTCACCCAGCATGGCGTGAATGACCGGAGTCTGCGGCTCGAGCGCGGTCCGCATGTCGGTCACGACATCGAGTTCTTCGTATTCGACCCCGACGGCTTCCCCGGCGTCCTCAGCCAGTGCGCGGCTAGTCGCCACGATCGCCGCGACAGCCTCGCCCTGCCAACAGGCGCGATCGATGGCGATCGCGTGCTGCGGAGCCGATTTCAGGCCCTTCAGATGCGAAAGCACGCCGACCCAAGGGGTAATGAAAGAAGCAAGCTCCTGTCCCGTGACGACAGCGATGACGCCCGGCATCTTCTTCGCAGCTGCGGTATCGATGCCGATGATCTTTGCGTGGGCATGGGGCGAGCGTAGGAAGACGACATGCGCCATTCGCGGCAGTTCGAGATCGCTGACGTACTGGCCGCGCCCCTGCATCAGCCTGTCGAGATTGGGGCGCGGCACCGTCTTGCCGATATAGGAATTCGGCTGGTCGAGCACCGACAGCGCCTCAGGCCTTGCCGCCCGCTCCGTCATGATGCACCGCCTCTGCGCAAGCGTGCCGTCGTCTCGACCGCATCGATGATGGCCTGGTAGCCGGTGCAGCGGCAGTAATTGCCGGAGAGATGCTCGCGGATCTGCTCGCGACTCGGCTCGGCATGTTGCTTCAGGATATCCTGCGCGGCCATCAACATGCCCGGCGTGCAATAGCCGCATTGCAGCGCATTGCGGTCGCGAAAGGCACGCTGTAGGTCATCGACTTCGCCGCTGTCGGACAACCCCTCGATAGTCTGGACGGACCCGCCGTCCGCCTGCACTGCAAGCAGCAGACAGGCGCGTACGATCTCGTCATTCACACGCACCGTGCAGGCGCCGCACACGCCGTGCTCGCAGCCCACATGCGTTCCGGTCAGATGCAAATGTTCCCTCAGGAAATCCGCTAAATTGAGCCGCGGCAGCACCTGTGTTTCGACGCGCTCACCATTGACTTCGAGTGAAATAGGTATCGCTGCAATCACGCTGCGCGACCCGCGAGTTCAGGCCGGCCAAGCAGCGTAGCGACGCAGCGCGCCAGCAACACCTTCGCCAGGTGACGGCGCATGTCACCTGAAGCCTGCTGATCGTCCTGAGGGTCAAGCTCCCCGCCAAGCGTTGCACAAGCCTTCGCAATCAATGCGGGCGTGACGGCGGCTTTGACGAGCGCACTTGCCGCGCCGGCCAATACCGGCCGGTCGCCGACCGCGAAGAAAGCCAGGCGCAGATCGGCAAACACGCCGCCCTCGACAATGGCCCACGCCGCGAGCCCGGCGATGGCGTAATCGCCGTGACGACGTGAAAACTCATGAAAGAAGTGCGTGACGTTCTTCCGTACGACCGGCAGTTCGACGGCGATCAGCAACTCTTCCGCCGAGAGCGCCGTCTGAAAAATTCCCTGGAAGAAATCGGCGGCGGCAATTCGACGCTCGCCGCTTCCGCTGCGAAGCACAATGACCGCATCAAGCGCGAGCATGCAGGCGGGCAATTCGGCTGCCGGATCGGCATGGGCCAGGCTGCCGCCAAGCGTTCCGCGGTTACGGATTGCGGGATGGGCGACATGCGCGACCGCCTCCGCCAGCAATGGTGCATAGGCGCCGACTTCAGGAGAGCGAAGGAGTTCGACATGGCGGGCCAGCGCGCCAATGCGAAGGACATCATCCTTCACGGCAATCCCCCGCAGCTCGGCGATCCCGCCGATATCGACAACAAGCTCGGGCGAGATCAGGCGCAGATTCATCGCCGGCATCAGGCTCTGGCCACCCGACAGCACCTTGGCACGGTCGCCATGGGCGGCGAGCAACTGCAGCGCGTCATCGACGCTTTTTGCACGCGCATAAGCCAAAGCCGCGGCTTTCATTGGACGAGACCTTCCCGGCCGGATTGTGCTTTTTCCGGATTAGAGGGTCCCATCTGCCAAAGGTCAAGTTTGTTTATCGACCGATTATTTCGTAAAAGCGACGTGGGGAGACTTGTCTTGTGGGGCTAAACGACACACGGTTTGCCTGGTAGAGGCGAACGCCTTGGGGAGGCGCGGGTAATGAATCTGGGTTTCTTTACGATGCCGATCCATCCGGTGGAGAAGGATTGGCGCCTCTCGCTCAGGGAAGACCGCGAGGCGTTCCTGCTGGCCGATGAACTCGGATTTACCGAGGCCTATGTCGGCGAACATGTCACCGACCAGGCCGAGAACATCACCTCCTGCGTCGCCTTCCTCGCCTGGATCGCGGCTGCGACCAAACAGATCAAGCTCGGCACCGGCACCGTCAACATGCCGAACACTCATCCCGCGACGGTCGCCGCATCGATTGCGATGCTAGACCATATGCTGGACGGGCGCCTGATCTTCGGCATTAGCCCGGGAGGCCTGTTGTCGGATGCTGAAGTGTTCGGAAATCTCGATGCCGATCGCAATGCGATGTTCCTCGAGGCGATCAACCAGGTGCAGGATATCTGGGCGAGCGATCCGCCCTACAACATCGCCGGCAAATATTGGAAGATTTCAACCGAACAGACCCTGATGCAGGATATCGGTCAGGGCATCATTGCGCGCCCGCTGCAGCGGCCGCATCCGCCGATTGTCGTCACCGCCGTCGCGCCATTTTCGAAGGGCGTCACCGAAGCGGCCGCGCGCGGCTGGGACCCGATCTCGGCCAACTTCCTGATGCCGGCCTGGGTGAAGAGCCACTGGCCTAGATATGTCGAAGGTTGCGAACGCATTGGCCGCGCCGCCGACGCCGCCAACTGGCGGGTTGCCAAGAGCGTATTTGTCGCCAAGGACGCCGCTACCGCCAGAGCCTATGCCACCGATCCGGATGGGCCATATGTCTATTACTATCGTTCGCTGTTCACCAAATTGAAGAAGAACGGCCGCATCGAGCTGTTCAAGACCCGTCGAGACCAGCCCGACGATGAAGTCACGCTGGAGTCGATCTGCGAACGGCTGATCATCTGGGGAACGCCGGAAAGCGTAGCCGATCAGATACTGGCGTTCCAGGACGAGGTGGGTAAATTCGGCACGCTGCTTTACGCGGGCAAGGACTGGAAGGACCGCGAGCTGGGTCGGCAGTCGATGATCCTGATGGCCGAAAAGGTCATGCCGCGCGTCAACGCCGGAATATCGAGCCGATCCAACGCCGCGGAATAACCGGCGGGCTAATTGCAAGAGGAAACGCCGTGGCGCTCAGCGATCGCATTCCGTATCAGGCCCAGGTCGATCGGCCGAAGCTCAAGCTGCCCGGCGGCAAGAAGCTTGCGGTTTGGGTCATCCTGAATGTCGAGGAATGGCGGATCGAGAACGCGATGCCGCGCGTCGTCCTGAGCCCGCCGATGGGACAGCCGCTATTGCCCGACGTGCCGAACTGGTCTTGGCACGAATACGGCATGCGCGCCGGCTTCTGGCGGCAGTTCAAGGCGCTGACCGACCGCAGAATCCCGGTGACGCTGGCGCTGAACGCCAATGTCTGCAATTCCTATCCGCGCGTCGCCTCCGCCGCGCTGGAAGCCGGCTTCGAATTCATGGGACACGGCTTCGTGCAGGGCCCGATGCACAAGCTCGACAACCAGGCCGACGCGATCAAGCGCGCGGTCGACACCATCGCGAAATTTGCCGGCAAGGTTCCGCGGTCCTGGGAAAGTCCGGGCCTGACGGAAACCGACGCAACCCTCGACCTGCTGCGCCTCAACGGCATCGAATATGTCGCGGACTGGGTGATCGACGACCTGCCGCAGGACATCGCAACGCCGCACGGCACCATCACGTCCATTCCCTACTCGGTCGAGACCAACGACATCGTCATCCACGCGCTGCAGCATTTGCCGTCCGAGCAATTCCTGAAACGCTGCACCGATCAATTCGACCGGCTGTATCTGGAAGGCGCGGACAATCCGCGGGTCATGGCGATTTCGATCCACCCCTACATCACCGGCGTGCCGCACCGCATCAAATATCTGGAAGCCCTGCTCGATTATGTCATTGGCCATGACGGGGTCGCGTTGATGACCGCGAGCGAGATCGGCGACTGGTATCGCGCGCAAATGATTGGACAAATCTAGCTTATGTGGTGATGTAAATTGTCGGCAATATCTGGGACGGGTAAGCATCCGGTAAGCACCCACCCACTATCGCCATCGGCAAGGTCCGCTACCGAGCACGGCCCCACGGAGGCCACTGGTGCGGTTGGGGCGGGCGGGCTCCGGAGTGAGGGCCGGCCGCTGAAAACGAATCGGGCCGCCCAGCATTGGCGCCGCGGCCCCGATTAGTTTCGAGCCTCGGCCGGGCGGGCCAGACTTTTCCTATTTGCGCTTGTCGGACCGACTTGAGAAGAGCGCTATTACAAACATGCCGCAGCATAGAAGAGCTGACACAAGGGCATCGTCTCGAATGGTGTAAAGACGCATTCCAAGCTCATCGTGGGCGAAATATGCAAGTATCATCGCCGCGACCACCGCCGCTCCAAAGAAGACAAGAAGTCCTGCGATTTTGTTAGTCTGTTCCATACCTTGGATTATGTAGGGCTAGCTGACTTGGCGCAAGCGCGAAGAAACGCGGGGCCGAAGCCCTGCCAAGCGGGCCGCCCAGACTCGAGGAAGGCCGCTGGTGAGTCCGGTTTCTGCAGGCTGTCAGGTGCCGGCCGATCACTGCCAACGCATGGCGGCGGCCCGCGCTGAGTCTACGGCACACCCTTGCTCGCCAGCGTCGGACTGCCGCCGTTATCCGGAGCGGGTGATACCGGACGATTTCTAGTAGACCATCGCGATGGCGATCAGCAGAGTGATCACCACTAGGGCGATCAGATTTCCGTCAAGGTGGTTGCGATCGATGTGGAGACGCATAGGCGCACTCCTTTATGCAGACTCTTCCAAAAGAATAATCCTTTGCGGCTGCCATTCCAACAGCGACAGCAATGCGTAAAGCACAGCAGCACGGTTAGGTGCGCTGCAGCGGCAGATGGTGGCCGTGTGTGGTCGACTGGGGATATCCCCGCCAGGCTCGAAATAGAAAAACCCGCTGGTTTTGACCGGCGGGGAATAGCCCTTTTCCGAGTCTACGGAGGCCGGTGGTGCGGGGTTGGCTGGCAGGCTCGGAAGGCGGGTCGATCTTTTGCGTCGCTTAGGCGGCCGACGCTGATTCCTCGCGGGCACATTTAGGACCTTTAGAGGGACTTTGTGTGTTAAGGTCGTAGCACCGGGGGTAGGACCTCAAACCCGGATCGGCTTATGTGTGACGTTCCTCTGGACTTTGAAAGAAAGTTCGAACAGCGATGGGCGGCCAAATTTGCGCGGCCGGTCCCTGCGAAAAAGCAAGAACTTGAAGGGCAGGATCAACGGGCTGCCGAATCCGCCAAATCAAAAGAAGAAACCCGCCGGGTTGAAGCGGCGGACTCGAAACCTTTATCGGCGGCGTGAGCGCGAGGACCGAAGCCCCGCCGGACGTTCCAATGCCACGTGTGATCCTGCTTTTGTCGTGTCTGTGCCTAGGCGCTTACTCGTCTGTTTCGGAAGCCGCTTCACCGGAACCTTCGCCGCAACCCGACGCTGCAAACCTGTTGGCCGGAATACGCACGGCCATCAGCGACGCACATTTCCTTCCTCCGATAGAGGTCACGGACTTGCTCAGGGCGCCTTCGATTTCGTCCAACTCCTGGATGGTGTGCATTCGGGGTACGGCCCCCACAGGGCCGCAAGGGTGGACTTACTCCGCCTTCTTCAAGGACACATACGTTCAGTCGCGCTATTCAGCTGATTTCGACGGTTGCAGCGGGCAGCAATTCCATCCGTTTGTAGATCCCGCAAAAGTCCCTCCGCCAAGCCCGGCGCCCGCCCCAAAGAAACGTCATCCGCGAAATTGAGAGTGCGGGCCCGAAAAGCCCCACGCTTTTCGCACTTACGGCGCGATGTCTGGGCTAAAGTTGCGAATTAATTTTCGATTCGAGCGGGAGGCATTTGATGAAAGCCATTGCTGCCGCACTCATCGCCGCGGCCGTCCTTTATGTCGTCGACTCTCAATACAATGATGGGCGCTATACGCAGGTCCTAGAGCAAGCGGCGACAAGCGTGATTTCCCGCTAAGTGCTGCTCGGCCATCCAAAAGGAAAAACCGCCGGTTTTGGCCGGCGGGTCAAGTCTGCCTGTAAGCCTGTTTGTCGCGGTACGCGATACAAATCCGCGACGATGCCAAGATAGCGCTGGCGGGTTGACGGCCGGTTACCGCGAGAGCTCCGGGGACGCCTGGCCCTGATAGCTCTTTGCCGAGTCGATGGAGGCCGCTGGTGCGGGTTTGGGCCGCGGGCTGAGAAGGCCGGGCGATCCGGGCCACCGCATGGGCGAGTCCGGCGGCGCGGCGGCGGACCTCTTCTCAAAAAGGACCGCCCTGTTGCCGCCATACACTACCGGAATCGTTCGGATCCGTTCCAATCTCGACATAAAGCTGGGGCGGGTAATCGGAGGGTGGCAATGGCGAGCTGCAGATCGAAGGTGCGCGTCGCGGTGCGGGCACTCGTCAAGAGGCGCGAGCGGCCTCGGCGTCGCGTTCGTCGGCTCACTTTATCGACGCATCGATAGTCGGGGCGTAGACCCGCGATCACTGATCAGCAGTCCGGGAAAAGCGCGGGACCGAAGCCCCGCGCCCCGCGATTGCGCCCTCCGAGCCGCAAAGGGGTATGTGTCCTGGATGCAACTCCGGGAAGGTTCCGCTCTATCGAGCCACCATTTTGACTCCACAACCACTGCAGCGTGCGTCACGCTCAAATGGAACGGGGGCGCAAGGGGGCCAAACCCGCAACCATCCCGGGATTTAATTATTCTAACCAAAAACTTACGGCTCCAGCCTGCCGCCAGGACTGGAGCCGTTCGTATGTTCTGGTGCCGCAGATTTGCACTGCTTATCCACAGGACACTCACAAGTGCCGTGTCACCGCCTCAGCCGGTGGGTATGTGCAGCCAGCCGCTGCCGGTGACGCTTCCGGAATCGGCGCCGGCGCTTCTTGTTCGCCTCGCGACGATCGTCCGTGCAAGTCCGGTGAGGGTGCCGCAAATCAGCCAATCGATCGCAACGCTATGCTCTTGCGCGAACAGCACCAAATCTTGGTGCCTCAGCCGCCCCCTTACCCATGCGACTGCCGAGCGTGGCAGGCCGCAGTCGGCTGCGACAAGATCAATCCGCCACCTGATCTCGGCATTGAACCTTGCCCGTTCTTCCCGCCGGTCGGCCCTCATTGCTTGGGCCTCCTGTCGACCAAACCTTGAATATAACCTTCAAGGTATCTGCGCTCGAGCGGGTCGAGTCGATCGATCTTGTCGCTAAACTCCTGATCCAATAATGAGCGGAGCTGAATATAGCTCTGGCCCGAAACCGTCGTAACGTTCGCCGCGGGCGACAATGCGACGGCGGCTTCTGCCGCTTTGGCCGCTCGTTCTTCTGACGTGCCGTTCTTCGATCGCCGCGGGTTGCGGGAGTGCACGCGACGGCTGGCGTTATAGGGGAATTTGAGCACGTTCATGCCGACCTCCCGAGCGACTTGGCCGCGGTCGCGAAAGTCGAGAGGATGCCAAAGTCGGCGAGGATTTCGAAGGCGAGATGAAAGAAGAGCCCGAGCCCCATCTGCCGCGCTTCGTCTTTCGGAAAGGAAGGGTGGCGGGCTCATGGATGGTTGGGGACCGGAAGACTCAGCGTCCCGCTAAAATGCAGCAAGGCGTAGCAGCGAGACTAACTGAGGAGCGAGCGCGTGAAATCAGGGACCAGTTAATGCGCGCCTATGAGGGATTGAAGCCGCTCAAATAGATTGGCCGTTACCCGCCGCGCCGTAGCGGCGGGCCAATGCGTGTTTCTTGCGGCCTCGGCTGACAGACTACCGGGGCGCCCCCTTGGACGCATCAGCGGCGACCTTGTCGTCTTCTTCGCCACCTTCTTGGCCCTCTTGTTCTTGTCGACTGCCTTTCGAGCGGCTGACGATTTGGTTGTCCGCTTGACCTTTTTGGCGGTCTTTTTTGCCCTCGCCGCAAAATCCGACATCGAGTCAATCATGTGCTCTAACAGCGACTTGTCTGCTTGCATCTCGCCCTCTCCAATCAAGGTGTGACCTTATTCGATTCGCCGGGCTTCACTCGCCGTCGATTTGGGGGAATCATTGGGGCATGCCCCGCCCTCAGCCGCCGCCGGCTGGTCGAGATCGGGCTGAAGGCGAAGAAATGACAAAGATACCGCGCGAATTTGAAGGACCCAAGCCAATCACCAATGCGGAGCGCGAAGCGCGTAGGGTATTCCGCCAAGTCGATGCCGAAAAGGCAGGGACTGAGTACGAGACCGCTCAGCAGGCGTTCCATGCGAATCGGGAGCGTCTCAAGGCAGAGCGACTGGCGCGGGAAGCTGCCGGGATGCCAGTCGCAGCCAGGAAAGCCAAGACCAAGAAGAAGTCCGGTTAAAAATCCATCCCATCATGGCTAAATCGCTTAAGCTGTGGGGTATTGTCTGAGAGGGGATGAGAAAGATGTCAGAAGAAGAAGAACGGCTTGCAAATATCGAGGCAAAAGCAACCTTTGCAGCGCAATTGGCTCAACGTACATTCGTTAGGTTGGTAAAGTCAGGAGCAATCGACACGAACGAAGCGAGCGTGATGCTCGAAGACTCGATCCGCGCGAACCGCAAGGGAAACGATATTCATAAACGCGTCGCGAAACAATTTGAGCTGGTGCGCGCACTCCTATTTCCGGAAGCCCCCGACATTTGACTAGCATTGGTCAGGACTCGACCTCAGTTGGCGGCCTCTTTCGACACCACGGCGCGCTGTAGCTCGGTGCCGTTCCGCTCCTCTTGGCGCCAGACGTGACCAAGCCCGAGTAGGCAAGCCCTCAGGGGCGGCTTTCGCGCGCCTCAAGGCTGCGGTAGGCTGCACATCGGCGGAATGGGGGAGACGTTCCAATGGG
>Ga0210406_10008327_pt1 | contig 10380 bp, 11 predicted proteins | sample IncBWC30MmetaG_FD_155454 | JGI IMG/M metagenome (GOLD analysis project Ga0210406, IMG submission 155454) | Forest soil microbial communities from Barre Woods Harvard Forest LTER site, Petersham, Massachusetts, United States - Inc-BW-C-30-M | ecosystem: Environmental > Terrestrial > Soil >... | reverse complement strand
CCGCAATCAACCGGTCGGAACCGCTTTCGCCGTTGCGAAGGCGGCATGCCCCGGTATCTTCATTTCCGTCCGCGGCGACCCATTTTGCGCGGAAATGAAGTTTTGAAATATGCCTTTGCATCGCCAAGTCTTCTGGGTGGGACGCCAATGGGCTGTGACCGGCCATGGCATGCAGGCGGTCGACCAGAAGCAGAAGAGCAAATTCGATATCGACATCTCCCGGCTCTGGGACGACGATCTGGCGGAGGGCTTGTCCTCCGAACGGTGGTTCAATCTCGCTGACTTCAGTGAAGGGCTCGCGATCGCCCGGGCGCACTATCCAGAGCCGCCGGGCAGACCCAAGCCCAAGATCGCACCGAAGCCTGCGCCGCCGCTTGAGGTGGTTTCGCCGCAAAAGGAAAGCGTTGCCACAACGCCGCTGAAGAGGGTGCCTACAAGCACCGCGGACGTGAGCAAGCCGGGGCAGCCGGAGACGCGGCGTCCAGCACATCTTCGATCCGAACTCCGGAAGCTGACGCCGGAAACTGACCTGGCGAAATCCAGTGCCGCAAAATTCGCCATGCGCGTCGACGGCGGGTCCGCAAGATTCACGACGATGTGGCGGGTTCGGATCAAGCGCTAGCCGCGCTGCACGGGCATTTTGCCGGATCTGCCGGGTTTGCTTCGACAGCAGGGGCCGGATAAGACGGCACATCGGCTACCGGAATCGATTGAAAAAGGCATTTATTCGAAATGCGGATCCTGTGCACCAATGACGACGGTATCCACGCCCCCGGCCTGAAGGTGGTCGAGCAGATCGCGAAGGCGCTGTCCGACGACGTCTGGGTGGTGGCACCCGAACTCGACCAGTCCGGCGTTTCGCATTCGCTCTCGCTGAATGATCCGCTGCGGCTGCGCGAAGTCGGCCCGCGTCATTTCGCGGTCAGGGGCACGCCGACCGATTGCGTGATCATGGGCGCGCGTCACATCCTCGGAGAGACCAAGCCGGACTTGGTGCTCTCGGGTGTCAACAAGGGCCGCAACGTCGCCGAGGACGTGGTCTATTCCGGCACCATCGCCGGCGCCCTGGAAGGCACCATCCTGGGCCTGCCGTCGTTTGCGCTGAGCCAGGAATTCAGCATGGAAACCCGCAACGCGCCGCTGTGGGAAACCGCACTGAAATTCGGTCCGCAGATCCTGCGCAAGGTGATCGATGCCGGCGTGCCCAAAGACACCGTGATCAATGTCAATTTTCCCGCCTGCGCGCCGGAAGACGTGCTCGGCGTGCGCGTGACGCGGCAGGGCAAGCGTAATTTTGGATTCCTGAAGGTCGACCAGCGCCGCGACGGCCGCGGTAATCCGTATTTCTGGATCGGGTTCGAACGCCTGTCACAGGCCGATGCACCGGTCGAAGGGACCGACCTTGCTGCGCTGGCGGCGCGCTACGTTTCGGTGACGCCGTTGCGGCTCGATCGCACCGACGAGGCGTTCTCGGAAGCGCTGGCGACGACGCTGAAATAGGACGTTGTAATCTGACGCAATATCGGTGTCGTCCCGGCGAACGCCGGGACCCATCACCCCTAGCATCAGTGATTTGTGGGAATGCGTCTCCAGCAAGATCAAAACGCCAAGCCTGCCGGGACGACGCGAACTAACTACGCTGCCCGGCTCGTCAGCGCTTCACTGATCATTTTGGCCAGGGTTTCCAACTGGAACGGCTTCTGCAACGCCGGGCGGTCGCGATAATCTTCCGGCAGGCCGGAGGAGCCATAGCCGGTGGCAAAGATGAAGGGCAGGTTGCGCGCCTGGATCAATTCGGCAACCGGCGAAATCACCTTGCCGTTGACGTTGACGTCGAGAATGGCGATATCGAAATCGACCGACTGCGCCAGCTTCATCGCTTCATTGATTTCGCCAGCCTCGGCCACCACGCGGTAGCCAAGTTCTTCCAGCATGTCAGCAACCATCATCCTGATCATGACCTCGTCTTCAACGAGGAACACTGAACCGCCCAGCGGCTTCGCAGTCATGATGATGTCCTTGCCCGTCCCATAGCCAAGGTTCGCAAATAACGTCGATTTGCGCAACGTCAACGTGAGCCGGCCTGCGGCCTTGGTCACCCATTGTGCGCGGTTTTGTTCAATTAACACGGGGTGATCGGCCGGTCCGATCAACGTCTGGCTGTTGGTGGGGTTCCCGGTGGGGAACGCTAATTTGACACGAGTTATTGCTTAATCAAACCGATCGTAGTGTTTCAACTGGTTCAGGTGAGTCGCATAAAGCGGCCGGTGTATCAGTTCTTCGAGATGACGATATCAGCTGTGCAAAATCCGCCGGAAAAGATGATGTTTCAGCTCAACCTGCGGCGGCGCGGGATCAGCGATCAAGCGGTGCTGCGCGCGATGGAGGAAATCCCGCGCGAGGCCTTTGTCGAACCGGCTGACCGCGACAGCGCCTATCGCGACAGTGCGCTCGGCATCGCCTGCGGGCAAACCATCAGCCAGCCCTTCGTGGTCGCCTATATGACCGAGCAATTGCAGTTGCAGAAGCAGCACCGCGTGCTGGAGATCGGCGCCGGCTCCGGCTACCAGGCGGCGGTGCTGTCGCGGCTTTGCCGGCAGGTCCTGACCATCGAGCGGTACCGGACCCTGGCCGACCGCGCCCGTGTCAGGCTGGAGCAGCTCGGCTGCGACAATGTCGAGGTGCTGCTGGGCGACGGCCTCGACATCTGCTCCATTCCGGGCGGCCAGTTCGACCGCATCATCGTCACGGCGGCGATGGAGCAAATCCCGGACGCGCTGCTGGAGCGGCTGGAGCCGGGCGGTATCCTTATCGCGCCGGTCGGCCCGCATCACAGGACCCAAACCCTGGTCCGCGTTGTCAGGACCGAAGCCGGCTTCGAGCGCCGGGAGCTGGTGGACGTGCGTTTCGTGCCGGCGCTGCCGGGCATCGCCCGCGAACTGTAGAAACCCGGATAGGCCGGTCCCGCCAATATCTTATTCGCAGGGTTAAGCGGTTGTTTACTGGGGACGTGTTTACTCAATTCAGTATTTAGTTGCGTACGAGTGAGTAACCATGTCCCGTGTCGTCGAGTTGCTTTACTCGCGCCGCGTTCCGCAGGTCGCGGCACTGGCGCTGATGTCGATTGGTTTTGCCGGCTGTAGCGCCGACATGTCAACGCGTCTGTCACAGAGCTCTTTTTCCAATCCCTTTGATTCCCAGCCGGAGGCAACCGGTACGGTGGCGCCGGCTGTCGAGCGCCGCGAGTTGCCACAATATTCGCGGCCGCAGACGCCGAATCAGCAGCAATATCAGTCCTCGGCCTTGCCGCCGCCGATCTCCGCACCGCAATCCTATGCGGCCCGGCCGACCACCGACGACGGCGTTTCCGGCGGAGGGCGCGGCGTAGGTTCGTATTCGCCGCCGACCCATCAGCCGCTTGAAACCACCGGCAGCGTTGCGCCGCGCTCGGTCGCGGCAGCGCGTCCGCCGATGCAGGGCGGCACCACGATCATCGTCGGTACCAGCGACACGCTCGAAATCCTGTCGCGCCGTTACAACGTCTCGCCCGCCGCGATCATGCAGGCCAATGGCTACAAGGGGCCGCGCGCGTTGTCGCCGGGGCAGCAATTGGTCATTCCGCATCCGGCGGCAACCGCGGCTGCCTCAACGCCTGTGCTGGCCGCGCCGGCGGTCAAGCCGGTTGCGGCTGCCGCTCCGAGTGTCCACGTCGTCGGCCACGGCGATACACTGCTCAGCATCGCCCGCCATAACCACGTGTCGGTGCCGGAGTTGGCCAAAGCCAACAACCTCAATCCCTCCGCCAAGCTCGGCCTCGGCACCAAACTCGTGGTGCCGGGCCACAAGACGGTTGCCGCAGCGGCACCGGCGGCAGCACCCGTGGCGGTCGCCGCGGTCCAGCCGGTCGCGGCAGCGCCTGTTCCGCCCGTGACCAAAGTGGCCGCGGTCGATACCCAGCAAAAGGTCCGGCTGGCGCAGGCGGCGCCGAACCCCGAAGAGCCCGCGATGGCGTCTCCGGTCAAGGCTGCCGAGGCAACCGGTGCGGTGCCGACGTTCCGTTGGCCGGTGCGCGGCAAGGTGATCACGGCCTATGGCGCCAAGGCCAACGGCAAATCCAATGACGGCATCAACCTGGCGGTGCCGGAAGGCACGCCGGTCAAGGCCGCCGACGACGGCGTCGTCGCCTATTCGGGAAATGAGCTCAAGGGTTACGGCAATCTGGTTCTGATCCGGCATTCCAACGGCTACGTCACCGCATATGCCCATGCGAGTGAGCTGATGGTGAAGCGCGGTGACACGATCAGGCGCGGTCAGGTCATTGCCAAATCGGGGCAGTCGGGCGAGGTGCAATCTCCGCAACTGCACTTCGAGATCCGCAAGGGATCCTCACCGGTTGACCCGCTTCAATTCCTCAACGGGGCGTGAGCCGCCGCGTTGCCGAATACGACCGGTCGTCGCCCGCGAAAGCGGGCGATTTCGTTTTACGCTTCCTTCGCCGTCATCCGTACCCCGAGCCGCCCCGCCAATTCCTGCGTGAACTGCCAGGCGACGCGGCCGGAACGCGAGCCGCGCGTGGTCGACCATTCCAGCGCCTCGCGCTCGAGTTCGTCTTCGCCGATCTTGATGTCGAAATGGCTGCAATAGCCCTTCACCATCGCGAGATATTCGTCCTGGCTGCATTTATGGAAGCCCAGCCACAGGCCGAAGCGATCGGACAACGACACTTTTTCCTCGACCGCCTCGCCGGGATTGATCGCGGTGGAGCGCTCGTTCTCGATCATCTCGCGCGCCAGCAAATGGCGGCGGTTGGAGGTGGCGTACAGAATGACGTTGTCGGGCCGGCCCTCGATGCCGCCGTCCAGCACCGCCTTGAGCGATTTGTAGGAGGCGTCATTGCCGTCGAACGACAAATCGTCGCAGAACACGATGAAGCGGAAGCTGGAACCGCGTAGCAGGTCCATCAACTGCGGCAGGCTCTCGATGTCCTCGCGGTGAATCTCGATCAGTTTCAGGCGATCCGCGGACTTGCGGCCGGCATTGATGCTGGCATGCGCGGCCTTCACCAGCGACGACTTGCCCATGCCGCGCGCGCCCCAGAGCAGCGCGTTATTGGCGGGCAGACCGGCGGAAAAGCGCTCGGTATTCTCGATCAGGATATCGCGCATCCGATCGATGCCCTTGAGCAGGCCGATCTCGACGCGGCTGACACGCGGCACCGGCGAAAGCTGTCCATTGGGGTGCCAGACGAAAGCATCCGCACGCTCAAACGGGTCGGCTTTATCGGATACGGGCGAGGCCGCCGATAGGTGCGCCACGATGGCTTCGAGCGAACGCGCGATCCGCTCGTCCGTGCCGTGTTTTGGCAGTGACGCAGGCCGTTTTGCCGCTGGTGCCGCCGGCTTGCGCACGGCCGGCCTGGAGGCGGCACGAAGGGTTGTTTTTTGGGCTTTTTTTGACATTTTTGGGGTTCCTGATGACGCACCCATATCGAGCCTTTGGGGAGGCCGCAAGCGCCTCAAAGGAAGGGCAAAAGAGCGCTCTGGCAGCGTTGCAATTAGGACCGCGGCCGCTATAGTCCCGCCGAATTTGCCCGGACCGGCCTGACGCCAATGCGTTGCCGGTCTATTCCCGTTTCACGAGGATCGTCCGAATGCTGATTACTCCTGCGTTTGCCCAGGCCGGAGCGAGCGGCGACACCAACAGCATGTTGATGTCGTTGCTGCCATTCGCGCTGATCTTTGTGATCATGTACTTCCTGATTCTGCGGCCGCAGCAGAAGAAGGTGAAGGACCATGCCGAACTCGTGAAGAACATCCGCCGCGGCGATACCGTGGTCACGACCGGCGGTCTGGTCGGCAAGGTGACCAAGGTCGTCGATGACGACCAGATCGAATTCGAAATCTCCGACGGGGTCCGCGTTCGGCAAATGCGGCAGATGATTTCGGGTGTGCGCGCCAAAGGCGAACCGGCCAAGGAAAAGGCTGACACTTCCAAGGAAGATTCCTCGGCGAGTTAGCGCGTTTTCCGGTAACGGCGCACATTACCAAATCTGCCAGAATCTGACGGGTCAACTCGATGTTGTATTTCACGCGGTGGAAGGCGCTGGCGATCATCGTGACGGCGCTGGTGGTGTGCCTTTGCGCCGTTCCGAATTTCTTCCCCGAAGCCCAGGTAAAGACCTGGCCGGTATGGGCGCAGCGCCATCTGGTGCTGGGCCTGGATTTGCAGGGCGGCTCCTATCTGCTGCTTGAGGTCGATTCCAATTACGTCAAAAAGGAAAAGCTCGATCAGGTTCGCGATGACGTGCGCCGCACCCTGCGCGAGGCCAAGATCGGCTACACCGGCCTCGCCACCAAGGGCGACAGCGTCGAGGTCCGCATTACCAGGGACACCGATCAGCAGACAGCGCTCAGCAAACTGCGCGACCTGTCGCAGCCGCTTGGCGGATTGCTCGGTTCCAGCGGCCAGCGCAGCCTGGAAGTCAGTGATGCCGGCGGCGGAATCATACGTCTCACCGTGCCGCAAGCCGCGATCACCGAGCGCGTCAGACAGGCGATCGAGCAATCGATCCAGATCGTCGAGCGCCGCGTCAACGAACTCGGCACCGTCGAGCCGCTGATCCAGCGCCAGGGCACCGATCGAATTCTGTTGCAGGTGCCTGGTCTCGGCGATCCCTCGCGGTTGATCGAGCTGGTCGGCAAGACCGCCAAGATGGATTTCCGCATGGTCGATACCACGGTTTCGCCGGACCAGGCGGCCGCGGGCCGTCTGCCGCCGGATTCGGAACTGTTGCCAAGCACGGAACCGGGACATCCACCCTATGTCGTCAAGAAGCAGGTTTTGGTCTCCGGTGGCGATCTGACCGACGCGCAGCCGGGCTTCGACCAGCGCTCGAGCGAGCCGATCGTCAGCTTCCGCTTCAATACTTCGGGCTCGCGCAAATTCTCGCAGGCCACGTCGGAGAATGTCGGGCAGCCCTTTGCGATCGTGCTGGATAACAAGGTGATCTCGGCACCCGTCATTCGTGAACCGATCACTGGCGGCTCCGGCCAGATCTCCGGCAACTTCACGGTGCAGGCCGCCAACGACCTCGCCATCCTGTTGCGCGCCGGCGCGCTACCCGCACCGTTGACCGTGATCGAACAGCGCACCGTCGGTCCGGGACTCGGCCAGGACTCGATCGAGAAGGGCGAACTCGCAGCCTATGTCGGCTCGATCATGGTCATCGTGTTCATGCTGCTGACCTACCGGCTGTTCGGCGTGTTCGCCAACATCGCGGTCGCCGTCAACGTCGCGATGATCTTCGGCGTGCTGTCGCTGCTGAATGCGACGCTGACGCTTCCGGGCATCGCGGGCATCGTGCTCACGGTCGGCATCGCCGTCGACTCCAACGTGCTGATCTATGAGCGTATCCGGGAAGAGTTGCGGGGCGGGCGCACCGCGATTTCCGCGATCGACGCCGGCTTCAAGCGCGCGCTGTCGACGATTCTCGATTCCAACATCACCACCTTCATCGCTGCCGCGGTGCTGTTCTACATCGGCACCGGGCCGGTGCGCGGCTTTGCCGTGACGCTCGGTATCGGTATCATCACCACGGTCTTTACCGCGTTTACGCTGACCCGGTTGATTGTTGCGAGCTGGGTACGATGGAAGCGGCCGCAAAGCGTGCCCATTTGATAAGGCGGAGCCGGTCGTGACACATTTCGTTCTCCTGGGCCTGGGCGCCCTTATCGTCGTACTGACGGTCGTCAGCTGCTTCGGCTGGCTGCCGTCGCTGCGGATCGTCCCCGACAACACGCATTTCGACTTCACGCGTTTCCGCCGCATCAGCTTCCCGATTTCGGCGGCGCTGTCGATTGTCGCGATCACATTGTTCTTCACCCACGGGCTGAATTTCGGCATCGATTTCAAAGGCGGCACGCTGCTGGAAGTGCAGGCCAAGTCGGGGACCGCCGATATCGGCGGAATGCGCACCTTGCTGAACAATCTCGGACTCGGCGATGTCCAGTTGCAGCAGTTCGGCGGTCCTTCCGAAGTGCTGATCAGGGTGGCCGAACAGCCCGGCGGCGATGCCGCGCAGCAAGGTGCGGTGCAGAAGGTTCGCGGCGCGCTTGGCGATAGCGTCGATTACCGCCGCGTCGAGGTGGTGGGACCGCGGGTATCCGGCGAATTGCTGGCCTACGGCATGCTCGGCCTGATGCTCGCGATCTTCTCCATTCTGATCTATCTCTGGTTCCGGTTCGAATGGCAGTTCGCGTTGGGCGCCATGATCGCCAACGTCCACGACATCGTGCTGACGATCGGCTTCATGTCGATCTCGCAGGTCGATTTCGATCTCACCAGTATTGCGGCGCTGCTGACGATCCTGGGTTACTCGCTGAACGATACGGTCGTGATCTATGACCGGATCCGGGAAATGCTGCGGCGCTACAAGAAAATGCCGATGCCGGAACTGCTCAATGAATCGATCAATTCGACGCTGTCGCGCTCCATCATCACCCACGTCACCGTGACCCTGGCGCTGCTGGCGCTACTGCTGTTCGGCGGCAACGCCATTCACAGCTTCACCGCCGTGATGATGTTCGGCGTGGTGCTGGTCGGCACCTATACCTCGATCTTCATCGCGGCCCCCATCCTGATCTATCTCGGCGTTGGCGATCACCGCGCCGACGCACCGGATGAGTCCAAGAAGAAGAAGTAACGATGCCCGACCGCTCGGACGCCCCGCATCTCCCGAGATCGGCGCCGATCGAGGCCTACGGCAAAGGCGGGTTTGCCTTCGACGATATGTCGCATCGCGGCTCGCTGCTCTGTCTGCCGGATGCGATTTGGGCCTGGCCGGTCACGAAACCGGAACAGATCGACCGATATTCGCTGGAGCGGGTTTTCGCCGCCGCCAACAGCATCGATACCCTGATTGTCGGCACCGGCACCGACGTCTGGCTGCCGCCTCCGGCGCTACGTGAGGCGTTGCGTGCGGTCAGGGTGGTGCTGGATGCGATGCAGACCGGTCCTGCCATCCGCACCTACAACATCATGCTGGGCGAGCGGCGGCGCGTCGCGGCGGCGCTGATCGCGGTGCCATGAGCGAGGCGACCACCGACAAGGACGCCCCCGGATTCTGTGCCGAACTGGTCCGGGTCCACGACTTCACGCGCTACGCGTCGACGCTGTTCGTGCCGTCGGCCCAGCGCCGCGCGCTGCTGGCGCTCTACGCCTTCAATGTCGAGATTTCGCGGGTACGGATGCACGTCAGCCAGGCGCTGGCAGGCGAAATGCGCCTGCAATGGTGGACCGATATGCTCGCAGGCGCCGGCCATGGCGGGGTCGAAGGCAATCCGGTCGCGGCCGAATTGTTGCTCGCGGTCCGCAGCGCGGGGCTTCCGGTCGAGCCGCTGTCGCGACTGATCGAGGAACACCAGTTCGATCTCTACAACGATCCGATGCCGACCATGGCGGCGCTGGAAGGCTATATCAACGAAACCTCCTCGGCGCTGTTTTCGCTCGCGGCCGAGGTCGCCGGCTGGCACTCGGAGGCGATCGATCACCTCGCACGCCATGCCGGGCTGGCGCAGGGCATGGCTCAGGTAATGGCCGCGCTGCCACTCGACGCGTCGCGGCGGCAATTGTTCGTGCCGCAGCAATTGCTGCAACAGCACGGCATCGGGATGGACGAGGTGTTCGCCGGCAAGCAGACCCCCAAGCTCCGAACCGCGTTCGACCAACTGATCGGCGAAGCACGCGAACATCTGGCGACCGCGATGGCGCTGATGCACGCCGTACCGCCGGACGTCCGGCCGGTCTTCCTGCCGCTCGCGCAGGTTCGCCGCGATCTCGATCGCATGTCGCGCGCCGACAGCGATGTCTTCATGCTGCAGCCTGCCTCGCGGCTGCGGACACTCTGGACACTGTGGCGTGCATCACGTTCAGAGCGATTCTGATCCGTCATGATCTGGGAATGAAATGGTTGCAATGGAGTGTGGGCATTGACGCGAACGTTCCCCGGACGCTGCGCGGCGCGCCGCGCTTGCGGCGTGGTGCGCTGCTGATCCGGGGTCCATGCTGGCGGACTGGGGCCCGGCTCTGCGGAGCAGCGTACCGAACGATGCTGGGCATCGCCGACACGGTAGCAGCCCTACGACGATGGCGTATGGTCGGCCGTTTCGAAATTAAACCGGTCGCGCAAATTCTTGCGCTGCTCCAGGATGTCCTTCAGAAACGCACGGTCGGTATCGCTCGCCATCATCGGCTCGATCAGGTCGACCTGATTCATCGCCACCAGTTGCAGGATCTCGGTGCGCGGTTTGCCGTCGCGGTCACGCGGCAGGGCCTGCACCACCTGGATATGCTCCGGCGGCTTGGGCCCCTTGGCCGCAGTGA
>Ga0210406_10008324_pt1 | contig 10382 bp, 11 predicted proteins | sample IncBWC30MmetaG_FD_155454 | JGI IMG/M metagenome (GOLD analysis project Ga0210406, IMG submission 155454) | Forest soil microbial communities from Barre Woods Harvard Forest LTER site, Petersham, Massachusetts, United States - Inc-BW-C-30-M | ecosystem: Environmental > Terrestrial > Soil >... | reverse complement strand
CAGTCAGCCTGCAAGCCGTGGTGACAGGATCGCTGCGTAGCCGGTCATAGGGAGTAGCCAGGGTTGGGGAATCGGTCTCGCCCTCGGACCGGAGGTTGTGAATCTCTTTGTGCAAATTTCGCAGAGTTGATCCGCTCCGGAAGGGATTGGGAAGCCAATTATAGATCCCAACAGCTGGCAAGGAGACGCCACGGATGAAGACGCTAGGGATAATAGGAGGAATCGGACCTGAGTCAACCGTTGATTATTACTAAATGGGGGAGATACGTGACCATGCACGAGCAACGCGTTCGGCAGAGCTTTGCCAGGCAGGCCTTCATGTCCACTTTGGGGGCCGAACTCACAGCAGTGGCTCAAGGCGGTGTGGAGATTCACCTGCCATTTTCCCCAAATCTTACGCAACAGAACGGCTACCTGCACGCGGGAGCTACCACTGCGGTGCTGGATTCTGCTTGCGGTTATGCCGCCTTAACCGTGGCAGACGACGATAAGGAGGTCCTCACAGTGGAGTTCAAGGTGAACCTCCTAGCACCCGCTGCTGGCGAGGTCTTCGCGGCCAGAGCGCAAGTGAAGAGAGCCGGACGGACGCTGACAGTTTGTACAGCGGATGCCTTTGCCATCAGCGACGGCAAAGAGAAGGTGGTTGCAACCATGCTGGCCACAATCATGGCTGTGCCGATAACCCCCGAGAAATAGCACGACGACGGCTGCGACGACTGCTCTGGCGGAACTCCAGTTCGCCTCAACTGTTGTGAAGTCGCCATATCACGCATTGACCTCGGCTGCAAGGGTTTTGTAATGATCGCGTGCGAAGCTCCGAGCAGACACGATTGGTGTTGTTGTTTCGACAATTGGGAAGGGGAGAACTGGATTGAATTCTAATATTAAACTTACGCTGCAAACGAAAGCCACGAAGACATACAACGATTTCCAAAAGAAACAACGTCCTCTGAGCATACCGATCCATCCAGCGGTCAACTTCGAGGCGGAATCCAGTCGCCAACTGGGAAAAGATTTTCGCGACGGATCGGAAATGGTGTATCAGCGATTTGGCCATCCGACGTCGCGAACAGCCGCCGATAAAATTGCCCTGCTTGAGGGCGCCGAGTCGGCACTCGTCTTCGGTTCAGGAATGGGAGCAATCTCCACGACCCTCATGGCGCTGGCGGGGTCTGCCGGGGCGCACGTGGTGGCGCAGCGGGAAATCTTCGCCCAGACATTTACATTCTTGAACGAAACATTGCGAACTTTCGGAGTCGAGACGACCTTTGTCAATGTCGCTGACCTTCGTGAAGTCCGTAGTGCAATTCGGGCCACAACAAAGCTGGTTTACATCGAAAGCCCCTCCAATCCTCTGCTTCGAGTCGCCGACATCGCTGCCGTTTCCGCAATCGCACAAGAAGCAGGAGTTCCGGTCCTAATCGACAGCACGTTTGCTAGCCCGTACTTGCAGAATCCGATAAGTCTAGGCGCGAGTGTCGTACTGCATTCAGCTACGAAGTTTCTTGCCGGACATTCCGATGTGATGTGCGGTGCGGCGGCGGGGAGAAGCGAACTAATAGCCAATATCGGGAGCATGCAACGGCTGCTGGGCACTGTTCTCGATTCGCATGCCAGCTGGCTGCTCTTGCGAGGCATCAAATCGCTCGGGATCCGCATGCAGCGGCAGACGGATTCTGCTCTGGCCATCGCAAGATTCCTCAAAGATCAGACCGAGATCGAGGGCGTCAATTATCCCTATCTGGAAGGATCTCCCCACTATGAGTTAGCAACCAAGCAAATGCGCGGTGGAGGGGGCGTGCTTTCCTTCCAGTTCAAAGGAGGGTTTGAAACGGCCACAAAGTTCGTCGACGCGCTCCAGTTGATTCCGGTGGCGACGAGTTTAGGAGGAGTCGAGTCGGTAATCGAGATCCCCTTCGACATCGATTGGGGCGAGGATCAGCTCGGTACCGCAGCACAAAATACCGGAATCGCCCCTGGGCTTGTCCGCTTGTCGGTGGGAATCGAAGATATGGCTGACTTGCTGGGCGATCTTCGCCGAGGGTTCCAAGCATTGCGCGCTTAAAGCGAAAATGCCTTTCGTGCTTCAAGAGAAAGATTGCTGAAGCGTGTGGACGAATTGGACGCATCACTATTTGCCCGAGCCATTCCCCACCTGCGTATGAAGACGCCGATGCGGCTCGTGGACCATTTGTATTTTGTCGCCGAACACGACGATCATCATCTCGCGCGAATATGGGAAATCGTCAACACCGCCTGGTAGGCGCGAACAATCTGTGCGTGACTTGGTCGTAAGATGGGCCTGTGGAGGAATTGCGAATGAATCTCCCCCGAACTTTTCTCTCGCCCAATTGGCTGAATTGTACCTAAACGGGATGGGGTCTGAAGGCCCTGCAAAGGAGCGAACATGGCCACAACTCAACCTGTAACCGACTGGAAGAAGGAGTGGTTCGAGATTGAAGACGCAGCGTACTTGAACACCGCAGCATTCGGACCGATGCCCCGCGTTTCCCTGCGCGCGGTGCAAGCCTCTCTCGAAGCCAAGACGTTTCCGTATCGCGTAGGCGATTCCGCTTTCTTTGAAGTGCCCAACCGCCTTCGCGCCTCAATCGCCAGACTCATCGGCAGCAAGCCGGAAGAGGTAGCGCTAACGACGGGCGCAAGCACTGGCCTCGCGGCCGTGGCGCATGGCCTGACCTGGAAGCCGGGCGACGAGATCATCACTGCCAAGGGAGAGTTCCCGGTGCAGTACGCCACTTGGAAGCCAATGGAAGAACGCGAGGGCGTGAAACTGAAAATCGTGGCGCCGCGAGACCGTTTTATTACGGCGGACGATCTGATTGCCGCGATGACGCCGAGAACGCGCATCATCTCCGTAAGTCATGTGCGCTTTGACGACGGCTCGCGGTTAGATGCGTCTCGCGTGGCTGCGGCCTGTCACGCGCAAGGAGCGATTCTTGTGCTTGATGTGAGCCAGTCTTGCGGGGCCGTACCGATGGATGTAAACGAACTTGGCCCTGACTTTCTGGTCTGCGCCGGATATAAATGGCTCCTCGGCCCCTGGGGCACCGGATTTATCTGGTTCCAGAGGGAACAACTGGATGCGTTGCGTCCTGGGCCGGTTTATTGGCTGGCCCAGGGCAAAGACAGTTTTTCTGCGTTGAATTATGTCGATCCCACACCATCCCGCAGTGCGGACCGCTGGGACGCGCCGGAAGCGTCCACTTATTTCAATTTCAACCTGAGGGCCATGGACGCCTCGGTGGATTTTGTGTTGGGCGTCGGACCTGGGTTCGTCCTCGAACATAACATGAAGTTGATAGAACTCTTGTTCGAGCGCCTACCCAAAGACTGCGTTCCGGCCAGTCCGCTAGACTCCGCGCAGCGCGGGCCGTTTGGCTGCTTCACCGCCGCGACCTCGGAGAAAACTGCCGAACTTTATCAGAAGTTGCGAAAGGAAAATGTTGTCGTGAGCATGCGTGAGGGAAGGATTCGCGTCTCGCCTCATCTGTTCAACTCCGAGCGGGACATTGACCGCCTCATCGGCGTGGTGACCGCATGACTCGGGCGCGGAATTTGTCACGGACGAAAAGTGACCGCGCCCTGGACTATCTCGAATCCACAACGAAGGGTGTGCTGGACACAACAAAAGGCTTGTCGGACGTGCGATCGTAGTTCAAACCCGCGAGGTCCAGGCTGCTGAACCTAATTTCCCAGAAGGAATGAAAAGGAATAAATATGACAACAGTTTATGAACGCCTTAAGGCTTTGCAGATCACTTTGCCTGAGGACCCGCCCCGATGGTGGATGGTTACGTTGCAGCTTTCGTTCCGTTTGTGCGCACCGGCAATCTCGTTTATTTGTCGGGCCGCCTCGCAAAAAAGATGGCAAGCTTTGGTCGGGCAAAGTGGAGAAGCAAATTACCACACTCGATGGCAAACAAGCCGCATGCGGCATTGCCATAGAATTTGCTCGCCACGCTGCAAGCCGCCCTCGGGGACCTGGACAAAATAAAGCGGATCGTTAAGCTGCTGGTGATGGTGAACAGCACACCACATTTTACGGAGCCGCACGTGGTTGCCAACGGGGCGTCCGAACTTTTTCTGGAAATCTTTGGCGAGCGTGGAGCGCATGCGCGCACCGCGTTTGGCGTGGCGCAGACTCCATTTGGGGCGTGTGTGGAGATCGATCTCATTTCCGAGGTCATCGACCGGGCAGACGCCCCGAAAGGCGCATGATGGAGGCGATTCGATTCATCAATTCGGTGGTCCCGAGGTTTGGGAATAGCCGCCGTGCTTCCGCATTTGACAGCTTCCGCATTTGAAGCTTGACGACCAAACTGCTTTGTGTCCTTATACTTCGTCAGTTACTGGGGAGATTCCTCCGCCTGCGACGTCGGCATCGAACACGGCCGCCACTTTCTCCGCTTGCAAGTCAAGTCAACCAGCTACCGCCTCGGCAACGGATACCTCTGTGCCTTTACCCCCAACCGCCAGGGCGCCCGCTACACCACCCAGCCACCCACCCAAACTAATTCCATCGCCGATTGTTGCGCTCATCACCTTTTGGCCCCACTCTTAGGACAAGGTGTGAATGGCGCGCGGTGCAGACGATGGCAAATAATTTTCTGAGAGTGCCGACGCAGAGATCACCCGAGAGCTTTGTGAAACTGCTCCCCGCACCCGGTGACTGGACGCCGTTAGTGATGGAACAGGCGTAAGCCGGTCTCTACCAGCTCAATGCGGCCAATTTTTTTGCCGAACTTTGCGGACGGCGCAGAAATTACCATCGCCTTTTCCTTCTTCAGCGGTCCGGCGCAATCAGCAGGCATAAAGCCTTGTTCTCTTAGCGCTGTTGGCTGTCAGCTGCGACTATAGCTCGTCCAGGTGACGGACAAGATCCTCCACTGCCTATCAATTTTGCGCACCTGCCAGTGTTCGACGCCTGAATTGGTAACCTTGCCGTTGATGACAAAATCGTAATTAAATGTCACCAGCCCTAGATCGCCATCCTGGCGAATCTCGATGTTGTGAAATTTCTCTTCGAGTTTGTCCTTCGACGTAGAGAGGAATTTCGCAAACCCATCTAGATCGCTCGGGCCAATCCCATCGAACTGAGCGTTATATTTGCGGGCGCTATCGACATCTTCCTGGTCGTCGATGGAATGAAAGAGAATATTGGGGTTCAGCATGAGCTTCGTTAGGGCGTACCCATCCTTGTGAATAATATCCTGACGGAACTCCTCCAACACGCTGCGAATTTTCGTGAGGTCATCGGCATTGGATTTGAATTCGATCTCCGGGCCCTGCGCCAATGCTTGACCAGCCAAGGCACACGTAAGGAGCGCAATGAATGCTACGCCCGCTCTCTTTTTGTTCATCTGATTGTTCATCTGGCATTTTCCTTTCACATCTTGATTTCGGGTTAGAGTCCCAGTTGTTGTAATACTAAAAAGATCGTGGTGGATGCGATGACCGCTTTGGTTTCCTGGCGCTCATCCCCGGCGATTCATACACGGCAGGGTTGTAGACACCTGACCGTGCTCTCAGCAGATCGATAACCCGGGCTTGTTTTTCTTCTTGAGTCAACGATGGCTCATTGTCATCGATGTCGAGGTCTTGCAGTGTGCTGTTTAGTTCGACTTTCCCATCCTCGACAGCAATGCTATAAAGGGCACTGAGAAAGCTCTTTCGGATCGAATGAACGTTGAACTTCTTGGTCTTCTCGCCCCACTGGTCAACAACTATCCCGTCATCGACGATCATGACTGCGGCTGTATCGAGTGACTCGGAGTACTGCTTGGCGAGCTGCAACTTTGCTGAGGACCATCCTTTATCAACGGACGATGTCGCCTGCACCCAGTTCCCTCCAGGAAATCGCTTGTGACCATCAACTCCACTACGCGGGTTACTTGCGTCCACGCGAACGCTGGGACTACGGATTAGCAAGACCGAAACTAGCACCAACAGCCTCGGCGGCGTGCCTCTAGCACTCAGAATTCGTTTCACTTATCGACCTCGTGTAGAGTAGCTCGTTCGACTCCTGAAGGCGCCACGGAGCATGGATCTCGCGGTTTGGCGGAACTCGGCATGAGTTGCGGAGATAACGCGGTAACCGTCCCGGTGATCCCATCCTGAATCAGCACTCCATTGTGTTCCAAAGTCGCCCCCGTCGTGCGATCAAGTTCGACTCTCGCCTTCTGGTAGATCGTCATGGCAGTGACCAAGTCCAGTTCGGCGACCGAAAGGTCGCGCTGTGCTGTCATGGTCTGGTAACTTGAGCCTGCTCCCAGGTCTTGCTCTCTTTTTGTGATCTCGAACGTACGCTCGGCCAAATCCCTTGCTTTGCGGGCTGAGTCAACCCTGGCGCCCGATTGTTCCAAAGCGTACTGCGCGTTCCGCACTTCGATCCGAATTTGTTTTATCAACTGCTCGCGGCGCAGTTCGGCTTGGCGGTATTCGAGCTCAGAACGGTACTGATCAGCCTTGGCAACACGATTTCGAATCGGAATGTTGAGATTGAGCCCGATGTAGTAGTCCGGAGAGGAATTATTGAATGAATTTCCTAGCGCGCCGGCGAAATTCGTGGGGACGGTCGATGTGTTAGGGGCTCCAGCTAGAACGGGATTGTAAGCCGGATTCAAAGGCCCCGCCAATCCTGATCCTCCATAGAATCCAACCAATGAGAGCGAGGGCAACAACGCGTTCGTCACTGCCTTGCGGCTGATCTGGCGGTTCACTAGATCGATGTCAGACACTGCGAGTTCGGTGCGATCCTGCAGCGCCTGCGCGATAAGGTCCTGAACGGCTTGGCTTGCCGCTGGCTGTGTCGAGTCCAGACGGTCCGCGGGAACCACCGGCACAGCTTCCAGCACAGGATCGTCAAGCCTCCTGGTCAGAGCGTTCTTAATCAGCAATTCCTGCAATTGCAGCGTGGTTCGTGCGACGGTCAAATCCTGATAGCGCCTTGAGACTTCGGCTTCGGCGCGCATCACGTCCATCTCGGGAATGCTGCCCATCTGAAGCTGTTTTTTTGCAGTATCCAGCGACTGCTGCGCGAAAGCCAAGGATTGTTCGCTTACTTGCGCCTGTTCATAGGCATTGACCAAGTCCCAATAAATGTTCTCGATCTGCGTGACCGTGACGATCACTTGATCTTTGAAGGCGATGTCAGAAATCCTTTTGTTGTTATTTGCGATCCGGAGATAGCGAAGATTGGGGCCGAAGCCAAATCCGGCAAGCAATTGCTGCTGGAATGAAAACTGGTACATCGAAGTAAGGGTGGGAGACAGATTGTAGAAAGGGCTGTTGTTGGTTTGGCTGTTGTTGTTGAACTGTACTGAAAAGCTGGTGCCAGTCGCAAAAGCCTGCGAATAACTGACATTGGCTTGTCCGGTATTGAGCTGTAGTGAAGGCACGCCGTAAATCTGCAGATTGGCCTGAGGACTGGTTTGATGCTCGGCGCCAACCGAAGCGGTAATCGCGGGATCGTACGATGCCACGGCAGTTCCTACACCCAAGGTTGATTGCACCAATCCTGACGCGCCCGCGCCCGCGCCACCTGCGCCGCCGGTAGTGCCGCCGGCGCCTCCACCAGGAGCTCCCGCGCCGAAGCCGCCTACTCCACCGCCAGGGGTCCCTTGCACGACGCCGGCATTCACACCGCGAAAAACTCCGCCAGCCTTGGTGCGCAATATGTCCGTGTTGGCGATCGGCAGATTATAGCGGGCAATCGCCAGGTCGAGATTGTTCTCAAGCGCCAGCCGAATCGCGTCTTTCAGCGAAAGGTGCAGCTTGCCATCAACGATCAATTGACCCAGCAAGGGAGAATTAGTCAGCCTCGGCTCAGGTACTTCATTCGACAAATAAGCACTGAAGGGATTGTGTGACTTCGACATCTCAGAGGATACGGATGCGTTTGTCTGCGCCGATGCGATTGGAGTGAGACTCATGAGGGACCAAGCCAGCAGCCGTGTGAACTGTCTCGCGCTGACGCTCATTCTCATTGCTTCACGGCCTCATACGGCTGAAGCTCAGGGTTCGAAGTGTCACCGATGTTTTCGCACACCGTCAGGTCATCGAGAAGGCGGTACCTCTGAAACACCATGCCGATGTTGCGTTTGGCCAACTCGCTCCGCTGCTTGCGCTTCATCTCATGGACGGCTTGCGCTCGGAACCGGTACTCGCCTGGCCAGCTATCATCGAGCAGCGCGAGCACATTTAATAAAGAAGACTTTCCCGATCCGGACGGACCCATGATCGTGATGAACTCGCCTTCGCGGATCTCGAGATTGATCCGTCGAAGCACCCAGGTTTGCCCGGCCGGAGTGTTGTAACTGCGTTCTAGATTGCAGAGACGAATCATGCATGCACATCCGCCATCAGCTTTTTCAGTTCTTCTTCCGCCACCACCTTGCCGTCGAACAAATGGATTTCGCGCTGGGCGTGTTTGGCGAAGCGAGGATCGTGCGTCACCATGCAGATCGTCGCGCCTTCGCGATGCAAGTTCTGCAAGAGTTCCATTACGGCTTCGCCGTTGCGCGAGTCGAGGTTCCCGGTGGGCTCGTCGGCCAGCAGAATGGAAGGCTTCCCGCCCAGCGCGCGCGCCACCGCCACGCGCTGTTGCTGGCCGCCCGATAGTTGCGAGGGATAGTGCCGGACCCGATGCGCCATGCCGACTCGCTCCAGAGCCTCCATCACCCGCGCCTTGCGATCGGCGACCGGCATCTTTTGGCGGTAGGTCAGAGGCAGTTCGACGTTTTCATAAACGGTCAGATCGCCAATGAGGTTGAAACTCTGGAAGATAAACCCGATTTCTTGGTTCCGGATGCGTGACCGCTCCGCGAAATCGAGATTCTCGACGGTCTTCCCATTCAGTGAGTAACTCCCCGCTGTCGGCGTGTCCAGCAGGCCGATGATCGAAAGCAGCGTGGATTTGCCGCAGCCCGACGGTCCCGACATGGCGACGTACTCTCCTTTATTCAGTGACAGATGTATGCCGGAGAGAGCATGCGATTCGATTTCATCGGTGTAGAAGATTTTGGTGAGATTCTCAATGTAGATGAGTGGCTGTCCTGCTTCGACCATCGGTGATGCCCTCACTGTTTGAGTTGATTGTTTACTCGAGCTTGTTACTCGATCCGGACACGATCGGTGTTATCCCAGCGCGACATGTCGGACAAAATGACGGCCTCGCCTTCGCGCAAGCCTTCGATGATCTGGATCGAATTCACCGAGGCTCGCCCAACCCTTACTGGCACGCGCAAGGCTCCCTGCCCGCCAGGGCTGAGTTTGAACAAGCTGATGGTGCTGTTCTCCTGCCCGAACGCCGGCCGGCCTACATAGAGCACGTTGTCCATCCGCTCCAGGTCGATGGTTCCATCCACGCTCAGTTCAGGCCGCGCGCCCTTGGGAAGTTCCCCGGTGAGTTTGACATCGACCGTCACCGTTCCGTTTTGTACTCCCGGATCGACTCGCATCACTGTGCCGGCAATCAAACCGTTGTGAGTATCGATCGACGCAAGCTCACCAATCTGCACGTCGCGCGCTTGGGTCTCAGCGACCTTCAGAGTAGCCATCAAATGCTCGGGCTCCACCACCTTTGCCAGCATGGTTCCAGGCAGCACGTGCTGGCCGACCTGGAGCGGGAGATCCACCAGCACGCCATCAATTCCCGCTCGCACTTTCAACGCGTCCAACTGCTCTTGTTTGAGCTGCGCCAATGTCCGCATCTCGTCGACTTTGGCTTGCTCTTGCGCCATCTGCGACTCGATCGCTCGCTCATTGGCGGCGAGTCGCAGCGTTTCAAGGTCGTTTCTCGTGGTGAACTCGTCCGCCTTGCCCCGGGAAGACTTGTAGGCCAAGGCTGAGATGACGCCTAATTCGTACAGCGCCTTGTCTGTGTCGGCCTGCCGTTGTGCCTGTGCGTCGTCCGCGTGCACGGTGGCGGCGCCGGCTTTCTGGTTCATCAGATCGCTTTCCAGCTTCACTCGAAGGTTCTGGTATTCGGCTTCGGCGGCCTTCAATTGAAGCTGCGCGTCAACCGCGGCTTGTTCCGTCTGAGGGTTTGTCATCTGCAGCAAGATCGTGTCGGCTTTGATCTGCGAGCCCGGCAACATAAGAATGCGAACGACGGTGGCCTCGGTCTCCGCCGGTATCTGACGTACCGCCTCCTGGGTGGGCACCAGCGTCCCCAACCCCCGCACTTGGCGCAGCATCGGACCGCGCTTGACCGTGTCGGTCCACACGGTTCCGCGCTCAACCGTAGGTGCCGCCGGCTTTAGGCGTGAAACTCCAACGGAGACAGCGGCCACGCCTAAGATTACCGCTGCCAGCATAATCATCTGGCGACGACGTTTCTGCGTCTTGAACTCGGGCCGAGAG
>Ga0210406_10008323_pt1 | contig 10382 bp, 14 predicted proteins | sample IncBWC30MmetaG_FD_155454 | JGI IMG/M metagenome (GOLD analysis project Ga0210406, IMG submission 155454) | Forest soil microbial communities from Barre Woods Harvard Forest LTER site, Petersham, Massachusetts, United States - Inc-BW-C-30-M | ecosystem: Environmental > Terrestrial > Soil >... | reverse complement strand
GTGCAGCCATTTTTTGTTCCTTTAACCCTGCGTTGCGGACTGCACTCATTAGAGTACACAGCGGCCAAGAAAGTCGCACCGCGCCGGATAGTGAACTGGAGGAACGGGTCTACAGTTACGTTCCCGGCGAGCCGAAGGTGCGACATCTTCTCTACGCAGATTCGACAAAACTCTAGCCCCGCGCTCGGCATTTGTGGCACCGAGCTAAGCATCGAAGCACCAGCGCCTCGATCATTCCCCTCAGATTTGTCTCTGCCTCGGCCCGATATTCTTCGAAGCCATCCGCGTTCCCAGCCCACTCCGAGACCGACGAGCTTGTGACCACCATGACATTCGGCAGGTCGCACTCTCGTTTCAATCAACTCCGGGCATTTCCTGAGCGATGCCCACGGATGGCTTGCTCGACCAACTCTTCGCCGAACCGTCTGGTAAATGGGCCTAAGCCCAATAAAAAGCGGTAATAGATCGCACCAAAGACCGCGTCGTTCAGCAGGTCAGGTTCCGTATCCGACCGTAACTCGCCTGCATTCTTACCGCGCTGCAGATCGGCAATGGTGGCAGCCCGTCGAGGACTAATCCATCGATCGAAAAATGCCTGACGAATGGCCGGCTCGCTCTGGCCCTCGGCGATCAGCCCGGCCACAATCTTGCCGAACCGCCCGTTGAAGGCGCCGATCAACCGCCTCACCCGAAAGCGCAGAGACTCTTCCGCAGTCAGGACCGTCGGCTTCTCTAGGTTGGGAGCCATCCGCTCGCAGAGCATGGCCAACACCAAGGTCGCTTTGGTCGGCCACCATTTGTACAAGGTGGGTTTGCCGACTCTGGCCCGCTTGGCGACCTCTTCCATGGTCAAGTCGCGGACCGACTTTTCCTGAAGCAGAGCGAGAATGCGGATGTTTCATTTTGGACTGCAACGGCTAGCAACTAATTAAGGATATGGTGGCCAGGGAGGGACTTGAACCCCCGCCACCAGCCTTTCAGGGCCGGATTCTCTGAGCGTAACCCCTTTCCAATCAATAACGTCATTCATCAGGGTGGCACCTTATATTGTGACCACTCTGTGGCCAGCACCGATGTTCGCCTAAACGTCGGTGTATATCTATCCAGGAATGCAGGACAAACAATTAAGATTGGGGGAAACGAGGTCGCTGCTGTGAATTGAGAGTCCGGTCAACGACAGCTTAGAAATTTGTCCCAATTCCACAGAGAGCGAAAAACAATGCGCCGGTACCACCACATCGGAATTCCCACTACTGAAGCGAAGCTTGGCGAGACCCGCTTGAATTCCTCAGGCCCGAACGCGAGACAGAGCGCTCATGCCCGAACGCCAACGAATGCGTTTTTTTCAGAGTGAGAGAAGTCTATTTGCCGCCCGCTTTGTTGATCGCTTGGCGAAGCGTCTCCAGCTCGAAGTCGCCATCGTGGCGCTGGCCATTGATAAAAAACGTCGGAGTTCCGTTCACCCCGCTGCGCACACCGCCAGAAAAGTCCCTCCGAACACGCTCGGCAAAGAGGCCCGAACCTAGTGCCTCTCTCAGCGCTTGCCTATCCAGTGTGAGGCGCTGCGCCAGTTCACCGAGCATTTGCTCGCTCAAAGAATTCTGGTTTTCGAAGATGAGGTCGTGCATCTCCCAGAACTTGCCGCGTGTTGCGGCAAACTCAGCGGTTTCGGCAGCGGCCTCAGCATAGGGATGGATTTCTCGCAACGGGAAATTTCGAAACGCGAACCGCAACTGTTTTCCGAACCTCTTCTGAAGCGCTTTGATCATCGGGTATGCATGTCCACAGTGAGGACATTCGTAGTCGCCATATTCGACCAGTGTGATCGGGGCGGCGGCAGGACCTTGGACGTGATCGTCAGGACCGACCGGCACTCTCAGCTTCGCCATAACTGCCTCATTTCGGAAGGTTCTCCAGAGCTTCGAGAATCCCGTCGGCCCCAGGGTTGACTGCTATGGGAGAGCAATAGCTCCAGCGGATGGTTCCGTTCTTATCGACGACAAAAAGAGCGCGCTCGGCGATTCCTTCTCCATCGCGGAAAACACCGTAAAGCTTCGCCACCCCGCCTTTCGGTTCGAAGTCAGCGAGCAGCGGAAAGTGGAGCTTGCGATCGCGTGAAAACGCGGCGTGGCACCAGACTCCATCCACGGAAATTCCCAGCAGCTCGGCATTAAATCGCTGAAACTCGGGCAGGACCTCGTTGTAGAGCGCCATCTGGTCCCCACATACCGGGCTCCAGTCGGCTGGATAAAAAGCCAGGATAACCGGTCTGCCGCGCAGTCCCTTGAGCGCCAGTGTCTGGTCCGGCGTGGCATGCAAAGTGAAATCAGGCGCCGGTGTACCCGGCGGCAAAACATTCGACATGGGATCTCCGCCTTTGGGGTGTCTTTTCGGAATTATTGCCCGTTACAACGAAGGGTCAACCAATTCAGTCTGGACATCGATCTTCGAAGTCAACGACTTGTGCACCGGACAAAGATTTGCGATCATCAGCAGCTTTTGCCGTTGCTCCGCCGACAGCTCGCCAATCAGTGTAATTCGTCTCTCGATTCGATCGAGCACTGCTGCTGGTTGTTCACAGTTAACGCAGTCCTGGGCGTAATTCTTCGAATGTGTCAAGACGACCTGAATCTCCTTGAGTGGCCATCCCTTGCGGTCGGCATACATGCGAAGGGTCATGTTGGTACATGATCCCAACGCGGACAGCAGCAACTCATAAGGGTCCGGCCCTTCATCGTGGCCGCCAGATGCCTTTGGTTCATCCGCGATCAACTGGTGCCGATCAACCGAAATGACCTGGCGCAGGCCAGAGGGACCACCACTTACCGTCACCGCTCTCGACATGTGCTTGCCTCCAAGGTGATACCGGGGCTGCGAATTCTCTACTGCTGCGAGCCCCACGGAGATCGGTTGAGCCCATTAGATTCAGAGGCTCGAACGAACCTGGCTGCATCTTCCTATCGAAGGATTCCAGAAATGTTATCGTGATTCAAAAAAGCTTTCATTGACTTGCTTTCTTGCGATCGGAATTACTCCTGACGTTGTCCTCAACAATAGTCCACGAGATCCGGCTCAATGCCCCTAATCGCGGTAGCCGATGATGTGTTCCGCGGAGCCGCGGATTTCCAGCAATTCATGCCACGAGGCTGGTCCTTCGCTGCCAGCGGCATAGTTGGGGAAGTCCGGCGCCGGTAGCTGTGCCCACGCTTCTTCAATAGGAGTAATGATGCGCCACTCAGCTTCTACTTCGTCTCGGCGGGTAAATAGTGTTGCATCGCCACGCATCGAGTCGAGCAGCAGAGTCTCATAGGCAACTGGTCCTTTCGACCCAAAGCTCGTTTCGTAACAGAAATTGGCCTGAACCGTCACTGTCCGCACCTGCGTTCCCGGTCGCTTCGCGTCGAATGCGATCGAGATTCCCTCGTTCGGCTGAATGCTAATGGTGATGACATTCGGATTAATACCCGACGACGTGCTGGCAAACAACGCCTGTGGAGTCGGTTTGAGATGCACGCGGATCTCCGTCAGATTTCGTGCCAGACGCTTTCCCGTCCGGACGTAGAAAGGAACTCCCGCCCAACGCCAGTTCTCAATCTGGAACTTTACTCCCGCGTAAGTCTCAGTTGTGGAGCTGCGGCTCACACCTGGCTCCTGTCGATAGCCCGGCACCGGTTTCCCATCAATTACGCCGGGACCATACTGCCCTCGAACGGTGAGGCGTGCTACATCTTCGACACTCATCGGGCGAATAGATCGCAACGCCTGCACCTTCTGTTCGCGCACCGAGTCCGCATCAAAGGCTACTGGCGGCTCCATCGCAGTCAGCGCCAGCAACTGAAGCAAATGGTTAGCTACCATATCGCGCAACGCGCCTGTCTCTTCGTAGAATGCCGCACGATTTTCCACTCCCACGGTTTCAGCCGCGGTGATTTCTACATAGTCGATGTAGTTCCTGTTCCACACCGGTTCGAACAACGAGTTGCTGAAACGGAAGACGAGGATGTTCTGCACCGTTTCTTTGCCCAGGTAGTGGTCAATCCGGTAAACCGTTTTTTCGTCGAATACGCCCCGTACCACTTCATTCAGCGCCTGCGCCGACTCTACGTCGCGTCCGAAAGGCTTTTCCAAAACGATTCGCGTCCATCCACGGTCGCGCCGGTTCAATCCCACCGCTCCCAAACCTTCAATGATGGGTCCCGCGACTGAAGCCGGTGTGGACACATAGAACAAATGGTTTGGGCTCGAACCGTTCTTTTCCATCTCCTCCAGTCGAACGCGCAACTGCGAATAGAACTTTGGATCGTTGATGTCGCCAACCATGTAGTGCAGCCGGTGTTCAAAGTCTGCCCATCTTGGTTCGCTGAAGTTGCGTGTGTCTTTCGACTCGGCCGCTGCCTCCGCTGTCTTCTTGCGGAATTCCTCGGACCTCATCGGCGTGCGGCCGATCCCGAGAACTTCGAACTCCGGGTTCATGCAACCCGCACAGGCGAGGTTGTAGAGGCCCGGGATCAGCTTTCGTTTCGTCAGATCGCCCGAGGCGCCGAAGATAATCAAGACACAGGAATCTCCGGTTGGCACTGGTTCTTGCGACACCTTCTCTAGGGGACTGGCTTGGATGATCGTAGACATAAATCTCCTTTCTAGAGATCTCGACATGGATTTCGAACCGTCAGCCTACTCCAGCGAGTACTTCCGCACGTTGTTGGTCGCGGCCTGGGCGCTCTTTCGCATGTGGACGACAATTCCACCTTCTTCGAAGCGCACTTCATCCATGAACGTCCTCACTAGGTAGATGCCACGGCCATGAACGGAGTCGATATTTTGGGGAGCAGTAGGATCAGACATCCTGGAAATGTCAAATCCTCTTCCCTTGTCCTTTACCGTGATTGAGACTCCATCAGGCTCACAGCGGCAACGAATATAGACACGTTTTCGGGGATTCTCGTGATTTCCACGAATGATCGCGTTTCCGAGAGGTTCGCGCAATGCGGTCTCAACGTCGCTCTCGCCCGGAGGAACGCAGCCGCACTTCCTGAGCAAGAGCATGAGCATATCCACGAAGGGAGAGATCGGGGCCAGCGCGCTTGGCAAAGAGCGATCCAGTTCGATACAAGGGCCGATTTGATGATGGGCTATGGTCATCCGGAAACTTTCCTTGAAGGCCCGTCACAATTCGGAAATGATCACATTCGTTCGCCTCGTTCCCAAACTCTTCATCACTCTCCATTCAATAAACATATGATTACCCTGATCGATTAAACTTGCGCCCTTCCCCCGTCCACGAACAGTTCGATACCCGTGACGAAACTGGAATCATCCGATGCCAGGAACAACGCCACCTTAGCAACCTCCTCGGGTTTCCCCATGCGTCCCATCGGTACGGTGGACACAATCCGCGCAATCACATCTGGAGATTGCCGACTCACGAGTGGCGTATTGATCGGACCCGGACTAACCACGTTTGAGCGGATGCGACGGTCCTTCAGATCTGTAGTCCAGGTTCGCACCAAAGAGCGGATTGCAGCTTTACTCGCAGCATAGACGCCGAAGGCGGCAGTACCCTTAATACTCGCGACGGAGCCGTTGAGAATGATGGAGCCACCATCGTTCAGGAGCGGCAACGCCTTTTGCACTGTAAACAGCGTTCCCCTTACATTGATGTTGAACAGTTTGTCGAAATGCTCTTCCGTGACGGCCCCGAAGGGAACGAATTCGCCAACGCCGGCGTTGGCGAAAACAATATCGATTTGCCCCTTCGTCTTAGCGACGGTCTCGTAAAGACGATCAAGGTCGGCCAATTTGGCAACGTCTCCCTGAACTCCAGAAACGTTTGCGCCGATTGCCTTTACGGCCTCGTCGAGTTCCTTCTGCCGACGGCCCGTGATGAAGACATAGGCACCCTCTTTGACGAAAAGCTTTGCGGTAGCTAACCCAATCCCTTCTGTGCCGCCGGTGATGACAGCGACCTTGCCTTCGAGCCTTTTAGGCATTGGTTTCTCCGTTGTTGCCGAGTTGTAAGGAGCTTCCCGCGCTCCGACTCATTTGTATGTCGGGAAGGCTTTTCCGAACATGGGTCGCTTGCTTCTGGACTGCTCTTCGGTCGCTTCATCCTGAATTACATCCCAGTGCTCGACCAGAATGCCGTCCTTGATACGGACGATGTCCGCAGCAATCCAGTTCACCGGGAGGCCAAAGGTCGAAAATCGCCCGTGCACGATCACGATGTCTCCCTCAGCCACCATCGTTCCCGGTTCGTACTTTAACGTTGCCGCGATGCTCTTGATGAGATCGAACAAACCCTCACGACCAGGTGCGATATGAGCGCTGTGTTGAATGTAGTTGGGCGACCAAAATCGCTCCGCAGCCGCGTAGTCTCGCTTATTAAACAGGGTGTCGAATGCCTCCAGTACGATTGCCTTATTTTTCTCCGCATTTGCATCGCTCATTGTTTCTCCTCTCTTACACATCGACGTTGGAAGTGTTTTGCACAGTTCATGAATCGCGGTTAGATAGCGAGGCAGCCGGCAACGGTTACTGTTGGCTCAAACCGGGTAGCTTCAGCATTTGCTCGTTGAACCCGTTCACTAAAGCATGCTCATCAGGGCCAGGATTGGCTCGCAAGGGCTTTGCCGCTTCAACGAGAATCTCGCTAGCACTTGTTGCAAGCACGTCCAACGTTTCGGCGATAAACCGGTCGAGAGGCATCGCCTGTTCGGCGTCTTCGCTATTCATCAACGGCGTGCGCACCCAGGGAGGTGCCACCTCAAGCACTTGAACGCCGCTATCGCGAAGCAAGAAGCGTTGCGATAACACATAGGAGTGGAGCGCAGCCTTTGTGGCAGAATAAACAGCTGTCACTGCCAATGGCACAAAGGCAAGGACCGAGGTGTTGTATAGAATCACGCCACGACGGCTCTTTAAGTGATCCACCAGAGCCGATGTCAACCGAATCGGGCCCAGAAGATTGGTCGTGACAGTCGACACGAGTACCTTGTCGTCGATGACCCCCGCTGCCTTATCCGGCTCCATGATTCCCGCGTTATTGATGAGAACATTCAGATCCGGATGTTCGGCAATCAACTTCTTCGCCACCGCTTTGATGCTGTGCAGGTCTGCGATGTCGAGTTCGATCGCCTCGATGCCCGGATTGGCCATCGCTACGGAGTCCAAATGGCTCTTGCGTCTGCCTGAGATGATCACTTTGTTTCCGCGTTTGTGTAACTCCTCGGCCAGCGCGCGGCCTATACCCGATCCGCCGCCGGTAATGAAGATGGTGTTTCCACTGAGTTTCATGATTCCTCCGAACTGTGCAGGCTTGTTTCTTTCGATAATTGGTGCGTTGGGTAATCGGAATAGCCACGAGCCCCCGAGCCGTAGACGGTTTCCCAATCCACTTCGGCAAGAGGGGCGTTCTCTTTAAACCTCTGTACCAGGTCAGGATTTGCGATATAAGGACGGCCGAACGCCACCAGATCTGCCACCCCTTCCGCAACAAGGCGATTCGCGCGCTCACGGTCCATTTTTACGTTTGCGATCAGAGCGCCGTTGAAGAGAGGACGGAAATGCTGGAACATGCCATCCCCGGCCAACTTCTCGAGTGGGGTACCGGAGAAGTCGGTGGTATTGCCCATGAGCAACAAGTGCGAAAGATTGTAGGCATTCAGTTTCTGAATTGCGTATTCGGTGACGGGCAGGGTTTCATCGTTGGCCTGAAATGCACCGCCTTCGTGCATCGGGCTGATCTTGACTCCAACTCGTTGTGAATCGACTTCACCCAGGACCGACTCGACTACCTCGAAGAGAAAACGCGAGCGATTCTCCAGGCTCCCGCCGTATTCGTCTTTACGCAGGTTGGTGGCGACGTTCAGAAACTGCGAGATCAAATAGAGATAGTTGGCGAGGATCTGGACACCATCGAAGCCGGCTTTCATCGCATTTCGCGCAGCTCGCGCGAAGTCCGCAATCGTGACTTTAATTTCGTGCTTCGTCAGAGCCCGCGGCGTTACCGTCGGCTTCCGTCCCGTCCGCGTGAACGACAGCTGGCCCGGATTGACGTTCGATGCGGACACGGGCTGCGTACCGTGTCGTAGTTCAGGATGCGAGATTGCTCCTGTGTGCCACAGTTGTGCAATGATTCGGCCGCCAGCCGCGTGGACGGCATCCGTGACGCGTCCCCATCCGCGGACTTGCTCCTCCGTCCAGAGGCCGGGCGTATCGGCCCAGCCAAATCCTTCCGGGCTAATCGCAGTGGCCTCGCCGATGATCAGTCCGGCCGAAGCACGCTGCGCGTAATACTCCGCCTGCAAGCTCGTGGGCACATGATCCTGCGATTGCGCACGCATCCGGGTGAGGGGGGCCATGACGATGCGGTTAGGGAGATCAAGGTCCCCCATCCGATATGGTGTGAACAATGGCTGATTCGACATCTCGAGAACTCCGGTATGGAGTTATGAACCGATCAGTTCTATATGATGACGGGGGGGGGGGCGAGGTTGCAGAAATATTGAACTATGCGGTTCTTTATCGGATAATGTGTCGATGGGGCGCCCGAAGAACTTTAGCCGAGAAGAAGTGCTGGAGAAGGCAATGTCCGTCTTTTGGAAGCACGGCTTCGCGGACACAAGCCTCCAGGAACTGGAACGAGCCACGGGCGTGAACAAGTCAGGGCTGTATACAGAGTTTCGAGACAAAGAAGATCTTTTCGTGGAATGCCTTCGACACTACCTTGAGAGCCAGGGGAAGAGGAGGCTTCTCACTAAGGAGCCTCTCGGCTGGAAAAACGTCGAGACTTTTCTTAAGAATGGTCCTCTCAACAACGGGGAACGGCAGGGTTGCTTTTCCGTCAACTCCATGCGGGAGTTCGCTATCCTTCCAGATGAGGCTTATGCGGTCGTGACGGAGAATCGGGCGCTGTTACAGCGCCTTCTCGCGATGAATATCGAAGCGGAAAAGCCCAGGATGGCCCCTTCTGCAATTGCGGAGATGGCGCTGTCTTTCTTCTCCGGACTGTGCATCGAGCGCAACCTCAAATCAAGCAAAGCATCGTCGAACCGCAAGATCGAAAACTTTATGACAGCCCTTCGCAGTCTCTGATCGAACGAACGGTTCCGTGAAGTCGGACAGGGCAGATCGGGTCTCCATGTGCGTCTACCGCCAAAGTCAACAGATGGCGGCGGAGCCTTTTCGACGTTTCCGTCGGAGTGGCTTCTGCATACGGGTGGCCAGATACACAACCGACAGGGTTACGGGGTCGATGATGTATCGCGCAGCCCGTAGCTTTTCCGACAGTTCCGCAGCAGATGAGAACACGATGGCCGGTCCTTCGGCTGTGAAGAGTACACCTGAAACATTCCGACTATCTCAATCGAGAGCGGCACCGGCGCCACCGTTATCCGCACCGGAAAATCATCAAACAACACCGGAATGACGCATAACTAGTCTTCGGGAGATCGTGTACTTGAGTTCTTGTTCATTCGCATTTTGGGTGGTGGCTCTGCGACGACCGGTTCAGCACACCGTCCGGCGTAGGCTGCCGGCTGAAACGTCAAGAAAATTTTCGGTCGTATGCAGTCTGGGTGGCGACACTTTCCTTCCGCCACGTGCCTTCCGGGTCGCGGCGCGTACGCAAGACATTTCTTTGCCGTATGCACCTTGGGTGGTGGCCGCGCCAGCGGGATGGCCGTTCTCACATTTCCTGAAACGGCTGCAGCGAATTTCTGCCATTCGCACTTTGGGTGGTGAACGCGAGTGCACTCTTCTTTTGGCGCGTTGGCACATACAGTGGACGAATCTACGAACTTTCTTCGCTCGTAGTTTGACAGAATTGCGAGTCGGCAATACAACAACGCAATCGTGACGACTAGCGATGTCGCAGTTGAAGATCTCCGCCTGTTGTTGGCACAGAAACAGTTGCCTAGCGGCGGGTGGGCTGCTTTGTCATCATCGTCGCAACCTGCTCTTGAGCCCACCGCTCTGGCATGCATTGCTCTCAGCCCAAAGTTCCAGAGCGCCCACGATCATGCAATGCAGTTTCTCTTAGGAATCCAGAACTCAAATGGAAGCTGGCCAGTATTCCTTGGGGACGGCCCGGAAGGTTCGTGGGTTACCTCGCTTGCATGCATCACCCTACATGGAAACATTGAAGCTATTCCTAAATAATTGAAAGGCCTTCGGTGGACATGTGCGAGGCTTATGGGCCTAGAACGGATCGAGTTCCTCAATTCGTGAAGGTTCCAAGTTTCTCGGGAATTGTTCCGTGGAACTGGTTGATCAGGCTGGTGAAACGGTGCAATCTCCGGGTGTGCCGTTTCGGGTTGTTCCTGAGTTTGAATTCCTGCGACAACGGCATTCATTGTTCCAAACAGGAGGGCGCGACGAGTTAG
>Ga0210406_10008322_pt1 | contig 10382 bp, 15 predicted proteins | sample IncBWC30MmetaG_FD_155454 | JGI IMG/M metagenome (GOLD analysis project Ga0210406, IMG submission 155454) | Forest soil microbial communities from Barre Woods Harvard Forest LTER site, Petersham, Massachusetts, United States - Inc-BW-C-30-M | ecosystem: Environmental > Terrestrial > Soil >... | reverse complement strand
TAATGAATATATAGATCATAAAAGAAAACAAGCCCCGGACACCCTCCGGGGCTAACTCGTTTAGATGGAATATTTTGGACGCAAACCATTTATTATGACTATTTTACAGACGACTATCTCTCCTAAACGACTGAAAGGAAGTGGTTTACACGCGGGCAATAGGGGGGGACCCCCACCCCGGACGGAACCCGGAAAGGATGAAGGGACCTATTTCATAAGGCTAAAAAGATTGACACTCCCTAGAGAATTGATCACGCTCAACAAAGCCTGGTGCTGGACCTCAGCCTGCGACAGTTGGGTTGCCACCGCAGCCGGGTCCGCCGAGACCAGACCGCTCTGCGCCACCTTCAATTGGCTCTCCTCCGTCTGGGTATAGGTACTCGTCGCCTGCAGTCGGCTCAGAGCGCTATCCAGCGTGCTCCGCTGCGACGACAGTTGCCCCAACGCTGTGGTCAACGCGCCGGTATCGGCCGTAAGCGCAGCAGTCGTCGCGCCACCGGAAAAATCGGAGATCAACTGGTTCAGCGCGCCCAGCACACCCGACCCCGCCGAACCGAAGACAGCCGAGCCGGGAAGATTGACCTGGATCTGCTGTCCGCTCGGTGTCTGAATGTACTGCACGTTGGCGTCTCCGTTATAGACCGCCGTCGCAGGAGTGGTGGAGGTGTCAAGCGTGAACGGAAGTGTAGATCCCTGACTTCCGCCGAACAGATACTGCCCCTGGTAGCTCGTATTGGCGAGCGAGAGCACCTGGTCGCGAACCCCGCTTAACGTTTGAGCGATGTCGGCGAGGTTCGCCGCATTTAGCGTTCCATTATTTCCGCTGACAGCGGTAGACAACGCCGAAGTGATCTGGGTCACAACCTCGCCCAGCGTCGAATCGGTGACCTGCATCCGCGAAGCTTCGTTAGATGCAGTCTGAACGAAAGTGTCGTCCTTCGCAATGGAACTGCCCAGCAGCATGCTTTGCGCGGCCGCAACCGGACCATCCGACAGGGAAGCGACCCGCAAGCCGCTGGACAACTCGGATGTGAGCATGTTTTCCTGTCCGGTCGACTGAGTGAGCGCCGCCGCCAGGTTGCTAATGTAATTCGGATCCACTCGCATGATCGTGCTCCTGAGTTTAAGTCTTGGAGTTCGGTAATGACTCATCGCCGCCGTTTAGGTCACGGTCGTCTGCACGCCAAGATTGATAGCGCTGGCCATGATGGAGTTGGCGATGTTGAACACTTGGGACGCGGCTTGATATGCGCGCTGATACTGTGTCAGATTTGACGCCTCCTGGTCCAAAGAAACGCCGGAGAGCGAATCTCTCTGGGTCGTCAGCTGCGTGAGTGTCGCTTGCTGCGCACTGTTGTTCGTAATCGCAGCAGCGGTATCGCTACCGATCCGACCGAAAAAGGAGGCCAGAAACCCTGAAGCTGTCTGGCCGTTCACAATATTGGCGCTCGCCAGATTGGCCAGAGCCGAAGCATTCGTGTTGCCGGCAGATCCTTGCCCTGTCGCAGCCGCCGCGACCGCATTCGGATCGGCCGTCGCAACCTGAATCAGCGCCGCAGCGTCGGACGAAGTTGCCGGGAGACTAAAGAGCGCCGCGCCAGGACTGCCGTTACCATCGACTCCCAGCGCGTTCTGCTGGTTCACCTGCGTTCCAACCGCAAAAGCCAGATTGTCGAGCGCGCTTTGATAACCTGGCAACTGCTGGTCTCGCGCCTGCAGGACGCCACCAAGATCGCCGCCCGTAAGATTGGAGGTAACATCCTGCCCCCCCGCAAGGATGTGAGTCGTTCCTCCCACCGGTGTCGTGCTCAAAGCGAATGACTGGTTGCCGCTGACCAAAACAGCACCGTTGCTGGTGGTAAGCGTGATGCCATTATTCTCAGTTGAAATTTGATCCAGTCCAACCAGTTTAGATAGCTGCGCGATTGCCTGCTGTCTCTGATCCTCAAGGGCACCGGCATCAGCATTGGGACTGAGAGCCGTGATCTGAGTATTGAGCGAAGCAATTGTCTTTGTGAGTGAGTTCACCTGGCTCACATCGCCGATGACCTGTTGATTGAGGCTCGTAGATACCTGCGTGAGCTGATTGGATGACGAGTTAAAGGCCGCCGCCAAAGTATTGGCCGCCGTCAGCACACTCTGCCGCGTCGCTGTATCGGAAGGGTTGCTTGCTAACGTAGAGAGTGAACTGAAGAACGAATCGATCGCCGTGCCGAGCACCGTCGAACTGGCCGAACTCGTCGTTGAGCTCAGGCCAAAGACGTTCTCGATCTGTTGTAAGGCAGATTCGAGGGCCCCGGACTGCGCCTGACTCTGAATCTGTTGCTGCACCTGTTGTTCAAGAACCCGATCCCTCTGCGAAGTCGCGCTCGCCGTCACACCGGAGCCGTACGTGCTTCCGCTGAGTGTGACTGCATCAACCGTTTGAAAGCTGACAACCTGACGGGTGTAGCCTGCAGTGTTCTGATTTGCTACGTTGTTCCCCGTCACATTCAGGGCTTCCTGATTGGCCCTCAGGGCTTGTTGAGCGATATCCATTAGCGACGCTATTGTGCCCATTGGTTCCTCATGTTTCTGGCATGGAGACGGTTAAGTGCATCAAGATTTATCTGGCAGTTCTTAAGAATTATTTCGAGTTGACGTTTTCTTTGCAGTGCCACGCCAATGCCGTCTCTTGGAACCTTCGTGTTCGACTCTGCGAGTAAAACGATCCGCTGCTCCAACGCATTTAGCTTCCCGAAATCGAACGTGCTGAGAGCGTCAGCGGTTTCCTCGAGGATGTCCACTAGTGTTCGATCGATCGCCATACCTAATCCACCAACGACTGGATGATCTTGTCCGCTATGTCCAAGGACGACACGTTGTAGCGTCCAGCGCTGATTGCCTGCTGCAAAGAGGCAACCTTGGCCGACCGCGTATCTGATACTTCAAGGGCCTGGGCGACAAGCCCTCCGGTAGAGCTCAGGTTCGTTTGATCGGTTGCGATAGGTTGTTCATTAATCGTGCCGTTGGATGCGGCCGTCTGGATCGACGGCTTCGCCTCCGAGGGCGAGATCGAGTTGATTGCCGTCTGAGCGCTACCGATTCCACTTGCGTAACTCATCGTGAACCTCCGTCTACTCAATATATCGGCGTGAAATCGGGAAACTTTAGTACTACGGAAAGTTCTTTTCGGAATTTCTCTGACGCTCCAGTGTTACCTTCGAGACGACTTGTTTCGCTATCCCGAAGCCGCCTCCTTTCGAGATAGCCTTCGCGATCGCCTCAGTTCCAAAACTGCTTATAGTGTCAGAGGCTGAATCGTCGCTCTTCAGCTCTCCTCCCCAGCTATCCTGTCCATGTTGCATGGGTTTTAACAACTCCTGCAGCATCGCTGCCTCAAACTGCTGAGCAGCATCAACCAGTTTGGCCTGCTTCTGCCCTTCAATGTCCGTCGTCGACTGACTTGTAACATCCGGGCTGATCTTCATAGCACCTCGATCTCCGCTTCCAAGGCGCCGGCAGACTTCATCGCCTGAAGAATCGAGATGACATCTCGCGCTGAGGCCCCGATCGTCTGCAGGCTGCGCACCAGGTCATCCACAGTGGCTCCTTCCTTTAGTTCAATTCGATTGACCGGTTTATCTTGCGCCTGTATTCTCGTCTGCTGCACAACCTGCGTCGTACCTCCAGAAGAGAAAGCGTTCGGCTGCGATACCTGAAACTCGCTTACCACGTTCACCGCCAGTCCCCCATGCAGGATAGACACGGGCTGTAAGACAACTGTCCCTCCAATAACGACCGTTCCCGTACGCTCATTGACGACGACCTTCGCTCGAGGAAAGACGGGCACTTCAATCGACTCAACCTGCGCCAACAAAGCGGGAACCTCCTCGCCGCTGGCGACCGATATCTCGACTCTCCGGCTATCAAGGACGTGGGCCGCTGAACGCCCCAGAGTTCGATTAATTGCGAGTGCCATGGCCTCTGCACTACGAAAGTCCGCGTCGTTCAGCAACAGAGAAAACTGACTCTTGCCTCCCAATTCCAGCGGCACTCCGCGTTCCACCATCGCCCCAAAAGGAACTCGAGCTGTATTCGGATGGTTGAATTGCTTCACATTGCCGTTAGCGGTAACCGAATACCCGCCCACGACGAGGGAGCCCTGCGCCTGGGCGTAGATGTTGCCATCCGCACCATAAAGGGGCGTCATTAAGAGCAGGCCGCCCTCAAGACTTCTCGCATCGCCCGCGGAGGAGACGGTGATATCAAGCTTAGTCCCAGAGCGCGCAAAGGGCGGTAGCGTTGCCGAAACAAAGACTGCGGCCAAATTTTGTACGCGAATCGACGACGCTGGAACGCTCACTCCCATTCGGAGTAGCGTAGCCGCAAGCGTTTGTATGGGAAAGGTGGTTTGCTGGCTGTCACCGGTTCCTTGCAAACCTACAACAATGCCGTATCCAACTAGCTGATTATCGCGAATACCCTCAATCGAGGAGATGTCCTTGACCCGTGCTTGCCTCGGTGTTCCCGGCTCGAAGGCAAGAGCATTCGGAGAAAAAATCAGGAGCATTGCAAGCATGCGCACGCTGCAAAAGTAGGAGCTGCTGCCATACATCCTTGGTGCCTTTGACGCCTTCGATTTGCCAATTCCAGCCCACATAGTTCCCCACTAGAAGATCAAAGCCTTTTGCAGAAGCCGAACCAGAACGTTCGGACGATGAGTGTAGTCATTGATAATTCCCTTCCCGCGCACTTCCAACTCAAGACTTGAGATTGCGGTTGATAGAACCTGATTTTGCTGAGAGATATCTTCGGGTCGCACCAATCCGCGCAGGATAATGGTTTGCGTTTGCTGACTGAACTCCACCTGTCTGGCAGCTTCAATCACGAGCGTTCCATTTGAGAGCACCTCAATCACTTGCCCCCCAAAGGTCGTACTCAAGCTCGAATTCGTCGCACTCGTTCCTTGCGCATTCAGTCCGGATGACGATGTCTGATTGACCAAATTCTGCAGTGCGTTCCCTGGATGTAAAGTTCCAAACAGTGCTGAAACCGTAGAGCTCGCATTGGAAGCTCGCGAGTTTTTTACTGTGCCGTCAGTAGAGGCTGCGAGGTTTTCTGAGACCACGACGGAAATCAGATCGTGAGGCCGCATAGCACGCACGTCGGTTGTCATTCTGGTGAGCCGCCCACTATCGGTCCAGATTGCGCCAGGAACAGCCTGAATGTTGGAATTTTCCGCTCGCACCCGTTCTAGATACGAAGACAAGGATGCGGCTGCAACATTCGGCTTTGGCTCAATCATTTTATGGATAGCCTCGATCTGTGCCTTCAAAGGTACGGCTAATAGTGAAAGCGATGTAACCGCGATAATCATCGCGAGACATCCTGGGCCTTTGTCTTCGGGGGGCTGCGGTATAACTGTTACAACCTTGATCTGAGCGTTGCCGTACGCCTGCCAATTACTCATGCAGATTGGCGAATTTGTCTGTATTAATCTCATCTTGGTTGCATCTCCACATCTAACGGTCCTCGAACAACGCCAAAGAACCGTTCCGGTATAGATTGATCGTCTGTGTTCCTGTGCAACAACCGCACTCGTATGGTCTTTCCCAAACCACCGTTTTCTTCCGACACTCCAGCAACTTCGATACGCAGAAAACTTTCCTGCCTCCACAACCGTACGACGTCGCCGGCCCGTACTATAGGAGCTGTCCTCAGGCCTTCGGTCACAGAACGCTGCGCCTCTCGAGGTGAAGCAAGCGAGCTTGCTCCATTCGCTAGCAGAGCAAACGCAGGCCATTCGGGATGACCACATTGGGCAATCATCGCCCATCTCTGACCTAACACTTGGTCCGCCTCGATCCTGGTCACCCTGTAGCCATCCTTCATTAGGGCTGGTGAGAACGGAGAATTTGCGTCGAGTGCGTCGAGTGCCATACGTGGCGTGCTGTAGCATGCCGCCCCCGACGAACTGGCCATACACAATCCTTGTAGGAAGGGTAAAGAAACGACGCCGACACATCTAAGCCAGGAGCAGCGACCATTGTTCATAACGCTCCTACCGGATCAGACCATTGATCTGTGAGTACATGTCGTCCGCTACATGGATCACTTTGGAGTTGCTCTCATAAGCGCGCTGCGCCAGGATCATCTGTACAAACTCAGCGACGACATCGACATTCGAGTTCTCCAAATAGCCTTGCTGCAATGTGCCCATTCCGGTGGTGCCTCCAGGGGCATCGGTAATGGGATTTCCAGAGGAAGCCGTTTGTTCCAGCAGGTTGCCGCCGATCGAGTTTAATCCTCCCGGATTGGCAAAGGTTGCCAGTTGGATCGTGCCAAGCTGCGCAGCGTTCGTCTGGCCGGGGAGAGTCGCCGATACAACCCCATACTGGGAGATCGTAATGTTGGTTGCGTTCGAAGGAATCGTGATCGCAGGCAGGACCGTATCACCGCTTGTGGTCACGAGTGTCCCCTGGTTGTTCGGATGGAAGTTCCCTGCTCTGGTGTAAGCAATGGTTCCGTCTGGACGGGATATCTGGAAGAAGCCTGCGCCCTGAATTGCCAGGTCAAGTGGACCATTCGTCTGGTTGAAGTCGCCTTGCGTCATGATCACTTCGCTGGCCGCGGATTTGGTTCCGAGGCCGACCTGCAGGCCGGCTGAAAGTGTCTGTTGTGTCTGTGCCGAACCTGGAGTGATCAGATTCTGATAGATCATGTCCTCAAACTGCACCTGACGTTGGTGAAAGCCGGTCGTTGCGGAGTTCGCGAGGTTATTGGCTACGGTGTCCAGATTGGTTTGCTGGGCGCTCATTCCGCTTGCCGCTGTATATAAGGCTCGAATCATTTCATGCTCCTCTTCTGTGGGACTGCGTAGTCGAACGGTGTGTCTGCGTCAGACTCTGGGAAGATCCTCTGAGGCTGTCTTGTCGAAGTCGTTGTTGAACACGCTGAGTGCTTTTTGCATCATCTCTGCCTGTCGTTGGACCAGCACTAACTGCATCGTTCCGTGAACCGCGTCTTCGTTGGCTCCTTCGACCGAACCTTGTTCGAATGAGGCGGTTGCCGGAATCGGCTTTGCTCCATTCGCGGAGAAGCGATTCGATCCTTCAGCGGTTAGAGCAGATTTTTCGGTGAAGTCGAAGGCCCCCACCCTACCCACTATCATGCTGCCGTCTGCTGTAGAGACGGAGATGCTGCCGTCTGGCGAGACGTAGATGGTGCCGGTGGGGATGGTGATGGGCTTCTGGTTGTCATCGAGAACGGGTTCGCCCTGTGCGGTCTGCAGGACTCCGGTTGGGGAGCGGGAGAAGGCGCCATCTCGCGTGTATCTGACTCCGCGGGATGTTTGGATGGCGAAGAAGCCCTGACCTTCGAGCGCCAGGTCGAGCGGATTGCCTGTAGCTTTTATCTCTCCCTGGCCAAGATCAAGTCGGTTCCCACCGAGGACTCCGAAGCCGTTTACGGACTGGCCTACTTGCGAGGCAGTTTCAGGGTCCTGATCGACGCCTCCAGCAAGGACGCCGCTGAAGTAGTCGCGCTGGGCGCGGAAGCCGGCCGTTCCTGCGTTCGCGAGGTTGTTGGCCGCAGTGTCGAGCGCTTGCGTGCGTGCCAACAGGCCTGTATAGGCTGCATAGAGTCCGCTGTCCATGCCACAGGCTTATGCAGTTGGGTGGCCGAAGTTCGTGAGTTGCGGGTTAGAAGATACTAAGGCCCGCTCCCGCTCAAGGTTACCGACGGCCTGCCGATAGGGATTTCAGACCAGATGCAGTCTGGATACTGAATTTGGGGAGGGTTGGTTGCGAGCTCTAATTGTTGACGATTCGGCGGTGATGCGGAAGGTGATCGAGCGGGCGCTGGGGCAGGCGGGCCTCGAACTCACGGAGGTGTTGCAGGCCTCGAATGGCGAGGAGGCGCTGCAGATGCTGCGGGACAATCAAAGTGCTTCCACTCCTCTGGCATTGATCTTGAGCGACATCAATATGCCGGTGATGGACGGGTTGCAGTTTCTGGAGACCAGGCGTCAGGAGAATCTGGCGCAGGGCGTTCCAGTGGTGATGATTACGACGGAAGGCAATGAGGCGTTTGTTCTGCGCGCCATTGCTGCGGGCGCTCAGGGATATATTTGCAAGCCGTTTACGGCGGAGCAGGTGAAGGTGCGCGTGCTGCCGTTGCTGCGAGCGGCTTAGTGCTTCTGTAATTGCTTTTGCTGAATTCAAATTCGTAGTGGGAAGAGGACAAGCGTGACCAAGGTGCAGGATGAGGCTATGACTCGGCTCGACTCTGCCGTCTCGGAGGTCTTTGAGACGATGCTGGAGCGAAGCTGCGATCCATTGGAAGGCGAGGTCGACACGGTCGAAGGACGCATCGTGGCGAGGATTCAATTTACCGGCGCTGTGGATGGCGAGTGCCTGTTGTATGCGAGCCAGGCGACGGCATCGGTGACGGCAGAGGCTTTGCTGGGCACCCCGTCCGAGCCTCACGATCCGATGGTGGACGATGCGATCGGGGAGTTGTGCAACATGATCGCCGGTGGCTGGAAGAGCAAGCTCGCCTCTCCCGATTCGAACTGCTCGATCTCGACTCCTGCGGTGACCCGGGAGGGGCTTGAAGGATATCAGGCCAAGTTCGGGACGAAGTTCAGCCGCAACTACTCCTTTCAGGGAAACGTCTTTGGGGTGGTTCTCGCCTTTTGATGGTCGCCCCCGGGGGACAGTTTTTTGCGCAAAGTATTCATAAAAATAGACTTGCCTTGGGACTTTACCTGCAAACTACACATTATAAAGAGCTCATAGTGCAAAGTTTTCTTTCTAAAAGAATTAGCCCCGGGGTCAACTCCGCGAAGTCTGTGGGTGTCTTTGTAGTTGCTCTGGCTCTTTCTCGAGGACAGAGCCAGCAGCAGCCGGGGCAGGTTGAGCGACGATTGATCAGTCTGATATTCGCGGGTCGGAACCCCATAATTATGATCCGTCGGGAGCTGCCTCTGACTGTTATCGCGAATCCGGCTGAGCCTGTCGCATAGGGCAAACGAGGGTTCTCCTTCGTGCTTGCTTTGGCTGCTGCCGGCTCTGTGCTCGAAATTGGCGGTGATATTCATTTGATCGAATTATTTTTCTCTTTCATTCTTAGGAAGGTTTCGTTTTTGTCTTTCCTGTCGTCATGCCGCGACACGCTGCCTGGCGACCATTTCAGCCTTTGTGCCTATGGCCCAGATGAAGCCCAGCAGTTCACGGGCAACAGCCGTGACGATCTTCCTCTGGTCCTTGCCGGCTGCACCCAGTTTCATATACCGCTTGTGCAGCCGGTGTTGCGCCTTCCACGCAATCTCTTTCGCCTCTTCGGAGATGCTCTCCTGTCTTCTGCGCAATCCGTACCAGATACAGGGGGGACGACGATAGCTCCATGCGGCTTCGACGACGATTCGGCGGAGGTGCGCGTTGCCGGTCTTGGTGATGCCGCCACGCCTCGTTCGCCTGCCACTGGAATCCTCGCTGGGTACAGCTCCGCAATAGCCCCTCAGTTGTCGGGCACTGTCGAAGCGGGATACTTGGCCCAGCTCGGCAGCAATGGTCACAGCCGAGACTGCAATACCGCGCAGTGCCTGCAGATCGTTGATGACTTGCTGTAATGCGGGCGAGGCCAGCTTGACTGCCTCCGTAATGGCCTGCTCCAGACGCGCTACCCGTTCGCGCATGTGCTCCACCCTCGCGCAGATAATCCTGCCGTGTGGCTTCCTGAGCGATCTGTGTGAAGCGTAGCTGCGCGACCCAGATAAGGTAAGGACGCGTCCATGGTCTCACTCCGGACGGCGGACGCTGGCCTGAGCGCAAGAGGAACTTGCTCAACCGATGTCGTGCCCGCATCTGATCCTGCTTGGCTGCTTCGCGAGCACGCACCAGGTCGCGTAACGCCTCGGAACCTTCATCCGGAACCCATACCGCCGTTAGATCCCCGGATCGATAGCAACGCGCCAGCTTCTCCGCATCGCGCCGATCTGTCTTTACTCGATCACCGGCCTTAACCGGTACCATTGTTGGCGCTACAACCTCGCAGTGGGCGCCCAGTTCCGCCAACTGCCAGTACACGACGTACCCCGTTGGCCCGGCCTCATAACAGGCTCGCAACTTCTCTGCCGGGCCACGCTTCCTGATCAGCTTGCGTATCGATTCGGCGCGGTTCGGAATCGTTCCCAGGCTTCGCACCTCACCCTCTGGCTCCGCAATGGCCACGGCGATCGTCTCCGCATGGACATCCAAACCCAAAAATCGTAACTTCTCCTTCATGACCGGCTCCCTTCCGCTTGTGGCTCTGAGCTGTGCGTCCTGCTGAACTCACAGCCTAACCCACGGTCAGCGCATCGAAGCCGGTCACTCCATACTGACTGTTACCGTCAATTG
>Ga0210406_10008321_pt1 | contig 10383 bp, 11 predicted proteins | sample IncBWC30MmetaG_FD_155454 | JGI IMG/M metagenome (GOLD analysis project Ga0210406, IMG submission 155454) | Forest soil microbial communities from Barre Woods Harvard Forest LTER site, Petersham, Massachusetts, United States - Inc-BW-C-30-M | ecosystem: Environmental > Terrestrial > Soil >... | reverse complement strand
CGTCGGCAATCCAAATCGCTCCTGAAACATCGCCGAAAGCAGATGCTGCCCCGTGTGCTGCTGCATGTGGTCGAATCGCCGCGGCCAGTTGACGCAACCCTTCACTCCTCCCAGATCCACCTCGCGATCCACAATGTGCGCGATTTGATCCTCTGCATCGCGAACGTCCAGCACCACCGCTTCTCCCAGCAATCCCAGGTCGTTCGGCTGGCCTCCCGACGACGGATAAAACGCCGTCTGGTCCAGCAAAACTTCCCAAGCCGGCTGCATGCCGGAAGGTCCCTGAACCGGCTCGGCGGGAGCGCAGCTCAACACGCGCGCATCGAAATTCTGCAAATACGCATCGTCGTAATACAACCGGCGGGTAGCCATGAAAAAATTCTATCACACGCGTTTTCGCCGGCTGGTTGGCGGAGCACCTGCCAGTTGTCATCCCGAACCCGCGCCGTTTGCGGGTGAGGGACCTGCTTTTCGAAATCACCGATGTGTTGGCCCGCTAGGCTACAATAGATAGATGCCCGTTCACCTCATCGCGCTCGATATCGACGGCACGCTCCTCAGCAGCCGTTTCACGGTTTCCGAGCGCAACCGCGCCGCCATCGCCGAAGCCACCCGCCGCGGCATCGAAGTCGCCCTCGTCACCGGCCGCCGCTACGACTTTGCCATGCCCGTAGCCAAGCAGATCGATTCCCCGCTCACAATGATTGTCAACAACGGCGCACTCGTCCGCACCAAAGACGGCAAGACGCTGGCGCGCCATCTCCTGCCCCGCGACACCGCGCTCCGCGTCCTGCAGGCAACGCAACCCTGGCGCGACGCCACCTCCGTTGTCTTCGACCGCCCCCTCGCCAACCAGGTGATGTTGGAAACGATCGACCTCGAAGACGGCATCCGCGGCGCCTACTACAAGTGGAACAGGCCCTTCTTGGGAGAATCAAAACCCCTCGAAACCTGCCTGAGCGAAGACCCGATCCAGGTCATGTTCTCCGGGCCCGTCCAGCTCATGCGTGCAGCCGAGCAAGCCCTCCGCAGCGTCCAATTCGTGGACGAATTCGCGCTGGCCGTCACCGCCTACGAGAGCAAGGATTTTTCCATGATCGACGTGATCAACCCGCGTGTTTCCAAAGGCGCAGCGCTGGCCGAATGGGCCGCCCTGCGCGGCATCGCCAGGGAGGAAATCCTGGCCATCGGCGACAATCACAACGACGAAGAGATGCTATCCTTCGCGGGAATACCCGTAGTGATGGAGAACGCGGTGCCCGAACTGAAAACACGCGGCTGGCACGTCACTCACACAAACGACAATGACGGCGTCGCCGCGGCCATCGAACGTTTCGCCCTGCCGGAGTTGCCCGAGTGCGCCTGAACTTTCCTGGACACGCCGCCGTCGCGGGGCTGATTCTTCTAGCCACGTGCGTTCCGGCACGCGCCGATTATGTCGTCCTCCGCAGCGGCGCTCGCCTCAACGTCACCGGCTACGAAATCCTCGGGCGCAGCTACCGCCTGCACGTGCAGGGCGGCGTTGCCGAAGTTCCCGTCGAAGACATCGTGGCCATCGAGCCGGAAGAGATTTTTACGCCCAGCACGGAGCCTCTGACCGACAAAACTCCCTTTCAAAAACTGATCCACGACGCCGCCGCCCGCTACAATTTGGATCCCACGCTCATCCATTCCGTAATTTCCATCGAGTCCAATTTCAATCCCAAAGCGGTGTCCCGCAAAAACGCCCGCGGCCTGATGCAGTTGATGCCCCGCACCGCCGAACTCATGGGCGTCAAGGACTCTTTCGATCCCGGCCAGAATATTGACGGTGGTTCGCACTACCTGAGCGATCTGCTGAAGAAATACAAGAATGACCTGACGCTCGCCCTCGCCGCCTACAACGCCGGCCCCGATAGCGTCGACAAATACGGCCGCCGAGTGCCGCCTTACCTCGAAACCATGAAGTACGTGCAGCGAATCGCGAAAACCTACGCGAAGTTGAAAGCCGATGCGGCCGGCCCCGCAAACCCAACGGGCGGCCTTTCTCTCCCTGACAACTAGTTGAAGGATTGCGGAACGCGCCGCAGGCGAGGACGCGTAAACTACTGCGGCGTTTGTCCCGGCGGCGTCTGCCCAGGAGGTGGATTGTTCCCGGTGCCGGGATTCGGATTTCCCGCCGGTGACCCTGTGGGCGACCCGGTCGGTTGCTGGCCAAATCCGCTGGTTCCCCCCGGGTTGCCGAAGATCGAGTTCGAGCCGTTCTGCGTTCCCGCCGGCGGCACGCCGATCACGGCCGTAGCTCCGCCGTTAATCGGTTCCTTTGCCGGATCCCAAATGAACTCAAACTGCCGGTAATTCTTCGCCTTGTCGTACCAGATGATGGAAGCCTTGTTGACCTTGCTCCCCACGCCGATAATGTTTCCGCCCAGCACTTCCGTCGTGCCATCCGAATTCGCGATCGGCTGTGGCGCGGAGAACGAATCGGAAGACAGGTTGCCCGCCGCTCCCTGCCCCGCGGCCTGTCCTTGCGGATTTGTCGTGTTCGCACTCCCGCCGTTGTTGAACGACGAGTTCCCGAATGAGGAACTCCCGAACGACGAACTTCCAAACGACGAGTTATTCCCCGATGAGGATTGCGATCCGCCAAACGAGGAGCCAAATCCGCTGCTGCTGCCGCTCCCAAAACTGGAATTTTGCCCGCCCGGCGTCAGCGGCCGGCTTTTCAGGCTGCCAATCAACTGCCCGTTCGGCCCCACATAAATCATCCGCCACGAGCCATCCACCGGGTTCACCGGATCCTTATACGCTTGCCGCATGAACCGGATCCCCACCTTATTCTTTGTAAGATCCTCCATCGAAGTCGGAAACCGCGTGGTGCCGCCGTGCATCTGGTAGTACCGCACATACAGCCGGATTCCCCGCACGTATTGCTTCCCTCGCCAGATCATCTCTTCTTCTTTTTCCCGCCGCCCATTGGTAATGACGTCCGGCGCAAGGGTCGCGGTCGCAATTACAGCCAAGGCAAGCATGAACACAACCAGCGCAAGGGCGTAACCTTCTTGCCCTCGCAGCTTCCGCGTTCTTAAGCGCCGATTTCTCATGCCGCCGGCGTCGCCTCCAGGTTCTTCGAACCTCTTTGACCCGTTGCCGTATCCTCAAAATCGATCCTGTCGTTTCCGATATGCAAGATCCGAATGTGATTCAGCACCACGTCGCCCTCGCTGACGATGAGCACCGCATCCCCCGTCTCTTCTTTCAAAAACGCCTGGCGCGCTCCCCCCGCGGGTAACATCCCGTAGCCAAAAAACACCATCGGCAGTTGAGCCGGCGGAGGAGGCGCGGGCGGCTGAGGCCCTTGGGGTACAAAAGGTTTCTTGACGGGGCCCTGCTTGGCCATCTCCACCGGCATCGCGCCCATCACAAAAATATTCCGCCCCGCGCTCTTGTATTCCGTGCCCTGCGCTTTGGCCAACCCATTGATGATTACGATGTAGTCCTGCGCGTTAATCGGCGAATATTTGGTGGCGAAGGTTCCCGAGCTCGCCGTCGCCGGCCGCCCCAGATAGAAATACCAGATCGACCCCGCGATCGCCGCCAGCACCGCGAGCGCAATCAGCTCTTTCTGTCGTCTCGTCTGCGCCATCACGTCTTCCTGAAATACGAACGCAAGTGGAGCGAAACTTTCACCGTGCCTGGAGGCGCCGTGTTTTCCCTTCCCGTGCCCGAGGCCGAATCCAGCCCCAACGAGTCCACAACGTAACTATTCTTCGAGCGCTGTAGCCGGTTCAGGAATCGCACAATCCCCGCGTAATCTCCATCCAACACCGCCTCAATCTCAATTTCGTTCACATTCCGCCCCGCAATCTCTTTCTCGCGAAATTTCAGGTCCTGCACCTGCACGCGCGTGTCCCGCGCAATCTCTCCCACTTCCTGCGACACCACCGAATATCCTTTTCCCGCCGGGGGAAGCGTGTTCTCAAATTGATCGAAGTATTTTTCCACTTCGGGAAGGCGCGCCTTGATTTTGGTCGCTCGCTCGATGTCGGCCTTCACCAGTGCCACCTGGCGGGACTCGGCCTTCAATTTCACATCTGGATTTTCATCCCTCGCCCCAAGCCGGGAGTTGTGCACTGCCAGGGCTCCGTCCACCGCCAGCAGCAGCGCAAGAAACGCCAGGATCAGCCGTTTTTTTACCTTAAAATCGCTCATGGTCAGCTGTTCGGATACTCCGCCACAAATTCAATCGTCAGGGGGTCCGCGCCCGCCTGCGCTGACGTCCTCTCGGCCAGCCACTCCACATGCGAAAACGAGCTGGAGTTTTCAAACGACTTCAGCAACTTCAACTTCGCTTCCTGATTCGCGGCTCCCACCACAAAGTGAACCGAAACAATTCCCTTTTCCAGCTTCGGTTGGATATGCACAACCCGCACTCCAGGCGGCAAGGTGCGCTCCAGGTCTATGAACATCTGCGTCCAGTTGATGCTGCGCGCCTGCAGCACGCCGACCACAAATTTCGCGTGGTCCTGGAATCCCGCGGCCTCCTGCTGCGCGAAATAAACGTCCAATTCTTTTCGTTCCTTCTCGACGGCGGCCATTTCCTTCTGGATCTTGTTGCTCCGCGTTCGCAGATCTTCATCGGCTTTGCGCAGGTTATACGCGCGCCACCCAAGTACCAGAAACAGCAGTAAACCCAAAGCGCCCACAACGGCAGAGCCGGCCAGGAAACGCCGGTGGCTCAGCAGCGGATTGGTCGCAAGATTCAGGCGAACGTACATGGCGCTATTGCTTTCTCTCCCTCAACTCCGGTGCATCATCCAGCCAACCAGGCCTTCCAGGTCCCGATCCGCCAGCGGCCGCGCATCGCTGCGCAAATGCCCTTCTGAAACGGCCGAACTCAGCAGCGAACCCACATCACACTTGAACTCGTCCTGCAGCGGCCGCACAAATTCCGGCAAACGCCGCCGCAATCCCGCCACCCGCACCGCTTGAATGCCTTCCTGCCACGTGTCCTGGTAATACGCCGCCAGCGGATAAACTTCCTCCAGCAGGACTTGTGGCGTCACTTCCGCCGCGGTTGTGGGAAGCTCGGTGCAACGATATCCCGCCAGAACTCCTTCGCGCACGATGGCCGTCGTCAGCGAAGTGCCCGAAAGCCGCGCCAGTAGCGTCGGCTGCGAGTCCTCCAACAACGAAATTGCCGCCAGGGTGGAACTCAGCACCACGCCGGCGCGCATTCCCTGTAGCTCCAGCAGTGCCTCGTATTCTTTGATAATCCGCAATCGGGCAATTGCCGTTACCACGTCAATCCCTTCGCCCCGCGGTTTTTGCGTCATGTAGGAAAGCAGCGTCTCGTCCACTTCAAATGGAACGCTCTTCTTCAGCTTCCAGCGAAGCATCGGGATCGCTTCCTCTGTCGAGCGCGGGAAATCATCAAAGTGCTGCACGAAAACGCGAATCACCGGATCCGGCACCAGCAGCGCCGCTGCCTCGTCCCCCAATTTCAGGGTCTTCGATACGCTCGCCACGGCAGCTTTCACCGCGATTGGGTTCACAAGATTCGTTTCGATCGCGGAGGGTACCAGCGCCCCGGGCGGCAAGGCTTCCACTGCGAAGCCGTCCAGTGAACCGGTCCGCGTGAACCGCGCCGCGGACACCTGTTCCGGTGTGAACTCAATCGCCACCATCGGATGCGGCGTCGCGTCCAGCCACCGCATTAGCCGCCGCACGGCCCCAATCCGGTAAATTCCGTCCTGATATGCGCCGCTGTTACTCAACGAACGTCACCTTGTTAATCTCCCGCAGTGTCGTCAGGCCGCTCTTTACCTTGGCCAAACCGCTTTCTCGGAGCGTAATCATACCTTCTTCGACAGCCGCGCGCTTGATTTCCGAAGTCGGCCGCCGGCTCACGATCATTTCCCGGATGTGGTCGGTCAAATCCAGCAATTCGCAGATCGCAGAGCGCCCATGATACCCGGTCCCGGAACATTCCAGGCAGCCCGCGCCCTCCGAAAAAATAAAGTCGATGCTCTTCGCGGGATCAATCCCCGATTCGCGCAACTCTTCCGGAGAATGTTTCTTCGGCCGTTTGCAATTGTGGCAGATCAGTCGAACCAGCCGCTGCGCCATAATGCAGTTCAGCGCCGAAACAAAGTTGTACGGCTCCACCCCCATGTTGATGAAGCGCCCGATCACGTCAGTGACGTTGTTCGCGTGTACCGTGGTGAACACCAGGTGCCCGGTCAGCGCCGACTGAATCGCAATCTGCGCCGTTTCCTGGTCGCGGATTTCGCCCACCATGATCTTGTCCGGGTCGTGGCGCAGGATGGACCGCAATCCGCGCGCAAACGTCAGCCCCTTCTTCTCGTTTACGGGAATTTGCGTGATGCCGCGAAGCTGGTATTCGACCGGATCCTCGATTGTGACGATCTTGTCCTCGTCCGATTTGATCTCATTGATTGCGGCGTATAGCGTGGTCGTCTTTCCCGAACCCGTCGGCCCGGTCACCAGCACCATGCCGTACGGCTCACGAATATAGCGTCGAAAGCGCTTCGTCTCATCAGGTGAGAAGCCAACAACGTCCAGGCTCAAACTCTGGAATTTCTCGGAAAGTGTTTCCTTGTCCAGCACGCGAAGCACGGCGTCTTCCCCGTGGCTCGCCGGCATAATGGAGACGCGCAAGTCGATGTAGCGCCCTTTGTACTTCACGCGGAATCGCCCGTCCTGCGGCACGCGCCGCTCCGCAATGTCCAGGTCGCTCAGCACCTTGATGCGCGAAAGCACCGTCGAGTGCCACTCCTTCGCGATCGGCTGCATGGCGTGCTGCAGCACACCGTCAATGCGGTATTTCACCGCCACTTCCGTATCGCGCGCCTCAATGTGAATGTCGCTCGCCCGCCGCTCCAGCGCCGTGAAGATGATCGTCTCCACCAGGCGAACCACCGGGCTGACCGTTGTGTCCCGCGTCAACCGGTCGCCGGAGATCGTCTCCTCGCCCTCTTCCTCGTCCTTCGAAACCTGCAGCGTAAACGCTTCCGTCGCCTGCTCCAGCACGCGCTGCGACTGCTCCGTGCGCTTCAGCAAGTCGCCAATCTGCCGCGGCGTAGCCACCTTGTACGCCAGCTTTTTCCCCAGTAGCAGCGGCAATTCATCGCTCAGGATCACCATGCCGGGATCCGCAACCGCAATCACCAGCGTGTTGTTGTTCGACAGTAGCGGCACAAAGTTGTAGCGGAACATCAGATCGGCGGGAATCGTGCGAAACAGCTCTGGATCAATGCGCTGCTCGGTCAGGTCAATAAACCCGCAGCGGTAGCGTTCCGCAAGCCGCCGTGCCTGCTCGCGTTCCTGCGCCGCGTCCGCTGGGCCGCCCGGCAGGCTCGCATCGTGCAAATTGGAATCTGACGTGGCCATGAAATCTTTTTCCTTATGCTCCCGGTCCTGATCCGTTGATCGAGAACGAGAAAATTGGCAAATACAGTGAGATCAGGATGAATGCGACCAGCAGCCCCATGAATACAAGAATTACAGGTTCAATCAATGAAACCATGGCACTCAATCGCAGGCCGACCTCTTCTTCGTAAAATTCCGCCACGCTGTTCAGCATCGGCGCCAGCGCGCCGCTGGACTCCCCGACTTCAATCATATCCAGCGCAAGCTCCGGCATCACGCGTCCCGAAGCCAGCGCCCCGTGCAGCGATTCGCCTTCTCGAACCATTTGCGTCGCGCTCTTCACCGACCCCCGCACCAGCCGGCTGCTGATGGAGTCCGCCGCCGTATGCAGCGCCGCAACCAGTGGCGTTCCTCCCGTCAAAAGCGTAGCGAGTGTGCGGCAGAACTGTGACGCTTGGAACTTCAGCAAGGTGTCGCCCAGCAACGGAACCCGGAAAACCAGGCGATCGAACGCCACTCCGCCTTCCTCGCTCCGCGACCAGAAAAACACCCCCACGATGCCCACCAGAAACGCTGCCAGCACCGACAGGATATATACGCGATAGTCCACCGTGATCGCGATCAGGAATTGCGTTGGGCCCGGCAACGGCACCCCCAAATCTCTGTACAGCAGGGCAAACTTCGGAATCACTCCCGTCACCAAGTACGTCACAATGGACGTCGCCACCACCACCAGCAAAATCGGATACACCAGCGATGCCACAATCTTCTTCTTAACGCCCGTGCTCACCTTCTGATAGGCGACGTAGTAGTCCAGCACCCCGGAAAGATTGCCGCTCTTTTCCCCCGCCAGAATCGCGGTCGAGTACACTTTCGAAAATACCCCGGCTTCCTCAATCGCTTCCGAAAGAGACTTCCCTTCCCGCACCCGGTCGCGCACCTGTATCAGGATGGGCCGCAGCTTCGGTGCGGTCGCCCTCGTGGCAAGCAGATCCAGCGCCTTCAGAATCGGCAAGCCCGCCTTAATCAGGGTATTGAACTGCTGGTTGAGGATCAGGAAGTCGTTGCCGCTGATTTTGCGCTCTTTGCGCATCCCCACCATGCCGCTGATCAAGCTGCTGCGAGTCTCGACAGAATAAATGTACAGCCCTCGATCCGAGAGCTTCTGGCGAGCTTCTTCAATGCTGGCAGCCGCTTCCACGTGCGAGAACACTCGCCCGTTGGCATCGGCTACGCGACAGACAAACTCCCCCATAGAGCTTTAGTTTACCTCATCCGAAGAGTACCCCAAAAAGGGTCTGGGGCTGGTGGGTTCACTGAGTCAACTGCAAGCTGGCCCGGGGCATTGACTGAATACCTGCACTTGAGCACCTACATCCTTACTGACGCATCCCGGGGGCCTCGGGTAGCAAGCCATTCACAATCACGGTTCCCGGCGGCGGCTCAAATTGAAAGAGTCTCTTTGCCAGCGCCGGATTCCACTCCCAATCCTTAAACTCAAATTCAATCTGCATTCCCGCTTCCTGCGGAATCACGATGCGTGCGAGTTCGCTTTGCGGAGAAATTTCGAACAACACCTTTTGCGCCGCCCCGCCCTTCTCGTCCTCCGCCGCGCGTAGAGTGCAGCGGTAAACCTCGTTCCCCGCCTTCGACGGCTTTGCATCCGGCGCCGGACCCACTTCAGAACAGATGCGGGCAAGCTTCATTCCGGTTGTCAAGAAGGCAATCGGCGTGCGCCAGTCATCGCTCTTCTTTGCGGGCATGCGCGTCGCGGTGTGATCATCCGGCGCGTAAAACCACACAAATTTTCCGTCCACCAGAAACATGTTTTTCTCGGGCTTTTCATATTCCCACCGCATTTTCCCCGGCCGCAAAAAATACGCCTTCCCCGCCTCTACCCGAACTTCGCGCCCATTCTCTCGATAGCGCTCAAGAAACGTCGCCTCCAACGTCCTCGCCGAGCGATACCTCGCCTCCAACCGGCCAACTAAAGTCTCGACGTCCGAAGCAGCAGTGATTGTCAGAGAGAGGAACAACAGGAAACGCGGCAGCTGTAACATACCGCTAGTCTAGCAGGCCAGAACCAATCATCCGCACTGTCGAAACTGGTGTGCTCTTTTCAGGCTGGAGGTAGACCGCTGTATTACAAATGCCTAAAGCGGTGGATCTGTTGGCGTCGCCGGGGCAGCCGGGTTGAAACGGATTACACCAGGGGTATCGGTGAAGAAACTCCGCCGGCCAGTCCTGCCTCGGCTGATGGGGTCCGCATTGATGGTATATCCAGTGGAAGGAGTAGTAGTCGTGTCTTGAACGTACGTTAGGATATAACCGCCCTTTGTGCCGGTTGCCAGAAGCTGATCAATTAAACACGCTTGGTTTGCCGCCGCAACGCAAGGACTCGCGCCCCCGGAGCCGAGATCAGAAAGCAGGGCGGGATAACCAATGGCTGGATAGCTGGTCGAGTATGCGATTATAGCCGTCTGGATGGTGCGCATGCTCTCCACGGCAGAAGCTTCATTTGCCGCCATCTTCGTGTTCAGGTAGTCCGGGATCGCAATCGCTGCGATGATCAGAATGATCGCGACAACGATCAGAAGCTCGATCAGCGAGAATCCTGCTTGCGCAGGGACCCTGCAATTGATTGCCCTCCGCTCTGTTTGCATGCGCATGATTGTAATCCAGTGAAATCCACCGTCCACCAAAAATCTTGCTCCTAAAGAAAAAAGGGGAGAACTCTCGTCCTCCCCCGGATATTCTTACACTCTTGCCTGTTACTGCATTGCGGGGAACGCGTCGCACGCAGCCTCAGTGCCAGGATTGCCGCCGCCCGCAACGTCAACGCGAATCACGCCGGATTCCTCCGTGCAGAACGTACGCTGACCGGTCACGCCCACAGTCACTGGCCACGCAGCTGCCTCGAACCCGGAGTTATTCGCTCCAAGCGGATTGGCGGCTATGTTGTAACCACTCTTGATGCCAGCGGCCAAAACGGAGTCAATCAAACACGCGGCA
>Ga0210406_10008319_pt1 | contig 10389 bp, 7 predicted proteins | sample IncBWC30MmetaG_FD_155454 | JGI IMG/M metagenome (GOLD analysis project Ga0210406, IMG submission 155454) | Forest soil microbial communities from Barre Woods Harvard Forest LTER site, Petersham, Massachusetts, United States - Inc-BW-C-30-M | ecosystem: Environmental > Terrestrial > Soil >... | reverse complement strand
CGGTCCCGGTCGTGCGAGTCCGCGACACCGAGAAGCGGCTCGGGGGCGCCGCAAACGTGGCGCGCCAGGCAGCCGTTTTGGGCGCTCACGTCCAGCTCGGCGGCATCATCGGCAGCGACTCTGCCGGCGATGATTTGCTGGCGATGTGTGCAGCATCAGGGATCGATACCCGTGCCGTGGTCCGGTCGAAGGAGTGGCGCACAACACGCAAACTTCGCGTCATCGGCCACAGCCAGCAATTGATCCGCCTCGACTGGGAGGACGCTTATCCGTGCGCGTCCGACATGGCGCAAGAATTCCTCTCCCGGCTCGAATCGGTCGAGAAGTTGCCGGATGTCATCGTCTTGAGCGACTACGCGAAGGGCGTGCTGACCGCCGATACCCTCGCGGTCCTGATTCAGGCCAGCCGGGGGAAATGCCCGGTCATCGTCGACCCCAAGCAACGGGATTTCAACCGCTACAAGGGCGCGTTCGCGATCACGCCGAATCTGCGCGAACTGCAGGCCGCCGCCAATGCTCCATTGGACCCCGCCGACGTGCCGTCGATCGCCTCGGCCGCCCGGAAGCTAGCAGCAGCCGCGGGATCAGAGGCGCTGATCGTCACCATGGGGGACCGCGGGATGCTCGTCGTCCCGGCGGCCGGCAAGGAAACCCTAATACCGGCAGTCCAGCGAGAGGTTTACGACGTCACGGGTGCCGGCGACACGGTGATCGCGGTGCTCGCGTTGTCGATCGCCGCTAGCGCATCGTTGGTCGAATCGGCGTACGTCGCCAACATGGCAGCGGGAATTTCGGTCGGACAGATCGGGACGTTTGCGGTCAGCCCGGATGATCTTCGGCTTGCGGTGAGTGGCCATCAAAATGCGAAAATATTGTCGCGGGAAGAGCTGAAGATCCGGGCGGCATCGTGGCGGTTCAGCGGCAAGCGGGTCGTGTTCACGAACGGCTGCTTTGATATTTTGCATAGCGGACACCTGTCGTTGCTGAAGGGCGCCGCGAGTCTAGGCGATATTCTCGTGCTCGCAATCAACAGCGATGCGTCGATTCGTCGACTCAAAGGGCCTGAGCGGCCGCTGGTTTCTCAGGACGAGCGGGCCGCCCTACTATCAGCGCTGTCCTGCGTCGATGCCGTGACGATCTTCGATGAGGACACGCCGCTGGAGGCGATTGAATGCGTCCGTCCGCAAATCCTTGTCAAAGGCCAGGATTACAGACTTGAAAACGTCGTTGGCCGCGCATTCGTCGAGTCCACCGGCGGTCGCGTCGAACTAGTGCCGTTGGTGCCTGAGAAATCCACTTCGGCTCTTGTCGAGCGCATTCGAAGCGTGCGCAGCACGGTGTAGCCGGCGGGCGGCCGAAGTTCTCGAATGGCGCGTCAATCCGGCGTCTTGGGAAACTAAATTCCTAATTATGTAACGCCCTCGCGGGAGCCAGCAGGCTCTGGTCGCTTGCCATGGCACCGCGCATCGGAGAAGCGACGGGGACCTTCCGCCTGCACAAGGCGATGCACGATCCATTGGCCCATTCCACGTGCCCGATCTGAAAGCCGATCCGCGCCAAATGGCTCAGAAAGTGCGAAATATCCCCGCCCCATCTATGCAGCTCGATCGCGAGCTGGTCGGTCATCGCCAACAGTCGACTTTCCGGTTCCAGCAAGAAGAATTCGCTGCCTTCAATATCGCACTTTAGAAGGTCAATCTTGGATATCGCGCTGCGTGATATCAGTTCTGCTTCCGATATCGTAGGCGCATCCGCATAGTCGCTGCCCTGCCGCAACGCCGCCTTCTGTGTCTCCGTGAAGTTCCCGATGAAGGCGCGGATTGGCGTTAGACGCTCTGACCAACCATTGGCGCTGATGCATTTCTTGAGGGACTCCAAGAGTGCCAAACTCGGTTCAACCGCGATCACCCTCACGGAGTCATGTTGCGCGAGCGCAAGGGCCGTAAAAACGCCACGATTTGCGCCGAGATCCACTACGATGGCGTTTCTCGGCACCGACAAGAATTCGTCTTTAAGGTAGACATCTCGAACCCAGATCTCCCGGAGATTGCTGAACACCTGCGATCCTGTGAGGATCGCCTCTGACCGCACTCTCTTGGCCTTAAATGGGCCGTGCCCCATCGCGAGGTCGGCCGGTTGCAAGTTTCGCGATTTCAGGACAGCAGGTAGCTTGATGACTGTAAACATGAGCCATCTCGCGGCGACTGATATCCCGCAGACTCTGCTAATTCCAGCGGCATCCGCTGCGATTTTAAGGAGCGCGTTCATGTGCCAGCGCAGCGTATTAGAGGATCATGACAAATCGAAGACCGCCGAGAAATTAGGGCACCAAATGTGGAGTTTTGACTCGCCGCGCCCGCCGGATACTCCTCTCCGAAGCACAGTGCAAGGGGGTGCAGATCGCGCTCTCGCGACTATGGAATTGCGGCCAGTAAGCGATCTCGATAGGCGGCCAACGAGAACTGCTTTGATCGGACGATCGCATTTGCGCTCATTTCGGACAGTACGCTTGGATGATTCGCAAGGTGCAATAGTTTCTCAACGATGGCATCCGAATTCCGGATTGGCACGATGTAGCCCTCGACACCATCACAAACAACACTGCCGGTGTTAAAGGAGCAGATCACCGGCAATCCGGCGGAAAGCGCTTCATAGACTACGGTCGCCGATCCCTCGCACAGAGACGGAAGCAAGAATACGTCGGCCCATTCGTACTGCTTTTGCATTTCCGCGCGGGGAATGGGTCCGCATAGCTGTAAGTGCTCGGAAAGTGTGCGTACCACTTCCTCGCGCAATAGGATTTGTCCCACCATGCGGAACTCAGCGGAAGAACCGAGCTTTTTCGCAGCCTCAAAGACGTACTGCGATCCTTTTCGAAGGCCGACTTCCCCGACAGTCAAGACACGTAATCGCGCCCCTCGCCGCAAACGGGGCGCATCGCTCGCGAATCGACTGTCAACGCCGTATGGAACAATGGCGCAGCGCGTCTGGGGACCTCCGCATTCACCAACCCCCCTTGCGACGAATTCGGATCCGCACAGAATCACGTCGGATAGCGCCCACTCTTCTCGCTCCCTCCCGATCAACACGGCGATCGCTTCCGTATTCGGCATCGGTGCCTGCCAGCCTGGAAAACTGTCGTACTCATCTGCGAGGATGCGGAAAGTCATCTCGCGTGGGGCTATCGACTGCTCGGTGACCGTCTTAAGCCCGAGACGCTTGGCCAGCTGGAGAATTTCCAATCCGGCGCTTTCGAACACATACACACCGGTGGCATCTTCAAACCCATGACTCGCAACAAGCTTGCAAAACCGTTGTCCCGCCCAAAGGTAAACTTCGTTGGCTTCAGCAACAGACCGACTGCGCCGCTCACGTTGCCAGTATTGCAAAGCAAACCCGGGAAAGGTGGTAATCCTGTCAGAGGGAATTCCTTCGGGTATTCGTCCCAGTAGTCGCCGAAGCGACAAAGGCCTGTGGCGTTCGGGAATTAGTCCGGCGAGGCGAGGCCATCCAACATTTGCGCAGATATCCGTATAGAAGTGCGCCAACATACCCGCCTCATTCAGCATGCGCGGAATCGCGTAGTGCATACGCGCTCCAGGCCCCGCAACGACATATTTCCGCATGGCTAGCCCGTTAGCGCGCGTGCGAGAATCCGTCCGGCGCCGGCTAGGTTGCGATAAATGTATTTCGCAAGTGCGAGATCCAATTGCGAGACGTTGAGTCGACGAGTATTGACGAACCAGACGTTGCCGTAGGTATGTCGCGAAAACTTGATGGCGGCATACCCCAGTTTGGCTAACCTCTTGCTGACACGTTCTATCGCCGCCACGGGAACGCCGCAGAAATCATGGAATTCGACGGTCATCTGACCAAACGCGGAGGCGATGCTGTCGGGCATTGCATCGAACATCTCAATTTCGGCGCCTTCGATATCGACCTTCAGGAGATCCACATACTCGACTTGAACCTGCTCCAGCAGACCCGCCAAGTCGATTGCTCTTACCTTCACTACGTCGCCAACAACGGCGCCGCCACTTGGCACGATGCTTGAGGCTTCATCGTTATCCGTCAGGCAGAAATCGACCTCGCCCGCGGATCCGGCCACCGCGTAGTTAAGGGCGTGGATATCTGACATGAGACTCAGACGCTCGAACAATCTGGGATTCGCTTCTACCGCGAAACAACTGCATCCGTAGGTCTGCCGCATGGAGCGAATGAATGCTCCCTTGTTGCAGCCGAGATCCAATATCGTGGAAGTCGGACCCAGAAAGGACGTGCATAGGGTGTGATTTTCAATTTGCGCAAATCTGAGTGTCATATCTCGAATTCCAAAGAGTCTTGCGTAAGGCGGTTTGTCTTTTCCAATGGCGGCTACGGAATACTTTTCATGGTCAGTGCGGAGCGCATCCGATGGAATGCCTCGGTCAGCGTCACCACATCGAGGCCCCACCATCGCTTGGGGGAAATGCCGAGCCGTTCTGACAAGTGCCACGCAAGATATGCCAGCGCGACGCAATTGCCGACCAGCAGCGCGACGCTGAGGCCGTTGAGCTGCCAGCGCAATGTTAGCGGCCAGGAGAGTGAGAGAAAGGTTGCGATTGATATGCCTTCCGCTGCCGTTCCTGCCTTCGCATCGCCAATTCCACGAAGCGTCCTGACAATAATTTGGCGCAGCGCCAACGGAACATAAGCCATGACCAGCAACATGGCAGGCACGGTTGCGGCCCGAAAGTCGGGCCCAAATAGCAGCGGCAATATGATGGGAATCGAGGCCGTAAGCACCAGCGAACACGTCACGATAAGGAACATCGCATACCGCAGACCTTTCGCGAGGTAGTCGCACTGCGCGTCTTTCTCGCGTCGAGCAATGCTGGGAAACATCAGCGTGTGGAAGCTGGTGCTGATAATTCCGATCCCGGCGCTGGCAATGGCCAATGCGGCGACATACAACCCAACGGAACGATTATCCAGCAGAGTAATCGCGACAAACCGATCAACTTGGGTCGTCACCAACACCAGCAACGCGGTGGCGTGGAAACTCCAGGCCGTCCGCAGGATTCCGCGTGCCTCGCTAAGGATGGGGCGCTGCCGGAACAGGGTTTTTCGCAGGTGAAATAACAGGAGCAGGGTGACGGAAACAGTTCCCGCGAGACTAGCCCAAATGACGTTGGCTATGGTTACCGCATGAATCCACCAGAGTACCAACAGCACAGACAAGTACGTCAGCGGATTGACGAGTTGATACAGGTTGAATCGTCTAAATTGCAGCTTGCCAAGTTCGATGCCCAGTAGGCTGATGGAAATGAACCCGATCGGCACATAGAGCAAAAGATAAATGCGGACGGTCGGCAACCAAGCCATATTCTCCTGCTTGAGCAGATGCGGCAGCAACGGGTAGCCGACGACGCAGGTGACCGCAGCGAGTCCGAGCGCCACACAAAGGGCTGTCGAGTATGGAGAGTCGCGCTTACCGGCCTCCTGGCTAACATGATACGTCACGGCTTCTTGGAGGCTGCAAAGCCCAATGGTTAAGAAAAGCTGAGGCCAGAACACCACAGCAGCCAGAGCACCGCGCCCTTCCGGGGCGAGAATTCTGGCAGCGAGAACCCCGGTCAATACGCCGCACCCGAGAGTCGCAGCGTTCACGACGAGTGCGCTCAGCCAGGTACGCTCAACAGATCTAGCGGTCATAAAGCCCTAGATCATAGTCGCACGACTGCGTCAATTTCGTGACACGAAGGTCGGGGTGTCCGCAAAGCGTAACAATGACAATATACGCTCCTCTCGTGTCGATCGACCGGCTCCGCACAAACCTTCGAGGCGAGCGCAATCGACGGTCGCTCAGTCTTTGGGAATTTTGAAGCGTATGTGCAGCATGTTGGCCGGATACCTGCGTCAGTACACCGAGCGTACGTTGCTCAGGGTACTGGAATCTCCGGGAGCGGCGACGGTACGCACGTATAAAGGTGTGGATTTGCTGGCGGCAGCCGACCTCGCCCGAGATTTGGCTTTGCCGCCGGAATCTAACGTTATTTTGCTCTTGTTGCCTCATTCTCCCGAACTATTTCTGCTGCAAATCGGGCTGGTATTGATCGGCAAAATTCCGGCCGTGTTGCCCTGGCCGACAACGCGTGTCGACGGTGAAAAATACCAGCGCAACTTGCTGTATCAATTGAGCAATCTTCCGGCGGATCACTTGATCACCGTGCCACGCCTCGCGGAGAATCTTCGGTCTCTCGCCGGATTTGGCGTGACGGGTTTTGCAGTTGCCAACCATGCCTCGCTCGACGCCATGTTCGGCGATCGGTTGAACGGCGTATCCGCCCTTCCGCCCCGACTTCACGATTCGCGCTCGATGCCAAAGGACACCGTATTCCTGCAATTCTCAGGCGGCACGACCGGCACTCAAAAGTGCGTGGTAGTAACCGAGAGGATGCTCGAACAGCAGATGATCCGCTTGCGCGCGGTGCTGGAGCCAACTGCCAAGGACTGCGTCGTGTCCTGGCTGCCGCTATACCACGACATGGGCTTGATCGCCTGCCTCTACTTTCCACTCCTCGCTGGCATCCCGTCCGTCCATTTTGCGGCGAGCGATTGGTTGCTGAAGCCTGAATCGCTGTTTCACTTCATGGAAACGTACGAGGGCTCGCATTGTTGGCTTCCAAATTTCGCTTTTTCCTATCTGGCGCAGCGCAGAGAGATGATGAGTGGCGAATATTCGCTCCACCACGTAAGACGCTGGATCAACTGCTCGGAACCCGTGCGCCGGAAATCGTTCGACGAGTTCGCGCAACAATTCGAGGCATGGGGAGTGCGTCAGGAATCGCTTCACTCATCCTATGCCATGGCGGAAAACGTGTTCGCGGTCACTCAGTCCTCCGGAGAGCATCCGGTGACAGCAGCGCGCTCGAATGTTACCGGCGCTTCGACCGGCTACCTGCCAAACGCCTTCGAACTCATCGATGAGGTATTCGTCTCGTCCGGACGATGTTTGCCCGGTATGAGTGTTCGCATCATCGGTCAGGACGGATCTCTCTGCGGGGATTTGGTTGCGGGAGAAATTCACATCAGCAGCGGCTGTCTATTCGAAGGATACTGGGAGCATGGCGGCTTTTCCCGATCGTCATTCGCGGAAGATGGCTGGTACCGCAGCGGTGATTTTGGGTTCCTCTATCATGGTGAACTATTCGTCATCGGACGCATCAAGGACATCATCATCGTCGCCGGCCAAAATATCTTTCCCGAAGACGTAGAGCTGCTCGCCGCGCAGGTAGCCGGCATCCAACCCGGCCGCATCGTAGCTTTTGGGGTCGACAACGAGGAGCTCGGGACCCAAAGCGTTGCGGTGGTCGCCGAGATGGCCGGCGAGTTCGATTCCGTATGCGCCAGCCGCCTGGAGCAAGAAATGCGACGCTTGATCATCGCCTCGCTGGGGATTGCGCCGCGCTATGTCAGCATCGTGCCGCAGCGCTGGGTAGTGAAGAGCACCGCGGGTAAGATCTCGCGTCGCGACACGCGAAACCGGTTCCTCGCGGGAGACGCAATCGCAGAGACCAGGGGAGCGAATGCCGTTGGAACCTAACCAAGCGAGGGCTTCCGTGCGCGAGGCAGTCTGGGAACTCACGAAACGATCCCTTGGCGATGATGAATGCATCGTTTCGACCGGTCTCATCGATTCCCTTTCGGTGATCCGGCTGATATCGCTGCTGGATCGCAAATTGCAGATTCGAATTCCGACGGAAAGGGTTCAGCCCGAGGATTTCGACAGCGTCGAAGTAATTCTGGAAACTCTGCAAAGACTCGAGCTGTGACGCGTTCATCGACGCAGTGGATTCCGGCGATGGCGCTGACGGGCGCGATGCTCACCGCGATGCTCATATGGGATCCGTTCTCGCACGCGATTTCCGCAATGAACAGCGCTGCACCCGCCCTTGGAGAAGCCAAGGTCACCAATTATTTTTCCGATCCGGCGACACAGGAAGTCAGCAACGGACAACATCCACTGGCGAGTCTTCGTCTGCTCGAAACCCGCTGGTGCGGCGCTCGGACAGATCCGCGCTATATCCTCTCGGGCAATTCGCAGACTATGACCGTCGTGTTGGCTCCATCGGAGGCACCGAGCGCGGGTGCCGCTAAGACATATCCGGATATTCTCCTCGACCGCCTCGTCTCTTCCGGATTCCGCGGCCATGGCTACCGGCTCTCGGCCCCCAACTTGAGTTACGTGGAGGTATTGTGGTACCTGGGCTATCTCGTTTCGCATCCGTGCCTGACGCCGAACGAGTATGTAGTTCAGCTGAATTTCGAGACGTTTCGAAAGACCGGCGTTCGGGATGGGATGCTCGAGCTTCTTGCTGATCCGACTTTCGCCGCATGGGCGGAACAAGAATCGCGCTTGGCCGCGGCGCCGTATTCAGGCGCCCTCCAACAGGCGGTCGGTCGATATAAATCCATGATGGGCAAACAGTCCGGACGTGGAACTGCCGCCGCGGCGACCAGCCGCACAGGGCTGGTCGAGTCAGCTGGCCTTGGGGGCATCATCGAGACGCGCACTCGTGAAGTCCTCGACCAAATGCCGGCCTTCAAGGCCCGCGGAGTTCTCAAGGCGGAGATCCTCAACCTCTTGTACCTGATGCGAGTCGACCTACTCGGAATCACCCCCGCGACCAAGCGATCGCTGGGCGGGGGAACGTTGACCGCGAACGTGAGCGCGTTGGAGCGCGCCGGCAAGATGTGCAGGGATGCCGGCATTCGACTGGTTTATTTCAATGCGCCGCAAAATCCGAGCGCCCCGCTATATCGAACATCTGCCGACCGTGAACAATATGAGCGGATGGTCGCAGAGCTTGCTCGCGCGGACGCGCAGGCCTACTTTGATTTCGAGAGCAGCATTCCGGCGCCGATGTGGGGCGTCTGGGTGGATGGTCCGGATCCGATTCATTTCGGCCGCGCGGCTCATCGCCGCCTCGCGGACTTGATGTTCGATAGCAACGTCATTCCGCCGGTGCGCTGATGCAATTCAACTCCTATTCGTACTTGCTCCTGCTGTGCATCGCCGTGTTGGCGTTCTGGTTTCTCCCTGTGGCTTTGCGCCGGGGATACGTGCTGATCTTAAGCTTCGCGTTTTACGCAACGTGGAACGTGTATTTCCTGGCGTTGCCGCTGATTATTTGCGGAATTGCGTTCTTGAGCGCCAATCGGATCCGCAATGGCGGACCCACTGCCCGGCGCAGTTTGTGGCTAGGCGTCGGCGCAATCATCGCCTTACTCGGGTTTTTCAAGTACGGTCGCTTCATCGTCGAGAACGTTGCCGGGCTCGCCAACTGGGCCGGCGTCGCGTTACCTTCGATATCTTGGCGCCTGGCGCTGCCGCTGGGCATCTCATTTTATTCCTTTGAGACAATCAGCTATCTGCTCGACACTCGTCAAGGCCGAGTGAAGTCAGCCAGTTTCACGGACCTGTGCCTTTTCATCGTGTTCTGGCCCCATCTCATCGCGGGGCCGATTGTGCGCACCCGAGAATTGATTCCGCAGTTGAAATTCGACAGGCCCTTCGAGTCGCGCTTCGTTTTCACGGGCCTCGACCGCTTGTTCCTGGGCTTGGCGCAAAAAAACCTCATCGCCAACACGATCGGCAGCTGGGTCGATGATGGGTTCGTTGCCAGGAGCGCGCTGCTCAATACGACGCTCGATAATTGGACGCTCGCAATTGCCTTTGGCGTCCAGATCTACTTCGATTTCGCAGCCTACACCAACATGGCGATCGGCGCGGCGCAGTTGATTGGCATCACGCTGCCGGAGAATTTTCGCTTCCCCTATCATGCGGCCAACCCATCGGATTTCTGGTCTCGCTGGCACATGACGCTGTCGCGCTGGATTCGCGACTATGTCTTTTTTCCGCTCAACGCGGGGCTCGCCGACCGCCGAGTTCGCCTTTACGTGAGCCTGGTGGGGATCATGGGCATCGTCGGGCTCTGGCACGGTGCCGGCTGGGGATTCATAGTCTGGGGGTTCATGCATGGCATTTACTTGACCACCTACCGAGCCTTCGAAGCTTGGCGCGGCGAGGGTAGGAGCCAACCGTTCATGGTTGCCGCGGCCTGGCGAATATTCACCCTCGCAGCAGTCGTAGCCGCCTGGATACCGTTTCGGGCTGCCTCTCTGTCGCAGGCGACCACTATGCTCGGATCCATGTTCGTGCGTTTCTCCGGTGGATATTCCTACTCCGTGAATTTCTATCTGATGGTGGCTGTTTGGTGTGTATGGATCGCAATCGAGCCTGCAGCAGGCCGGCTGATCGCGCGCCTCGGAACGCCCGAGGCACCGGGAGTCATGAGCGCTTTCAATCGCGGGTTGCTGCGGCCGGCGTCGTATGCGTGTCTACTT
>Ga0210406_10008317_pt1 | contig 10389 bp, 6 predicted proteins | sample IncBWC30MmetaG_FD_155454 | JGI IMG/M metagenome (GOLD analysis project Ga0210406, IMG submission 155454) | Forest soil microbial communities from Barre Woods Harvard Forest LTER site, Petersham, Massachusetts, United States - Inc-BW-C-30-M | ecosystem: Environmental > Terrestrial > Soil >... | reverse complement strand
TGCGGCAACCGTAATCGACCGGCTCCAATCCAAACTGCAGCGAGTCGAGGGCATTCATCTCTACCTGCAACCCGTGCAGGACCTCACAGTGGAAGACCGCGCCAGTCGTAACCAGTTTCAATACACGCTGGAAGATGCGGATCAGGGGGAGCTCGACACATGGACCGAGAGGATGGTTGCCGAGCTGAGAAAGCAACGGGAGCTCAGGGATGTTGCTACCGATCAACAACCGCGGGGGCTAGCCGAGAATCTTGTCATCGACCGGGCCACGGCGTCGCGCATGAATATTACTCCCGATCAGATTGACTCTACTCTGTACGATGCTTTCGGCCAGCGACAGATCAGCACCCTCTACACTCAGTTCAACCAGTACCATGTCATCCTGGAAGCATCTCCTGAATTTCAGAGGAATCCGCAAAAACTACAGGACATCTATCTGCAGAATTCCTCTTCACAAAGCAGCGCTAGCCCCAGTTCCACCTCTACCTCTGGCAGATCGTCTGCCAACAGCGCGACTACTTCGGTAAAGACGCTTGCGGTTTCTTCCACCAGCGGGATATCGGGGGCGCAGCGGTCGGGTCTATCAGGCTTCGCCGGCGCATCTGTCCTCCCGTCCAACACTTCCGGCGCGCTCGCCACTTCCTCGAAGTCCACAAGTTCGGTTCTTTCGGCAGGTGGAGCGTCTGGGCTGTCAGCCTCATCGAATCAGTCTTCTGCCACGCCTTTGGCTACAGGCGGCTCAAGTACAACATCGGCTTCGGCGTCGTCTCCCATACCGCTCTCGGCGATCGCGCACTTTGAAAAGAGATCCAGCCCCTTGACGATTGCGCACCAGGGCCAGTTCCCAGTCGTGACGATCTCTTTTAATTTGGCGCCAAATACTTCCTTAAGCCAGGCGGTCGCTGCAGTCGAAAAAGTACAGAGTCGACTGCGGATGCCCGCCAGTGTTGTGGCCAGCTTTCAGGGCACCGCCGAAGCCTACAAAGCAATCGGCTCCAATGAGGCGCTGCTGATTCTAGCGGCTCTGGTGGCAGTCTATATCGTGCTCGGAATTCTTTACGAGAGTTTCATTCATCCAATCACCATCCTTTCAACGCTTCCTTCGGCCGGAGTCGGCGCGTTGCTGGCACTCATGCTCTGTCGACAAGATCTCGGGATCGTTGCCATCATTGGAATCATTCTACTGATCGGTATCGTCAAGAAGAACGGCATCATGATCGTCGACTTTGCTTTAGAGGCTGAAAGGACTCGCGGCCTCACCGCTACGGAGGCGATCTACGAAGCGTCGCTGCTGCGTTTCCGTCCCATCCTGATGACAACTCTGGCGGCGCTCTTTGCGGGTTTACCGCTCGCCTTCGGTTCTGGTATCGGTTCGGAACTCCGGCGTCCGCTAGGCATTGCGATGGTGGGCGGTTTGCTTCTCAGCCAGATCCTGACGCTCTATACAACTCCCGTCATCTATATATTCTTCGACAGGCTGGGATATCGATTTGCTCGCCACAAGAGGCCGGCGGCAACTCTTGACGCGGCAGAACTGCGATGAACTTCTCAGCTCCATTCATAAAAAGACCCGTCGCTACAACATTGCTGGCGATAAGCATTGCCTTGGCAGGCATGATTGCGTTCCGGTTTCTGCCGGTCGCCTCTTTGCCTCTGGTCGACCTTTCAGCGATTCAGGTTTCAGCCGCGCTTCCTGGCGCGAGTCCCGAGAATATGGCGTCCTCCGTGGCGACTCCGCTGGAGAAGCAGTTCAGTCACATCGCCGGCATCACGTCAATGAGTTCCAAGAATTCTCTTGGCGTCACTTCGATCAGGCTGACCTTCGATATGAGCAGAGACGTGGACGGCGCGGCGCGGGATGTGGAAGCGGCAATCAACGCTGCCCGTAGTTATCTGCCCTCAAACCTTCCCGCGAATCCAACTTACCGCAAGATTGATTCCGCGCGGGCGCCTGTGCTCGTGCTCAACCTGGCATCAAAGACAGCCGCCTCAGGTGTTCTTTATGACACCGCATCGTCCATCATCCAGCAAAAAATCGCTCAAATCAGCGGGGTTGGGCAAGTGACGATTCTTGGCGGATCATTGCCCGCCGTACGCATTGATCTGAATCCGCAACAGCTAAGTCACTATGGTCTTGGTTTGCAAGATGTCGCCAGCGTAGTCAGCGCGCAAAATGCGAACCGTCCAAAGGGTCAGATCTCGGATGAGAACACCATCGCCGACATTACTGCGAACGATCAAATATCAAAGGCTCGCGACTATGCACCTCTCGTGGTTGGGTCGAAAGATAATTCCGTCGTAAGGCTCATGGATATTGCGACGATTACCGACTCGGTCGAGAACATTCGCTCCGTCGCTTACGTTAACGGCAAGGAGTCAGTTAGCCTTCTCGTTTACTGTTCGCCTGGCGCCAACGTCATCAGTACAGTCGATGAAATCAAGCGCCAGCTGCCGTCCATTCGGTCTTCCATCCCATCGAACCAGCAGCTCCTGGTCACAGGCGACCTTACCACCACAATCCGTGCGTCCGTAAAAGACGTGGAAGGAGCGTTGGTTCTATCAATCGGCCTGGTGGTCTTCGTCGTCTTCCTTTTCCTTCGTGATGCGCGGGCCACTCTAATCCCCGGCGTCGCAGTAACGGTGTCTGTGATCGGCACATTTGCTGTGATGTACCTCTGTGGCTACACGCTGGACAACCTGTCGCTCATGGCGCTTGCCATCTCCACGGGGTTTGTCGTCGATGACGCAATTGTCGTCATGGAGAACACTGTCCGGCTGATGGAGATGGGCGTCGCACCGATGGCCGCGGCTCTGCGGGGTTCTGAAGAAACTGGGCCTACGGTCTTGTCCATGAGCCTGTCGCTCATCGCGGCCTTCATTCCGATTTTGTTCATGGGAGGAATTCCGGGGCGGCTGTTTCATGAGTTTGCAGTTACTCTCGCCGTCTCGATTGCAATCTCGATGGTCGTGTCGCTCACGCTAACGCCGATGATGTGTGCGTACGTCCTTCGACCGAAAAAGGGAGTAACACGTGGACGTCTCTATCAGGTCAGTGAGCGCCTCTTCGATCATCTGTTATCTGGGTATCGCCAAAGTTTGACGTGGGTGCTGAAGCACCCAGCCCCGGTCGTGCTTGCCTTCCTCGGTACTCTGGCACTCAACGTTGTTTTGATGGGACACGTCACAAAGGGCTTTTTCCCGATACAGGATACCGGCTCACTCCTTGGCGGGATTCAGGGACCGCAGGATGCGTCCTTTCATGCGATGCAATCCGCGTTGATCTCAATTGAAAAGGTGATCCAGGCGGATCCGGCAGTAGATGTGGTCACCGGATTTACGGGAAGCACCTCTGGTCCGGGGAGCGAAGACGGGAGCAACTCTGGATTTCTTTTTGTTACGTTGAAACCCTTGGCGCAAAGACAATTGAGCGCTGCAGAAGTACTTGACCGCATGAGGCCGAAGCTGGACGCAATTCCTGGAGCTTCGACACTACTTAAACCGTTCCAGGATATTCCGTCCGTCGGAAAAAGCACCAACACCAGCTACCAATATGAACTGTCATCGGACAACGTGGCCGACTTGAAAAAATCATCGGACAACGTGGCCGACTTGAAAAAATGGGGTCCGGTCCTTTACCAGGAGATGAAGAAACTACCCCAAATCAAGGATGTCAACACCGATCAGCAAAACGGAGGGCTGCAGGCCTCGCTCAACTGCGACCGCCGCACCGCTGCTCGTTTGGGCATCACGCCACAGCTCATCGATCAATCGCTTTATGGCGCATTTGGCCAAGCGCAAGTCTCCACGATCTATACGTCGCTGAACCAGTATCACGTCGTGATGGAGGCTGCACCGCAATATACGCAAAGCCCCCTGGGGATGAATTCGATTTATGTTCATCCCTCTGGTGGAAACAGCGTTCCGCTGGACGCCTTCGTCCGAACGGCAAACTCGACCTCGCCACTCTCGGTCAACCACGACGGACTCTTTCCCGCGGTGACTGTGTCCTTCAATCTGGCGCCAGAGGTCCCCCTTGAACAGGCCACTACCGCCATCGAGAAGTTGCAGCAGAGGCTGGCGATGCCTCGAACTGTCCGTGGCAGCTTTGCCGGCACTGCTGGAGATTTCAAGAACTCGCTCATCGACCAGATTGTTCTCATCGTGATGGCGTTGTTTGCGGTCTACATCGTGTTAGGGGTCTTGTATGAGAGTTTGGTGCACCCAATTACGATTCTCTCCACTCTGCCGCCCGCGAGTGTCGGAGCCGTCTTTGCCCTAATTCTTTTCAAAAGCGAGCTAGACGTGATCTCCATCATCGGCATCGTCTTGCTTATCGGAATTGTCAAAAAGAACGCGATCATGATGATTGATTTCGCTCTCTTGGCGGAGCGAATTGAGGGAAAAAACTCAGCGGATGCCATCTTCGAAGCATGTCTGCTGCGGTTTCGCCCCATCATGATGACCACGATGGCCGCTCTTTTCGGTGCTCTTCCGCTCGCGCTGGGTCATGGAACTGGATCTGAACTTCGGCGCCCATTGGGTATCGCTGTGGCAGGCGGCTTAATCCTTAGCCAGATTCTCACGCTGTACACTACGCCAGTCATTTATTTGATTCTGGATCGGCTCCGGCTGCGGCTCAGGAGCGGCAGTGACGTCGCGGAATTGGCCGCCCAGGGAGGCACTATCTGATGACACAGTTTTTGCCGTACTGCTCCTCCTCTGGGGGAAGCCAAGAAGTCAACAGGTTAGGCCGCATAGCGACGTGGGCACTACTTGTTTTCGTTTTTATTGGATTGCCGGGATGCAATGTTGGTCCCAAATATATACGCCCCGCAGTTCCAGCCCCTTCTGCTTTCAAGGAGTCGGGGCCTCAGCAAGCGCCGGACGGCACCGTCTGGAAGCCCGCTCAACCGCAAGATGCAATCTTCCGTGGGAAATGGTGGGAGATCTATCAGGAACCTGAATTGAACTCCCTCGAAGAGAAATTGAACATTTCGAACCAGAACATTGCTCGGGCATTTGAAAATTTCATGGCCGCGCGAGCTCAAGTTCAGCAGGCACGATCTGCCTACTATCCAACCGTCAGTGTAGGGGTTTCCTACGCACGCAACCGTTCTTCCCAGTCGCAAACAAGCGCCCCTGGTCTTTCGAAAGCCAATCCGAATAGTAATGCGTTCAATCTTCCATTCGATGTCGCCTGGGAGCCGGATCTCTGGGGTCGTGTTCGCAACACTGTGCGTCAAACTGCTAACGCAGCGCAAGTGAGCGCCGCGGACCTTGAAAATCAGAAGCTGACCGAACAGGCGAATCTCGCAATCTTCTATTTCGAATTGCGCGGCCAGGATGCTCTGGAAGATCTTCTGCGGAAAACCGTGGAGGTCGATCGCCAGTCGCTTGAACTCACTCGCGTCTTGTACAAAACGGGCCTCGATAACGATGAAGCGGTCGCCCAGGCCGAGATCACTCTAAAGAGTTCCCAGGCCGCCCTGACGAACGTCGGCATTGCTCGTGCGCAGTTTGAGCACGCGATCGCACTATTAGTCGGAGAACCCGCTTCCACTTTTTCAATCCCGGTTAAGCCACTGACAACCCAAGTTCCTGATGTCCCGGTTGGTTTTCCCTCTGATCTGCTTGAAAGACGTCCGGACATCGCGTCTGCAGAGCGCATCATGGCGGAGGCAAATGCGAATGGCGGAAGCAAATGCGCTAATCGGCGTTCAAAAGGCGGCCTATTATCCCGCTGTAAGCCTCACTGGCACAGCAGGATTTGCAGCGTCAACTTTTTCAAAATGGCTGACTTCTCCAAGCCGTTACTGGTCCGTCGGACCGACAGCTTCGGAGACCGTGTTCGATGGTGGCCTGAGAAAGTCGACGATGGCTCAGTTCATGGCCAACTACAATGCTGACGTTGCAAATTACAAGCAGGTGGTATTGGCCGCCTTCCAACAAACCGAGGACAACCTTGCGGCCGTGCGCCTCCTCACCCAAGAAATTGAGCAGGAACAAGAGACGGTCGCATCTGCGCAACGCTTTGTCGATGTCGCGTCCGTGCGTTACAAGACCGGGCTTGATCCTTATTTGAATGTGTTTACGGCACAAGCGATTTTGCTCGCAAATCAACAAACCCTAATAACGCTCCGTGCACAACAAATGACGAGCAGCGTGCAGTTGATCGAATCTTTGGGCGGCGGGTGGGACGTTACCCAACTCCCGACGGAACGGCAGGTCCAGGCCAAACGGCCCTGACGGATTGTGGCAAGCACAATAAATATAAGCTGATGATCTCCCTGCATGGGAAGGGATCTTGCTCATCCAGAAATTGAGTTCCCTTCAATTCCTTACATAACGTCCACATTCCCTCGCCGCACTCCCCATTCAGCCCGAGTAACCTCTGGGAAAGTTCCTCGAAAGTGGCGGCCGCTTGCAGGCAAAGCGCCCGAAATTTAATACGAGACGAGGATCACTATGAAACGCAACGGTGCATGGATTTTACTTTCTTTTTCAGTCTTTGGCCTCACGGGCATTTCAGTACACGCACAAGAGGAAAAACCCGAAAAGGAAAATTTAGTTGTGGAGCCCGGCAATGATTTCCGTGCCTCGCTCCAAAAAGGAGTACGTCTTAAAAAAGTAGGGCAGCCCATTACCGCAAAGTTGCTGGAGCCGGTGTACGCCGGAGAAGTTCTCGCGATCCCGGCAGGTTCAACGGTCAAGGGGCATGTGTCCTCAATCAGCAAGGTTCCCATGCACAAACGTGTGGGAAGACTCTTGGATGGCGATTTTACTCCGCCGAAGATAGCGCACGTGACGTTCGATCAACTCGTGCTTTCCGATGGAAGCCTGGTGCCGGTCCACAGTGATTCCACTGTCGGTATTGGTCGTGTGGCGAATTCACGATATCTTCCCAAGTCACAGCGTCCTGGAGTAAAGCAAAAACTCAAGAGCGCAATGGCTCCGCTGCGAGAACCGAATAAGCTGCAGCGATTGGGCGAAGCCGCCATAACCAGCTTGCCATACCACCCGGAATACATCGATCAAGGGACCGTTTTTGACACCGCCCTGCTCGAACCGGTGTCGCTACTCACAGAGGTTCGACCTGCTCCCGCGTCTACGCAAATTGCGAGCGACTATCTCAACCTTCACCTCTTGACCCCAATCAATTCAAGTACGTCCTCGGCGGGCGCGAAAATCGAGGCCGTTGTTTCGCAGCCGTACTACCAGGCGGATCATCAACTGCTCTATCCCGCGGGCACCATACTCACCGGGACGGTTCAGAAAGCCTCTTCCGCGGGATGGATGAAGAGAAACGGAAGCATCGTGTTTGCATTCCATTCGGTCCAGATGCCGGACGGCACCACGAGAGATATCCATTCCACTGTCGGAGGCATCCAGGCCGAGAGTTCGGAAGGTTTGGACGTAGGTAAGGAAGGCGAAATTAAAGCCACGACTTCGACTTTCGCGCGGATTCTGGCTCCCGTTTCACTTATCGGCCCATCGAGAGCAGTTTCGGACTCGACCTTGCAGAAAACCGCATGGTCTCGGTCAGGCGAAGGCCGGAAAGGCTTTGGCTTGCTTGGGGCTGGCGCGGCACAGGCATCTGTTGGCACGGCAATCGGGTTTGGGTACTTTGGCGCTGCAAAGAAACTTTGCAATGCTTTCCTCACTAAAGGTTCAAACGTCGAACTGCCGACACATACGCCGATTTTCCTACGCTTGGATTCCAATAACCCCACGCTAGCGCTCGCAACGCCTTAGCCGCCGGGTTCGTTCTTGCTGCCTCGCGCTCTGCGAGTCGAGAAGTGCGAGGCAGTGCCTGAAACTATCCCATCGGAATGTTATTTCACCTAGGATCTGGCTTGGCGTGGCTGAATCTATTCGCGCCGTCGGGTCCCTGGTGGCAAAGTTGCTGGTCCACTGAAGGACGAAATTCGGCGGGCGAAATTTTGCTGATCAATAAGTTCTGAGGTGCCCGTACATCTCCCACAGTCGACCAGGCAATTACCAATAAATTAGGCCGCTGTGATCAGAGCCGCTCGTAGATTCCGATCAACATTCCCCGGCCTATCACCGTACCCGAGATGCCATCCAAGAACACTCTGATTTTCGGCGCAGATGAAAATGCGGTGCGACGGCTTAGCGCCAGTATCTGGAAAATATAGCGATGGGGACCATGTCCAGGAATTGGTCGCGGTCCTATATAGCCTTGCGCGCCGGCTGTGCTCTTTCCAAAAGCCATACCACACGCCACGCGAACGAGGGCCCCTTCTGCGAAGCCAACCTGGTCGGCTGCGATCCGGCAGGCAATCATGTGCACGAATGGCCATGGTAAGGGGGCATCGGGATCCTCCATAATGATCGCCAGTTCGACCGTTCCCGCTGGGACGCCACTCCAACTTAGAGGAGGAGAGATATTCTCTCCGACCCCTATTCCCGCGGAGCGAAGCGGCATCCGTTTTCCATTGAGAAACCATTCGCTCTTCAACAAAATCACCTCAGGAACGCCAAGCAGTGCGGCGTGATTCGAAGCGGAGCGGCGATCCCCCGCGCGGACACCTCGCAAAATACGACCTATCCATCGAACGTTCATCTTCTTCTCCTTCCAATGACAAGGACCCGAACGTAAGGATGCCATTCTCGGGAGTTCAACAAAGGAACCCCATGCTAATCAGACATCTGTTCGAGTGTGAGGCCACGGGTGCGCGGCCCGAAAACTCCCAAAGAGAAGAGGACCATGAACATATCCGGGACGATAAATCAACGCGAGGAAAGTGCGCAATCATTCCAGCAATGCGAGTCTATTTGTTCCCAATTTCGTCGAGCGCTTGTGCGAACGTTGTGTCAGGCGCTACCGGCTCAAAGCCAGTTCTACTCTCGTCCTGATGCTTGTTGATTGTTTTGAGCATTACGAATCGTCCGTCGAGATCGATTTTTTCCGCGCTGGTTTTCCAAACCTGCGGCGAAAGACGAACGCGCATAAATTCCGTGGTGCCACCTTGATCCACGTGGCCGATTAGACCGTACCCAAATTCCACCCGTGATCCCAATGAACCGGAAAGGCGTGCAATCCGCTTGTCATGAAGATCGATGAAAACCATCCCATCCAAAGCGTGCACAATCCGCTGCTCATAAGTCTTTGGCTTAAATCCAGGATTCGGATGAAACGCGATTCGCTCGGACTCTCCCTCTTTGCCTTGATCCTCAAAAACAAATGCCTCTGGAATAATGCGCAATAGCTCTTCCATGGTTTTGTCGTCATCGTCCCTTTGCTTTTGGAGCGCGCGCCTCCCAGCCGGACTCTTCAGTAACTCTTGGTGCCGGTCATCCTCCTCTTTGATCTGAGCTGCTGTGGGTGGATGGCCATCCACTGCAAGCAGGTGACGAACTGGGCCGTCGACACTTTCAATTACTCGCTCGAGAGAGATGTGGTTGTCAGCGTGGCGCTCCGCGGTATAAGACCACAACGTTTTCGTTTCGCGATGTCGGAGCTGACGAACTGGGCCGTCGACACTTTCAATTACTCGCTCGAGAGAGATGTGGTTGTCAGCGTGGCGCTCCGCGGTATAAGACCACAACGTTTTCGTTTCGCGATGTCGGAGCTCGTTGTAGCACGCTTCTCCGATCAAGTCCTTTGCCGTTTGGGCGGACAACGCTGGCGGCAAAACGATGGCAGCAGTAAACGCGAGGATGACGAAGCGGGAAACGTGCGTCAACAATGATATCGTTCTCGAAAATTCCATTACGGTCAGTATCCAGATTGGAGGTTTGGCACTTCTATCGCCCTCGGTAATCCCATACGTAAGGTGATGCACTCATAATCTTTCGAGCGACTGCCCCAAGACATAAAGTCCGAAAACCGTCCCAGCGCGATTGACAATTGCATTTTCACCAAGAAAGCAACGCACGGCGGATAGGAACGGTGATTCAATTGTTAGGATTTGTTTGTTGAACGTCTTGCAGATTTGTTTGGCCCTATCATGACTTGGGGCCTATCCGGCCAGTGGATGACGGGGTGCGCACAATGTTTCAAAGATGCATCAGAAAACACGACGCAGCATCTCCTCATCGTGGATGTTGATCTTGATTGATTCGAAATCTTGACCTGCTATCTGAAGGCGGAAGATATTAGGGTTGCTCGTCCGCAGAGCCCGCCCTTAGTGCCCCAGGCCTGCCAGTCCACTGGGAGGCTATCGGACGTCTAGGCAGAAGAAACCTGTAGAGGATCTATGTCTGCCAACCGCCGCCAAGTGCCCGGTAGAGTTGCACAAGGCTCTGATACTCGTTGCCGCGCGCTTCAGCTAAAGTGAGTTCCGCGGCGAAGAGCGACCTTTGGCCGTCGAGCACTTCGAGATAAGTGGCGGTACCGCCTTGGTAGCGCATGATGGAGAGGCGGAC
>Ga0210406_10008316_pt1 | contig 10390 bp, 8 predicted proteins | sample IncBWC30MmetaG_FD_155454 | JGI IMG/M metagenome (GOLD analysis project Ga0210406, IMG submission 155454) | Forest soil microbial communities from Barre Woods Harvard Forest LTER site, Petersham, Massachusetts, United States - Inc-BW-C-30-M | ecosystem: Environmental > Terrestrial > Soil >... | reverse complement strand
CAAAGATTCACAATCAGCCCGCTCCAGAAAATGCCGGGACTGAACATCTAGTGTTACTCGCGCCGACAATGGCTTCGTCACGATGTTCTTTCTCTGATCCCAGCCCTCACCGCTCTGATATTGATCCCCTTGTCGTGGTGGATTTCCGATTTGCATTTTGCAGTGAGCTGGATGTTCTATGTTGGTTTGGTTGTCGTCTCGGCGTCGCTCCTGTTTTTCTCGCTGAAATCCTGGGGACAGCCGGATCGGCAATGATCACGATAGGGTGTCGCTTTGGCTAGCAATCTCCAGGTTCTGCTCGATCACCGTCCGACCGACAAGGTCTCGCCTGCCAACTTCCGCGTTGTCGAGACGCCGGTCCCAACGCCGGGCCCGGGAGAAGTGCTGGTGCGCAATACGTTCCTGTCGCTCGACCCATACATGCGCGGGCGGCTCAGCGACGCGAAATCCTACGCCAAGCCGCAGGAGGTCGGCGCGGTGATGGGTGGCGGCACGGTCGGAATCGTCGAGGCCTCCAACAATCCTCGCTTCAAGACGGGTGACGCCGTCGTCGGCATGGGCGGCTGGCAGCGCTATTCGCTGAGCGACGGTGCGATGCTGAGAGTGGTCGACGCGAAGGCGATCCCGATCCAGGCCTATCTCGGCCCGCTTGGCATGCCCGGCGTCACCGCCTGGTACGGCCTGAACAGGATCATCGCGCCGAAAGCGGGAGAGACGGTGCTGGTTTCAGCGGCGACCGGCGCGGTCGGCTCGGTGGTCGGCCAGCTCGCCAAGCTCGCCGGCGCGCGGACTGTTGGCGTCGCCGGGGGCCCGGAGAAATGCGCCTACGCCGCCAAGGAGCTGGGCTATGACGCCTGGGTCGATCACAAGTCTCCGAACTTCGCGGAAGAACTGCAGGCGGCGCTGCCGGACGGGATCGACGGACTGTTCGAGAACGTCGGGGGCGAACCGTTCCGCCAGGCGATGCGGCGGATCAATGATTTCGCCCGGGTCGCGATCTGCGGCCTTATCGCCTCGTATGAAGGGGAGCCGACGCCGGCGCCCGACATGCGGCTCTTCCTTGTCAAGCGCTTCAAAATGGAAGGTTTTATCGTCTCGGACCATATGGACCTGTGGCCGAAGGCAATCGGCGAACTGGTCTCTCTCGCCGCCGCCAAGAAGCTGACCTGGCGAGAGACGATCCACGACGGTCTCGAAAACGCGCCGCAGGCGCTAGTCGAGCTGCTGCGGGGTGGGAACTTCGGCAAGATGCTGGTTAAGGTCGATTAAGGGAGCGATTCGCAAGCGCTATAAGCGCCACTTTGCTTGAAAACCTGCTGGCCTATTGAGTATGGTTGCGCAACGAAGTCGCACTCTTTTTTGAGTTGTACTCAAGGCGCTAGACGCCTATTTAGCAGCCATGAAGCTCGGCGATTGGCTTAAGCGCAACCAGATATCGCGCACGGATTTCGCCCGCCGCATCGGCGTTTCGCCCGGCGCGGTCACGCTGATCTGCCGCGAACATGGCTCGTGGCTCTCCCGCGAAACCGCCGAGCGGATCGTCGCCGAGACGCACGGGGCCGTCACGCCGAACGATTTTCTTGCCGCGCCGCCGGCCCTTAAGGGACTCGACATGCTCAATCCCGTCGCAGACGCCATCGAGGCTTTCGCCCGCGGCGCGATCGTCGCCGTCACCGATGACGACGATCGCGAGAACGAGGGCGACCTGATTGTCGCCGCTTCGCTTTGCACCACCGAAAAGATGGCCTTTATCATCCGCAATTGCTGCGGCATCGTCTGCGTTCCGCTGACCAGCGACGATGCGCGTCGATTAAACCTCGCTCCGATGGTCGCAACCAATGACGCGCCGCTCGGCACCGCCTTCACCGTGTCGGCCGATGTCCGTCATGGACTTACGACGGGCATTTCGGCCGAGCAGCGTACGAATACGGTGCGCGCGCTCGCCAATCGCAACATGGGCGCGAGCGATTTCGTCCGGCCGGGCCATATTTTTCCCCTTATCGCCAAGGATGGGGGGGTGCTCATGCGCTCTGGCCACACCGAGGCCGCGGTCGACCTTTGCAAGCTCGCCGGCCTGCCGCCGGTCGCCGTCATCTGCGAACTCGCCAATGACGACGGCACCGTGATGGTCGGACCCCAGGTCGAGGCCTTCTCCGACAAGCACAAGATCAAGCGCATTTCGGTCGCCGACTTGATTGCTTATCGGCAGGCGCGCGAGAAGCTGGTCGAGCGGGTCGCCTACTTTCCCGTCAAGACCCCGATCGGCGAGCTTCAGGGCTACGCCTATCGCACGCCGTTCGATCCGGTCCTGCATTTTGCTTTCGTCCACGGGACGATCGGCGATGGGCGCGATGTGCCGGCGCGTCTGCATCGGGCCGATATCCTGAGCGATATTTTCGGCGCCGGCCCCATCCCTAAGGTTTTGAACCGTTTCAAGGCCGAGGGGCGCGGCGCGCTCGTCTATTTGCGCGACGGCTCGGCGGGAGTTCCGGCGAATTTGAGCGGCGCTCACTCGATCGGCTCCGACGATGCGCGAGAGACCCAGTGGCGTGAAGTCGGATTGGGCGCCCAGATCCTGCGCGACCTCGGGGTCACCTCGATCCGGCTGCGCACCGACAATCCGCGCACCTATGTTGGGCTTTCCGGCTTCGGCATAGAGATCGTCGCGGTCGAACCGCTCGACGCGTGAGCTCTGGCCGACTCGCCGCTGCAAGCGGCGGGCGATCCCCTGCGGAGCCATCGATACAACCAAAGCGCGAGATCTCCGTCAAGCAAAAGCGAATAAACGGGCATAAATGCGAGTAAACGCTAGGTAAAGGGCTAGCGTTTACTAGCGTTTATTTTTTCGAATCGAGGCTTTTCAATAGGTTACGCGCGAAAAAAATAAAAAATGCGCCTCTCTTCACGACTCGCGTTTGAGGTTGTGTTCGACGCCGTCTCAAGCGCATGGATCATGCCTCACCGTTTAGCGCCCGCCAGGCTTGACCCGCCCGCAGTCGCCAATGGTATAGCACAGATTACCGCTTTTGCCAACAACGCATCTGAATTTCTGCCTGACAGGATGCTGTCGGAGGCTCTGGGACCAGGGTCTGCGCTCAATGGGGGTGTGGGATTGAGGGTTGGGTACAGGCCATCGCAAGGTGTGGAGCCTGCTCCAGGTCGGCGGAACCGTTGGCGTTGGCGCACCCGCCCCCTCTTGTGGGGGCGGGCAGGGGTGAGGGGTCGCGCGGGTCGAGGATAGTAACGCATGCACCCTTGCTCCCCTGGTCACGTAAGACGGCACGACCCCCTCCTTAATCCTCCCCCACAAGGGGGGATGGAGACCCGGCGAGCGATCCCGCGCGTAAACTCTAGAGCAAGCTCTACGGCCGGCCTTGCCCCCAGGCGGCTCTCACGGCCAAGAGACAGCCGTTCATGTCCAACTTCCCTCCCGACACCAGTCCCGCGGGCGTCGTCGCCGCGGAAGCGATCCTGCAAAACCCGGCCACGCTGCGCGACCTTTTTGCGGTGCGTTCTTACGTCTGGTTCTGGATCGGCCGGGTCTGCAACAGCCTCGCCGTGCAGGTTCAGGCCATCGCGCTCGCGTGGCAGGTCTATGCGGTCGCGCGCCAGTCCGCGTCTGTCGCCCAGGCATCGCTGGCGGTCGGCATGCTGGGCTTGGCCCAGTTCCTGCCGATGTTCGCCTTGACCCTGTTCGCCGGCCATGCGGCGGACATTTATGACCGGCGCAAGATCATGATGGCGGGCCTTGGCGTGCAGCTCTGCACCTCCGCCCTGTTCAGCGCGATGGCGTATGGCGGGCTCAACCTTCTTTGGCCGATCTACGGCGTCGCGGCTTTGTTCGGATGCGCCCGGGCCTTCTATACGCCGGCCAGCGCGGCTCTCGCGCCGACCCTGGTCGAGCGGCGGCTGATCCCACGCGCGATCGTCGTCAATTCGGCCGGCAACCAGATGGCGACCATCGTCGGTCCCGCCATCGGCGGGCTCCTGGTGGCGTTTTCGCCCGTTGCGGCTTTTGTGGTGTCGGGCGCGCTTTGCCTGGCCTCGCTAATTTCGCTCATGTTGGTGGCGTCGCCGCCGCGCCAGCCTCGCCCGACCGCCTCGCGCTGGGCCCTGATCGCCGAAGGGCTCAACTATGTCTGGACCACCAAGGTCGTGCTCGGCGCGATCAGCCTTGACCTGTTCGCGGTTCTGCTGGGCGGCGTCACGGCCCTCTTGCCGGTTTATGCCCGTGACATCCTGCATGTCGGGCCGGAAGGCTTCGGAATCCTGCGCGCCGCCCCGTCGGCCGGCGCGATCGCCACCGGCCTCGTATTGGCCGCGCGGCCGCTCAAATCGCATGCGGGCCTGAAAATGTTCGCAGCGGTCGGGATCTACGGGCTCTCGACATTGGTGTTCGCCCTGTCGCGCTCGATGGTTCTGAGCGCCGCGGCGCTGGCGATTCTGGGGGCGGCCGACATGGTCTCGGTGTTCGTGCGCCAGACGCTCGTGCAGATCGTGACGCCTGATCCCATGCGCGGGCGGGTCTCCGCAGTGTCCAGCCTGTTCATCGGCGCGTCCAACGAATTGGGCGAATTTGAATCCGGCGGGATGGCGCGCTTCCTTGGTCCGGTCGGCTCGGCTGTGTTCGGCGGCTGCGGCGCCATCCTCGTGACGCTGCTGTGGGCCGGGATCTTCCCGGCGCTACGCAAGGCGGACAGGTTGGAGTAAAGTGCCTGATACGAGGTTGACTAAGCTAACCCCCAGAGCCCTCCGGTTATGTGGACTATGCATTTGCCGCATAGCGCGGGGAACAGCTTGCGCCCTTATGAGAGGATAATCGCCGGGGGGTTCGCCTCTCGAGCCGTTGTCACGATCTTTGGCGTCACATCAATGACGTAGTCGCGTAATGGCAGGTCTTCGTGTTTCTTTGAAACCAGCAAATAATATCCGGATTTCTCATCCTCACCAATGTGAATATGCCAATATGTGCTACGCTCAGTAGTTGTGGTATTTAAATATGGCAATGGATTAAGCACACTCCAAGGAATAGAAAAGGCAAATGGTTGGTCCATGCATCCAAGCACAAATAGGCCTGTCTTTCCGTCGCGCAGGAATTCGTCCCATTGTGGATGAAATGCATACCAATAACGATACGAATTTGTTCGAGTATATCTCTTCGAAATTGAACACGCTACACAGCTGTCGTGCTTAGCATCCCAATACAACGCCCTGCTCTTCTTTATCAACGCCGCGCCGATCTTTTGGCTTACAGACTGCAGTATTTCCTCACGTTTTCCTTGAAGAAGGCGGCTGTCAGTAAACTCCCAGGTGCCTTTTGAGGAAAGCGGTTCAGATGGATCTAGGACCTCGGAAGTAACGCTTTTATCTTGTGTGATATCGACGTTAAGTGCATCCGCTTCGGTATTGAGGACCGCCTCTACGTCGGTAGCCGTGGTGAACATCACGTCTATGATCTGATCTAAACGTGTGTACTCCATAGGAAAGAGCAATTCGCGTATCTTTTTACCAGTTATTGCGTCCTGAGCATTCTCTTTGAGCTGCACGAGTTTCATTAAAGCTTCTATGCTGAGTAGTCGTAGTCCCAGGCGTGCCTTGACCCGCGGACCTGAGCTTCTAGCTCGCCAGTGTCATCGCGTCCAACAACAATAAGTATAGACGACGATTTACCAATTTGATTTGCCGTAATCAATTTATCTCTATACTCGGCTATCCTATCCAAAGAGATGCGATACGCGTCCGTCGTTTTGACCTCGATTACAATTGAACGACCTTCAGGAGATTTCTAAATACCATCAAAACCAACAGAATTCGTTGTCCCTTGATAACGACCGTTCTCCACTGAGAAATCGAGGCGTCGACCCAGCTCGTTTATTAGATCCTGAAGAACCATCCCGTTCTTTGGAAACGCCGTCGAGAGGCAACGCTCCACATACGTAGCGATCTTCGGAATCAAAACCTGTGAGAAGAAGGTACGCAGTTCTGCTGAGCATAAGGAGCCATCCCTCAGCTCACCATTTCCGGCCATTGCAACGACCTGTTCGATACTGAACTGGTCAACGACGGCAGAGCTTGATTCCCACAGCGCAATGAGGGGCATAATATACCTTTAGCAGGGATTTCCGCGAGCCGGCGCAAGCGGGATAACTAACCTATCCTGCCCTTTAGTTAATTGTCGAGCATTGCAGCAAAAACCCAGTGGACGAGCCGCAGTCAGTCCCCGGAGTGCCCCTACCCCTCCATCAGCGCCGTCACATGCGCGGCGACCGAGCGCGACAGCCCCTCGAGATCGTAGCCGCCTTCCAGCACCGACACGACGCGCTCATGGGCATGTCTGCGCGCGACCTCCATGAGCTTCTGCGTCGCCCAGCTGAAGTCGGCTTCGACCAGGTTCAGATTGCCGAGCGGATCGCGCCGGTGCGCGTCGAAGCCCGCCGAGATGATTACAAGATCGGGCGAAAACGCCTCGAGGCGCGGCAGGATCGCGCTCTCCATGGCCTCCCGGAAGGCCTCGCCTCCGTCGCCGGACCGCAGGGGCGCATTGACAATCTGCCCGTGCTCGCCGCGCTCTTGAACCGCGCCGGTGCCAGGATAATGCGGCATCTGATGGGTCGAGGCGTACATGACGCTGGGATCGTCCCAGAAGATGTGCTGGGTGCCGTTGCCGTGGTGGACGTCAAAATCCATGACGGCGACCCGCTCGGCGCCGTGCGCTTTCTGCGCGTGGCGGGCGGCGATGGCCGCATTGTTGAAGAAGCAGAAGCCCATCGGGGTCGCGACTTCGGCGTGATGTCCGGGAGGGCGGGTCGAGACGAAAGCGTTGCGGACCTTGCCGCCCATCACCTCGTCGACGGCGAAGACGGCGCCTCCCGCGGCGCGCAGCGCGGCCTCGAACGTGCCCGGCGACATCAACGTGTCCGCATCGAGCGCGGTCCGGCCGTGCTTGGGCGCAGCGGCCCGGATCGCCTCGATGTATTCCTGCGGATGGACGCGCGCGATCGCGGCGAGATCGGCGCGCGGCGCGGCGTCACGCGCCAGCATCTGAAACGCCTCGCTCTCAAGCGCCCGTTCGATCGCGCGCACCCGGTCGGGCCGCTCGGGATGGCCCTCGCCCATGTTGTGTTCGAGGCAGGCGGGGTGGGAGACGACGAGCGTCGTTCCGCTTTTCACGTCTTGGCTTCCGATTTCCGTTCTCCTTTTGGGGTGCGCCGCACTTCTCGCGCCCGCGCCAAGGAAAGTCCATTCGTACTAACGTCCGAGACTGGCGTATGGTTCGGGGCTAACCTAGTGTTGAACGAGGGCTCGCTCCGGGGGCCCAGCGCTTCACGCTCTCAGCGGACGAAGGGTTTGACGGCGAAAGACGAGCAGGCTCTGCCATTCTGGCGCACGAAGACGCTCGACGAGATGAGTCTGCCCGAATGGGAAAGCCTGTGCGACGGCTGCGGCCGCTGCTGCCTCGTCAAGCTCGAGGACGAAGATACGGGCGAGATTCATTTCACGGATATTGGCTGCAAGCTGCTCGATGGCAAGACGTGCCGATGCATCGACTATCCGCGCCGTCATCGGCGTGTTCCCGATTGCGTGAGGCTGACCGCGGACGTGGTGCGGCAATTGAGCTGGCTTCCCGTCACCTGCGCCTATCGGCTTGTCTCCGAGGGACGGGACCTCTACAGCTGGCATCCGCTGGTTTCGGGTTCGCCCGACAGTGTGCATGAGGCCGGCGTCTCGGTGCGCGGCCGTGTTTCGGCCAGCGAAAGCGACATTGCCCCCGAACATTGGCCGGACCGGATCGTCGAATGGCCGAACCGCAAGCCGCGCGCCCGGCGTTGAGGTCGGGTCTACGCCGCCGCGCGCAAGAGACCTTCGGCGAAGAAATCGTCCTTCGACTGGACGCCCGGCAGGACGAAGAAATATCCGCCGCCCACCGGCTTGATGTACTCCTCCAGCCGCTCGCCGTTGAGACGCGATTGCACGGTGAGAAAGCCTGCGGCCAGATCGGCCTGAAAGCAGACAAACAAGAGGCCCATGTCGAGCTGGCCGGCGTCGGTCACGCCCCTCGAATAATTGTAGCCCCGGCGGAGGATCCGGTTGGCCTCAGTCCCCGGCGTGCGCGGATTGGCGAGGCGGATGTGGGCCGTCAGGGGCACTCTTTCGCCTTTCGGATCGCCCGCATAATCAGGCGCGTCGCGCTCGTTCGCGTAGGTGAGCGGCGCGCCGCCCGCCTTCTCGCGGCCGATGATCTGCTGCTGCTCGACCAATGCGGTGCGATCCCAGCGCTCCACGAACATGCGTATGACGCGGATCACCTGGTAGGTTCCCCCTGACGTCCAGGCGGGCTCGTCTGAGTTCGGCTGCACCCACACGATCTCGTTCATCAGCGTCTCGTCGCTGGCGTCGAGATTGGCGGTGCCGTCCTTGAATCCGAGCAGGTTGCGGACCGTCTCCTTGCCGAGCTTCTTGATCGTGTGCGGAGGCAGGAAGCCGTCGATCTTCCAGCGCAGCGCCAGAAGATCGGGCGTGTGCCTGAGGATGTCGCGCAGCGCGTGGATGTTCGTTTCCGCGGTGTTCGAGCAGAATTGCAGCGCCACGTCGCCGTGGCAGAGGCGCGCGTCGAGCGCGTCGTTGGGAAACTGCTCCATGGATATGAGCCGTGTCGGCCTGACTTTTTGCAGTCCGTAGCGGTCGTCGAACAGCGATGCCCCAAGCGCCACGGTCACGGTCAGATTGTCAGGAAACACAGTCGGCCCGAGGAGGCCGGAATCCGGCGGCGGGTACCTCGGGTCCAGGGTCGGCGCCTCGCCGCCCTTGATGAGAAAAGCGATGCGCTCGGTCAGGGTTCGAAACAGCCGCTCGAGCCCCGCCCGATCCTCCGCCAGAACGTCGAAGCTCGCGATCAGCGCGGCGGCCGGTTGCGGCGTAATCACGCCCGACTGATGGAGGCCATAGAACGGCTGACAATCCTGAGTGCCGTCATCGCCGGCCGGCAGCGTTTCGGCCGGCATGGCCGTGGCCTGAGAGCCGATCCCGAAGCCGATCGCGCCGCCCGCCAGGCCGATGAGGAGATCGCGCCGCGCCGGTTGCAGCCCGCCTCGACTCGCGTCGGCTTCGACTGAAGCCGGCGAGAGCGTGCGGGCTCCCCGGTCCTGACGCGACCTCACTCCAGTGGCTCGGTCACTCGACGCCGAGCGCGCCCTTCAGCGCCGAGAGATCCTCGGCGAGAGTCGTGACCGGCGCCTTGAGCGCGGTGCGGTCGTGGTCCGAAAGCTTCTCATAGCTTTCGAATCCGCCGTCCTTCATCCTGTATTTGGCCAGCAAGACGTCGACCTTGGAAAAATTGTCACGCAGACGGGCGCTGAGCTTGGGATCCTGCTTCGCGATCAGCGGATTGAGCAGCGCGACGATCTTCTGCGCGCCATCCACGTTCGCCTGGAAATCCCAGAGATCGGTGCGGCTGTAGCGATCCTCTTCGCCGGCGATCTTCTTGGAAGCCACCTCTTCGATCAAATCGGCCGCTCCCCCGACAAGATCCTTCGGGGCGATGGTGAGGCCGTCGATCCGCTTCTGCAGGTCGAGCGCATCGGCCATCAGTTTATCCGCGGTCGGCTCGAGCCCAGCGGTCGATTTGTCGGTGAACAGGCCCTTCTCGAGCCGATGGAAGCCGAGGAATTTCGGGTCTTCCGCCTTCTTCTCGAAATCGTCTTCCCGCGAATCCATCGAGCCGTCGAGATCGTTGAACAATTCCGCGATCGGCTCGATCCGCTCATAGTGCTGATGGGCCGGCGCATAGACCTTCTGGGCCTCCGCCAGCTTGCCGGCCTTGACGGCGTCCGTCAGCTTCCGCGTCTCGTTGACGAGGACGTCGACCTCGCCTTTGACGTAGACTTTGTATTCCGCGATCGGGCCGACCAGGTCCATCGGCGACGGCTTCGCCGGCAGGGCGTTGGTGGCCGCGACCGTCAGAATCCCCTTAGGGTTGCTTCTGAGCCCGCAAGTCATCGCGTAGTCGCCGGGGTCGAGAGTCGTGGTCAGGGTCTGAGCGAAGCCCGGCAGGATGTTCTCGCGCTCGTCGACGACCATCACGTCCTTGAGGATCTCCCATTCGACCGCGCGCTTGCTTTCATTCTTGATGTTGAACGTGGTCTTGCCGGCGGTGGTGTCGACCTTCGCCGGATCACATCCGGCATCGGTCAGGGTGATCATGATCGCGCCCGGCGCGATGGGGGCGGCGTCCGCCTGCCCGAACGCCTGACCGCCGATGGTCGCCGGAAAGGAAAGCAAAGCAGCTCCGCCGAAGAGGGCGAGCCTCAATCGGGTTGTGCGCGAGTCCAGCATGTCATTCTTCCCTTATTGGTCTGGCAGGTTGCGCGTGCGTTAGGTCTTGGAGAGCTGG
>Ga0210406_10008313_pt1 | contig 10392 bp, 9 predicted proteins | sample IncBWC30MmetaG_FD_155454 | JGI IMG/M metagenome (GOLD analysis project Ga0210406, IMG submission 155454) | Forest soil microbial communities from Barre Woods Harvard Forest LTER site, Petersham, Massachusetts, United States - Inc-BW-C-30-M | ecosystem: Environmental > Terrestrial > Soil >... | reverse complement strand
ACGGCACAAGTATACACTCACCCAGCTGTTCGGCGGGTGGTCCTGGCAGGTGGTCGCGCCTTAATTCCGAAAAACGCCTTTGGGTGCCCTACCCTTGCGGTTTTGTTTTTTGCAAGGGTGGGGCTTTTGACTTCTAGCGAAATTTAAAGAATCCGCGAGAGTGTGAGTGATTTATACCGGCAGCTAGCGGGCGGTCCAGCCACCGTCGATGAGGATGGTGTGGCCGGTGATGAGTGAGGCGGCGGGCGAGGCGAGGAAGACGACAGCGCCGGCAACTTCCACGGGTTCACCGATGCGGTGGAGGGCGGCGATGCGCTCGATCACGTCGGCGCGAAAAGCGGCGTCAGAGAGCGCTTCGTCGGTGCCCGGAGTGGTGATGAACGTGGGAGCGACGGCGTTCACGGTGATGTTGTGCGGGCCCCACTCCACGGCGAGACATTTTGTTAAGTGCGAAACCGCGGCTTTGCTGGCGCAGTAGACGGACTCGGTAGGCAAGGCGGCAAATGCCGCTTGCGAACTCATATTGATGATGCGTCCACCCTTTTGGCGCATCATGAGTTTTGCGGCGGCCTGGCTGGCGAAGAAAGTGGACTTCAAATTTAGGGCGAGAGTGAGGTCGAAGTCGTCTTCGTTGACGTCGAGCGCGAGGCCACTGATGCCGTTGCCGGCGTTGTTCACGAGAATGTCTAGCTTTCCGAAATGATCACCAGCTTTTTGAATGGCGGAAGAGATTTGAGTGAGATCGGTGACGTCCATTGGAAGAGGCAAAGCTTTGCGGCCCATGGATTGAATCTCGCGCACGAGGCCGGACGCGCCGCTCGCGTCGCGTAAGCCGAGGGCCAGGTCGGAGCCTGCGTTGGCCAAGGCGAGAGAGATGGCCCGGCCCAGTCCGCGGGCAGCTCCGGTGACGAGAGAGACTTGGCCGGAGAGATCGAAGCTGGGAAATTGAGACATGACGGCTCCATGAGCTCGAATGATTTCGGCTGAATTCTGCGAGAAAGATGTTGCTTAGAATTGCGCGCAACGTCAACTGGAGTGGCGAGGCGGCCTCGGGGACAGACTAGGCGTTTTCTGATGGTTGTTTGATAAGCCTTGTTTGGCTCACGACGATTCGAGATTTCAGGGAGAGTGAAACTTCCAGTCTGTCCCCCTCCGTCATTTGCAGTCCGAAACACAGCGGCTATTTTGGAATATGTTAGCGGGCTTCTCGCCTGGACCCGACACCAAGCCACAGACCGTTTCTATGAACGATGTGTCGGTTCAGCTCTTTCGATGAGCCATTTTCTGGACCGTATACAGGAGCAGTTCCCTGTCTTCAGAGTTCATCTTTGCAAGGAGCCGTCTCAACTTCTGAAAGTAGCGGGCATCTCCACCCCGAGGTCCCCATGCATGTGACTTATCGCCATTCGAAGCGACTGCAATTGGGGCCTTGGGCACTTTGTCGCCATCGTACATTAGTTGGTAGAGCGGAAGTTCCAGCGCTCGGGCCATTTTCTCCAGTGTCTCGATGGCCGGAACGGTGTGCCCATTTTCAACTCTCGAAATGTAGCAGCGGAGCAAACCTGTGCGCTTCTCGATGTCCCCTTGTGAAAGATGCTTCGCCACGCGCAATTCTCTCAGGCGCTCACCGATAATCATAGCTTCTCTCCTTTGCTCCGCAGGCGTTCAGCCATTATCATTTGCTACCTCCTTCACTACGTCCCAATCCTCGGGGGGAAAAGCAATTGGCTTGGGAGATGTAGGATGGGAACCTCCGTTGTCGAAGTTCAACTAACCTGCGTTCCATAAAGCAATCTGTTTCTTCGTCGCATTTCTTCTTACTGACTTCGTAAGGCAGGGTTTCGCAAGTTCTTTTCTCAAACGGGCTAGTACTGTGGCATCCGACTCTCGTTCTTTCTTTTTGCGCACGTTTCCTCTGGTCTACGTTTTCTTCACCGACATCGGGCGATTTTCCAGGAACTCGGTGAGCCGTGCTTTATTTATTTTCAAGCCTCCGTTGTAGCTGACCAAGCCCTTCTTCTTGAAATCGTTCATGAATTTACTCACCCTTGAGCGGGTGGTACCAACCATCTCTGCCAGGGTTGATTGGCTCACCGCCAGGGGGGACTCCGACTTGGATTCCTTCGTTATCTGACCAAACAGCATCAGAACCCGTGCCAGTCGCCTTTCGCTGAAATTGAAGAATTGATCTATCAAGTCTTCTTCTATTCGAACAACCCGTGAAACCAAATGTTCAACAAACAGCTCTGTAAAGTGAGGGTCTCTTTTGAGCGTGCGAACTGTTCTCTCCTTTTGCAGTCGAACGACATTGGACGGTCCAATTGATCTCGCCGTGCAAATCCGGAGAGATTGCCCTGCTAGACAGCCTTCGCCAAAGAAGCTACCCCGCTGCAGGATGGCGATGATCGCCTTTTTGCGTGTGGTGACCGCCGTGAGTTTCACCGTCCCGCTCTCGATGTAGAAAACCGAATCAGCCGGGTCTCCTTGCGAAAAGACGACCTCTCTATCTCGGTAGTTCCGGAAAGTCATCCCCTTACGGAACTTTTTGCGGAGAAATGTGTGACCGAGACTGCGTTTACTCGCCATTCAGGTCTGCTCCTTCAATCAAGTCAGGAAACTGGTCCGACGGTGACCAATCGTAAACTCGTAGAGTTAACCCGTCTAGATGACTAAAATTGACCACATGTCCGGTGTGCAGTATTGAACAGACAAAAGTGAGTATTTGCGGGGCAATGGGCGGGTGGCCGCGCCTTAATTCGGAAAAACGCCTTTGCGTGGCCCATCCTTGCGATTCTGTTCTTCGCAAGGGTGGGGCTTTTGACTTTTCTTTCCTTTGCCCGTAATCTCTAATTTGACTCCCATTGCCGTTGTGGTACAATATCCCTGTTGCAAACTGCGCCTCGGCTCCAGCCGGGGCGTTTCTGTTTTGTAGCGCCGGGAACGCCAATCTCCTGATTGGCGTCTGTAGTGATTCTTTTCAGTAGGCAATCCCAAAATTCAACTCTAAGGAGACTTCTATGTCCTCTCTCAGTGCCAAGGACCGCGTGTCCTTGTGTCAGTTTACGTTCGCGGATGGCCGCCGTTGCCGCACTCCGCGCACCGGCAAAAATCCTCACTTCTGCTTCGACCATGCCCAAAAAGAAGCCCGTGCCCACGCCGCAGACAATCTCAGCAAAGACCTGGCCTACTTCTTCTCCGGCGACTACCTCTCTGCCTGCGATCTCAGCACTGCCCTCGGCCACCTCATCCCCGCCGTCCTCCGCGGCGATGTAAAACCCAGAACCGCCCGTACCGTCGCCTACCTGGCGCAAACTCTCCTCCAAACCATTCGCATCTCCCAGCACGAATACTGTGAGGCCTTCGACCCCGACGACTGGCGCGAATCCATCCGCAACTCCGTCAACGGCAACTACAACCACAACCACGACCATCGCTTCCCGCCCGTCCCCAAATCCGAACAGCCAGAATCACCCCAACCTCAGTCCGTCGAAACTCCTGTGAATTGTCATTCCGAGCGCAACGAGGAATCTGCTTTTTCCGAATCGCGGCCAGGCTACTCGTCACTCGCCACTCACCACTCGCCACTTCCGCAAGCCCCACAACCGGCCCAATCGCCGCACTCTCCTTTACCCCCAACGGGCGCCGAATTCGCTCAGCAGGTACTGGCCGGACAGAACTCGTCCCGCCCACCCCGAGCGACCCAGCGATCTAGTCGCGAGCCCGGCTCTGCTACCGCCAACCCCAGCCACGCCTCTCCATCCGTAGCCACTCACTTTCCCGCTACTGGCAGTCAGCCCACTCCTTCGTCGCCACTCCCCACAGCGCGGCCAGCTCCCTCGCCCATCCAATCCTCCACCGACGCACCGCGCTCTCCTCAACAACCACTACCTCCCGGACCGCAGCCACCCGTCGCCGGCGCACCACCGCGTCAAGAACCTCGGCCAGCCGCTGGTCCACACACAGGTCCATCCGGCCTTCCCGTTCTAGCGCCTCTTCCCCCGCGGAAGCCGGAAGCGCAAGCAGGTTCTCGCTCTTCTTAACTCCTTTCCTATCAACACATGCCATGATGTCCGCAAGTGTTGATTCTAAACCACTTACAGCCACACTAAGTCTTTTATCAGCAACACTTACAAAAAACAGGGGAGGGGACCAAGACGGAACGTCAGACTACTATCTTCTTCTCTCACCGAGTTCGGAACACACGGTTCGGCTCGCGGGCCGCGTGCAGCAGCCTTTTCTTCTCCTGAAACTTACAACTTACAACTGAAAACCGCGCCGCTACGGGCTTGCCGAAAGAAGGCGCACTCCGCCGGCGTTCAGGAGTGCAAGCAGGATAAGCACCGCGCTAATGGAAATGGCAATGCCCGCTTTCCGGTCGGCGGTACGCCCAAACCTCGCCATGATTCGCTCCGATCCAGCCGGAAGCGGCAAGACCATCGAGCCATCGGTCTCGGGGCGCAGCGGAGTCACCGCCTTGCCATTCACCTCCACGCGCCATGCGGGATAGTTGAGCAGCCTCAACGCCAGTCGCAACGGTTCGCGCGAGGTCACTCGCAAGTTTCTTTCCTCCGCCGTCCATCGTTCGATCCGGATCTCCGCTTGCGGCGTTGCTACTGCCGATTCCTCCGCCGGCAGAATCTCTATCCGTGGCGCTTTTTCCGGCAAGTTGTAATGATCGTCGCCCAGCGGATCGTATTCGTCCGTGCCTTCATAGCCCTGGTCGGCCGCAATCGCTCCCCGCAGCACTGGGATGTCTTCGGAATCCCACCACGCATGCCGAACGAGAAACGTGGCCGTGCTTGCAGTGACTAAGACCACCGCAGCGATCCACAGCCATTTCCTGCGCCCCTGCGCGACAGCCGCCGCAAAAAAATAAGCGTACGGCACCGCAAGAATCGCCATCCACCTCCACGGAAACTGCACGAACCTCAACTTCGGAAGGTGCGCCCAAAAAAAACCACTTGGCCGAATCATTAAAATCACCGCAACTGCCGAGAGAACCAGCAGCACGCGCCAAAGTTTCTTCGTCTCCTCTCGCGATTGTTCTTGAAGCGTTTCTCGGCGCGCGGCAATCCCCGCGATTCCCGTCATCACCATCAGGAGAACCGCGGCGCTCGAAGCGATCCAATTGAACACGCTGTGTTCCGGATCGTTAGTCATGGTGTAGAGAAAATTGTCCGCGGGTTGCAATCCCGAAGAAAGCGCCTGCGTGATATTCACCCAGCGTTGTTCGTACGCCGCGGGCAAAAGATAAAAACTCATCAAACCAAATCCCAGCGCCAATCCGCCCGCGCCGCGCCACAACGGTCGCAACGTTTTCTCTTCGACCACCGCCCACGCAAAAATCAGTGCCACGCTGTAGCTCGCCAGCACTCCGGCGGGCGCATTGCAAAGCCATACCGCCGCGAACGCCGCCCCACACAGTCCCATCGACCGCGGCCAGGACCGCCGGCGAATCTCCGCCAGTCCGCTGAGATGCAGCGCCGTCAGAACCACCAGCGGCATGAACGCACAAGCCAGTAGCTCCGCAAAATCGCTCCGCATGTAAATGATGACCAGCGCATACGGATTCGCCGCATAACAAGCCGCGCCAAAGAGCGCCGCCCTATCCGGCAAAAATCTCCGCGCCAGCGCAAACGCAGAAAGTCCCGCCAGCGTCTGCACGATCAAAATAAAAGCTCCCGGCACCGCTTTCCACGGCAGCATCGAGCCCAGCGCCGCTCCCAGCATCCACGAAAGCGGCGGATAAAAAATAAACCGCGGCTCGCCAAATCCATGGTTCGCCCACTCCGTCCACCGCGGAAAAAAGATCCCCTCCTTCCACTGCCCCGCCACGTCCAGCCACGAAGCCGCGTGAAATCCAAAGTCGTGCCCCGAAGCATTTCCCAGCCAGAAAAACGGCGCAATCAAAAGCAGCGCCGTGCCCAGCGAAACTCCCAGCGCGAGCCACCACGCGCGATTTCCAGTGCTCCAGCTCCTTCTATTTGAGAGTTCGGCTGAAGATGTCATGCGGTATTCATGTAATTGTAACGGTCCAAAAAAAAAGCGCCTTGCCCTATCCAGTATGTGCGGCTATACGGCAGTTGAGCGATAATACACGCGCTTATGAGCACCGCAAACACTGCACCCACGGCAGCCACGACACCCGCGGCAACCACTCCCATCATCGAGGCGCGCCAACTGGAGAAATCTTACCCCCAGCCCGACGGCAGCCGCATCCAAGTGATTGCCGCCACGGACCTCGCCGTCTATCCTGGCCAGATCATCGCGCTGCTCGGCGCTTCCGGGTGCGGAAAATCCACATTGCTTCGAATGCTGACCGGCCTCTCGCCCGCCAGTTCCGGAGCGGTTTACTGGCACGGACACCCGGTCGGTGACGAATCGCCAAACGTTTCCATCGTCTTTCAAAGTTTCGCGCTTTTTCCCTGGCTCACGGTTCTCGAAAACGTCGAAGCTCCTCTTGAAGCCCGGGGCATGCCCCCCATCGACCGTCGCAAGCGTTCGCTGCGCATCATCGATGCAGTGGGACTGGATGGTTTCGAAACAGCATATCCGAAAGAACTTTCTGGTGGGATGAAGCAGCGTGTCGGCGTTGCGCGCGCACTCGTCGTCGAGCCGGAAGTACTTTTCATGGACGAACCATTTTCCGCGCTCGATGTTCTCACGGCAGAAACATTGCGCGGGGAACTTCTGGAGCTTTGGCTCGGCCATAAAATTCCAACGCGCGCGATCTTCATCGTCACTCACAATATCGAAGAGGCCGTGGTCCTCGCTGACCGCATCATTGTTCTTGGCCGCAATCCCGCGCACATTCACGCGGACTTCCGAGTGGAAATCCCGCATCCGCGCGATCGCAAAGCACCGAAGTTCGTGGAACTCGTGGATTCCATCTATCGCGTTCTCACCAAGCCCGAGCACAAGGACGATACCGCTCCTCCGCGCACTTACGCTCCCGGAGTTCCCGCGCCGCCGAAAACGATCATGCTGCCGCATACCCGCCCCGGAGGCATGGCCGGCCTCCTGGAAATTCTCGCCGACCAGGGCGGCCGCGCGGACCTGAGCCGGCTTGCGGATGAACTGAGTCTCGAACTGGATGCGCTCTTGCCCACGGTCGAAACCGCAGTCCTCCTCGGCATGCTTCGGGTGGAAGAAGGGGACGCAGTCAGCACTGCGCTTGGGCAAGAATTCGCGGCGGCGAATATTCAAACGCGCAAAACCATTTTCCGCAAAGCTGCTCTCGCCAATGTTCCGCTGCTGCGGCAGATGGAGCAAGCACTCAAGGCAAAATCCAACCGCACGCTCAGCGATGAATTTTTCCACGATTTACTCGACGAACATTTTGGCGAAGAAGAATCCCGCCGCCAACTGGAAACGGCCATCCAGTGGGGCCGCTACGGCGAAATTTTCGATTACGACGCCGCGACCGGCAAGCTGACGCTCACCGAGACCTGACGCCCCGTGCCGGAACTCACTCTTTCGAATGTGCAAGACACGCCGCTCCCCCCGACGGTGAAGCGGCCGGCGGGGTCGCGCTGGAGCTGGGCTTTTCTGATTGATATCGCAGTTTTTTTGTTTGTGTTCGCGGCGATATTTGGAGTGTATGCGATCGGACGCTCGTGGCTTGGTCCGGTGCAACCACAGGCGCACATTTCGCAAAATCCCCGGGACCTGCCGCTCTACGCTTTGTACTCGCTGGTTCGAATCGGCGTTGCTTATGGGCTTAGCCTGGTTTTTGCGCTGGCCTATGGCTACGTCGCGGCCAGTTCACGGCGCGCGGAAGTCATCATGGTCCCGCTGCTGGATATTTTGCAGTCGATTCCAGTGCTCAGTTTTCTGCCGGGAGTCATGCTGGCCATGGTGGCAATTTTTCCGCACAGCCAGTTTGGCGTCGAGCTTGGATCGATCCTGCTGATCTTCACTGGACAGGTCTGGAATATCGCGTTCAGTTTTTATTCTTCGCTGAAGACAGTTCCGCGGGAACTGCATGAAGCCGCGGTGATTTATCGCTTCAGCCGATGGCAGCGCTTCGCGCAGCTGGACCTGCCGTTTTCAACGATCGGGCTGGTTTGGAATTCCATGATGTCGGTCGCGGGCGGCTGGTTTTTTCTGATGGCTTGCGAAATGTTTGTCCTCGGCAATCGCGACTTCCGCCTTCCTGGGCTCGGCTCGTTCCTGCAGACCGCGGCGAGCAGCGGCAACGCGCGCGCGATTTTGTGGGGCGTGGCCGCGATGATTGCCGTCATTGTTCTGCTCGATCAGCTGGTTTGGCGTCCCATCATCGTTTGGGCGGACAAGTTCAAGTTCGAACAGGTCGAAAGCTCCGGCGCGGCGCAGAATACCCTGCTGAATCTGATTGGCCGCGCTTCCATCGTGCTGCGCTTGTACCGGTTACTCATACAACCGGTTTTTGACTGGCTGAGCCGCACTTTCACTCTCGGGGCGCGCCGCGCGGCGGAGACTCTTGCGGCTCCGAAGCAAAATCTTTTGCGCCGCTGGATCGGCTACCTGCTCGCCGGTGGTGTAGTCGTCGGTTTGGGATTCGCGGTTTTCCATGCGGGCCGCGAATTGTCCAGCCTTCACCGTGAAGATTATTGGGAGCTTCTTGAAAGCGCCGCGCTCACGTTTCTTCGCGTGAACACGGCGCTCATTCTCGGCGCGTTGTGGACCGTGCCCGTTGGCGTCGCCATCGCTTCGAGTCCTCGCCTCTCGCGCTTCGCGCAACCGCTGGTGCAGATGGCCGCCTCCATTCCCGCTACGGCGCTTTTTCCGATTATCCTTCTTTTTTTATTGCGGCTCCGCGGTGGGCTGGAGATAGCCGCCATGCTGCTGATGCTCCTGGGCACGCAGTGGTACATCCTGTTCAACGTGATCGCGGGCGCCATGGCCATTCCCACGGACCTGAAGGAAGTCGCAAAAATCTACCAGTTCGGTTCGTGGGATCGCTGGCGGCACCTCATCCTGCCGGCCATTTTTCCGTATCTGGTCACCGGCATGGTGACGGCGTCAGGTGGCGCGTGGAACGCCAGCATCGTTGCGGAGTATTTTCATTTTCAGGGAAGAATCGTCTCGACGCCAGGTCTTGGAAGCACGATCAGCAGCGCGAGCGACGCCGGGCGGTTCGATGTATTGCTGGCAGCGACGCTGATCATGGCCACGGTCGTGGTGCTCATCAACCGTTTGCTGTGGCGGCGACTCTATCGACTTGCCTCTTCCCGATTCAAGCTAGAGGCATAGTAGAATCGAGTGAGAACGAATTGTTCAGTTCTTCCGAATCCATATGGCTGACTCCAAACTCACTTCCGACGCTTCCGCGCGGAGCGATGAAGAGTTTCTTCGCGCCTTTGAGGATTTATCGTTTCCCGCTGATCTTTTTCACCATCGTGAACACATTTGCGTTGCCTGGCTGTATCTGAAAACTTTCGATACAACACGGGCGGCTGAAAAAATGTCAGAGGGGATTCGCCGGTTTGCGAATCACCACGGGGCGACCCAAAAATATCACCACACGCTTACTCTGGCCTGGATGCGGCTGGTTGCCGCCGCCCTGGTGGAAACACCGGAGGGGTTCACGTTCGAGCAGTTTCTCGCTGCCCATCCGCAACTAATAGACACAAAACTTCTCGACCAATTTTACTCGAAAGAACTTCTGCAGATAGCGGCGGCCCGCGAAGGATGGGTGGAACCGGACCTCCGGCCGCTGCCTGAGCTACGGATTTACCGCTGTTGCTGATTTCTTTTCTTCCACTTTTGGCTCGGGCGGTTTCGGTTCCTGGGGTTTTTCGCCCCAGATGTATTGCGCAAACCACTTTTCGTTTTCTTCCATGACGGCACGCTGCTGTTTGGGCTTGGTGATGCCGTGTCCGAATCCTTTGTAGACCACCATTTTTACGGGCACACCGCGGTCTTCGAGCGCCTGGCGCAGTTCGTAGGCGTTGGGGATGGGCACGCGGCGGTCGTTTTCGCCGTGCTGGATCAGGGTGGGCGTTTTGGCTTTTGCGATGTAGCTGATCGGAGAAGTCTTCTTGTAAATCTCCGGATCGTCCCACGGCGTAGCATGGAGATACTGTGGCGTGAACGGCGTGATGTCCGTGTTGGCGTAGTAGGTCATCCAGTCGGAAATTCCCGCGCCGACGGAGACGGCTTTAAATCGATCGCTTGATGCCGTAATGAACGCGGAGATATAGCCGCCCTGGCTCCAGCCCATGGCGCCCACGCGGTCTTTGTCCACCCAGCCTTTGGCGATGAGCGAATCCACTCCGGAAATGACGTCGGCATAATCGCCGACGCCGAGATTGCGAACGTTCAAGGCGCGGAATTTTTCACCGTAGCCCGCCGAACCGCGATAATTTGGGCGCAGCACGAGCGCGCCTTTAGCGACAAAGCGTTCTATGG
>Ga0210406_10008312_pt1 | contig 10392 bp, 4 predicted proteins | sample IncBWC30MmetaG_FD_155454 | JGI IMG/M metagenome (GOLD analysis project Ga0210406, IMG submission 155454) | Forest soil microbial communities from Barre Woods Harvard Forest LTER site, Petersham, Massachusetts, United States - Inc-BW-C-30-M | ecosystem: Environmental > Terrestrial > Soil >... | reverse complement strand
AACCAGAGTATTTTTGTTTCTGACCGGATTCAAAATTCTGGCATCGTTGGTACGCCGTCATGATCCGCTTTCTAGAAAATCTGAAGCTCCGGCGAAAGCTGCTGGTCGCCATGGCTCCGCTAGCCTTGATGGTCATCGTTGCGGGGCTGTACTCGTCGAGGGCAAGCAAGCAGATCGACACTCACTACAGCCAGTTGCTCAGCCAGGATGTTGGCGCGTTGCAGGACTTGACCGATGCGAAAGCCGAAGCCGGCCTTTTTGGTCAGCTCCTATACGAGGAGATTGCGGAGCTGGACCTCGACAAAATGCACCATATCGACGGCGAATTGGACAAGACCTACGCCAACTATCGCGTGCTCATCGCCGAAGCGCTGAAGGAGGCTCCCAGCCATGCCAAAGAGATCAAGGCGGCCGAAGCGTTGTTCGATCAGGCGGTGTTCGACTCCCGGGCCGTTCGCACCGTAACTTTAGTTAACGACAATGCTAAGGCGATGAATCTGATGCGCGGTGGCGTTGACGCCGAACTGCAGCGCGGGCGCCAGGCTATCGCCGGGATCGTTGAAGATATCGGCAAGTCGGTGGACCAGCAATCCAACGAACTCACCCGCAAGACTCACCAGGCCATTCTCTACACTTGGTTGGTGATCGGGTTCGGCCTTGCCGCCACATTCGCCCTGGCGCTGTTCATTATGCAAGGCGAAGTTGTACGCGAGTTGTTTTCGCTGCGCGACAGCATTCAAGACCTGGCCGCGGGCAAGCTGGAGCAACCCATACCGTACCTCGACCGCAACAACGAAATCGGCGAGATCAGCCGCGCACTGCAGACGCTGCAACGGGGAGCTCGTGAACGTGAAATTCAGGGCTGGGTGAAGTCGGAGGTGGCTTCCACTTTGGCGCGGCTGCAGGCGGTGCGGGATTTCCCTGAGTTCGCAATGGTTTTATTGTCACGGCTGTCGGAATCCATCCCGCTCATTTATGGAGCGCTGTACCTTGCCGACGAGAGTCGCAAGCGATTCTCTCGTGTCGGCACGTTTGCGATCAAGGATGCGGAGAGTTCGCGCGAGTTCGCACTCGGTGAAGGCCTTGTGGGACAAGCGGCAGCCGAGCGCCGACCATTGACAGTCACCGCTGGCGAGCATGTGCAGATTTCGGCGGGAATGGGAACCGTGTCGCCCGGCAACTTGCTGTTTTTGCCGGTGCTCAATAAGGACGCGGTGATCGCGGTGATCGAGTTGGCGCCAGTTTCATCGTTGAGCGATCGGCAGCACGCTTTACTGGATGCCCTGCTACCTTCCGTGGCGTTGAGCACGGAAGTTTTGTCGGGCAACATCGAAACCAGAAAACTTCTGGAGCAGACGCGCGCGCAGGCACAAGCCCTGGCTGCTTCCGAGCGCCAGATCACCGCGCGCAAGGAAGAACTGGAATCGATTAACCAGGCGCTGGAAGCGTCGCAAGTGGAATTGCGAAAAGCCAAAGAGGTGGCCGAGGAAGCCACAAGAATCAAAGCGGATTTTCTGGCCAACATGAGCCACGAGATCCGCACGCCGATGAATGCCATTATTGGCATGTCGCACCTAACGCTGCGCACCGAACTCAATCCCAGACAAAAGGATTACGTCCGCAAGATCCAAATGTCCGGGCAACACCTGCTCGGCATTATCAACGACATTCTGGATTTCTCGAAGATTGAGGCGGGCAAGCTATCTGTTGAGAACATCGACTTCGACCTGGAACACGTGCTGGAGAACGTCAGCAATCTAATTTCTGAAAAAGCCACGGCCAAAGGCCTGGAACTCATCTTCGACATCGATTCGGCGGTCCCCACGCAACTGAAAGGCGACCCCTTGCGCCTGGGGCAAATTCTGATCAACTTCTGCAACAACGCCGTGAAATTCACGGAGAGCGGCGAAATTTTCGTCACCGCGCGTGTCCAGGAGAAAAATGACGAGGGCCAACTGGTCTGCTTTTCGGTGAAAGACACGGGGATTGGTCTCACGCAGGAACAAATGGGACGCTTGTTCCGCGCCTTCGAGCAGGCGGATGCTTCGACGACGCGGCAGCATGGTGGAACCGGGCTGGGGTTGGCGATCTCGAAGAGGCTGGCAGAATTGATGGGCGGCACCGTCGGTGTGAGCAGCGAGCCAGGCAAGGGCAGCACATTCTGGTTCACGGCGCGGCTTGGCCATGGAGCGGCGGCCGCTCGGCGCGCTAGCAGGCCCGACCTGCGAGGCCGGCGCGTTCTGATCATCGACGACAATCCGCACGCCCGCGCCGTACTGGACGGCATGCTCAGCGGGATGACGTTTGTAGTGCATGAGGCGGTGTCTGGTCTCGAAGGTGTCGAGATGGTGCGGCGGGCCGGGGAAATCGGCGAGCCGTACGAAATTGTATTTGTCGACTGGCAGATGCCGGGCATCGATGGAATTGAAACCGGCAAACGGATTCGTGCGCTGCCGAACCTGACGGTTCGCCCGCAATTGGTGATGGTCACCGCTTATGGCCGCGAGGAAGTTTTGAAGCAAGCAGAAGATACCGGGTTCGCGAACGTCTTGATCAAGCCGGTAACGCCGTCGATGCTGTTCGACTCCGCCGTCGAGGCTCTGGGAGCTGATCACGAGACGACCTACGATGTTCCTGCCGCCTCCACGCGGGAACTTTCGCGCTTGCAGGGCGCGCAGATATTGCTGGCGGAAGACAACGAGTTGAACCAGGAAGTCGCGCTCGGGCTGCTCGAGGATGCACAGATGTTGATCGATGTGGCGGCGAATGGTGAAGACGCCGTGCGCATGGCAAGCACGAAGAAATATGATCTGGTACTCATGGACATGCAGATGCCTGTGATGGATGGCGTGACGGCGACCAAGGCGATCCGCCACAAGCCGCAACTTAGCAACCTGCCGATCATTGCCATGACCGCAAATGTGATGGCCGCCGACCGCGAAAAGTGCATCGAGGCCGGCATGAATGATCACGTGGCCAAACCCATCGACCCGGATGAGTTGTTCACCGTGTTGTTGCGCTGGATCAAGCCGCGAGACGGCAGCAGCATGACGCCAGAGCACGCCGCACCGGCGGCGAGTGTTTCCACGGCGGCGGCGAAAGCTCCGGCGACTGAATCGCTGGTCATCCCTGGGATCGACACGAAGGCAGCGTTGAGGAGAGCTGGGGGCAGCCTGAAGCGTTATGAATCGCTGCTGCGCAAATTCGCTCAGTTTTCGGCGGGCGGCGTGGAGGAAATTCGCAAGGCGCTGGCCATAGGAGACACGGAGACGGCTGCGCGTGCTGCACACTCGATAAAAGGTTCAGCAGCAAATCTTGGAGCTACCGCGGTGGCAGAAGTTGCGGCGAAAGCGGAGAGCGCGATTCTGTCGGGGCAGGGCGTCGACGAGGCGCTGCGTTCACTGGAGGCTTCGTTTGCCACAGCCGCGGCGGCAATCCGGGCGGCGCTGCCGAGCGAGCAGGTGGCCAGCGGTAACGGCGGGGGTTCGGCGGAACCCGCTATGGTGCTGGAATCACTGCTGCGTCTGAAAACACTGCTAAAGAATGACGATGGTGACGCCGCCGATTTCATACTGGATGCGCGGCCGGGTTTGCTACGGGTGCTAACCGAGGCGGAGATGGACACGCTAGCGGGGCACGTTGGCAACTTTGATTTTGCGGCGGCGCTTCATTCGCTTTCCGACATTGCCGCACGCCTTTCTCTGAAACTGGAGTGAACCCATGCCTGAAGCAGTGCCACAGAAGTGCATTTTGATTGTCGACGACACGCCCATCAACATCGGCATGATTTCCGGCGCGCTGAAGGATTCCTACAAGACCAAGGTTGCCACGAATGGCGAGAAGGCCCTCTCCATTGCCACTGGCGACGAGAAACCCGACCTGATTTTGTTGGACGTGATGATGCCGGTGATGGATGGCTACGAAGTGTGCCGGCGCCTGAAAGTAAATTCAGACACGCGCGACATCCCGGTAATTTTCCTGACCGGGCAAACGGGAACCGAGGACGAGACCAAGGGGTTCGAAGTGGGCGCGGTGGACTACATTCACAAGCCATTCTCCGAGGCAGTGGTAAAAGCACGCGTCCACACACATCTGATGCTTCGCGAAGCCCATGCACAAATTGCCCGGCAACTGGTGGAGATCAACCGGGAACTCGAGATGGCGCGGCAAATTCAGTTATCCATCCTGCCGCGGAGCACGCCGAAGATTCAGGGTCTGGAAATCGTGGCTCGGTACCTTCCTATGACGTCGGTCGCCGGCGATTTCTATGATTTCATCGTGGTGGACGAGAAGCATGTTGGGATTCTCGTCGCCGACGTATCCGGACATGGCCTGCCGTCTGCTTTGATCGCTTCCATGCTGCAGGTGGCGCTGACCGCGCAAGCCGGCCACGCGTCGGACCCGGCGCGTGTGCTGTCGGGGCTAAATCAAGCACTGTGTGGAAAGTTCGAACTGAATTTTGTGACGGCGGCATATGTGTACGTCGACGTGGAAAAAAAACTGTTGACCTACGCTGGTGCAGGCCACCCCCCGCTGTTGTTTTGGCGCAAATCCGCCGGCAACGTCAGTGAAGTAGTGGAAAACGGTTTGGTTCTCGGAATGGTTGTTGAGGCGACCTATGCGTCCCTGCAAACGCCGATCGCGGCCGGGGACCGCTGCGTGATTTATACAGACGGAGTTCCGGAAGCGAAGAGCCCGTCGCAGGAAGAGTTTGGAACCGCACGTTTCAAGCACTTCATGGAGAGCAACCAGGGCACGGCCGCAGATCAGTTCGCGGAGGGATTGCTGGACGAATTGTGCCGCTGGTCGCAGCAGCCGCGCGGTGAGGGTCAAACGGACGATATCACGGTGCTGGTCATAGATTTCAAGGGTTTCTGATGAACTTGCCGAGAAGTGTGATGTCGGTTTCGGGCCTGCCCTGTAGAAGTACCGAACTGCGCGCCTTTGCGTGCAAGACACTGAGGACAATTATGAAAGAAAAACTATTGGGTCTTAGCTTTGCTCTCGTACTGGCTTTTCCCGCTCTCGCACAAGACAAAGAACAAGACCGCGTGGAAAACGCGGGGAAAGTGATGAAGGAAATCCTCAACGCCCCCGACAGTATTCCGCAGAGCGTTCTGGACAAAGCGGATTGCGTGGTGATTTTGCCTTCGGTTCTGAAGTTTGCCATAGGCTTCGGAGGCAGTTATGGCCGCGGCGTCATGACCTGTCGTGGCGGCAAGGACTTTCGGGGCCGCTGGGGCGCGCCCAGCATGATCGCTTTGGAAGGCGGCAGCGCGGGCTTGCAACTCGGCGGCAATGCCACGGACTTCGTTCTGCTGTTGATGAGCCCGCGTTCAGCATCCAGCATTCTGAGCAGCAAAGTGAAGCTGGGCGGTGACGCCTCGGCCGCGGCTGGTCCGGTTGGGCGCACAGCTTCCGCGGAAACCGATGTCACCATGCGCGCGGAAATTCTTTCTTACTCCCGCGCTCGCGGACTCTTTGCCGGCATTTCCCTGGAAGGTTCCACGCTGCGGGCAGACAACGGCGCGAACAAAAACTTGTATGGCAAGGATGTGAGCGCCAAGGCCATCGTATTCAACCATGCCGTGCCGGTGCCTGAATGCGCCAAGGGCCTGATCGCCACGCTGGAGAAAGCTTCTCCAGTTAACAAGAGCAAGCACTAAACGGCAGTTTTTTGCGATTCAAAAATTAAATCAACCGTTTAAAAACGCTCGATTTTCCGACAAAAGAGGCCGCCGAAATTCTTGCACAGGTCCGCGGAAACAAGCGCTTGACACAACGGCAAGCGGGAAGTACTTTTCTTTCTAATTTTGTTTGGGCCATAGCTTTTTGCAACTGTAGGGACTTTCGGATACGTCGAGGATTTTGGTAAAGGCGTAGAGGCATGGGTCCCGGGCTTTCCAAGGCAACTGCAAGACAGTAAGGATGTGGGGTGCTTGGAGGGGTGTGGAAGATGAGCAAGAGAATTTGTTCCGTATTGATAATCGCCATTGCTGCGCTGTTATTTTCTCCGACGGCTTGGGGTCAAGCGACCGGCAGTTTTTCTGGTACGGTGACGGACAAATCGGGCTCTCCGGTGTCCGGTGCTACGGTGACGGTGACGTCGCAAGGCACAGGAGCGGCTCGCGAAGCCACGACGGATGAAGCGGGGCGCTACATTGTGAACTTGTTGCCGGTGTCGGTGTACACCGTGCGGGTGGAATACAAGGGATTCCAGCCGGCCGAGAGCAAGGACGTAAAGCTGCAAGTGGATCAGCAGCACGAGCTTGATTTCACCCTTTCGCCAGCGTCGGTCAGCACCTCGGTGGAAGTGGTTGCCTCCGAAGTGGCCGTGGAAACAAGCAATCCTTCGCTCGGCCAAGTCATCACTTCGCAGCAGGTGGCGCAGTTGCCGCTAAACGGGCGCGATTTCGTGCAGCTGGCGACGCTCACGCCCGGCACCACGCAGGAAACCAATCCCAACAGCTTTTTCACCAGCGGCGCGACCAGCGAAGTGGCGGCGCGCGGCTCCTTTTCGCTATCGGTGGGCGGTTCCCGCGCGAACAGCACAGACTGGCTGATAGACGGCGTGGATAACAATGAATTGACAGCCGGCGGCATTTCCATTCTGTCTTCGATCGATTCGCTGCAGGAATTCAAGGTCCTTACCTACAATTACTCGGCCGAGTACGGTACGCGCGCCGGACCGACGGTGCTGCTCACGACCAAATCCGGGTCGAATGATTTCCACGGCTCGGTATTTGAGTTTTTCCGGAATACATCACTGGATGCCAAGAGCTTTTTCGCGACCTCGACAGAGAAATTCAACCTGAATCAGTTTGGCGGAACGCTGGGGGGACCGATCCGGAAGAACAAGACATTCTTCTTCATCGATGGGGAACAGAAGGATCAGCTGCACGCTATACCGTTTACCGGTCTGGTTCCGACGCAAGCCATGCACAACGGAGATTTCAGCGCTGACAACTTGGGGAACCCAGTGACTGGAATTGTGGTCACAAATCCGTACTTAAGTGGAACGCCGAATAACACCTTTCAGTGCGACGCCTCAGGGACTCCTACCGCGGTAACCACCACAACGGGTGTGCAGGTACCGGGAACGCCGTGCAATAAGATTCCTCAGGCACTGTGGAACTCCATCGGCGCGCAGATGATCAATCTGTATCCTTTGCCGACGCCAGGTTATGCCGTGAACAATCAAAACTTCATAAGCCAGCCGGTGCGCTCGCTGTATGAGACGAAGTTCGACATTCGCGTGGACCAAAATTTTTCCAGCAAGGACTCGCTTTTCGCACGCTTTAGTTACGATCAAGCCGACTCGTATGTGCCCGGCGGCGCCGCGGGATTTTTTGCCGAGCAGAATGCGTTCGGAAGCAATCAAGGGATTATCAACCACGCGCGTAACGTGGCTATCGGCGAGACACACGTATTTTCACCGACCAGCGTGAACCAGGCCAGTTTCGGCTACAACCGTATTTTCGACTACATCACATCGCAAGGAACGGGCACATGTGCCTCGTCGAAACTGGGCATTCCCGGCGCCAACGTCGGTTGCGGCGGAGGTGCGGTGGGAAGCACCACATGCTCGGGCAGCAGTTGCGGGTTGACTTCTACGAACGTGACCGGTGGCGGGTACTGGTCACTCGGTGATCGCGGCTACTCCCCCTTCCAGGGCGGCACGAACATCTTCACCATCAATGACACCTTCGACATGATTCGCGGCAAGCACGACATCCGGATCGGAGGCGGCATCCGCATCAATCAAATGAATGTGCGCGCCGAAGGATTCCAGGATGGCTTCTGGGTGGTTAGCGGTGCATGGACGGGTAGTTCCATGGCAGACATGCTGATGGGCTTGTCCAGCTTGCGCATTCACGATCAGAACTTCAATGGAGACATTACGGGCCGCCGCTGGAAGCTCTTCCGGCCATTCGTTCAAGACGATTGGCGAGTGAACAAAGATCTGACACTGAATCTGGGACTGGCCTGGGCGCTGGCCACACCGATTTCCGAAGCTGCGGGGCGGCATGCGGATTTTATTCCTTCGCCAACGGGATATCAGTGGCTGATACCCACGCCTGGTTGCACTGCAGAACTTCAGGCCATAGCGCAATGTCAGCAATACGTGGGCCCCGGTGCGGGAATCAAAATGGATTTCACAGCGCTTGAGCCGCGCATTGGCGCAGCCTGGAAAGTCTTCGGCAGTGACAAAACCGTGTTGCGTGGCGGTTATGCCATCTACCATGATTCTGCATGGAGCATGGGTGCCCAGGGCCTGTGGCAAAATCCGCCGTACGCCGCGGAATCCTTTGGCATCTCGTTCGGTGGGTGCACCACGGCAACGGCGGCCTGCGCTTCAATCCCCGGGCAAACGCCAAACATCGGGACCGGAGGAATGCTGGGCTTTTCCGATGGCTTTCCCATCGTCACGCCGCCTGTGACCCCTGTAAATTTCGGCGGGTCCTTCAACACGGAACCCACAAATATAAAGCAGGGTAGGGTTCAACAGTTCAACGTGAACATCGAGAGGCAACTGCCGGCGCAAATCGTGCTCACCGCCGGGTACGCTGGATCTCGCGGTTCGCATATCTTGAACTTCGGGAACAATATCAACACGGGGTCGCCGACGGCTTGTGCCGGTGGCCCGGATGAAGTGGCTGGGTACACCTTGGGCTGCGGTCCCGGTGGCACATATTTCCCCGCACCTTTTTTAAGCCAGCCTTTCGGATTCTCGAATATCTACAGCATCAACGATTTCGGGAGCGCGCACTACAATGCTTTTATCATCAAAGCGGAGACCAAGTCCTCACGGTATGGACTGTACTTCCTAGTCGGGTATACCTACTCCCGTACATATGATTCCGGCTATTCCGATGGCTTGGCCACCCCCATTGGAGCTCTAGACTTCCCATTGCCCGGATGGCAGAATCTGGATTGGGCGTTGTCGCAGATCAACCTCAACAACAGTTTCACGGCCAGTATGATTTATGATCTGCCGTTCGGCAAAGGCAAGAAGTTCGGGAATAATTGGAACAATGTGACTAACGCTTTGTTGGGAGGCTGGCAGGTGACAGTAATCGAGAAAATCACATCTGGCTTTCCGATATTCGTGATAGACAGCGCTCCGGGCTCCGGCGCGTCGCTGATTAATATCGCAACCGCAGCTCCCGCTGGACGAACCAATCAAGTCGGCAGTCCATTCCAGGCAGGGACGATCCAAGCCAATCCGGGTTGTGCGGCTCCCGGCACACTAAGCTCTGCTTCGTTCTATTTCAATCCCTGCGCCTTCGTGGCACCACCTAAGGGTGAATTGGGGTCGACAATTCGAACACCTATCTCGGGCCCTGATTTCGTGAATACCGATTTTTCGGTGATTAAGCGCTTCGCGTTGCCTTGGGAAAACATGGGGCTGGATTTCCGGGCGGAAATCTTCAATCTGTTCAACCATGCACAGTTTGGCCTTCCCGGGGCGGACATCAACACCACGCAATTCGGTCTGATCTCCTCAACCGTGAACAACCCGCGGTTGGTGCAGTTCGGGTTGAAACTAACGTTCTGAGCTTCGCGCGTTACTGATTAAAACAATTCCTTAACGGCCGACCCACTTGAGTTCCGGCGGGTCGGTTGCTTTTTGGACCCGTCAAACGCGATGGGCAGGGCTTTACGTTAGGCAGAGTGAGAGCGCGCCTCAGGCGCTACAGACGCAAAACCGAAAGCACAGGCGTGGAACTATTGAGGCTTGGCGGCTGGCGCGGGTTGAGAAGGGTTTTGTCCACGCAGCGTGTAGACGAACTGCTGAATCTCGTGGCGTCGTTGCTCTGCTTCTTTCGTTTTTTGCTGCGAGGTCTGATCGTAGAGCGCCTTTTCCTGGCGAGCTTTCTGGATTTCCCCGGTCTGGCGATAGATTTGGGCAAGACGGTAGTGCGCTTCATCGGGCAGCGGCAAGAGTTCGATGGCTTTCTGAAATGCGCGGATGGCCGCGGACGCATCCTTTTTTGAGGAGTAAAGAATTCCCAGCTGCAGATAGGCATTGCCGAGTTGAGGATCAAGCTCGATGGCTCGCTTCAACTCCGACTCAACCAATGCAAAGTCTTCCGTCCCTGGGCTTTGCTTGCTTAGCGCCACGGCGTGGTAATAGTGCGCCATGGCATTCTCTGGGTGAAGACTGGCAAACCGTTTGAATTTTTCCGTCCAGCCGGATGGCTCGATTTTTTCCGTTTCCTGCAATTTGCCAAGGAACAAATACGGAGCAGGGTCGGAGGGATCCAGGTCGCACGCCTCGAGGAGAAGTTGCACGCCACGCTCGGTGGCTCCCTGGTCATAGGTGGCCACGCTGAGACCAAGCAGCAAGCGCACGGAATCAGGATAGAGGCGGTGGCCCTTGGTAAACAC
>Ga0210406_10008311_pt1 | contig 10393 bp, 10 predicted proteins | sample IncBWC30MmetaG_FD_155454 | JGI IMG/M metagenome (GOLD analysis project Ga0210406, IMG submission 155454) | Forest soil microbial communities from Barre Woods Harvard Forest LTER site, Petersham, Massachusetts, United States - Inc-BW-C-30-M | ecosystem: Environmental > Terrestrial > Soil >... | reverse complement strand
ACTCGCTCCCCCTGAGGAGCCCGAGTGCGGCAGGGGCAAGTCTACCGAACCCGCGGAATGTGAGCAAGGAAGGAGGGCGGAAGAAGGGGAGAGAGCCGAGGATAAGAAAAGGGGAAGGCGGAGAACGGGTCAAAAAAGGGCTTGACGCGGAAATGCGTAAGCTGTAGCTTACCGTAAGTGAACACTTACATACAAAACGGACTGGCGGCGCTGGGCGACCCGACCCGACTGGCCATCTTCGAGATGCTTGGGGATCATCCCCAGGCTGTGAACCAGCTGGCCGCCGGCTTGCCGGTTTCCCGCCCGGCGGTTTCCCAGCACTTGCGGGTGTTGAAGGATGCGCGGCTGGTGCGCGACCGCCGTGAAGGGGCACGGCGGATCTACGAATTGAATCCCGAAGCCCTGGCGCTGCTCCGCGATCACTTTGCGAAGTTGTGGGACCAGGCTCTTTCCGCGTTCAAAAAGTTCGCTGAAGAAGAATACAAAAAGGAGAAAGAGCATGACGCCCGAAACGGCTCGAGACGCGATCGTAAGAAGAACCCTGCGCGTGGAGGTTCCGATTGAAAAAGCGTTCAAAGTGTTCACCGAGCGTATGGGGAGATGGTGGCCTGCAACGCATCACGTCGGCGGCACACCTTTTAAAGACATTTTGATTGAGCCACGAGTGGGCGGGCGGTGGTACGAAATCAATGTGGAGGGCGCGGAATGCATTTGGGGTAGCGTGCTTGCGTGGGAGCCGCCGAAGAGGGTGGTACTTTCCTGGCACCTACAGCCCGATTGGAGCTTCAACGGGGACATGGCGCGCGCGAGCGAAGTCGCGCTGGAATTCTTAGCTGAAGGACCCGAGTCGACGCGGGTTGAATTCGAACACCGGCGACTGGAGAAGCACGGCGAGGGATGGACGAAGATGCGGGAGCAGGTCGGCGCACCGGGTGGCTGGCCGGCGATTCTGGCTCTGTATGTGGAAGCGGCACAGGTGAAGGAATCGTAGTGCAAGCAGTGAAAGTCAGATCAAAGCTGAAAGGATGAAGTCATGAAAATCATGTTGCTGGCAATTGCAATGCTGCTGACTCCGATAGCGGATCAAACCCTCTCGCCGGCCGAGCGGGACCATGCCGTGACGGAACTCGAGAGTTCGCGGCAGGCGTTCCTCGAAGCCACCAATGGCCTTTCAGAGGCGCAGTGGAACTTCAAGCCCGCGCCCGATCGCTGGTCGATTGCCGAATGCGCCGAGCACATCGGGGTGACTGAAACATTCATCCTGAACCTGATCACCGGGCAGGTGCTGAAAGGCCCCGGCGAGCCGGAGAAGCGGGCCCTGGCCCAGGGAAAAGACTCCGCGCTGATGGCCATGGCCGTGGATCGAAGCGCCAAGTTCAAGGCACCCGAGGCGATCCAGCCTACGCGGCGGTGGAGTACCTCCGGGGAGATCACGAAAAATGTGCTAGAGAATCGCGCGCGCAGCATTGAATTCATCCGCACAACGCAGGAGGACCTGCGGGACCATTTCATGGATCATCCCGTGTTCAAGACGCTGGATACGTATCAGTGGATTCTGCTAACCTCCGGCCATATGCGGCGGCATACGGCGCAAATAGTGGAAGTGAAAGCCGATCCGAATTTTCCCAAGTAATAGGAGGCGGATTCTTGATCGCGGCTTGCATCGCTTTGATGGTGGCGAGCGCTTTCACGGGAGCAGCGTTCTATGTCAACCTCGCCGAGCAACCCGCCCGCCTTTCGCTCGACGATCGAGGGCTTCTAGCTGAGTGGAAGCTCTCGTATCGCCGGGGATTTGCGATGCAGGCCACCCTGGCGCTGCTGGGGTTTTTGCTAGGGACGTGGGCCTGGCAGATCACAGGCAAGACGGCATTCATTGCGGGCGCGCTTGTTCTCTTTGCGAATTGGCCGTGGACCATCTTCGGGATGCTACGGATCAACAGGAAACTCATGGCCACTGCCGCGGAGAATGCCGGCCCGGAGACGAGAAGATTGCTCCAGAAGTGGAACTACCTGCATGGCGTGCGCACGTTGCTGGGTTTCCTGTCGGCGTTGGCATTCTTGTATGGAATCACATCGAAGTGAATTGGAATCGACAACAGAGCCTTCATGAAATCGAGCGTGAAGCGGGGCACCTCAGGGGCTAGAGGAATCACCTTAGCCATAAAGCAGGAAATACCCGATGAAATTCCTACGAAGCAAGGAGTAGAATCGGAGCAACTTCGTGTGTTGGCCCACATCTACCTGAACGGCTTTTGCCGAGGAGGATAAAGATGAGAGGCCGATCGCTGTTGTTATTGGGCGCAGGGATTTTATTGGGAACCACAGGTGTCCGTGCGCAGCATCCGGCAGGTGGACACCCGGAAGCGCAGCATTCACAGCCGCGAGCTGACATGCCGCGGGCGAACCAGGGGCGGATTCCACCGCCACCGGCCCATCGTGAGACTTCGCACGGAGATCCCGAGGTGGAACATCACGTAAACGGGAAAATCAACGAAACCCAGCACGTCAGCAACGATCACTGGTACGGGCACGACCGCCCCGATGACAAGCGCTTTCACCTCGACCATCCCTTCGAGCACGGGCGCTTCGAACATTTCGGCCCATCGTATCGCTACCACGTCGAGCGGATTGACCGCGACCATCACCGCTTCTGGTTTCCGGGCGGATTCTATTTCCAAGTGGCGGATTGGGACTGGCCCATTTGCGCGGATTGGTGCTGGGACTGCGGGGATGATTTCGCAGTTTACGAAGACCCCGACCACAGCGGGTGGTACATGCTCTACAACGTGCACACGGGAGTTTACGTACACGTGTCCTACCTTGGAACCTGAGCGGCGCATCCAATTGCCGAGTGAATCCGCGCAATTCACCCTATCCGAGAGATTGGGAGGTATTGATCATGGATCGAGTTGCAATTTGGGCAGTCGTCGAAAGCAAGCCGGGAAAGGAAAACGAAGTTGAAGCCTTCTTGAAGTCGGCCCAGCCACTGGCGGAGAAGGAACCGGAGACAACCAGTTGGTACGCGGTAAGAATTGGTCCGTCGAAGTTTGGAATTTTCGATACGTTTCCCGATGAAAGCGGCCGCCAGGCGCATCTGACGGGTGAGATAGCCAAAGCGTTGTTTGCGAAGGCGCCGGAGCTCTTTTCCCGGGAGCCCGAAATCCACAGATTGAGTATCCTGGCCTCGAAAACGCCAAAGGCAACAGGGGCAGTGGCTGGGCGCGGCGATTGAGATCGGGTTAATCGTCGCTGTTGGAATTTGATTCGTGGGCAACAACAGGAACGAGCTTCGGCGCTGCCGGGAGTTCGTTCTGGGCGGTTGCTACCCGCGGCGGGTGCAGCGTGGACCGCATTGGGAGTCCAGCCCAGACATTGAGCATACCGAGAATTTCGTGGATTACCTGGTGGGTATCATCCGTGTTTGTCCACCAAGCGGACGGATGAAACTCGTCGTTAGCGATGCCGTGGATGATGACTTTACCGCGAGCGGAATCAAACCTGTTCCATAGCTCGTGGACGCGCCGCGTGTGGGCTTTGTTGGTTACCACAATCACCGAGGCATTGTTATTTTGTTGGATGGCGCTGTTGATGACTCCCAGTTCATCCGAGGTGTTGATGATGGGTGCATCCAGAATGTGAATCGCTTTCGCCGGGACTCCCTGGCGGCGGAGAACCTGATAATTGAAATCGGCCTCACCTGGATAATGAATGCCCATCTGAGTCAGCACGTCAGATTGCGGGCCGGGATGCGTCAACCAGATTTCGCCGGCGTAACCGCCGCGGTAAAGCGACGCGGCTTCCAGCGCTCGCGCGGGGAAGTTGCCGCTGAGCACCGCGATCGCATTGGCTTTTTGCAGGGAATCTTCCTTCACGAGCCAGTGGCCGACTCCCAGCATCAAGAAAAGTCCGGCGGATGGCGCCAGAAGGACCAGGGCGCCGAGGACTGCGAAAATTCGCAGTATGCGGCCAATGAATTTGTTGGTTCGATTCTCGACCGGCGGGTTTAATTTCCAACTATCGTTTAACGTGTTTTCGCTCGTATGCATGTCGGTCCTTGGAGAGCATGTGCAGTGCCAAAGCCATGCAGATGGGCAAGCGCGGTGGGATCTTAGTGGCCGGGAATGAGTCACTTACCCGCCAACGTCAGTCCATGTTTAGGGAATGATTAGCAAGAGTTCTGAGGTGTGTAATTCTGTCGCACTGCGTGCAATCTTGCCAGCCGGAAATTGTCAGCAAGCTTTCAGCAGAATTTTCTCAGGCTTCGGGTATTTGCTGGACACAGTGTAGGGAAATACCGCAAAGAAAAGGGCGGCCGCTTGCGCGACCGCCCTGGTTGATTGAGATTCTGGGCTTGCTGGACAATTCCTAAGCGGCGGTCGAAAAATCCGACCGCCTGGGGTTTAGTACATGCCGCCCATGCCGCCCGGGCCACCCGGACCGCCAGCAGCTGCACCCTTCTTGTCGTCTTCCTTCAGCTCGGCCACCAAAGCTTCAGTGGTGAGCATGAGGCCCGCGATGGACGCGGCGTTTTGCAGCGCCAGGCGAGTGACTTTAGCCGGGTCGATGACGCCAGCCTTGACGAGGTCAACGTATTCACCGGTGTCCGCGTTGAAGCCGAAGTTATCGTCCTTGGACTCGCGGATCTTGCCGATGACCACGGCGCCTTCGAAGCCGGCGTTGAGGGCAATCTGACGGCACGGCTCTTCGAGCGCGCGCTTTACGATGCCAACACCCACCGCTTCGTCGTCGTGCAGTTTCAGCTTTTCAATGGCAGGGAGGCAGCGCAACAGAGCCGCACCACCGCCGGGAACGATGCCTTCCTCGACAGCCGCGCGAGTTGCGTGCATGGCGTCCTCAACACGAGCCTTCTTTTCCTTCAGCTCGGTTTCGGTCGCAGCGCCGACCTTGATGACGGCAACGCCGCCGACGAGCTTCGCCAGGCGTTCCTGGAGCTTCTCGCGGTCGTAGTCGCTGGTGGTGATTTCCACCTGCTGGCGGATCTGCTTGACGCGGCCCTCGATTTCGCTGGCCTTGCCGCCGCCTTCGACGATGGTGGAGTTGTCCTTGTCGATGGTGACCTTCTTGGCCCTGCCGAGATCCTCGATCTTGACGTTCTCGATCTTGATGCCGAGGTCTTCGGTGATGGCCTTGCCGCCGGTCAGCACGGCGATGTCTTCGAGCATGGCCTTGCGGCGGTCGCCAAAGCCGGGGGCCTTGACGGCGGCGCACTGCAGGGTGCCGCGCAGCTTGTTCACCACGAGGGTGGCGAGAGCTTCACCTTCGATGTCCTCGGCGATGATCAGAAGTGGCTTGCTGAGCTTGGCTATCTGCTCGAGCAAAGGAAGCAGGTCCTTCATCGAGCTGATCTTTTTCTCATGGATGAGGATCAGTGCGTTTTCGAGGATGCATTCCATGCGCTCTGGATCGGTGATGAAGTAGGGCGAGAGGTAGCCGCGGTCGAACTGCATGCCTTCGACGACTTCCAGCGTGGTATCCATGGTGCGGGATTCTTCCACGGTGATGACGCCGTCCTTGCCGACCTTCTTCATGGCTTCGGCGATGATGCCGCCGATCTGCTTGTCGTTGTTGGCGGAAATGGTGCCAACCTGGGCGATCATGTCGCCCTTGACGTCTTTGTGGAGTTTCTTGATTTCCTCGATGGCGACTTCGACAGCCTTGTCGATGCCGCGCTTGAGGGCAGTGGGGCTCGCGCCGGCGGCAACCGTCTTCACGCCTTCGCGGAAGATGGCCTGGGCCAGAACGGTGGCGGTGGTGGTGCCGTCACCCGCGACGTCGCTGGTCTTGCTGGCGACTTCGCGAACCATCTGCGCGCCCATGTTCTCGAGGGGATCACGCAGTTCGATTTCCTTGGCAACGGTCACGCCGTCCTTGGTGATGATAGGCGCGCCGAACTTCTTTTCGATCACCGCATTGCGGCCCTTGGGACCGAGGGTGATCTTTACCGCGTCCGCGAGGGCATTCACGCCACGTAGAATCGCTTGGCGGGATGCCTCTCCGGTAACAATCTGCTTCGCCATTGGTACTTTCCTCCTGAATTTGTTACTAGCTGCTTTGAGTTGCGAATCGTTTTACTTCACGAACTTGGATAAAGGTAATCAGTAATCAGTTTTCAGTAATCAGTAAGAGCAAGATCTGAACTTAAAACTGAGAACTTTGAACTTCGTTACTTCCTGGCTGCTTTGGCTGCGCCGCCGAGCTTGGCGAGAATTTCTTCCTCGCGGAGGATCAGCAGTTCTTCGCCATCGATTTTGATTTCGCTGCCGCTGTACTTGCCGAACAGCACACGGTCGCCAACGTTTACGTCGAGGGGTACACGCTCGCCCTTCTCGCGCTTGCCGGCACCGACGGCGATGACTTCGCCCTCTTGCGGCTTTTCCTTTGCGGAGTCGGGGATGATGATCCCGCCCTTGACGGTTTCCTTCTCTTCAATGCGCTTCACGATCACACGGTCGTGCAGCGGTGTCAGATTGACTGCCATCTTTGAAAAACCTCCATAGGTGATCTAGCGGTAAGGCTTAGATAATTGGGTTGAGGAGAGCGGGAAAGGTAATTAGCACTCCTCGGCACCGACTGCTAATATAGCAACAATTCCTTTCAAGTCAAGCAAAATCCCGGCAATCTGGGCATTTCCAAGTCAAATTCACCTGTGGTTAAAGTTAGCTAAGTAATTTATTTTCAACGTGATGCTGCCGCCAGATTTTCCTTGCACTTGGCCATTGCTCTGCTTCCATGTCGGCTATAAACTCCGGCGAGGAACTCGATGCATTGGTTTTTGTATTTCCGATTGATCGTGCTCACGGCGGGAACGCTTCTGCCGTTTTTCTGGATGGTGGTGATTCTTGGCCATCGGCGCCAGCGGAATTTCGAGCGCCTTTTTTTCTTCCTTTGCCTTGCGCTGACTTGTTTCTTCGGCAGCAGCCTGCTCGCTCTCAACGCGACGCTCTACTACGGCGAGCCTCCGGCAGGGCTGTCGAGATTTGCCTGGACGTTTCTGTGCTTGGGCCTGTGGTTTACTCCGCCACTCATAGTGCATCTTCATGCCGAGTACGCTTCGGTCCGGGAACTCATCTCCTCGCGGCGCGCGAAACGCGGATGGTTGCTGCTTGCGTGGCTTCCCGCCGCGCTCCTCTCTCCCGGATTGCCTGCAGCTTTGAGGGTAAGAGATAGCTTTCGATTTGAGACTTCGTCCAGGCAGCTTGGACTTGCTTTCCAGGCGTGGCTGATCGCCGCGATTCTCATTGCGGCGTATTGGCAGCGGCGCTTCAGAGAGTCAGCTCCCGACGAAGCGCAGAAGGAATTCCACAAAGGGCTGGGATTGGATTTTGTCGCGCTGGCTTTTTTTTTGCTGAGCATGTTTTTGTGGACGAGGATCTTTCCGGGGGGAAACGAGCCGTGGTTGTCAGTGGTCGTGCTGGCGCTCGCAGTCGAACCACTCGTGAAGCTATTCAGAGGCGTGCAGAGATTCAACTTCCTGCAGATTGGCAGGCAGCGGAACCTGATCTACGCGGTTTTGACTGTCTTTCTGGCGCTTTTGTATCTGAGTTTAGTGCGCCGCGCCAGCTTGTGGCTTGATCCTTACCTACCCCCGGAAGCATCCGCGGCTCTTTTGCTTTTTTTGCCGGTTGTGTTCTTTGAGCCCTTGCAGCGATTAATGAGGAGATTGCTGAGGCAGACGGCGCAAAGCGAAGTGGATCGGGCACAGAAGTTGATGCTGCCGATCAACGAGGTTGCGAGGCTCGGTGACGAGAGCAAACTCAAGAAATTCAGCGAACAGTGGATTGCCGAGCAGTTGCAATTGGCCGACGCGAAGCTCGATTTTGAGCATTCGCGCGAGCGCCAAGATACGAAAACGGAGGACCCCGGATCGGGGCAGATTTTCGAAATCAGACGAGGTGGAGAGCAAGTGGGCTCTCTGCGCGCGCAATCCTTTGGCGCGATGATTTCCGGCGAAACCTATGCGGCGCTGGAATTTTTGTGCGAGCAGTTGCCGGCGGCGTTTGATCTTTGCCGGTTGATTGAGGAAAAGCTGCAACTGGAAAGGGAACTGGCGGAACGAGAAAGGCTGGCGTTGGTTGGACAGATGGCCGCGAGCATTTCGCACAATCTGAAGAATCCGCTGGGTTCGATCAAGACGATTCTGCAGGTGCAGATGGAAAGCCCGGAGCTTCCGGCTTCACTAAGGCCCGAGACCCAGATGGTGCTCGAAGAAATCAACCGCTTATCTGCAAGATTGAATCAGTTGCTGCAGTTCAGCCGGCCTGGCGTTCGCGCGGGGACCGGCGCGCAATCTTGCAATCTGGCAAAGGTCACCGAAACGGTGGCTAATATGCTCCGGCACGCCGCGGATGAGCGCCACGTTTCCTTGCAACTCGCCGACAGCAATGGCGAATCGCGCGCGGCCGTAGCGGAGGAAGCCGCCAACGATATTCTTTCGAACGTAGTGTTGAACGCCATCGAGGCAGCGCCGGACGGCGGCCACGTGCGCATCGCCCTGCTTTCATCGGAGAAAATCTGTACCGTGTCTGTGGAAGATGATGGCCCGGGAATTTCCGCCGCCAACCAGGTTAAAGTGCTGCAACCATTTTTTACGACCAAGGCGCGCGGTACGGGCCTTGGCCTGGCGATCGTTGACCGCCGGTTGCAGGAGGCGGGCGGCACGATGGAGATCAAGAGCCCGCTGGGCGGCGGGTGCGGGACGGAAATTCGCCTGACCTTTCCCCTGCTGGGGAAGGAGGGAGCTGGATGAAGACTGTACTCATTGTGGATGACGAGCCCGCTTCGCGGTACGCCTTGCGCCGGGCGCTTGAAAGCCGTTATCGGGTTGTCGAAGCGGATTCCGCTGCCGGTGGGCGTTCCGCCCTGGTCAGCGAGAAACCGGATTTGCTGCTGCTCGACGTGGTGCTTCCCGGCGAAGACGGGCTTTCTTTCTTGAAGTGGTTGCGCCAGGAGGGGAACGAACTGCCTGTGCTGATGGTCTCCGCGCTGGACACCGCGAAGACCGCGGTCGAGGCTTTGCAGCTTGGCGCCGCAGACTACCTCGTCAAAGGCTTTGAGCTGGAAGAGCTTCGGCAGCGCGTGGCGAATCTTTTGAAACTTGCCGGCCTTGAGCAGGAAAACGAGACCCTGCGCCGCCGCGTGGCCACTGAGGGGAATTTCGGCCAGATGATCGGGCGCTCGGCCGCACTGCGAAAGGCGTTTGAGTTGGCCGACCGCGTGGCGCCGACGGATTCCACGGTGCTGATTCTCGGCGAGAGCGGCACCGGCAAGGACCTGCTGGCGCAGGAAATCCACGCGCGCTCGCAGCGAAACGGGAAAGCGTGGGTGGCGGTGAATTGCGCGGCGCTGCCGGAAACACTGATTGAATCGGAACTTTTCGGATACGAGCGCGGCGCGTTCACCGGGGCGGCGCAGCAGAAAAAAGGGCGCTTCGAACAGGCGCATGGCGGGACGTTGTTTCTGGACGAGATTGGGGATATGAATCCGGTGACGCAGTCGAAGGTGTTGCGGGCGCTGGAAAATCGCACCGTGGAGCGGCTGGGCGGGACGCAATCGATTCCCGTGGATGTCCGCGTGATGAGTGCGACGCACCGGAATCTGCCGCTGGCGATTCGCGACGGAAAATTTCGCGAGGATCTTTTTTACAGGTTGCGCGTGGTTACGATCGAGTTGCCACCGCTGCGCGCACACAAGGAAGATCTAGGCATTCTCGCCGAAGCATTTGTACGACTGCATGGAGCGCGCCTGGGGCGCACACCATGCCTCAGCAAGGAGGCGTTGAAGGCTTTGGAGTTTTACGATTGGCCGGGCAACGTGCGCGAACTGAAGAATGCCATTGAGCGGAGCCTGGTGCTTTCGCGCGGGGAGGAGATTGGAGCCAGCGACCTGCCGGAGGAAGTGCTGCAGGGCGCTCCGGTTGTGCCGAAAGGCGGCGCCGACGGCGAGGATCTGGGGCTGAAGGAGAAAGATTTTCGCGAAGCCAAGCGCAAATTCGAAATCGCTTACCTGCTGCGACAACTCGGCGTGCATCGCTGGAACATTTCGCGCACGGCGGCAACCATCGGTTTGCACCGGCAGAGCCTGCAGGAACGCTTGCGTGAATTGGGTATTCGCCGCCCCGGGCAGGAGATTCCGGAGGAAGACGAATGAGCGTGTTCGGATTCGTACAGGCGGGCGGGGGCAGCACGCGCTTCGGGGCGGATAAAGCGCTTGTTCAGTTTGAGGGGAAAACGCTGCTTGCGCGCACGGCGGAACTTGTGGCTTCCGTTTGCGATGAAACAAAAATCGTGGCAACCGCAGGAAAGTATGTCGATGTGCCCGCCGCGATCCTTGCCGACCAATGGCCGGGGCAAGGTCCGCTGGGCGGCATTGTCAC
>Ga0210406_10008310_pt1 | contig 10396 bp, 5 predicted proteins | sample IncBWC30MmetaG_FD_155454 | JGI IMG/M metagenome (GOLD analysis project Ga0210406, IMG submission 155454) | Forest soil microbial communities from Barre Woods Harvard Forest LTER site, Petersham, Massachusetts, United States - Inc-BW-C-30-M | ecosystem: Environmental > Terrestrial > Soil >... | reverse complement strand
TTCGGAGGCTCCGCGGTAAGCTCGCTCGCTGCCAGATGGAAATCCGGCGCGGGCCGCCCTGTCAAAACTGCAATTGCATCCTCAAACTGCTTGCGTTGCTGTCGAAGCAGTGTGGCTTGTGTGCGCGTCGTATTCAGCAGTGTTTCTTCCTGGGCCACGTCGAGGCCAGACGCTACTCCGCCCTGGTGCCGCGAGTTGACCAAATCCAGCCCTTTTTGCAGCGCGTCGACGGTGCGCTGCAGCACGCCTATCTCGGTGTCCAGTTGACGCAGGCTGAAATAATCCGCCGCCAGTTCCGCGGTCAATATCAGGCGCACATTCTCGAGGTCTGCCGCGTTTGCCTGCAACGAGGCCTGCGCTGCCTCGATTGTTCGCCGCCGCTGCCCCACTAGGTCCACTTCATAGCTGACAGTGAAGGGAATCGACCAACTACTCTGCGTGATCGGGCCGGGCAGCTTGAACGAAGAGCCCGTCGCCCGGTCGCCCGAATATCGCTGCCGGCTCGCCGTCGGCGCCACGCCAAGCGTCGGGAAAAGCGTTGCGTTCTGCACCGCGGCCGAAGCCCGCGCCTGCTGGTAATGCGCCACGGAAATTTTCAGCGTTTGATTCGCGGCCAGCAGGTCGGTTTCCAAACTGTTCAGTTCTTCGTCGTGGAACACCGTCCACCAGGTGGTCTTTGGAACGGCGTCTTTCGGCGCCGCTTCCCGGAATGGCTCCTGAACATCCCATTTCGCAGGAACGGGCGCCGCCGGCTTTTTGTAGTTTGGCCCAACCGTGCAACCCGCAATCCAAGCCATGAGGGTCAGTGACCCCACACCGCCAAGGCTCTTTCTAATGTTTCGTTTTCCCAACGGCATCAGGGCTTTTTCCCCGTGGCAGCCGGAGGACCAGCCGGCTTTGGCGTTTGGTTCGGCGCGGCGGAGGGAGCCGCACCAGCAGTTCCCATCGGATTCGCCACTTCCTTCACGTGCACTTCCTGCCCGTCGTTCAGCGAGTCCGGCGGATTCAGCACGATCCAGTCGCCGGCCTTCAAGCCGTTCAAAACTTCCAGCGTAACTCCGTAGTCGCGGCCGATGGTCAGCGTTTGCAGCCGCGCTTTGTGGTTCGAATCCACCACCACCGCCCGCAACCCCTCCGAACGGAACAGCAGGGAATTCACCGGCACCTGCAAGCGATCGCCCTTCACGGTCACTTCCAAATGCGCTTGCGCGTATCCACCCGGAAGCAATAGCGCGGAGGCATTCGGCACATCCACCTCCGTCAGCAAAGTGCGCGTGGAAAGATCAATCGCATTCGAGGTACGCACGACTTTTCCCCGGAATTTCTCTCCGGGATATTGCGTCAGCTCCAGGTAAGCGCCGATTCCCGCATGAATGGAGGGCGCATACGGCTCCGGCACATTCACGTACACGCGGATCGGATCCGTCTGCGCCAGGTAAAACAATTGCTGCGACGTTCCCCCATTGCCCGCGTTGATCAGCGTTCCAATGTCGATGCTGCGTTGCGTCAGCACACCGCTGAACGGCGCATAAATATGCTTGAACGATTCCAGCTCTTCCAGGCGTCGCACATTCGCTTCCGCCGATTGCACGATCGCGCGCTTGGCAGCCTGATCCCCCATCGCGTTATCCACTTCCTGCTTCGACACGCCATCCGTTTTCAAAAGCTCCGTGTAGCGCGTGGCAGTTATATCGGAAAGGTGCGCATTCGCTTGCGCCGTGTTCAGGTCGGCTCGCGCCTGACCCAATTGCTGGTCCACTTCCGGCGTATCGATATCTGCCAGTAATTCGCCCTTATTTACGCGGCTGCCGATATCTCGATACCACTTCCTCAGGTAGCCGTTGGTGCGCGCATAAATCGGCGATTCCACGTACGCCTGCAAGGTACCCGGCAATACCAGATTCTCGTCCCCAACTTCGACGGAGGGGTGGATCACCGCCACAGTTGGAATCGATGCCGCCTCCGTCTCATTGGCCAGCGCCTGATACTGCACGCGCCGTTGGAACAGCAGCAATGCCCCCACAACGATCAATACGGCCACCGCCACAAAAAACACCGTGAAGAGCGGGCTTTTCTTCCGCGCCGGCCCGCCTCTGTCTCCGCTTGCCATGCCTTCAGTTGTCATTCCTTCTCTCCAAACTCAATTTCGCCATGTTTCAAGAAACCGCGGGCTCCGCTCCCATCGTCCGGTGCCTGCGCCGCTCCAGCCACCCATGGATGATCGAAAACACGCACGGAACAAAAAACAAAGTCGCCACGGTGGCAAACAGCAAGCCGCCAATCACCGCGCGGCCCAGTGGCGCGTTTTGTTCACCGCCTTCGCCAAGCCCAATCGCCATCGGCACCATGCCGATCATCATCGCCAGCGCTGTCATGACCACGGGACGTATGCGCACATACCCGGCTTCGAGCGCGGCTTCGCGGGGGACCTTACCCTCAATCATCTGCTCTCTTGCGAAAGAAATCATCAAAATGCTGTTGGCCGTCGCCACGCCCATGCACATGATGGCTCCGGTCAGCGAAGGCACGTTCAGCGTCGTGTGCGTGATCAGCAGCATCCAGCAGATGCCCGCCAGCGCTCCCGGCAATGCGGTGATGATGATGAAGGGATCCAGCCACGACTGAAAATTCACCACGATCAGCAAATACGCCAGCACAATCGCGCCGATCAGCCCCACGCCCAATCCCAGGAACGAGGAGTCCATAGTCTCCACCTGGCCGCGAATCACGATGTGGCTCCCACGCGGCAAATCCTTTTCCGCCTCGTGCACCAGTTTGCGCACTTCCTGCGCCACGCTTCCCAAATCTCGCCGGTATACCGACGCATACACATTGATCATCGGCTGCACGTTGTAGTGCGAGATGGACGCAGGCCGCGCCACAGTTTTCGTGTGCACCAGATTGCCCAGGATTTGCGGCGTTACGCCTGCTCCTGCTCCAGTGATTGGAGTGTTCTGCAGCGCCTGGAACGTGTCCACGCGATACTGCGGCGTCTGCACGGCAATGTTGTAGCTGACGCCGTTTCGCGGATCCAGCCAGAAGTTAGGCGCGGTTTGGAAGCTTGAGGAAAGCGATACAAGCAGGTTCTGCGCCACGTCCCGCGCCTGCATACCCACGTATTGCGACCTTGTCCGGTCCAGATCCATGTACAGCGTCGGCGCGTCGAACGCCTGCTGCACGTGCACGTCCACCGCGCCTGGAATATGCGTCATCTTGTTTGCCAGGCGCTCTGCAATTTCGTAATTGGCGGGTTGGTTTGCACCGATGATTTGGATGTCCACCGGCGCCGGCGTACCGAAATTCAGAATTTGCGTCACGATGTCCGCAGGCTGGAAGAAAAACTGCACGCCGGGGAACTCCGTTGCCAGGCGCCGCCGCAACTCATTGATGTAGTCGCCTGTCGATTTGCCGCGCTCTTGCTTCAATTGCACCAGAATTTCCGCATCGGAAGTCCCGATCGTGCCGGAGTTGCTGTACGTCAGGTTGATGCCCGAATACGGTAAGCCCACGTTGTCAATCACTGTCTGCAGATCCCGGCTCGGGATCACCTGGTGGATCGACTGGTTGACCTGGTCGGCGAGCTTCGTGGTTTCTTCAACGCGCAGGCCTGTCCGCGCCCGCATGTGCAGGCGGATCTGCCCGGCGTCCACGCTGGGGAAAAAGTCGCGGCCCAGGAAAAACACCAGCCCGCCCGACAACAGGCAGAAAGTCAGGAACAATGTCGAGAAAGACCAAGCGTGGTCGAGCGCCGAGGTCAACGCCCGGCGATATCCGCCGCGCAGCCGTTCAAAGGAGTGCTCAAACGCTTGCTGGTAGCGGCGGAAGAGGCCCATCTTCTCGCCCACATGCAAATCGGCCTGATATTCATCCTCCGAGCTCAACAAGTACATTGCCATCGTCGGTACGATAGTCCGCGACCACATATACGAAGCTAGCATTGCGAACATCACGGCTTCGGCCAGCGGCACGAACAGATATTTCGCTACGCCCGAGAGAAAAAACATCGGCAGAAACACGATGCAGATACACAGCGTCGAAACGAACGCCGGCACCGCGATCTGCTGCGCGCCGTCGAGAATCGCCTGCACCGTTTCCTTGCCCATCGCCAGGTTGCGATTGATGTTTTCGATTTCCACCGTCGCATCGTCCACCAGGATGCCCACTGCCAATGCCAACCCGCCCAGCGTCATGATGTTGATCGTTTCGCCCAGCGCGCTCAGGCACAGCAGGCTGACCAGGATCGAAAGCGGGATTGAAACCGCGATAATCAGCGTGCTTTTCCAGTTCCCTAGGAACAGCAGAATCATGATCGCCGTCAGGCACGCCGCGATCATCGCCTCGCGCAAGACGCCCTGAATGGCCGCGCGCACATAAATCGACTGGTCAAAGAAATTGCTCACTTGCAAGCTGCTCGGCAGCGAAGGCGCGTAATCCTTCAGCACCTGCTTCACGCGGTCAACGATGGAAAGCGTGGAATTGTTTCCGGTCTTGTAGATGCTCATCAATACGCCGCGCTGGCCATTGGTTAGAACGACGTTCGTCTGCGGAGTGAAGCCGTCGCGCACGTGGGCCACATCCCGCAGATAGATGGTCGAGCCGTTCACGGTCTTGACAGGCATGTCGTTCAATTCCGCAATCGTTTTCGGGCTGCCGTTCATCTCCACGTTGTATTCGAGTGTGCCCATTTTCGCCGTGCCGGTCGGCAAGATCAGGTTTTGCGTGTTCACCGCGTTCACGATGTCCACCGGAGACAGGCCTTTCGCCTGCATTGCCGTCGGATCAATATCCACGGAAACCACGCGCGACTTCCCGCCATAAGGGAACGGCATCGATGCGCCCGGCACCGTCGAAATCTGTGTGCGGATGAAATTATTCCCGTAATCGAACATCTGCTGCTCGCTCAGGCTGTCGCTGTTCAGTCCCACCTGCAGAACGGGCACCGTGGACGCGGAATAGATAATGACCAGCGGCGGTGTGGTGCCGGGTGGCAACGATCTCAAAAATGTCTGCGAAATGGCCGTCGTTTGGGCCAGGGCCGTTTGGATATTGGCCCCAGGGTGAAAATAAATCTTAATGATGGCAATCCCGTTCAGCGATTGCGAATCCACGTGTTCGATGTCATTGACGAGCACCATCAGGCCGCGCTCGACGTTCGATGTGATCCGCTGCTCCATCTCCTGCGGCTGCAGCCCGGTGTACGTCCATACGAGCGCAACCACCGGAATATTGATTTCAGGGAAAATATCCGTGGGTGTGCGTGGAATGACGAACCCGCCCAGCAGAACGAGGACAATCGCCATCACGATGAAGGTGTATGGCCTGGAAAGCGCTAAACGAACAATCCACATAAATTTAGTCTTGGTACCCTGACCTATCGTGCGCGGACACCCTCAACGTGCGCCCCTGCGCCCAAGATTCTTCGAGCCTTGTACGACTATTAGACTATTAAATCCCCCTTTTTGGGTACGCCGTTCGCCGAACTCCCCTGCAACCCAGCCCGGCCTTCGATGGGGCGCATCTCCCACGACGCGCGGCGAGGGATTTCCCGGAAACCACTTGCCGCAGTGCGGGTCAGCATGCCAATTTGGCCCGCTGGGAATCCAAATTTCTGCTCAATGTTCGTTCGCACTCGAACTCACTCCCGCCGATCGATTCAGCAATTTGCCCTCGAACCTTCCTCACGCCGAACGCCAGGTGTAAACGGTCGGTCTTACCCCACCGCGCCCACAAATTAACCCTCCGCCCGGGGAGTTTGGGTTACAGTAGGGGAGTTTGTTTTCAGGTTTCCGTCGGATTCGCTCAATTTTCAAACCGAAGAGGACACTCATGAAAATTCTCGCCTGCGCAGCAGTGCTGTTTGCATTTTCGGGGGCCACGATGGCCCAGCAGTCTTCCGCAAAGCCTGTGGTTGTGAGCATCATGAACGCCGAAGGCCAGGCGGTCGGTACGGCAACACTCTCTCCCGCAGCGTCGGGAGTCAAGATTGCCCTGGACATCAAAAAGCTACCCCCGGGCGAGCACTCGATTCACATCCACCAGATGGCAAAATGCGATCCGCCCGATTTCAAAAGCGCCGGTCCGCATTTCAGCCCGGCGGGCCACATGCACGACGCCGCGCCGGCGGGAGACATTCCGGATTTCGCATTGATCGTGGGAAAAGACGGTACGGCTCACGTCTCCACCGTTGCCCCGAATGTGACCATGGGCGATGACGAACGCTCCGTCTTCAGCAATGGCGGCACGGCCATCGTGATTCATGCGGTCGCCGGCGGCACAGGCAGCGGCGCTCCGCCGCGCATCGCCTGCGGCATCATCTCCAAGTCGTAAAGATTAATAAGTAGTTGCACGAAAAAACTAGGGGGCCCCGCGCCACGCTATTTGTGCGTCATCGTGAAGACGCCGTCCCACCCGATGGGCGGCTCGTCGAAGAGATATTCCTGGCAACGTTTCCAGTACATGCGTGATGGCCCGTCATCGGGCGTGCGGTCAAGGATTTCCTGGAAAGCGTGCTGGGCTTGTTCCCAATCCCGCTTGCGATAAAGCTGCCGCGCGGCGGTGAAATCCTGCAGCCGTTGTTTCAGGTCGTTGTAATTGGATTCCTGCTCCAGTTCCGAAAGCTTCCCAACCAATTCATAGATCGTCACCGGCTGTAATTTCCCCTTCACGCGGATGATGTCCAGTTCGCGAAACAGGAATCCCGCGTCCTTCACCGTCGCGTAGGTCGATTCGTTCACCAGTATGTGCGTGCCGTACTCTTTGTTCAGGCCTTCCAGCCGCGACGACAAATTCACCGTGTCGCCCAGCGCCGTGTAGCCATGCTGCAGTGCGGACCCCATGTTGCCAACGCTCGCAGGTCCCGAATTCAAGCCAATCCCGATGTCCAGCTTTGGCTTCCCTTCCGCTTCCCACAGTAGCTGTAATTCCCTCACGCGCTTCATCATCGCAATGGCGGCGGTGCACGCGTTCACCGCGTGATTTGGTTCCTCGACCGGCGCACCCCAAAACGCCATGACCGCATCGCCTATGTATTTGTCCAGCGTCCCTCGTGTATCAAAGACAATATTGGTCATGTCCGAAAGGTAGCTGTTTAGAAAGATGGCCAGATCCTGCGCATCCAGCTTCTCGGAAATAGTCGTGAATCCCCGGATGTCGCTGAACATTACCGTAATTTCCGTTTTTCGCGGCTCGACAAGCTGCGGATTCACCAGCAGCAATCGGATCACTTCCGCGTTAACATACTGTCCGAACGCCGAGCGTACTTTGCGTTTTTCTTTTTCCTCAACCAGCGCCCTGTACAGGGAAACCAGCATGACGTTCGCCGTCAAAGTCCCCGCCGGCAGTGTGAAGTTCAGCCAATAGCCGCGCACGAATGAAACATAAATTAAGATGCCGAACGGAATCAGCAGCGCCAGTCCAAACCACATCCAGCGCGGCGACACCAGCGCCAGGGCGGTCCCCAGGGGAATTCCAAAAATCAAAATGAGCAGCAAGTCCAGAATTTCCTGATGCGCGCCGCGGATCAGGAATCCGTTGTTCAGCATGTTGTCAATCACGTTGGCGTGTACTTCGAGGCCAGGGTAGTCGATCCCGCCATAGGGAGGAGTGCGCAGGTCGCCGATGCCCGTCGCCGAAGCGCCCACCAGCACGATTTTGTCGCGAAAGGTGCCCGGCTTGCATTTATGGTTTACCACGTCCGCGAGCGGGTAATACGGATACGTCTCACGCGGCCCGCGGTAGTTGATCAGCACCCGGCCCAGCCAGTCTGGCTTCACCGTTAGCTTGTCCCCGAATTGCAGCGACGCCACACCCGCCGGCCCGTAGTTCACCGTCACCTGCTCGGTCTTTAATCCCAGGTAAAGACGCAGGGTCTGTACTTCCAGCGAGCCGTACAAATCAATGTCGTCCGGATTGCTGGATCGGCCAAACGGCAGAACCAACAACCCGCGCCGCAGCACGCCATCGGCGTCGGACGAGATATTGAAGAACCCGATGGATGTTTTTTCGTCGTTCTCAGGCGGCGCCAGTTGCGGAATGTTCGCGATTGTCGCCGTGAACAGCGTCCCTTCATACTGATAATTATTCAGCAGGGCGGCGAAGTCCGCCTTGCCCGTGGCGGGGTTCAGAGCGTTGCGGTTGAGCGAATACCATTGCACCATCTCCGCATATTTGTTGAGACTGGCTTCATCAATCCCCTGAATTTCATTCGACTGCAGATAGAAATTTCCCAGTACCACCGGCCCGAAACGCCTCAATCCGGCGGCGAATTGCGAATCCGCGTCGAACTCCTTTGCCAGTTCCAGCACCTGGGCTTCGAGCTTCGGGTCGAGCCGTTTGCCATTCTTCTTGTCGCGCTCGATCTGTCCCCAAAGTGCTCGGATGGGCGCAACGGTTTGGTCCGGCTTGTCAAACGTCACGTCAAACGAAACGACGCGCGCCCCGTCTTCCCGCAGCGCATCCAGCATCTCTCCGAAATATTTCCGGGAGAACGGCCACTTACCCAGCACTTCTTGCGACCGCTGGTCGATCGCCACCACCACGATGCGGGGATCCGGTGGCGAATATTTCGCGGGCCGGTAACGGAAGCGCGTGTCCAGCGTGCTGTACTCAAATCGTTTCAGGAAATCGAATAACGGCGTATTGCGGTCGCCCATGAACGTGAAGATGTACACACCCAGCGAAACAACGGTGATCGCCACGCTGATCAGAAAAACCGCGCGATGGTGCCACCAGGTAGCGAGGAGTTCCCGGAAGCGATACACGCTTCCGTGCTGGCGGCCTCCTTCGGGCGCGGTTGGCATGGGGTTGGAGGACTATTCGCGGAAAATGAAATTCATGCGGACGCCGCAGACTTCGATCAGATCGCCGTCGTTCAGCCGCACCGTTCCCGTGATCGGTGTTCCGTTAACGGTGGGAACTTTGTCGCCGGTGCCGAGGTAGTAGCCATCGTCGCGCTGGTTGATTTGCGCGGCCATCTTAGGCTTGAACCATCCCTTCAAACGCACCGTCGCCATTGGCGATTTCCCAATCACCGTAAGCTTGTTCGTAAGGGTGAATTCCTTTATGTCGATCTTGCCGCTCAAGACCACCAGCGTCGCAACCCTCATGCGCCCGGCGGAAAATTGCGCGCGCTCGCCCATCGCGGCCGCCTGCTGAATCATCTCGCGGCGGACCTTCGTATCCAGCACCATCGTTTCGTTGATTTTCGGCGCCGCCGTCTTGCGGCCCGTGTCCCAGGGAATCGCGGCATCGGCCGTCGCGTCAACTTTGATGTGGTGTTTGCCGACCCAAATCGAATCGCCGTCGTGCAGCGTGGCTCGCTCCACTCGCAGGTCGTTCACAAACGTGCCGTTCAAGCTGTCCAGGTCTTCCACCACCAGGCGGCCGGCTTCGAAATAAACGCGCGCATGATAATTGGACACCGCCAGATTGTCGACGGGAAGGTCATTGTCCGGCGAACGGCCAATCGTCACCGGACGGCTGCCGATCGGCACTTCTTTCACCAGCTTGTTTTCAAACATCAGGCTGAGTTTCGCCATGCAATCGCCTCCGAGGAGGTGCTAGTCTTTCTTGGCCGAGCCGCGGCGCACCCAGGAGAACCAACCTTTGTTGGCGTCATCCTCGAAGCGCACGACAATTACCGTTACGTTGTCAATCCCGCCGTTTTCGTTCGCCAGCGCAATCAAGCGTTCCGCTGCCGCCGATGGCACCGTTTCGGCCTGCAGCGCGCCCGCGATTTCAGGCTCTGTCACCATGCGCGTCAAGCCGTCCGAACAAAGCAGCAGCACATCGCGCGGAATAATTTCCACCTCATCCGTGTCAATTTCCACTTCCGGATGAGCTCCGAGCGCGCGAAGCAGAACGCTCTGCATCTCACTCTCTTCGGCTTGCTGCGGCGTAATCAGTCCGCGCCGCACCTGCTCCGCCACCAGCGAATGGTCGTTCGTCAACTGTTGCAGATTGCCGCTGCGCAGCAGATAAGCCCGGCTGTCGCCTACGTGCGCGATGCTCAGCAGGGTATCTTTCAACCACAGGGCGGTAATCGTCGCGCCCATGCCCCGCTGCTCGGGATTCTTCTGCGCGGCCTGGAAAATCTGAAAATTCGCCTGCGCCACCGCGCCCTTCAAACGCCGCGTTTGGGAACTGATATTCGCCGGAGCCTCGTCCAGCACCGTTGCGCCGGAATCTTCCTTTTCCGATTCGCAATACTTGTTGATGACATCCACGGCCATGGCGCTGGCCACTTCGCCGTGCGCCTCTCCTCCCATCCCGTCAGACAGGATGAAAAGATTCAAAGCTTCCACGATGCGGAAGGAGTCCTCGTTGTTGGTACGCACACGCCCAACGTCTGACAAGCCGCTGCTGACGATCTGCACAGCCTCTCCTTCAAGCCTTGCCG
>Ga0210406_10008309_pt1 | contig 10397 bp, 8 predicted proteins | sample IncBWC30MmetaG_FD_155454 | JGI IMG/M metagenome (GOLD analysis project Ga0210406, IMG submission 155454) | Forest soil microbial communities from Barre Woods Harvard Forest LTER site, Petersham, Massachusetts, United States - Inc-BW-C-30-M | ecosystem: Environmental > Terrestrial > Soil >... | reverse complement strand
GAACTCAGATATTTCAGTACTTCTTCCCGAGGGCGCTGGCACGAAGGATTTTGCTCACCAGAAAAGCACCAAGGCGCCTGAAGGTGCCACAACAGGTGCAGGAACCGGCGCGCTACTAGGCGGCGGTTTGGGATGGTTACTCGGTATCGGTGCCCTCGCGATTCCGGGACTGGGGCCATTCATAGCCGCCGGGCCAATCATGGCGGCCCTTGCCGGCGCCGGAGTCGGTGGAGCGGTAGGCGGGCTTACGGGCGCCTTAATTGGCATGGGAATCCCGGAGTATGAAGCGAAACGCTACGAAGGCCGCGTTAAAGATGGGGGAATTCTGTTGTCAGTTCATTCTGACGATTCCGCGTGGACCAAGAGAGCAAAGGAAATCTTGGAGCGCACTGGCGCCCAGGATGTTTCCTCCACCGGGGAAGCCCCGGCCGACCAAAACGATAAGGCTCGTGTTCGCCAATTGGTCTGACACACCGGGTGCAACGAAGTGGAAGCTGCGCGTAATCGCGGAGCTCCCGTTCGCTGCCTCGCATTTCCAAACGACTCGCGCGCTCTCGCGTGGGCCTCAATCGCAATCATTGGACGAAATTCATCCTGGAGGAAACATGCCAAACGAGAACTTGAAGAAACTGTATGTGGGCGAATTGAAAGATCTGTTTAGCGCAGAGAATCAATTGCTCAAGGCGCTGCCAAAGATGGCCAAAGCTGCATCCTCAGACGAACTACGAACTGGCTTCGAACAGCATCTGGAACAGACCAAGGGCCACGTTGAACGCCTTGAAGAGATCTTCGAATCGCTGGACGAGAGCCCAAAGGGCAAGAAGTGCGTCGGCATGGAGGGTCTGATCAAAGAAGGTGCCGAGGTGACGGAAGAAGGCTTTGAAGACGCCGTGCTGGACGCCGGATTAATCGGCGCGGCCCGGCGCGTGGAACATTACGAGATGGCGGCATACGGAGCGGTCTGTGAGTTCGCGAAGGTACTGGGACAAACAAAGCACGCGTCGCTGCTCGAAAAGACTCTAGCGGAAGAAAAGCAAACCGACGAAAAACTTGCCGCGCTCGCGAAAGACATTAACATCCAGGCCAACGAAGAAGGTTCTGGAGAACAGCAAGACACGTCCAGGAGCGAACGGAAGGCGTCCTAACCGTGCGGTCCGGTCAAGGTGACCACAGCGTCCATGTCCGACGGACGAAAACCAGCTATACACGAGGAGAAAATACGAATGTACCACCACATAAAGAAATTAATGTACGCGGTGAATGTCGAAAGTCCCGATCCCCGCTTTGGCAATATGTTGCTGGAGCAATTCGGCGGCGCTAACGGGGAGCTAGCGGCGGCGATGCAGTACTCAATTCAAGGCCTTAATTGTGATGATCCAGATCGCAAAGATATGCTGATGGACATCGGAACAGAAGAGTTAAGCCATTTGGAAATTGTGGGCACGTTGGCACGCATGCACCTCAAGCCGATGAAGAAAAGTCGGGATTCTGCCGAGGCTGACCCCCTCATCGCGATCGCGGGTGGAGGCGGAGTTGGCTTGTTCAACTCCATGGGCGACGCCTGGACGGCGGACTATCTGAAGATAACCGGGGAACTGGATGTTGATCTGCGCAGTAATATAGCCGCCGAAGCGCGGGCGAAAATCGTTTACGAGCGCCTGATCAACTTCTCTGACGACCCCGGAACAAGAGATGCCCTCCAGTTCTTAATGACGCGTGAGATCACTCACATGAAAGCATTCACCGCTGCGCTTGAGAGCTTGGGGAAAGACCGGTTTTCGATTGGAAACATCCCCCCTACTCCCGGCTTGGTGGACGAATACTTTAACGACTCGACTGGCGTGGGCGATGAAGACGAAACTGACGCCCGCGGTCCGTGGAACACGGGCGGCAGGTGGAAAATTGTTGAGTCCCCAGAGCTGGAACAGGGAGTCGAGGGGCGGGGCGGAAAGACGGTTGCCAGGAACCACAAGCCCGTGAGCGAACAGTCTGGAAAGACCAGAGTGAAGAAGTCGGCGTAAAAATCTAACGAGTCAATGAAAAGGAGCGTTCATGCAAGACAAAGTTCGCAGTGGAGTTTCAGAAGATCGTTTCACGGGTGCCATTGAGTCGCAAACATCCAAGATTCCAAGTTCCGGTTACTTGGCGGCGGCATTCGGCGCTGTCACCGCCTCAGCCATTCTGAAGATCGTGGGCAAGGATGACTGGGCGCTGTTTTTGGGACAGTGGCCGGCGGCATTTCTGTTAATGGGCGTTTACAACAAAATGGTAAAGCAGCATGGCTCAGACGCCTACAGCAAGGCTGCTTGAGGGTCACGTGACCGGGGTTGCCTCCGAAACCGGGGCACCTCGGGTCCCGCGCCGAGTTTTGAAATTGCCTTCGATACAACCGTAAGGAGCACCAAACCAAGTACTAATTTAATTTAAGGAGATGGATTATGTCGATTTTGGCCTGGATGGTGTTGGGATTGATTGCTGGGTTCATAGGCAGCAAGCTAGTCAACAAGACTGGCGAAGGGGTATTCCTGGATATCGTGCTGGGAATCGTTGGCGCTGTAGTCGGGGGCTGGGTGTTCAGCATGTTCGGAGCACACGGCGTCACGGGCGTAAACCTGTATAGCCTTATTGTTGCTGTGATTGGGGCTGTGCTGGTCTTGGTCGTGTATCACTCCGTGCGAGGCGGACGAGCACGGGCGTAAAGTTGCTGCGATGCTGGGCGACACCTCGAGCCGCCTGAAAACACGGTAGAGTGAAGACCAAGTACCTTCCTTTGAGCCGGAATCTGGCACTCTGCGCTAGTCATGTTTCTGCGCAGCATCCACCCCGGCCAAAGAGGTATCGTGTTGAAAAGACTTTTGTCAGCCAACATCAACGAACTAGGTCCGCTACATTGGTCGCCCCGTTCCGCTTAGGATTAGCGCTCTGCAGGCATTTTTTTGTATGGCGCCGAAAACTGTCGGAATTGATCGTCCTGTAAATCAGCGCTGTGGCATTTAGCCGAATGTGCGCGGGAAAAGCGCACGGGGGGCGTAAGCGTTCGAGCAACACACCTTTTCCAGGAGAAGTGCGTGTCGTGAAGTTGCTCGCCATCGCCTGAGGCCGCGCAGACTTGACCTTCCTCGGCGTGCCCTTCTCGAAGGGACACCGGCAGCCATGCACCGTCCGTAAGAGAAGAAAAGGGGAAACCGCACTACAACTTCGGGAATAGACGTTCTGCCATTCGCCACAAACGGTCACGGCGCGACATTCTGCCCTCCAAACCGCAAGCACTTTCGTAATGTGGCGTTCTCATCTGGACGTACCAAAACCGGACCTGATCCTCGATAGTAGTATGGGGCACTTGCTGTAGGCGGATCAGACCGATCCGCCCTCCCCATCTTTCCACACACGCGCTGCGAAGAGATCTGTTTGGTTCTACATGATCAAAATGGCCCGGGCTACGCTGAGAACCCTCAACCCACTATGTAAGAGTCTAGTGGCACGTCCGAAATGGGCCCTTGCATTTGGTTTTCTCGCGACAGCCATCGCTGTCTTGGCTGCTCTCTCTTGGTTTCAAAGAAATCAGGTCGACGAGGCCCGCTCTGCCCAGGTAACTCTCAATCAGATTGCAGTTCTTACGCGAGAGATCAACAATCTTACGTGGACAGCTTTGCAAGAGCAGAACCTGACCTCCGAAGCGGACACCGAGATGCGGGCGGCAAGAGAGGCAATGCCTAAGGCAGTGCTGGCGGCACACCTTCATGCTTATCACACCTCTGCCCTAGAGAAAGTCTGGCCCGTGTTGGACAACTACATTATCTCGGCCGGCCGGCAATGGATCCTAATGCAAATTGGGGACTTTGACGAGGCAAAGCAGGTCGATTTCCAGAAGGTCAGACCGCAGTTCGACTTGATGCAGCACCAAGTGCAGATTGCCAGTGAAGCCGAGGACATATGGGCCCAAGGTGCCGCGCTGAGAGCTAGAAACGAATTGCTGGCAGCCGCAATATTGGCAGCAGCCGCCATCCTGATACTTTTTCTCCGGCTCCAGAGACAAGAGCACATCGACCAGTTGGAAGTAACCGAACGCACCGCCCTCCGCGAGAGTGAAGAGCGCTTCCGCGCTCTCACCGAGCAGTCAACCGACATCATTCTTATCGCCGACCCCTCTGGACAAATCAAGTACGCTAGTCCTTCTGTTCATACCGTTCTAGCGGTGCATGAAGACAGTCTTGTGGGAACGAACATGATCGACCGAGTACATCCGGACGATTTCGCGAAGACCATGAGCATGGTGCCAGGATCGGTAGCGTATGGCCAGAATCCGATCGTTGAGTTCCGGCTACGACATGCAAACGGAGGGTGGCTCTACTTCGAGTGTGTTGTTCGAGACTTGATTCAGCACAAGAATATCGGCGGCATTGTGTACAATGCCCGAGATATAACGGAACGAAAACACGCTGAGGAAGAATTAATTTTTAACGCTACCCACGATGCGCTCACCGGCCTTCCAAACCGGGTCTTGTTTCTTGGACGTTTGCAAAGCGTCGTGGATCGGATGAAAAGGCACCCACACCAGGCCGCTGCCGTCCTTTTCATTGATATCGACGACTTCAAGGTAGTCAATGACTGCTATGGCCACGCAACCGGGGACGTTCTAATAAAAGAAGTGAGCAACAGACTAAGGGAATGCATGCGCAGCGACGGCACAATAGCCAGGATGGGTGGAGATGAGTTTACTGTTCTAGTGGAGGACGTTACTGACCCGAGCGATGCCATCCGAGTAGCCCAGCGAATCCAGGCTTCATTTACACGGCCATTCCTACTCGAGGGAATTGAGGTCTTCAAGAGCACGTCAATCGGCATCGCGCTGACATCACCAGAGATATCGGCAGAGGCTGTGCTTCAGAATGCCGACATCGCTATGTATCGTGCGAAGGACCAAGGCAAGGCTTGCAGTGAGCTCTTTGACCGCATGATGCACGAGCAAGTCATGAGTCGACTACTTTTAGAAGCCAAGCTGAGACAGGCCCTCCAGAATGAAGAGCTGACACTTCACTATCAGCCGATCGTCGCAGTAGATACGGGGGCAGTACAGGGTTTCGAGGCACTTTTGCGGTGGCAGCCCTCGGGATCGAATTCGATACCACCAAGCACTTTTGTCCCGGTAGCAGAACAGTGCGGACTGATTGTTCCTATTAGTGTTTGGGTTTTAAAGACCGCGTGTTTAGAGGCGGCGAGTTGGCGACGACGCTATTTTGCTGACCCGCCGTTATACGTCGCCATCAACATCAGTTCAAAGCATTTCTCTCACGCCGGTTTTATTGGACACGTCAAAGATGCACTTGAAGAGAGCGGGGTTGATCCGCAGTGCATAACCATCGAACTCACCGAGAGCTTGGCCATGAACGACGTTGCGGCGACCGAGCAAACAATGTCGCAGCTACAAACTTTAGGAGTGAATCTGAGTATTGACGATTTTGGCACCGGATATTCTTCTCTGAGCTATCTCCGTCGTTTTCCGGTCGACACCCTGAAAATCGATCAGTCGTTCGTTGCGTCGATGGATGCCGAAAACTATGCCATCGTTACGACAATCGTCGGGCTGGCGCGTAATCTGGATCTTAAAGTGGTCGCTGAAGGGGTGGAAACCACTAACCAACACCAACTGTTGAGGTTGGCCGGTTGTGGGTTCGCGCAGGGATTCTTGTTTGCGGAACCCATGCCTGCGAACAGTGTTAGCGCCTTCATTGAGTCCAACCGGCAAAAGTCCGGAGGAACCAAACAGAAAGGCCTGGCACGCTCGACAGCAGGACAGTGATACTCGGGAAAAACGAGGTGGGTGCAGGTTCGCCTGAAATCCTAGGGGAGCTTCCTTGTCCTCCTCAGCAGGAGTGCCTCCAAGCAGGCCGAATCCAAAACCGGTCAGCCTCTGCCAAGAACCGAGGTCTCGATCGGCAAGGCCGAACAATTTGATGCCACCTTGGAAAAACTGCTCACGGGAGATGACGGCGGGTTCGCTTTTACCGGGCTGACGGCGGGAAAGTATTTGCTGGTAGCGCAAAGAAACGGTTTCAGGAAGCAGGGTTACGAACAGCATGGCGGGTACAACAGCGCAGTGGTTCTTGGCCAGGGGCTCATTTCCGAGAACCTGATTTTCCGCGCTCATCCGGACGCCTGGATAGCGGGCACCATTAGAGACGAAGAAAACGAACCGGTGCGGAATGCCACAATTTCTCTGTTTCGCAGTGACGTGGGCGCAGGATTTAGGCAGAACTTTCGCGTGGCTGAGACAAGCTCGGACGATCGCGGCTGCTATCGCTTTGCCCATCTCGAATCCGGCTGGAACCTCATGGTTGTGTCCGCCCAACCCTGTTCGGTTCATTCGCTCGAGCCCAAGAGCAAAGTGGAGTCGATCCATCTCCAGCAGAAAGAGCCCTGTTCGATGTAGCCTATCCAACCACCCTCTATCCGGGAGTTACTGATTCCGCATCGGCTTCACCGATTGCGGTCAACGAAGGCGAAGGATCCACCGCAGATCTTAATTTGACGGCAGTGCCAGCCCTCCGGGTCCGCGTTCGTCACATCTATTCCGACCCCGCGCAGACCAGAAGTGCGACCCTGCAGGAGAGAGTATTCAGCATCCCGATCAGGCCATCTTCTGAAGGAGAAAGAACGGTCGACGATTCCGTCGAGATCACTGGTCTTCCTCCGGGCAAGTATGTGCTCGATGTGCAGTCGTACGGGCCCCCGCCCTCGACGCGTCCGACCATGATCGATCTTGCGGCGGACATGGAGATCGATGCGAATCTAATCTGCCACTTTTCAGGCGTGATCAAAGCGACAGCGACGGCACCTTCACACTGCGCGATGCGCTGCCAGGTCGATACAGGATCGTGGCCATCGACAACGGCTGGGATCTAGAGTGGGCCAATCCTGCGGTTCTCAAAACGCGTCTCGACCATGCTGAAAGTGTAGACATCCACCCGAACACGACGCACCAATCCCTAGTAGTCAACGTAGAGTGACTGGTCTTGATCGAGCGTTCGAGAGTCATCTGCGTGTGCGTTGTGGTGGCCCCTAGCCGACGTGCTCCACACGGAGCGCCAGCCGCCGCATGTTGTGCATTGCATTATGGGGTACCGCATAATTACGTGATCCATCGCGTCTGCTTTCTAGGGTCTAAGCTTGAAAACGGCACCGCAACCGCCTTGACATGACAAGCCTGTCCGGCGCCGCCACCTTGCGCTGTACCGTAGAGGTGGTTTCGGGGACGGATCGAAGATCAGTCTCCTGGTCAGTTTGCGGGCCCGAAGTCGGCTTGGGAGATCGGCATGATCTCCGCGAAACCCGTTTCCGGACCGGAAGACCGGCGTTCAAGCATTTCCCAGAAGGCGGGCTCGGCAATTTCTTCCGCATGGCCGACCATCGGGGATTGTCGCATTGTGGCACGACTCGAAAGTCCGAATGCGGGACAACTACGGAACCCGCCCAAGAGGACGACGGAACCTGGAAGGATGGCTTATTCGGAAGAACTCGTCCCGACAGAGGCAAATGCTTTTCTTAGAGTGGAAATAAATTCTTTTGCTGATTGCGGTCGAATGGCAGCCTTGGGACTTAGAGCCCGCTCGAAAAACTGCTGCCGTTCAGCAGGTGCGTCGGGCAAATGAGTGGAAAGTGGGGCAAACCGGCCGTAGACAATGGAATGGTGCATCTGGCCCACGGAGGTTGCGGGGAAAGGATGGGCACCGGTTAGCATCTCGTAAGTAATCACTGCCAGCGCCCAGATGTCCCACACGGGAGATGCGACTTCACCGTTGAGCTGATCGGGTGACATATACTGCGGTGTACCCATCAGAATACCTGGAACCGTGTCAACCGTAGCCGCGACCAAGTTGGCCGGCGAAACCAGGAACTTCGCTAGACCGAAATCGAGGATCTTAGCCACCTCACCCTCACCGCCTTGGGCCAAGAAAATGTTCTCTGGCTTCAAGTCCCGATGAATTAAGCCGTTCTCGTGTGCCGCCTGAAGGCCAGCGCATACGCCTCCAAGAACCTGCACGATTTGTTCGGTTGTGAATCTCTTTTGCTGCTCGAACCGTTGCCGCAACGTAAAACCTTGGAGCAACTCCATCACGAGAAACACTCGTGTGTCCGAATCCACACCAAAGTCGTGCACGGTAACCAGATTGGGGTGGGCGAACGAGGCTGCCGCCTTGGCTTCGCGCCGGAAGCGTTCCGCGTCACTACTGGTGACGAGATCTTCCCGTATCAACTTCACCGCGACAGCGCGTTCCAAGGAAGTATCCGTGGCCTTGTAAACCGTGCCCATTCCGCCCCGACCCAACCTTCGCTCCAGCCGGTAACGCGAGGTCAGCAGGCGCTTGAATGGCATTCGCGTGAGTTGTGCCCCTTCGTTGGCGCAGCCGCCCATGCCGCTCTCGTAGCACAAACCGCAACGGGGGCACTCTTCAAATCCGCCAAGCGCACTGGTAACAGGACGCTCCAAGAGCAAAGCCAGCGCGCTGCCAATCCCAGACAGCAACTCCTGGTCCTCGCTGCCATAAGGCTCCTCTGATTTCTTCAAACCCAAAACCATAAACGCCTCGCGATCGTGGGGTGCAATCGCGATGGGCACCATCAGGTCAATGCGAGCATCCCGCAGGAAGTTCGTATCTTCTGAGGGAAGCTGCTGCTTGAGCCATCCACTTTCGGCCAGCGATATCTGCAAGGGCTTGGCAAAAAGGCGAAAAACCGCCATGAGCTTGCTCTCGGCGCTCAATCCGCGAGGATAGACTTCAGGCGGGGCTGAAGCGATGCAACGATAAAGTGGCTCGGTGCTCTCGCGCATCAGTATTGCGACAAACTCTGGATGCAGTGCCTGCTCTATGCGGGCTACCGCTTTGGGTGCAACGTCGGCGAGGTTGGAGGAGGCGCGAATCTCATCCACCGTCTGACGCAGCAGGTGCTGGGCGTTGTAGTGCTCGCGATAAAAGCGGCGGTCCAGCACCTCCATCCATTGCGACTGTTTCTTGTGGGCAACGATTCCAACCACCCCCATCAATGCGTACGCCCAGCCGTGCGCGGAGAGCAGTGCTCCGAATGGCTGGTCTTTGTGGACAATCAAATCGAAGATGAGGATTCCTGCCAGGATCGGGATGGGGATGAGCAGGGCGCCACGCGCCACGGCGTATTGCAGACTCTGGCGGACGATGAAACTTACCTGGAACAGCCTCTGCTTAAGAACTGCGTACGCCACACAGATTGTAAACGGAACCTGTGAAAGACCGAACACGAGCGGTGAGGTCGTAATCGCGGAAAGCCAGAACGTCTTTTGAGATAAGGAGAACAGAACAGAAGAAAGCAAATCCGCGAAGAACAGCAGCAGACCGAGGATCACGAGTCGTATTCGACGCCTTTCATTTACCTCTCGGAGCCTGAAATAATTCACCGCCAGGATCACCATGGGAGCCAGAAAAGCGACCAGCGCATCAACCCCAATGATTGCGCCCAGCCAGTTCGGGAAGACACTTATGAAGTGCTTTGGGGCGAACAGCACGATGTAATCAAAAATGGTTGCAAAGCCCAACAGAGGCGCGGCGAGCAGCGCCAGCATCATCCACGCCCAGCGGCGCTGCAGCAGAGGCTTGGGGAACGAAAGCGAAAACAACAGCATGGGCGCAACAGGTAAGCCGTTGATACCAAGTATCAGCGCTGGGAAGATGAGCCACTGGATGGCCAGTGGCAGGTTTCTCCATACCACCGCCGCATTTGGGGACACAAAGTAAAAATTGCCTGTGCCCAGGCTGCAGAGGAATATGCCGGCGGCGACCGCGGTGAGGTCGCGCGGCCTTTTAAGGAGAACGAGCAACCCCACCAGCAACTGAATCAGGCTGACGGTGAGTTCCACCCACCAGCCCAGCGTTTCTTTCGAGGTTCGAGCTTGCGTCAGCGTCTGATTGAGAATCAGATGCAAGTGAACCTCCTGGCTCCCGCGCAATACAACAATGGAAACCGGATGGTCAAACACGGTGTTGCTTAACGCACCTACGACTTCAATTGGGCTGTGTACAGCTCGACCATCAACATTGACGATCCTGTCATCCCGCTTCACTCCGGCGACGTCGCCGGGGCTACCCGGCGTCACACTCCCCACACGGTTGTCACTAAAGCCGGGGTTGATCCCCGTCGCCTGAGGAAGTTTGAGAGGTAAATAGACAAAGCCGACCAGGAAGCAGGCGATGAAAGACGCAGCAATTAACCAAATCCACCACGGGATGTGGGCAGAGGAGGACATGCTCTTTTACTCATGCAATTCGAAGACGCCCATTATAGGCACACCGTCTACGGAATCGGCAAAAAGATGTCGGAACAACGGCTAGGGATCTACGCCTGTCTTTGTGCTTCCAGTCGTCGGC
>Ga0210406_10008306_pt1 | contig 10397 bp, 10 predicted proteins | sample IncBWC30MmetaG_FD_155454 | JGI IMG/M metagenome (GOLD analysis project Ga0210406, IMG submission 155454) | Forest soil microbial communities from Barre Woods Harvard Forest LTER site, Petersham, Massachusetts, United States - Inc-BW-C-30-M | ecosystem: Environmental > Terrestrial > Soil >... | reverse complement strand
CAAAGCCTATCCGGGCAATCTCGCCGCCGCGGGCCGCAGCCCATAGTGTCGTATATTACATTCCGAGGCGGCATGGACCCCCGAGCACAGGGTCTGCTCCGGACGGCTGTAACCCGGTTGCACGCGGAGCGCGAATTGCAGAGACTGGATGCGGAGGCTGGCGCGGGCGAAGCGGTGGCGCGATGGTGGCCGGGGCGGGTGGAGAATGTGGCAAAGGGGTGAATCGCCATGAAGATCGTCCAAGGCCACGAGACCGAGTGGAAGCGCGGCTTGCAGCACTGCGGCGGCACATTCCACTACCGGCACCTGCTCAACGGCACCCCCGGAACGATCAGCAATTTCCAGTTCGACATCGGACAGACCGAGGGCGATTTTGCCTCGCCGCGGCATCGGCACAACTTCGACCAGTTCCGCTTCCAGCTCGAAGGCACGATGAACTTCGCCGCAACGGCAGGATGGGTCCGGGCACGTTCGGTTATTTTCCCGAGGGCGCCGCTTACGGGCCGCAGAGTTCGGAGGGGCGGTCGGCGACGGCGGTGCTGCAGTTCGGCGGCGCGAGCGGCGGCGGCTACCTGTCGCGGCAGGAGGTTGAGGCCGGCCGGGAAGCGCTGAGGAAATTCGGCAGCTTCGATGGCGGTGTATTCCGCCGCAACGATGACGGCGAAGGCCGCCGCAACACCGACGCCTACCAGGCGATCTGGGAGCACGTGCACGGCCGGCGCATGGAATATCCCAAGCCGCGCTACGGGGATCCGATCATGGTCGACCCGGCCAACTACGAATGGCTTGCGGTCGCCGGCACTCCGGGCGTGCGGCAAAAGCCGCTCGGCACGTTCACGGAGCGCCAATGCGCGGCCGTGCTGCTCGAATTGTCGCGGGGCGCGACCTATCGTGCCGGGCCGCGCAGCGTTTATCTCATGCTTTCGGGCTCCGGCATCGCGCATGACGCACCTTACCGGCGGTTGACGGCGCTCCACCTCGATGCGGGTGAGACGGCGGAGATCGTGGCGCGCGACGAAACCGAGATGCTGCGCCTCGTTCTGCCCGATCTCACCGGGCTCGAGGCGCCGGCGCCGACGCAGGTCGAAGCGGCGGAATAGGAATGCTGCCGTCGCTCTACGCGTCGGGAGACGCGGCACGGGCCTGGAGCCTCGCGCGCGCGGCGGCCTACGGCGCCGGCATCGGGGCGCTCGCTGCGCTGGTCAAGATTTTCGGATTGCGGCAGGGCGGTGCAACCGCGGCGCCGTTCTGGGACGTAGCTGAGGCGGCGGTTGCGTTCGCGCTGCTTTGCGCCGGCGCTGCCGCCTTGCGCAATTTCCTCGCACGGCGGGCGATCTGGCCGCAAGCCAATGACACGCGCCGCTGACTTCGCGCGAAACGAACCCGCCCCGCGCGCCGCGAACTTTCGTTACCCCATCGAGCGGAACGAAACAGTCGAACGAGATGGCCGCTTCGGGACCGCAAGAAAACGCCCCGCTGTTGCGGAGCGTTTCCGGCCGGAAAATGCCGGGCGGCGGCACGGCCGCCGCCCTTGCTTGCCCTAAGCTCCGGCGCTCTGCGTCTGCACGCCGGACCCGGTGACGATATCGACGGTTCTCGTGTCGCGCAGGAAGATCAGGCCGATGATGAACGTCATCACCGCCACCCCGATCGGATACCACAGCCCGAAATAGATGTCGCCGTAACCGGCCACGAACGCCGTCGCCAAGAGCGGTAGCATGCCGCCGAACCAGCCGTTGCCGATGTGGTACGGCAGTGACATCGAGGTGTAGCGGATCTTGGTCGGGAACATCTCGACCAGGAACGCCGCGATCGGGCCGTACACCATGGTGACGTAGATCACCATGATGACGAGCATGATCTCCGTCATCACCCAATTGACGTTGTTGGTGTCGGCGGGTTTCGCAACGATCTTGCCGCTGCCGGCGTCCTTGCGCAGGTTCGGATAGCCGGCCTCGAGGAACGCCGCGTTCCAGGCGTCGGCGTTGAAGCCGCTCACCTTGGCCGAGCCGATCGCCAGGTCGACCTTGTCGGCGGCGCCCGGCGCATCCTGCGTCGTGAACGAGAGGCCGAGCTTGGTGATGAAATCCTTGGCTCGGTCGCAGGCGGAGAACTTGGTGAACGCGGTGACGAAGATGTGCACCTTGCAGGTCGAGGCGTCCGCCGTCAGCGTGATCGGGTTCTTCTGCGCGAACGCCTCGAGGTCGGGATTGACGTAGTGGGTCAGTCCGGCGAACAGCGGGAAGTAGGTCACCGCCGCGATCAGGCAGCCGGCCAGGATGATCTTCAGCCGCCCGATGCGGTCGGAGAGCCAGCCGAAGAAGATGAAGAACGGCGTGCCGATGATCAGCGACAGGCCGATGAGCACGTAGGCCGGGATATAACCGAGCTTCAGCGTGATGATGAGGAAGAACAGAGCGTAGAACTGCCCGGTGTACCACACCACCCCTTGACCGGCGGTGGCGCCGAGCAGCGCCAGCAGGACGTACTTGTTGTTCGGATAGCGGAAGATCGGTCAGCGGCGCGCGCGAACCTTTGCCCTCTTCCTTCATGCGCTGGAATATCGGCGTCTCGTTGAGCTTGAGCCGGATATAGATCGAGAAGATCAGCAGGACTACCGAGACGATGAACGGGATGCGCCAGCCCCACTCCGAAAAATCCTTGGGCAGCATGTATTCGCGGCACAGCGCGATGACGATCAGGGCGAGCAGCAGACCGAGCGTCGCCGTGGTCTGGATCCAGCTCGTGGAGAAGCCGCGCTCGCCGGGCCGCGAATGCTCGGCGACGTAGGTTGCGGCGCCGCCATATTCACCGCCGAGCGCGAGGCCCTGGCACAGCCGCAGCGTCACCAGGAGGATCGGCGCCAGCCAGCCGATCGTGGCGTAGGTCGGCAACAGTCCGACCAGGAAGGTCGAGGTGCCCATCACCATGATGGTGACCAGGAAGGTATATTTGCGCCCGACGAGATCGCCGATGCGGCCGAACACCAGCGCGCCGAACGGACGGATCAGGAATCCGGCCGCGTAGGTCGCAAATGCCGACAGGAGCGCGGCGGTATCGTTGCCGGTAGGGAAGAACAGCGCGGCGAAGAACGGCGCCAGAACGGCATAGAGATAGAAGTCATACCATTCGAAGACGGTGCCGAGCGAAGAAGCGAAGATGACGAATTTCTCTTCGCCCGTCATGCCGGTACCACGTGCGGACGTGTGCGTCAGTGTGGTGGCCATGGGTCTCTCCCCCGCGAGCTCGATCCGAGCCTTTTCCCCAAGCAAAATGATGCCACAACAAGGCTCCGCAGAAAACGCTATTCCGCGCCGGCCATCGTGTCTGTGCGTCACTGGTCTTAGACCTAAAGTCTTAGGTGCACTGCAGCTAAAAGTGTCTGCGGGGCGCGCTCGGGCGCGCGGGTCGAACAAACGCTCTGGTAGGCGGCAATTAATGTTACTGCGCAATTCGGAGAGGCAACCGCCCAGAAATAAACGAATTCGCCGGGGGGCGTTCGTAGAGTAGCCGCGTACAAAGCGGGCGGCTCATGCGTTTCCTCCACACGGCGTTTTGGCTTGCGATCGGCATTTCTCCGGCGTTTGCCCGTCGTGCGCCGGTGATCGTCATCCCCGGAAGGCCCGACGTGCCGGTCCTGGCGCCACCGCCACTGGCACGACAACGGGTTGCTCGGCCACGGCGACGGAGGTCCGCACATCCCGGAGCATGACCGACGATAGCTTTAACAACTTTTGTCGGGCGGGCCGCGTAGCGGTTCGTCTTCATCCGCCTCGTGAACGAGGCAGCTTGTAAGGGAGTATCATGTCTCGTCATCGCGCGATCCTTGTGGCTCTCGCCACTTTGTTCACTGCCGGCACGACGTCGGCGGCGCTTGCCTGTTGCGAATGGGGCAACCCGGCGCCGCTCGCCTATCAATGGAGTGGGTGCGGCGGCTGCGGTCCAGCCGTGGCGCCAGTAACCTATGCGGAGCCGGTCTTTGCCGGCGGCTGCGGCGGCTGCGGCGCGCCCCTGGCGACCTATGCCCAACCGGCGGTCGGCTGGGGAGGCGGTTGCGGCTGCAGTGGCTGCGGCGGCGGCGGCGGCTACGCCACCCCGGCCATCGAGCCGACGCCGATTGCGCCGTCGCCGATCTACGTCGTGAACCAGGGGCCCGACTACACCGGCCCGGGCATCATGGTCCCGTATCGCGTCTATGGACCGGGCGCAGGCTATGCACCGCCTCCGGCGTATTCCTACGTTACCGGTGAGCCGTATCCCGCGGGCTATGGGATGAATCCCTACTACGCCGGGGCCGGTCCGGTCGTCCCGTACCGCGAGCGGGCGTACTACCATCACCGGTACCCCCGGTACGCCGGTCCGGTCGGGCCGTATCGCCCGTACCCGCGGTACCCGCATCGCCCACTCGGCGTGCGTTATTGATCGAAGCGCGTTAGCTGGCTGAGCGTCCGCGTCAATTGAAGGCCCGCCCCGCGCGGGCCTTCGTTTTTCAGCTCTGCGCCGATGGCGCGAGGGCGCGGCTCGCAACGTAGAGGGCCAACGCTGCGGCATTGGACACGTTGAGACTCTTGATCGCGCCGGGAAGATCGAGCCGCGCCACGCGTTCGCAGGCAGCGCGGGTTCCCTGGCGCAAGCCTTTGCCCTCGGCGCCGATCACCAGCGCCAGCGGCGACGACAGCGCCGTCGCGGCGAGGTCGTCCCCCGCGGCGCTGTCGAGCCCGACGGTAAGAAAGCCGCGTTCCCTGAGCGTGGCGAGCGCGCGCGCCAGGTTCTGCACGACGACGATCGGCACGAGTTCGAGCGCGCCCGAGGCGGATTTGGCAAGCACGCCTGTCGCCTCGGGGCTGTGACGGGCGGTGATGATCATGGCGTTGACGGCAAACGCCGCGGCGGTGCGCAGGATGGCGCCGACATTGTGCGGATCGGTGACCTGATCGAGCAGGAGGACGGTGCCGGCGCCGGCCAAATCCTCGAGCGGTGGCGAGGGGAGGGGCTCGACCTCGGCGAGCAGGCCCTGATGCACGGCGTCGGGCGAAAGCCGCGCGGCGATCGCCTCCGGCCGCACCACTTCCGGGCTCATCGGTAGCGCCACGGCTTCCTCGGCGAGTCGCCGCGCGGCGTTGGCGGTGGCCCAGAGGCCGCGGATGCGGCGCGCGGGATTGGCGAGAGCCGCGATGACCGGATGCCAGCCGTAGAGGATGATGGGAGCGTCGGTCCGCTCGCGGCGCCCGACGCGCCCGCCACGCCGGTCACGCTGGTGGTGCGCGTCGTGGCGGCGCCGCGCGTGCGGTTTGGCGTGCCATTGGCGTTCGCCCATGCCCGCTTCTGTCACGCACGGATGGCCTTGGCAATTCGGTCCGCCGTCAATGCGCGTCGCCGCCGTCGCAACGCGCAGCCTCGGCATCGACACCGCAGCCCGAAGATCTCGGCGAAGACGCGTGCTCCTCGAGCATCTTGTGTTCCTTCAGCAATTTTGCGACCGCCGCAGCGACAGCCTGATGCGCCGCCGGCGTCGTGTGGCCATTGCCCGGGATGGCAATGACGGCGCCTTCACGCTGCATCTCGCGAAAGCGCGGGGCCATGTCGACCAGGAGGATGCCGGCGTCCTTTATCACCGCCGCCAGCCGTGCCGGCAGATCGTTGATCTCGGGATAGAAGTAGACCGGGATCCAGACCACGATCAGCGGCGCATCGATCGAATCGGCCGTCTGCTTCATTTGCTGCAGCACATAGGCCTGGGCTTCGATCTTGTCTTTATCGGAAACCCCCTCGGGCGCGCGGGCCCGATCGAATTTTGCAGCGAAGAACCCCCAGTTGCGTACGGCCGAGGCCAGAAAATCCTTCACGAAGGGGGGCTTGCCGTCCCCGAACCAGAGCTTTGCTCGCGTCAGCGCGTTGACCGGATCCTCCGGCAACCGGATGGAGGGGCCGGACGGGCCGATGGTGACGCTCGGCCGGGGAATGCAGAAGGGCGTTCCGCTTTCGAGGCATGGTCGGACATTGCGGTTGAGATGGTCCTCCCAGAAACCGTAGACGACGAATTTTGGCGCAAGATCGAGTTCGCGGCGCAGCACCAGGAGCGAGCCCACGCCGCCAAATCCGCTGACGCCGAAATTGAGGCCGACGAGATTGGTCTCCCGCGTCAGGTCGCTTGTATAGGTCTCGTCGCTCGCAACGCCGTAGCCGACGGTCTGCGAATCGCCGATCGTGATGAAGTCGACCTTGTCCGGCGCGGCAACGCCGGGCCCATTGGTCCGCGCCCCGCGCCCGTTCGTGTAGTAACTGAGTGCCGGCGAATCTGAAACCGCCGCCAGATCGGGGCGCACCCTGTATCCGGTCTCGGCATCGGGAATGAAGATCGACTGACCGGAAGTGAATTGCGCGGCCGCGCCCCACGCGATCTCGTGCTGCTTGGCGTCGTAGGCGAGGACGGCAGCGACCGCGACGACCACCGATATGATGCAGATCGACGTATAGAGGAGGATGCTTCTTGGGATCGATGGTGGCTGGCGTGGTGTTGAGTTCATGGCGACTTCATGAGTGGGGGCCCGCACCTCATAGGGATTCCGGCATCGCCGTCTTCAATCCTGCCGAGCGCCGGTCATGCCTCGCGCCGGCCGATCATGATGAATAGCGCTCCTTCGCGGGCGATGGTCGTCAGCCAGGAGAGTTGAGTGGCGACGCGTTGAACCTTATTGCCCGGCGAGCCCGCGGAGAACAGCCCGTCCGCTGCTTCCCCGTTGCTGCCGAGCAGGGAAGGGCGGCAATTGAGATATCTGACTCCGTTCTCGTCGAACCAGTCCAGCACCTCATCCATCGAATGCCAGGTCTCGTGCGGATTGAAATACTGATCCTTGATCCAGATATCGGCCTTGCGCGGATCGCGAATGCTGGTGCGAACAACATGGTCGATGTTCGGCCCAAGCACGCCGATCACCTTCGAGCGCAGAAAGGTGGGCACGCGTCCATAGGCGTTGTAGAGCCCGACGACGACGATGCCGCCCGGTTTGACCTTGCGGGTGATCGCGGCGAAGGCGCGGCGGGCATCGCGGGTATGGTGCAGGACGCCGGTACTGATCACGACGTCGAAGCTTTCGTCCTTGACCGCCAGATCGAAGATATTCATCTGCGCGAAGGCCGGGCGGCGCAGTCCATTTCGCAGCTTGTGCTCGAGAGCCAGTCCGAGGCTCGACAGCGACAAATCGACACCCAGCACGTGATTGTTGTTGAGCGACAGAAAGTTCGTCATCTGCCCGGTGCCGCATCCGCATTCGAGGATCAGCTTGTTGTAGCCGATGGCGTCGAGCAGGGTGCTGGTCAGACTGTTATGCAGGCCGGTGCTCACTAGGGAGCTGAACTCTTCGACCCCCTCATAGTTCGGGAACGGATTCTCCTCGTAGAACGCCTTGACGCGCCCAGTGACCCCGTCGCGCTCGAAATCGGTGCCCTTAAGCAGTGAGGGCACGCCATCGAGGTCAGGGAAGAGGGCGCCTGTTTCCGGGCAACGGAAGCTGCCTTCGATCCGCTCCAGCGACTCTCCCTCGCCGCCGGGCGGCTTGAGGCACGCCAGAAGCTCGGCCGGGAACAGCGGGCTCTCGGCGCCGGTCGTCGCAGCGGCGCGCGGACGCTGCTCCGATTTGCGCAGGATGAAATTGCCGATCGCCAGCACGTCCATCTCAGTCGCCATGAAGCAGCCATAGGCGTCGTCGGGCGTGCACACGATCGGCTCGTCGCGCACATTGAAACTGGTGTTGACGACCACGCTGGCGCCGGTGCGCGCCTTGACTTTCTCCAGCAGCCGGTGAAAGCGCGGATTGGTGTCGGCGTGCACCGTCTGGACACGCGCCGAATAATCGACGTGGGTGACCGCGGGGATATCGGAGCGGGGAACGTTGAGCTTTGCGATGCCGAACAGGGCCTCTTCCGCTGCGGTCAACTTGCGGCGGCGGCGTTCGGCAACGTCGGCGACCAACAGCATGTAGGGACTGTCGACGTCCATCTCGAACCACTCGGCCAGGTCGTCGCGCAAGACCGCCGGTGCGAAAGGACGGAACGATTCGCGGTACTTGATCTTGAGGTTGAGCACCGACTGCATCTTGGGCGAGGTGGCCTTGGCGAGAATTGAGCGGTTGCCGAGCGCGCGCGGCCCGAACTCCATCCGTCCCTGAAACCACCCGACGACCTTCTCCTGGTAGATCGCCGCGGCCACTTCCTCGTCGAGTGCGTCAGCGTCAAGTTCCTGGTAGTGCGCGCGATGGCTGTCGAGGCTGGCGCGAATGCTGTCGGCATCGTAGGCCGGGCCGAGATAGGCACCGGACATGCCGTCGAGCCGATTGTCGATTCTGCGCGGCCGGCCGCTGTGGATGTGATAGGCGGCGAGTGCCGCGCCCAGCGCGCCGCCGGCATCGCCGGCCGCCGGCTGGATCTAGATGCGCTTGAACTTTCCCTCGCGCAGGACCTTGCCATTGGCGACGCAGTTGAGCGCGACGCCTCCGGCGAGACAGAGGTTCGCCATGCCGGTTTCGGCAGCGAGCGCGCGGGTGAGACGCAGGACAACCTCCTCGGTGACCGCTTGGACCGAAGCGGCGATGTCCATCTCGCGTTGGCTGATCGGGTCTTCGCTGCGGCGCGGCTTGCCGCCGAACAGCTTGTCAAACCGATCGTTGGTCATCCGCAGTCCGGTGCAATAATCGAAGTAGCTCTGATCGACGCGGAATGTGCCGTCGGGCTTGAGGTCGATGAGATGGTCGAGGATGAGCTGAGCGTATTTGGGTTCGCCGTAAGGGGCGAGGCCCATCACCTTGTATTCACCGTCGTTGACCTTGAAACCGAGATAGTAGGTGAAGGCCGAGTAGAGCAGACCAAGCGAATGCGGGAAATGAATCTCCCGCACGATCTCGATCTGGTTGCCGCGACCGAAGCCGACGGTGGTGGTGGCCCATTCGCCGACCCCGTCCATGGTCAGGATCACGGCCTCGTCGAAGGGTGACGGGAAGAACGCCGAGGCGGCGTGGCTTTGATGATGCTCCGCGAACACCAGCTTTCCTGCGGGCTTGAAGCCGGGCGCAAAACGCCGCAGCTCGTCGCGCAGCAGGCGCTCCTGAAAGAGCTTCTCGCGCAGCCAGATCGGCAGCGCGGTGCGGAATGAGCTCAGGCCCTTCGGTGCGAAGGCCTGATAGGTTTCGATCAGCCGCTCGAACTTGAGCAGCGGCTTGTCGTAGAATACGATCTGGTCGACTTCGTCGAGTTCGACGCCGCCGGCCTCGAGGCAATAGGCCACCGCCGCGCGCGGAAATTCGGCGTCGTTCTTCTTGCGCGTAAAGCGCTCTTCCTGGGCCGCAGCCGCGATCGTGCCGTCGACGACCAGCGCCGCGGCACTATCGTGATAGAAGGCCGAAAGTCCGAGTACTCGCATAAGCGACGCAGTCTAGAAGATCGCGTAGATGAATGGCGGCGCCGCCGTTCCCTTGGTCACCGTCACGAACGCGCCCACGACCGCCGCCATGATCAGGGTCGGCAGCAGCCAGAACTTCTTGCGTGTCCTCATGTAGAGCCAGAGCTGATGGATGAGCGAACCCATGGCGGCCCCGCGATCAGAATTGATTTTTCATGGACTCGGGCGACGGACCAGGCGGCACCCGCAAAATCCAATAGCTCGGAACTGACGGATCGCGACGCAGCCGCAGCAGATCCTTGCCGAGCGCCCGACGGAGGAGGCCGGTTGGCATGACCGCGAGGTAGAATAGCAAGCCGATCGCGATCGGGCTGACCAGGCGATTGAGCAGATCGCCGAACCGGGTCCATAGCCAGTTGAGCGGCCGCAACGGGGCCGTCCAGAACAGCGCGAGCGCGAGGAACAGCGCCGATACCATCACCGCCCACCAGCGCACCGTGTCGTGTCCGGTGCGCAGGAGCGGGATGAAAGCGATGATCGCAAAGAAGGTGGCCATCACTAGGCCGAATGAACGGTTGGATGGCTGCTTCGCGTCGGCGATCGGCCCCGCAGAACTGACTCTACCCGCCACTTTGTTCCCGCCCCCATACTGCGATGGCGGCGGTATAGAAACCATAACCCAGCCCTTGGCGCAACGCCTCGAGCGCTAGCTTGGAACCCCGAGTAGACACGCCTGCAGACACGATTGTAAATCGCGAAGGAAATAGGGAAGGGAACCTTCGGTGCCGCGTGGAGCACCGTTCCGGACGAACAAATTGACGGCGATGAAACCATTTGCCTAACTGATTGCGGATGTTTAACTACCGCGCGTGCGGGGGAGTGTCCCGAGCGGCAAAGGGGGCGGACTGTAAATCCGCTGGCTTACGCCTTCGTAGGTTCGAGTCCTACCTCCCCCACCATCGCTGGAATGTACATCACAAACTCTGGCTATCCTGCAGGAGGC
>Ga0210406_10008305_pt1 | contig 10397 bp, 8 predicted proteins | sample IncBWC30MmetaG_FD_155454 | JGI IMG/M metagenome (GOLD analysis project Ga0210406, IMG submission 155454) | Forest soil microbial communities from Barre Woods Harvard Forest LTER site, Petersham, Massachusetts, United States - Inc-BW-C-30-M | ecosystem: Environmental > Terrestrial > Soil >... | reverse complement strand
ACCATCCGCACCTCCATATGATCGTGCCGGGCGGCGGGATATCGCTCGACAAGAGCCACTGGGTGCCCTGCCGACCCGGCTTCCTCTGACCCGTGCGGGTGCTCTTCCGCCTGTTCCGACGGCTCTTCCTGGCCGGCCTCGCCGAGGCTCATGCGGCGGGCCGGCTGGCGTTCTTTGGCGAGCTCGAAGGCCTGGGGCGCCGGGAGGCCTTTGCCGCGCAACTCGCGCCACTGAGGGGAAAGAACTGGTTTGTCTACGCCAAGCCACCCGTCGCCGGGCCCGAGGTGGTGCTCGCCTATCTCGCCCGCTACACCCACCGCGTTGCCATCTCGAACGCCCGCCTCGTCGGCCTCGACAAGCGCGGCGTCAGCTTCCGCTACAAGGATTACCGCCGCAACGGCCGGGAGCGGTTTCGCACGATGACGCTCCTGCCCAGCGAATTCATCAGGCGCTTCCTGCTCCACGTTCTGCCCAACGGGTTCCACCGCATCCGTCATTACGGGCTACTCGCCAGTGCCACCTGCAAGGCCAACATCGCGCGCGCCAGAGAACTGATCGCCGTGCCCGCGCCGGTGATGGATCCGCCGGCTGAGCGCGACGACGCGGACCCGGCCGCCAGCGCCGCAGCAGACCATAACCATGCCCTTCTTGCGGCGGCCGCATGATCATCCTCGAGACCTTCCAGCGCGGCGGTGCACCCCGCGGCCCGCCATCGTCCGAAGCCGCGGTCAGGGCCACGATGCCATGACGCCGATCACCGCCTCATCGCACCTCCCGCCTGCCGGGGAACCCCGCTTCCGGCGTCGCATTGCTGTCGCCCCGCCGCCTCCCACCGCACGCCCGATGCCGTCGATCAGGTCAAAATCGCCCTGCCGACCGCCGCCGCGGCGCCTAACTCACCACCGTGATCGTCGATCCGCTGCCACATACGCCAGCCAGCCGATCCCCTACGCGAGCCGGCGCCCCACCAAATCCCCATAGACGCAGACCGCCCACCAGCCCCCGCGGGTTCCTTCCTGGGGGGCTTTCGGACGCCGGCCCTCAGTACGCTGGGATAGGTCACGATGGGCCCGCATCCCAAACCCTTCACCTTACCCGGTGGGGGCAAAACCGGGCAACCCGCGAGGAATCGACGAAGGCTTTAGGTTCGAATGCGGCAATTTGCTGGAGGCCAGCCTCGGCTTTCCAGCGCGGTTCGGCATCTCGGGGCCCCAAGAGCCAGCCTCGATTGCCATTTATCACGCGGGTCAGGGGCGCCGGCGCATCGCGCGGCTATGGCCTGGTCTCATCCCGGTAGAGCCGCAAGGCCTTCATCACCGGCGCGTCGCTGAAGCTGAACAGGAAGGCTGGGCGGTCGCCGGTGTTGACGTGCTCGCAGAAGGTCCAGGTCGGCACCGTGAACACGTCCTTGTCTTCCCAGTCGAGGCGCTCGCCGCCGACCACGGAGTAGCCGGCACCCTCGACCACGTGATAGTTCGTGCAGCAGACACGGCGGCGCGCCTGCGTCTTCTCACCGGGGCGCAGCAGCTGCATGTGGCAGGTGATGGTCGGCATTACCGGTCCGCCGGTCACCCGGTTGGTGTATTCGAGGACGCTCCCCTCGCCGGTGTCGGCGGTATCTGCGTGAGCCAGCCGCTCTAGGGCGGCCCGCATCTCCGACATCGGGTAGTGCCACTGCGAGGCGTTGACGGCCGCGCCAACGTCTTGCCGCTCCTGGTGGTACTCCTCGTAGAATCCGGCCTCGAGCATCCGCACCAACGGGGTATCCAGGCCGTCCAGCCAGATCATCGGCGCATCCGTGTCGTTGGCGTGATCGTGCCAGCACCAGTTGGGGGTCAGCACGAGATCGCCGGGGTACATCGGGACGCGCTCACCATTGACGACCGTGTAGCCGCCCCTTCCCTCGATGATCAGGCGCAGGGCCGCCGCCGAATGGCGATGGGCCCGGGCAATCTCGCCTGGCATCACGATCTGGATATTGGCGACCAGCGTGTTGCTGGCGGAGACTCCGGACAGCTCGGGGTTGGTCAAGCGCAACACCCGGCGTTCGGCCTGCTGGGTCCCTACCAGCTCGGCCGCCCGCATCGCCTGTGGCCGCAGATCGCGCCAATGCCACAGGTAGGGCACCGCCTTGCTTTGCGGCTCGATGCTGATGCCGCCGCCGATCCAGGCCGGCGTAACGTGCTGCGCGCGGAGCTGCGCGTAGTAGTCCTGCAGCTCTTCTTGCGACGATTGGATGTCCGAAAGCTCCAGCATTGGAGATCCTCCCCTTCATGAGAACGTTGGCGTCCACCAGTGGATAGCACCTGACAGAAGGCTCCCAAAGAGTATTTCCCGCGGCGTGGTTTTGTGCGAGACCTGCTTAGCGCGGCAATTGCTCGTCCCTGGTCTCGCGGCCCAGCATCACCGCAACGATGCTCAATATGGCGAAGCCTGTCATGATCCCCGTGGCATTGGAAAGCCCGCCCAGCTGCACAACGAGCAATCCGGCCACCAACGGCCCGAAGCTGGTGAACACCCGCCCAGAGCCGTTGCAGAATGCCACCGCGGTCGCGCGCACATGGGTCGGAAACAATTCCGACATGTAGATTGCGTGGCCGGAGAAGATACCGACTACGAAGAAGCCGTAGATCAGCAGCAGGATCGGGTAGGGTCCGTATGTGCCGACTCCGAGGAACAGGTACAGGCCGACGACCAGCGTCCCCAGGCTATAAAGCAGGATAGTCAGCCGCCTCCCGATCAGGTCGGCGATGTAGCCGAACGCAATGTAGCCGACGATGCCGCCGACGCCCCACAGCTTCATCCCCCAGCTGACGTAGGGAATGGCGGCCGCACCCTTGATCCCGTCCTTTTCGAGCAGCAGGCTCTGGATCGTCGGCAGCCAGGCCTGGGCCGTCCACACCGCCAGCAGCGTCCCCATCGCGAACAGCACACCGACCAGCGTTTGGAAGCGAATGCTGCGGTTGAACAGCTGCAGCGGGACTAGACGCAAGAATTCGCGTTCCTCCGCGCTCCGGTCGTGACGGGTCGCCAGCGTCTGGCGTCGTGCCCGTACCGCGGCGAAACGTTCCGGCTCGACCATGCCGCGGCGCATGAGCGCCAACAGAAGGGCCGGGATAATGCCGGTGAAGAAGACGTACCGCCAACCATAGGGGCCGACCCAATCGTAGATATAGGCCGCGAACAAATTGCCGAAGCCTCCTCCGGTCATCATGAAGCCGAGGATCTTGGCCCGGTGCGTCTCGGCAAAAGCCTCTGCGACGAGCGGGATCGCGATCATCAGCTCGGCACCGGTACCGAGCCCGGCAATGAAGCGGAACAGGCCAAGCTGCCAGACTTCGTGAGCAAAACCCTGCAGGGCCGTAAACACGCTGTAAATCAGGATGCTGAGCGCCAGGGTGCGCACCCGGCCGAGATAGTCGGCGACGATGCCGAAGAAAAACCCGCCGAATGCCCAGCCGAGCAGTCCGACCGTGGTCAACAGGCCGCCGACCTTGCCGATTTGCGCCATCGTCGGGGTGCCGCCGATCAGCTCGGTCAGGGCCTGACGCAAAACCAGCCCGTAGAGCGTGAAATCGGTGATGTCCAGCGACCACCCGGCCCAGGCCACGAACAGCACGAGCCACTGATAACCCGTGATGTCGCGCAGCGGTGCGCGGGCACCGATGTCTGCCATTATCGCTTCCCCTCGCTCAGAGCTGATTTCACCGCCCGTTTGGTCGTCGCCGCAAGAGCGCTTAGCGAACGATCCGCCGGAATCCCCATTCAGCTCCCGTACGGGTCATGAAACCCCAGCGACCCACCCGGATCAAGCGCTCAAACGCGCCCTACCGCCGCCCAACCTCGCGTCAGCACCGCCGCACCAGGTTACGTGTATGCCGGCGGCGGCACGAAGCCGCCGATCTCCGCCGCGAGCAGCCGGGCGAATTCGATCGTCGTCCGGTCCTCACCCTCCGGCCCGATGACCTGCAGGCCCACCGGTAATCCCTCTCCGGTCAACCCGATTGGCGCGGCAGTAGCCGGCAGGTATGACAAGCTGGCGAGCCCCGCAAAGAACAACTGCTCAGCGTACGGCACCGACCTGCCGTTGACGCTGACCGTGCGTTCGTCGCGACTGGGGTTGCGGTTGTGCGAGAAAGCGGCGGTCGCCGCCACCGGCGTCAGCAATACATCGAAGCGCTTGAAGAATTCGTGCCAGGTGTAGCGCAGCTTTGTCCGCGCCTCGTTGGCACTGCCCCAGGCGCGATGCAGCAATGTCGCGCCGCGCGCCACCGCGGCGCGGTCGCTCATGTCGTCGTTGGTGAGCGTCGCGGCGATCTCCTGCTGCCGGGAAAAATCCTCCTCGCGCATGCGGGACGCCGTCGCCGCGCGCAACAGCAGCATGAAGAGACGGTGATGTTCTTCGTCGTCGATCTCGGGTCGCGCCGCATCGTCGACTGTCGCTCCAGCGCGCACGATGGCGTCGATGGCGCGATCAAAGAGGTCAGATACACTGACGTCGATCCGGCATAGCGGAGACGATGCCCACACCGCGACCCGAAATTCGCCCAGCCTGTGGTGCCGCGCCGATGGCAACTCGACCCGCCAGGCCGCCCGCTGAAGCAGGTCCGGTCCGGCAAGGGCGCGCAGCGCCAGATTGAGGTCCTCGGCGTGGCGCGCCATCGGGCCGACCACGGATATGTCGGTCGGCGTCATGATACCGGGTGGCGCGTGGCCGCGCGTCGAGATCAGCCCCCAGGTCGGTTTGTGGCCATAGACGCCGCAGTAATGCGCCGGGTTGCGCAATGAGCCGGCGATGTCGCTGCCGGCCCCGAGGGCCGACAACCCGGCGGCAAGCGTCGCCGCCTCGCCGCCCGACGAGCCCCCGGGTGAGCGCGTCGGATCCCACGGGTTATTGGTGGTGCCGTAAATGTCGTTGAAGCTCTGTGCGTCGGCCAGCATGTAGGGCACGTTGGTCTTGCCGAACACGATCGCACCCGCCTGGAGGAGCCGATCGATCAGGAGGGCGTTTCCGGTGGCGATATTATCCCTCCATAGCGGATTGCCAAAGGTGGTCGGCAGGCCCGCAAGGTTGAACGATTCCTTGACCGTCATCGGAATGCCGTGCAGCGGTCCCCGGCGCTCGCCACGCGTAAGGGCCGCATCGGCCGCGCGGGCGCGTTCTCGCGCTTGCTCGACCTGCCAGACAACGATCGCGTTCAGCGCGGGATTATGCCGCTCGGCGCGCGCCAGGTAGAAGTCGAGCAATTCGACGCAGCCGATACGGCGGTCGCGAATTTCGTCTGACAGCCAGGTTGCGGATGCGAACGCGCGATCGTCCATGTCCTTGCCCTCGTTGCGCCGTGACGCGGCACCGTAGCAGTTGGGGCAGAGCCACCCAACCGGTTCGAACTACCACCCGCTCGAGGGCTGGCCCGGCTGACGCCGAGCAGGGCGAAGAAAGGTGCCGTAAGATGGTCGAAGTCGCCAACGCCGATCCCGAAACCGGGGCCGGCTCTGCCCAGGTGAACGGTGTGCGGGCATGCCGGAAATCGCTCGACGAGTCTCGTCGACGCGAACGATCGGCGCTCTGGCTCCGCCATAAGCCGTCGGTCGCGTCGCGCGCTGCCAAACGCACCGAGCTCCATCGCAGCCGGGGGACTAGGGGTTCGAATCACCTTCCTCCGCCGGTGAGTCGCGTTGGGCCGCTGCTGACCGAGTTAACTTGTTAACGCTCCCGTGCAGCCTCCGGCTGCCAACCAATGGCGGAGCCCGGCAGCAGCTTCCTTGGCGACACTATCCAAGCCCCGCGCCAGCCGCGCGACCCTCTCGGCATCCGCATCCTTGCTCGCTGCTTCGATGCCCCGGGCGAGCCCGCTCAATCTGAGTGCCCCGACATTCCCCGAGCTGCCAGCGAGGGTATGCGCCTCGCGCTCGAGTGCTGCGAGGTCACCACCGGCCGACAGAGCCTCGAGCGTCACGATCTGAGCCTCGATTTGATCGAGGAATAATAAAAGAAGCTGACGAAGGTTCGCCGCGGGTAGATGCACTGCAAGCGACGCTAGGTGCGCGTGATCGAGCACCGCATCGTGCATCATGGCCTCCGGGTTGTCGGTGGTCGCGCTGGCGCCCTCGACGGCGGAAACTGCGGCGAGCTTGCTGAACAAGATCCCCGGCTCGATCGGCTTTGACAGGTATTCATCCATCCCCGCCGCGAGGTATTTCTCCCGGGCGCCAGCCATCGCGTGTGCCGTGACCGCAATGATGGTGACGCGGTTGGCCGGCGGCGGGAGGGCGCGGATGCGCTCCGTCGCTTGCATTCCGTCGAGAAGCGGCATCTGCATGTCCATCAGCACGACGTCATAGGCGCTGGTGCGTACGGCTTCGACCGCCTCCTCGCCGTTCTCGACAACATCCACCTTATGCCCGACGTGGCGCAGCATCACCGCCGTCAGCTGCTGATTGATCTTGTTGTCCTCGGCGACGAGCACGTGGAGCGCTCGCGTCGCAGGTTGCTTGATCCCGAAGACTACCGTTGTCGGGCTCGGCGGCGTGGCTGCGGAGCCAAATAAGCGGACGAAGGCGTCCAAAAGGGACTGCTCGCGGATCGGCTTGACCAGGATGGCATCGAGCATCGCGAGCGCCCCGGGTGGGAGCGCATGCGTACCCCCCGAAGAGGCGAGCAAGAGCTTGGTCTCGGCGATCTCGGGCATGTCGCGAATCCTGCGAGCCAGCTCATCGCCCGGTAGCGCGGGCATTCTTTGGTCGATGATGACGAGATCAAAGGGCCGCCCCTGATCCCAGGCCCGTTCGAGTTCCACGATAGCGTGGAAGCCGTCGACCGCGGATCCGGCCGCGATGCCGAGCGCCCCGAGCTGACCCGTCAACACCCGCCGGTTCATCTCGACATCATCGACGATCAAGACCCGGAGCTGCGCCAGCGCCTCTGGAAGCGCCCGACGACCGATTGTCGGGCTGGCGGCGGCCGCCAGCGGAATCACAAACCAGAACCGGCTGCCATCCCGGAGGATGCTTTCGACACCAATCTCGCCGCCCATCAGCTCGAGCAGTTGCTTCGCGACTGCGAGACCCAGCCCCGTGCCGCCGAACCGGCGCGTGATCGAGCTTTCAGCCTGGCTAAATTTTCGGAACAGCTTCTCCAGCACCTCTTCCGACATGCCGATGCCGGTATCGGTCACCGTGAACCGCACCCTCGGGAGCCCGCTGCCGCCAGGCGGACGCATCCCTACCTCGACGGAAACGCTGCCTTGGTCGGTGACTTGACGGCATTGCCGACGAGGTTGAGGGGGATCTGGCGCAGCCGGGTCGGATCGCCGCGAAACCCGCCGCGCGCGGCCGACTCGATCAGGACGCCAAGTTCGATGCCTTTCTCGTTCGCCTTCGGCCCGAGAAGGCCGACTGCAGATTCGACAGTATCGACGAGGTCGAAGTCGATCGCCTCGAGCTCGATCTTGCCGGCCTCGAGCTTCGAGATATCGAGAATGTCGTTGATCACCGTCAACAACGCCTCGGCGCTGTCGCGCACGGCGACCGCATACTCCTGCTGCTCGGCCATGAGCCCCGTCTGCAACAGGAGACCATTCATCCCGATGATCCCGTTCATCGGGGTGCGGATCTCGTGCGACATGTTGGCAAGGAATTCCGACTTGGTGCGGTTGGCCGCTTCGGCAGCATCCCGCGCCGCGGCGAGGTCCGTAGCCACGCCGGTCAACTGCAAGCGGGCCTCTTCGAGGTCGGCGACCCGCTGCCGCAGCGCGAATTCGGTCTGCTTGACCGCCGTAATGTCCGTACGGATGCCAACGATCCCACCGTCGTTCGTGCACCGCTCGATCGCCCGGACCCAGCGGCCGTCCTTCAGCTGCTGCTCCATCGGCTCGCCGGAGGCGCGATGCCACTCTAGGAGCCTACGCATCCAAGCGTCGCCGCCTTCGGGGCCGAACTCGTGAAGGTTGCGCTCGACATTGGCGCGCAGCACAGTCTCGAACGTGGTGCCGGGCACGCAAAGGTCTGCGATGCCGGGGTATAGGTTGAAATAATTGCTGTTGGTCAGCACGTACCGATCTTCGCGATCGAACAGCGCGAAGCCTTCCGAAATCGATTCGATCGCGTCAACCAGCTGTTGCTGCGCCACGTGCAATGTCTCCTCAGCCTGCTTGCGCTCGGTGATGTCCTGCGTCGTACCAAACAGGCCGAGGCAGTTACCACCCGCATCGTATTTCGGACTCAAGTCGATCTGCATCCAGCGGATTTCTCCATTGGGCCGCACCCAGCGGTTTTCGACCTTTGCCGTCGTCCGTATTGCGATCGCACGGCGGCGCGCATCGAGAAAGGCGGCGATGTCGTCAGGGTGAACAAACGACCGCGCTTCCTCGATCGACAGCGCCGGTTTGGGCGGGATGCCGACGAACTCGAACATCTGCGGCGACCAGGTCGTGGTTTGGGCCGCCTCCTCGGTATACCAATGGCCGATCTTGCCGATCCGCTGAGCCTCGAGGAGCTGCCGAGTGGTCTCCTCGGCGAGGCTGCGGGCTTGCTCCACCTCCTCCTTAGCGAGGCGGAGCGCCTTTTCTGATTGATCGAGACGACGACGCTGCGCACTAAGTCTCTGGAACAGAAGGGTAGAGCCGATGACCACGCTGAGGATCGCGATTGTAGTAACCAGAAACTGCCACCGCGGAGAGACAACCCCGTTGATGCAGAGATCCCAGACCGCAACGCCGCCGGCGATCATGGTGCAAACATCAGGGCGCGCCGGGCAAGGGAAAGGCGACGACCCAAATTGAAGCCCCTCCAGGGCGCTCCTCCGCGTTCATAGGCGCGATCTCGTGTTACCAGTCGATGACTTGCGGACCTCCGCCTGGTTTTTAACTTTGAAAAGTTAACGGTGCGTGAGCGGTGGCTGTGAGCCCCGACGAGGGCCGCTCGATCGCGAAGTCCTCGTCACCGCCTGCGGCCGCATCTGCATGCATCGCAAGCGGGTCAACATCTCCACCGGGCTAAATCGGAATGGTTGCCGCTCGGAATGGCGTATCCCAATAGCACGTTCTCTTGACGTGTTCGGCCTGACCGATCGGAGGTAGCCATGTCCGTTCTCGCGAAACAGAGCTGGCTCCGGCCGGCAGTATTATCCGCAGCGCTCCTCGCTACCGCTACGCTTGCCGCCGGGGTGATGCCGCGCTCGGCGGCGGCGCAGTACGCCTACGACTACCGTTATTCATCGGGGGAAGCCCAGTCAGGCTGTGGGTTAGCACACTCACAAGCTTGATCGGAGGATCTCCCGGATGAACGTTCACCAGAATGCGCGGTTGACGCCGCAAGGTCGACTCTTGGAGGGTTGCGGACGCGGCGAACGCAGCGGGGATTTCGGTGCGGCAGAGCTATCGCTGGCTGGCGCGCTACCTGAGCGGCGGTGCCGCGGCGTTGGCCGACTGCAGCTCGGCACCGCAACGCTGCAAGCACCGCATCGGCGCTGAATGGGTCAGCGAAATCGAGCGTTTGCGGCGGCAGCGGATGAGCGGCCCGGCAATGGCGCGACAACTGCACATGCCGGTCTCCACGGTCGGCGCCATTCTGCGCCGACTGGGACTGGGCAAGCTCGCCGCGCTCGAACCGAAGCCGGTGGTAGTGAGCTACGAGCGCGAGCGGCCCGGCGAGTTGATCCACCTCGATAGCAAGAAGCTCGGGCGCATCGAGGGGATCTGGCATCGCATTACCGGCCGAACGCAGGGCGCGGTCAATCGCCACCACGGCATCGGCTGGGAAGCGCTGCATGTGTGCATCGATGACGCGACGCGGCTGGCCTACAGCGAGATCCTGGCGGATGAGCGCAAGGCCAGCGCGGTGGGCGTTCTCGAGCGTGCCCTTGGCTGGTTTGCGGGGCACGGAGTTACCGTCGAGCGGGTCATGACCGACAACGGTTCGGCCTATCTCAGCAAGGCTTTCCGCATGGCGGTCGCGGCGGCCGGCCTCAAACACAAACGCACCAAGCCGTACACGCCGCGCACCAACGGCAAGGCCGAACGGTTTATCCAAACCAGCTTGCGCGAGTGGGCCTACGCCCGCCCCTACGCCAGTTCGCAGGAGCGCAGCATGGCGCTGATGCCCTGGCTCGACCATTACAACATCGAGCGGCCACACACCGCCTTGGCCCACCATCCGCCCGTTGTCTGAAGTTGACTTGGCAAAGTTCTTTGACCGGGTCAATCACGACCGGCTGATGGCACGGGTAGCGGGGGCGGGTTCCGGATCGGCGGGTTGTTAGGCTCGTCCGGGGATACCTGACGGCTGGTGTGCTCGATGGTGGGCTGTTCGAGAGGAGCCGGGAAGGGACCCCGCAAGGCGGTCCGCTCTCGCCCCTGCTCTCGAACCTCGTCTTGGATGAATTGGATCGCGAGCTT
>Ga0210406_10008304_pt1 | contig 10398 bp, 7 predicted proteins | sample IncBWC30MmetaG_FD_155454 | JGI IMG/M metagenome (GOLD analysis project Ga0210406, IMG submission 155454) | Forest soil microbial communities from Barre Woods Harvard Forest LTER site, Petersham, Massachusetts, United States - Inc-BW-C-30-M | ecosystem: Environmental > Terrestrial > Soil >... | reverse complement strand
CTCGGTCGTCGTGAATATTTCGGCCGTGGAGGAGATCCAACCTTTACCGACGGGGGAGTACAGGCTCCGTGTAAAAGGCGGGAAGGAATACTTGGTAACGCGTACATACAAACACAACCTCAGAGATCTGGCTCAACTGTGGGTCGGCTCAGAGCGGCTTTGCGGCTAACCGGCAGCAACAGGTTTTACCTCGTTCAGTGCTCCTACTTGCCCGATGAGTCGTGCCTTGACATCGTGTTCCCCAGCCGACTATTTTAAGTTTTGTCTAATTTCTTCCGCGCAAAATAGAAGAGCGAAGCTGCAAGCAGGATGAACATGATCAGTCCAAAGAGGTTGCTGGTAGCCAGCGACCCGAGAATCTTGGGCCCGAACGCAAATAAATCCGCGCGCCACGGAAGGTGAAATGTTGACGTTACCCATTGCGGCACGTGCGTGGAAATTTCCGGATCTTGCAACAGATTAATCACAATGCCGAGCAAGCCGAATACTCCCCCGGCGGCGATCAAGCCGCTCGAATACAGAGCACCAGGGCTGGCCTCTCCCTCTTCCGTTTTTTGGGACGTAGTTTCCACCAGCCAGCGCACCAGGCCCCCGGCAAACATTGTGGCGGTCGTCCCAATGGAAAGATAAGCCCCCACGGCAAACGCCAAAGACCGCACGCCCAAAATTTCCACCGCAAGCACCAGCGCCACACCCATTAACACAAGCCGCCAAGGCAAACGCTGGTTGAGAATTCCGTTGATTACAGTGGCCATCAGACGCGCCTGTGGCGCCGGGGCCTTGTCGCTGCCGATCCCCTGGACCCACTGAATCTCAATTTCCTTGGTTGCCGGATCGTAAAGATACTCGCCGTCGGGAACCTGCGCCGAACCCAGCGCGTTGATCAAAACGTAATTTTTCCCCTGGTAAGTGATCGAACTCCGTTCCACTTTCACCCCTGTCGCCAACGCTTCCACATTCACCGGAATTTTTACCGGCAAATATTTTTCCAGTCCCGTGTTCATCAGATTCAGCGTCGCGCCAATAGCGATAGTCGACACCGTCACGCCAATCAGCAAAGCCATTTGCTGCTTGAATGGAGTCGAACCCACCAGGTACCCGGTTTTCAAATCCTGCGAAGTAGCTCCCGCAATCGCCGCCGCGGTACAAACAACGCCTCCAATCACCAGCGCGAGCACTGCGTAATTCGGCGCAGTCCAACCGGCCACAAAAAATATCGCGCAAGTAGCCATCAGCGTCGCGATGCTCATACCACTGACTGGATTGGAAGAATTTCCCAGCAGGCCGCTGATGCGCGAAGCCACGGTCACAAACAGAAAACCAAAAACCACCACAAAGAGTCCCGCCAGCAGATTCTGATACCAAGTCGTGCTCGCGCCCTTGATCGGATCAAACGTCAGCATCACCCACATCATCACGATGATCACAAACGAGCCGACAACTACGCTGCGAATCGACACATCATCGTCCAGCCTGTTTTTCGCCTGCCCCCCTCCCGCTCGCTCCGACCGAACATCTTTCAGTCCCGCGCGCAACGCCGAAACAATCGTAGGCAGCGTGCGCAGCAGCGTAATCAATCCCGCCGCAGCCACCGCGCCCGCTCCCATCGGACGAATGTATTGCCGCCACATATCATCCGGGGTCATTTGCGGAATCGGAATCGTGGAGGGGTAAATCGGCGTGTTCCCCGCAAGCTGTCCGAAAAATTGGATCGCGGGCATCACCAGCAGCCAGGAAATTACGCCGCCTGCGAAAAGTATCCCGGAAACTTTAGGGCCGATGATGTAACCCACTCCGAGATATTCCGAAGTAATGGTGGCGCGAAATGACGAGCCGGGAAACCAGTGCGGGCGCCCTTCAGGCTGCGAGTTCCATGCCTGAATTGTGTTCATGAAAAAAGTGTAAACGCCGCCCAGCCCCAGTCCCCAGAACACGCGTCCCGCAAACGACCCGCCGCGCTCTCCCGCTACCAGAACGTCCGCGCAAGCCGTGCCCTCCGGGAACGTCAGATTGCCATGCTCTTTCACGATGAGCTGCCGCCGCAGCGGAATCATGAACAGCACGCCCAGCCACCCGCCCAGCAGCGCCAGCGGAAAAATTCGCCAGAAAGTAAATTCCGTGCCAAACCCCAAAAAGATCAGCGCCGGAATCGTGAACATCACACCAGCTGCCAGTGACTCCCCCGCCGAACCGGTCGTTTGCACGATGTTGTTTTCCAGAATGGTAGAGCGCCCAAAAGCGCGCAAAATGCTGATCGATAGCACTGCGATGGGAATCGAAGCAGAAACCGTAAGCCCCGCGCGAAGCCCCACGTAAACGGTAACCGCGCCAAACAGCAGCCCAAACAGCGATCCCAGCACCACGGCGCGCAGTGTAAACTCCGCAATACTCTCCTCAGCAGGAATATAAGGATGGAATTCCCCAAGCGGAGCAGTAGAACTCCACTGTTTCTTCGCCATCCTCACCACCTCCCGAACCGCTTGGCGTAGTGCCGCCGCTGTCCTGCACTCTTTGCCGCCGTTCAATTTCGCGACAGCCAATTTGGCCGCCGCGAACCCGGCAAGGTAGCATCAGTCGCAGAGTCAAGCAAGCCGCTTTCGAGGTGGTGTCAGTAGCACACGATATGTCCGGTTGAGATAGCAAGTGATATGTCCGCTTTCGAGGTGGGGAATCACCCGCCATAGCGAAACCGTAACGTGTCGCCGCAAAATGAGAATGTCCGGTTTGTGCAAAGTAGAAATGTCCGCTTTCATGGATGGCCGGGGGCGCCATGGAGACGGAGCGAATGGCCTTGAGTCAACGGGAACGGGACCGCATACGGCTGTTGCATGAGGTGAAGCAGGGACATGTAAGCCAGGTGGAAGCGGCCAGGCGATTAAAACTGTCCGACCGGCAGGTGCGCCGACTGCTGTTGCGCATCGCCAAGTGTGGAGATCAGGCCGTGGTCCACGGATTACGAGGCCGGCCATCGAACCGCAGGTTGACCGCTGGCTTTGAGCAGAAGGTTCTGGCGAGGGCACGGCAGCGGTATCGAGACTTCGGCCCCACGTTAGCCACCGAACACTTGGCCCAGGAAGGATTGCTGGTGAGCCGGGAGACGCTACGGAAGTGGATGACCCAAGCGGCCATTTGGCGGCCACGCAGCCAGCGGGTGAAAAAGATCTATGTGTGGCGGGAGCGCAGAGCCAGTTTTGGAGAGCTGGTGATGCAGGATAGCTCCCCGTTTCTGTGGCTAGAGGAGCGCGGTCCGGCTTGTCAGTTGATCGCCCTGATCGATGACGCGACCAGCAAGTTCTGGGCACGCTTCACTGAACACGACACCACGGAAGAGAACCTGCGCACATTGGGCGGGTGGCTGCGGCGCTACGGACGTCCTGTGGCCCATTACACCGATAAAAACAGCATTTTTCGTACGACTCGCCGGGCCGGTATCGGGGAGCAGCTGCAGGGAGAAGGGGCGCGCTCGCAGTTTGGACGAGCCCTCCAGGAGCTGGGGATCGAATGGATCGCAGCACAAAGTCCGCAGGCCAAAGGCCGCATCGAACGGCTGTTCGAGACTCTGCAGGACCGCCTCGTGAAGGAAATGCGTCTAGCGGGGATCGCTACCATCGAAGCGGCGAATCGCTTTTTAGAAATACGTTTTCTTCCGGAGTGGGAGCGGCGTTTTACGGTGCTCCCACGTCATCCCCGCGATGCGCATCGACGGCTGGGGCGCGAACATCGTCTGCACGAAATCCTGAGCGTGCGCGCCACGCGCCAGGTGGCCGACGATCACACCGTGAACTGGGAGGGAAACCGTTGGGGGGTGCCCCGGGAAGAAGTCTGCGCGGGGCTTCGTGGGGCACACGTGGAAATCGAACGGCGACTGGATAGCTCGCACTGGCTGCGTTTCCGCGGGCGCTATCTCTCCCTGCGCTCCTGCCCCGACGCGGTGCGATCGGCAAGTCCTTCCGGCCTACGGCCTCCAGGCCTTGCCGATCAAAAGACAAAACCCTCCAACACAATCAAACCTAAATACCACGCGCCTGCCGATCACCCTTGGAGGAAACCTTGGAAGCGGACAATTCTATCTGGCACAAAACCGGACATTTCTACTTTGCATTGACAAGCGAAACCGTAACGTTGACAGAAGCTGGCCAGAGGGGGTATTGTCACAGAACTTCATTTCTTGTGAATTAGTAACCAAAGCGTTAAGACTAGGCGCCGCAAGCAGCAACCAGTAGCGCTCGTGTCTCTAGGTCAACAGGAGAACCACCGTGAATCGAACCCAGCGATTCATTCTGTACATCGTTATTTTAGTGGCGCTTTCCGTGCTATTTGCTTCGCGCACCAGTCAAGCAGGCGACGACTGGCTCCCCATTCCACCCGCGGACCTGGCGTTAAGGGACAATCCTGCTCAACCCGGCGCGCATGCCATGATTCTTTACCGGGAAAGCGATATGGACTCGAAAGAATCCTGGATCAAGGAATATGTCCGCGTGAAGATATTCACGCAAGAGGGGACTAGTCAGGGGAACGTTGAACTACCGTTCCTCAAGGGCAACACGGACATCAAGGACATCCGCGGCCGGACGATCCAGCCTGACGGCAGGGTGACCAACTTTGACGGAAAAGTTTTTGAGAAAGTTGTGGTGAAGGCCAGCGGCTTCAAGTTTCTGGCCAAGACCTTCACCATGCCCGACGTGCATCCTGGTTGCATCATCGAATACAAATTTCGAGAACAATCCGACCCAAACCTTCTCTACGACCATAAATGGACCGTGTCCGGCGATCTCTTCACCCGCGATGCTCGTTTTTCGTTCAAGCCCTACACCGGGCCAGGTTCCCTTCCGTTCACCTATCGTCAGTTTGGGCTTCCGACCTCTGTCATTCCCGTACTCCAGAAGGACGGTTCCTACCGAATGGACATCCACAATATCGCAGGCATCGAAGAAGAGCGATTTATGCCGCCCTCCAGAGTCCTGGAAACGCGCGTGGAATTCTATTACCAGGATCCAGACGATCCCTCGAAGGAAACAGTAGAACATTACTGGAATCGTATCGGAAAGAAATGGTCCGACGAGCTGGATCACTTCCTTAACAAAAAGGGCATGCTGGACGGCGATTTGCGCGGCATCATCGCCCCCAATGATCCGCCGGAAATAAAACTGCAAAAAATCTATGCGCGCGTCCAGAAGATTCGGAACCTGTCGACCGAGGATTCCAAGACCGCGAAGGAACAAAAACAAGAACAATTGAAGCCGAATTCTAATGTGGAAGATTTACTAAAGCACGGTTATGGCAACGCGCGAGAGATTAATTACACCTTTGTCGGACTGGCGCGAGCTGCGGGTTTTGAGGCCACCGAAGTTTTCGTGGCGCCCCGCAACAACAATTTTTTCTCTCCACAAATGAAAGATAGCGGCGAGTTGGGGGCTGACATCGTCTGGGTTCGTACCGGGGCCAGGGAATATTATCTGGATCCTGCTGCCTCTCAATTTCCGTTTGGGATTGTTCCCTGGTATGAGACTGGTACGCAAGGCTTGCGCGTCGGCAAACAGGGAGCGGAAATGGTGAAAACTCCTGAGCCTCCGGTTACCGACGCAACAATCACTCGCCACGCCGATATGCAAATCGATGAAGACGGTTTGGCCTCCGGAAAGCTGCAAGTAACGATCACCGGCCAGTGGGCCGCGGCTTGGCGAGAAGAGTATCGAAAAGAGGACGAAACCGGACGGCGCAAGTCCGTGGAAGACCAAGTTAAGGGTTGGCTTCCGGCGGGATCATTTTTCGAGCTCACCAATATCGGGAATTGGGACAAAAATTCGTTGCCTTTGCAGGTGGAAGGAACAGTAAAGATTCCCAACCTCGGGACCGTGGCCGGCCGTCGCATGATCGCTCCAGCCACTATTTTTCGCTCTGCCGAAGCCAAGGCTTTCCAGTCGCAGAAGAGAATTAATGCGATTTATTTTCCTTACCCCTACGAAGAGGTAGACAGTGTCTCTCTGTCGGCCGCCGGATACCGCATCGAAACCTTGCCCGCTGCAAGTCAATTGAAGCCCGGAGTGGTTTCGTATGACATTTCCGCAACGCAGCAGGGAAATTCCGTCGAAGTGAAGCGCCATCTGGTTGTGAGCGGAGTCTTGTTTCCGCTGAAGAGCTATCCCGCACTGCGCAATTTTTTTAGCAAGGTGGAGACGAATGACGACGCTCAGATCGTTTTTCAAGCTTCCGAGACCGCAAAGAATAATTAGCATGATCGGGCTGGCCGTGGCAGTAGCGGCAGCTTGCGCGCTGCCGTGGGTGCACTCAAACGTGCACGCCGATAATGCGCCGGACTGGATACGCGCCGCAGCGCAGGAAAAGTTGCCCGAGTATCCCAAGGAAACCGTTGCGGTGGAGTTGCTCAACGAGAATCAGACCATGGTCAAAGACAATGGTGACATCGAAACGCGCACGCGCCGCGCGTACAAGCTTCTGCGTCCCGAGGCTCGCGAGAAATACGGCGCCGTCGTGGTCAATTTCGACAACGAGACCAAACTTTCTTTTCTGAAAGCATGGACGGTCACTCCCAGCGGCCAGGAAATTGAGGTCAAGGAGAAAGACGCGCTGGAGTCTGGAAACACAAGTTACGATCTCTACAGCGACGAACACATCAAGTATCTGAAATTTCCGGAAGCAAATGTCGGCAGCGTGGTCGGCTTCGAATACGTCCAAAAACATCGGCCCTTTTTGTTTGAGGACATTTGGTCCTTCCAGTCGGAAATTCCAGTTCGGAAGGCGCGCTTCACGCTGCAACTGCCCCCCGGATGGGAGTTTACAAATCACTGGGCGAATTACGATCAGCAGGGGCCGCAATCAGCTTCCGGCAACCTGTACGCATGGGAAGTGCATGATATTCCTGCTATCGAGATCGAGCCGGAGATGCCCACCATCTATACTGTAGCCGGCCGTATGGATATTAAATATTTTCCTCGCGATCCCAAGCTGCGCGCAAAGACCAACGGAACCTGGAACGATCTGGGCGCCTGGTATTCCGGCCTCACTGCGGATAGCCGCGTCGCCACTCCTGCGATAAAGCAGAAGGTGGCTGAACTTACTGCAGGAATTTCAGATCCCGTCGCCAAAATCAGGGCGCTCACCTCTTACCTTCAGCGCCAGATTCGCTATGTCGCTATCGAGATCGGCATCGGAGGATATCAGCCGCACCCCGCTGCAGCAGTCTTCACGCATCAATATGGCGACTGTAAAGATAAAGCCACACTGCTCAGCACCATGCTTCGTGAGATCGGAATCGATTCCTATTACGTCCTGATCAACACCGACCGTGGAGAGGTGCTCCCCGGCTTTCCTTCCACCCGGTTCGACCACGTGATTCTGGCCATTCGCCTGCCCGCTGGCGTCACAAATCCTTTACTCTATGCGGTCACGGATGAACCAAAGCTTGGCCGCCTGCTCTTTTTCGACCCCACCAATGAATATGTGCCGCTTGGATATTTGCCTCGGTATCTTCAGGATAATTTCGGTCTCGTGGTTGGTCCCGATAGCGGCACACTCATGTCGTTACCCACTCTTCCGCCTTCCACAAACCGTCTCATGCGCACCGCCGAAATGAACCTGAGCTCGTCTGGCGACCTGGCGGGCGAAGTAAAAGAAGTGCGCTGGGGCGGCCCGGCCGCAGACAGCCGAGAAGCCTACCTCGGCGTTTCTCCCTCTGGGCAGCAAAAAGTCCTGGAAAACTTTTTGGGCACATTTCTTAGTAACTTTTCTCTGAAAAAAGCTTCCTTGGGGAACCTGCAGAAATACGATGAAAGTATGACGCTCGATTATAATTTTTCAGTCGAAAAATACGCCAAGTCGGCCGGGAACCTCTTAATTTTGCGCCCCCGCGTGGTGGGAGCGAAAGGTTCCACTTTGCTTTCCGGGAAGCCCAGGAAGTATCCCATCGATCTCCAGGAAACTACCCGGCAAGACGATGTTTTCGATATCACCCTGCCGGCCGGCTTCGTCGTCGACGAGCTTCCCCAACCTGTTCATGCCGAGTGCGAGTATGCCTCTTACCAGAGCGAAGTGCAGGTGAAGGACAATGTCCTGCATTACAAGCGAACCTACGTGATAAAAGATCTGCTGGTTCCCACACAAAAGCTCGATCAAGTCCGCGATTTCTACCGTCAGATCGCCGTCGACGAAAAATCCAGCGCCGTCCTCCGCCGCAGCAATCCTTAGCCTTCAGGCGGTGCGTAAAGTCTTACCACTACGAAAAAGTACCACTACCCGGTTCTGGCCTGAAGGAGTTATAGAAAACAAATGATTAAGCCCTTTCGACCGAGGCCGCATCCAGCAACATGTGATTTTTGCACCATTTTGTCGCAACTGAGAAAGGCGACGATTCAACGGAGCGGGGTCTTCGCGTCCGCCAATCTTTAAGGCGGCGTGTGTTACTCTTGCGCGGGGAGACAGCCACGAATGGGTTACATCGAACGCATCCAGAGTGATTTAACCGCAGCGATGAAGCAGAAAGACGAGCTGCGGCTTAGCGTGCTGCGCATGATGAAGAGCGCGCTCAAACATAAAGAAATCGAAAAAGTGCGTCCGCTGGACGATCTGGAATCGATGCAGGTGTTGCAAACCCTCGTCAAGCAGCGCCGCGAATCCGTGGAGCAGTTCACCAAAGGCGGCCGCAACGATCTCGCAGAAAAAGAAGCCAAAGAAATAAAAATTATCGAAACATATTTGCCCGCCGCTCCCTCGGACGAAGAACTCCGTCGCGCCATCGAAGCCGCTATTGGCGAAGCCGGCGCTGATTCGCTAAAACAAATGGGCGCCGTGGTGAAAGCGGCCCGGGCGCGCCTGGAAGGAAAAGCCGTGGACGGCAAAGCTCTCAGCGACCGCGTCCGCGAACGCTTGACGGAAAAAGCCGCAGGGAAACCGTAATGCTACTTCGCCTTATGCTGCAACCAACTCGGCGTGAGAAAGACCGGAGTGCAAACTTCTCAAAAATGACCCGTGCCAGCCATTGCCAAGAGAAAAATCTACAGCCTTGTCCCCATATCGAGGGAAACTTCGGGACCATTACTTCTAAGAGGATCGGAGCTTTAGCTTCGGCAAACGCTCATGAAAATAAGAAGCGCATGTAACCTCTGGAGAAAATGAGGAAAACTGTATTCTTCTGTTCGCTATTTCGAAAACACTAGGCAATCCGTGCCGCTGCCGGAAACTATACCCGTAAAATACACGGAAGAGGAGGCCGAATACCTCAGCGTCCGGCCGCTAGTGCGCCAGGAGTTTCGCAACGCGGAACTCGTGGACATGGTCGTGTCGGTAGCCGGAAAAGACCCGGACCGGGTGCAAAAAATTCTGAGCGCCGGAACGATCGTCTTTCACTCGTTCCGTTACTGGTGGCCTGGATTCGAAGCAGACCCCGCTGCACTCAGCGAAATTCTAAAAAAATATCCGGATGCAGACCCGCACCGCCCGTTCCGCGCCGAGGATTGCAACGAGGTAATCCTGCAGTCGGGCGGCTCGCTCGCCGTGGCGGGCTCACCACCGCGCCACTCGCTGCGCATCCGCCGGGACGAAGCAAACAAGCACAAGCTGTTGCGCTCGCGCACAGTCTGGGACATTTTGATGAACCTCGCGCGCGAGGCTGCTCCGTCTTACCGCGAATATTCCTACTCGCTGCGCGGCGACATCTACGCGCTCGCACTGGATCGGGAGCAGGTGGCTCGCTTGGCGCGCGACACTGTGCAAGCAGCGCCCCGCGCTCTTCGCGCTGACCTCGCGGTCCTGCCTGCTATGTCGCAAATCATATTCATTTGTCCCCGCCTCGCGTCGCAAGGCCGCAAGGATTCAATCTAAGTGGAGTGGCGCGAGTATCACGAATTCACCAAGCACACCGTCGAAAAACTGCGCCGCGCGCAACATTATCTGGATTGGGCCAACATGCCCAACCCGTACCGGCACTATGAAGGCGTCCCGCTGTTGGATTTACCGGCGGACCCGCCAGCTCCGCAGATTTCAGCGCTTGAAGTTCTCGAAGGCAAGCTCGGAAATACTTTTGCAAAAGACGCCACGCAGAATGCTGGTGCAAAAGACTCCGCCCCAAAAGATGGCGGGGAGAATGCCGGTGAGAAGAACGGCGCGGCATTCCTCTCGCCACTGATGTTTTATTCCGCGTCAATTAGCGCAACCAAAAGAGCTGCGGCGAGCACGTATGCGCTGCGCGTGAATCCATCTTCTGGGAATCTGCACCCGACCGAATTTCATTTCTGTACGCGAGGACTGGTCGACTGGCCCGATGGGCTGTATCACTACAGGCCGTCGTCGCACATGGCGGAACAACGCGCGATTGGGGACTTCGTCTTGAAGTTAACTGATACAGCCGCGCCACTGGTGTTTGTTTTGACCAGCATCGTGTGG
>Ga0210406_10008301_pt1 | contig 10400 bp, 9 predicted proteins | sample IncBWC30MmetaG_FD_155454 | JGI IMG/M metagenome (GOLD analysis project Ga0210406, IMG submission 155454) | Forest soil microbial communities from Barre Woods Harvard Forest LTER site, Petersham, Massachusetts, United States - Inc-BW-C-30-M | ecosystem: Environmental > Terrestrial > Soil >... | reverse complement strand
GTTCGCGGTCGCGAACTGCTCGACCTGCCACAACACCATCTCATGGACTGGCGCAGTCTTTGATCACAGTACGACGGGTTTCCCGTTGACGAATTCTCACCAAATGGCGCCCGCGGGGAAAGTTGTGGCCTGCACGGATTGCCACATCAACAACAACTACACTTTGACGATAACGCCGAACGACTGCGGCAACTCCGGATGCCATTTGACCACCTGGCAGCAGACGAATAATCCGACTCACTCATCGGCCGGAGCGCCTTATGCGGCAGCGAACTGCTCGACGTGCCACAACACTATCACCTGGACCACCGCAACCTTTGATCACAGCACCACGGGCTGGGCGCTGACGGGCTCGCACCAGCTGGCGCCGGCCGGTAAAGTCGTGGCCTGCACCGACTGCCACGTGGGCAACAACTACACCTTCACGGCGGCGAACACGGATTGCTACGGCTGCCACCAAGTCGCTTGGCAGAGCACCACGACGCTCGGCGGAGTGGTACCGAATCACGTCGCGGCGGGCTTCCCGACCTCACAATGCTCAACGTGCCACACCACGACTACTTGGACGTCAACCTTCAACCACGCGACCACGGGTTTCCCGTTGACGAATTCCCACCAAATGGCGCCTGCGGGGAAAGCTGCGACCTGCGCGTCTTGCCACATCAACAATAACTACACGCTGGCCATTGCTCCGACTGACTGCGGCAACTCCGGATGCCATTTGACAACTTGGCAGACCACCAACAACCCCACGCACCCCACAGCTGGCGCCCCGTTTGCCGCGGCCAACTGCTCGACGTGCCACAGCACCATCACTTGGACCACCGCAACCTTTGATCACAGCACCACGGGCTGGGCGCTGACGGGTTCGCACCAGCTGGCGCCGGCCGGTAAAGTCGTGGCTTGCACCGACTGCCACGTGGGCAACAACTACACCTTCACGGTAGCGAACACGGATTGCTACGGCTGCCACCAAGCCGCTTGGCAAAGCACCACGACGCTCGGTGGTGCGGTACCGAATCACATCACGTCGGGCTTCCCGACCTCGCAATGCTCGACCTGCCATGACACCGTGCTCTGGTCGACTGGCAAGTTCGATCACAGCACGACGGGCTGGGCGCTGCAGGGTGCGCACGTGACCACCCCCTGCGCTTCGTGCCACATGGGCACCAATCCATTCGGCCTTACTACTGCGAACACGGATTGCTATGGCTGCCACCAAGCCGCTTGGCAAAGCACCGTGACGCTCGGCGGCGCCGTGCCAAACCACGTCTCCGCAATGTACCCGACCACTTGCATCACCTGCCACACTACGTGGGTCACCACGGGTTGGCTGGGCGCGACCTTTAATCACACCTGGTTCCGCATTCCGCACAATGGCTCGGTCTGTTCGGACTGCCACCTGGTTTCAACGAACTATAAGACGTTCTCTTGTGAGAATTGCCATACGTCGCCAAACGCGCACCGGGCCGGAATGTCGCATCCTAACGTTTGCACGCCATCTCCAGCATGCTGGTTCAATCCGCCGACTCGGTGCTACGACTGCCATAAGAATTGACGGGGGACACGCTTCGCGCGCTTCTGAGGGCGGGTGAAATGGTGCAAGAGCAAATTCCTTGGGGAACTGTAGTAGGGGGAAGGAAAGCAAGTGCATCGAACGACCTGGAGGGTAAGCCTAGCCACTAGACTTTTTTTCAAGCCATCTTTGGCTTTCGCCGTTTTGATTTGCTCCGCCTTCACCTTTCACGCTAGCGTCACTCGCGCGCAGAATCCGCAGGCGGATCAATCCAACAGCAAGCCTTCTGTTTTTCGCGTCAAGTATGTTGCCGATGGCTCGCTCTATATTGATGCCGGGCGCAACGCCAATCTCCAAGAAGCGATGAAGCTTTCGCTCGTCAACCCGCCTCCAGATGGCGTGGTTTCCGATGCCGTGCGGTTCCGCGGCTACGAGCACGTCGCGGAGCTCAAAGTCGTTTCCGTGGCGGATTCTTCTTCCGTCTGCGAAATCGTGAGCTCTACTGGTGAGATTAAGGCAGGCCAGTTGGCGTTTCTCACGCCCGATAGCGTGGTTGAACGCCGTGAGGCCGTGGACGCCGCTGAAGAAGAGAAGTATCCCATCGTCATGACTTTCACCTACGGCGATCCTCTCGACGAAGAAGTTCGCACGGCGCAAGAGAAAAAGCAGCTTCAAGAATCGCCCGTCGGGCAGTTCCGCGGCCGGATCGGCTTTGACTACGGCGGAGTCCATGAAGCCGGCGGGCTCAATGGCAAGCAAGTGGGGCTGTCCATCTCGTCGGATATCAGCAATATCGGCGGGACCTACTGGAATTTTAAGGGCTACTGGCGTGGAAATATGAATTTGAGCAGCGCTCCCGCACAAGGTGCTACTACCACAACGCTTACGGACCTGATCAATCGGACCTACCATCTAGGTTTTCTCTATCAGAGCCCTTATTCCCCGGTCACCATCGGCGTGGGGCGCTTGTTTCTTCCGTGGGCGCCAAGCCTGAGCACGATTGACGGTGGTTATCTCGGAAGAAAAATCACGCGGATCGCCACCGTGGGTTTCTTCGCGGGTTCCACGCCGGATCCGACCTCATGGAGCTATAACCCGAACCAGCATATTGCCGGCACTTTCGTGAATTTCGAGGTTGGCGACTTCGAACACACCCGCTTTTACAGTACAGCTGGCGTCGCCGTTACCAGCATCCAATGGAAGGTGGCTCGCCAATTTGCATTCTTCGAGAATAATGTGACCTGGAAGCGCTACATCACGCTTTACAGCTCTTTGCAGGCGGACGAGGCCAGAACATCTCCATTGCGAGATTCCACTGGGCTGCTAGTTGGTGGAAGCAATCCCACGGGAATCTCGCAAAGTTATTCTTCGCTGCACTTTCAGCCATTCCACCGCGTGGGGTTCGGCGTCAATCACAATTATTTCCGCAGCCTGCCGACGTACGATCCCCGGCTGCTCGCCACCGGTCTATTGGACCAGTATCTCTTTCAAGGCTTCAGCGGAGACGTGCGCGTAGAACTCATGAAGCACATCAGCGTGTATAGTAGCTTAGGCCGGAGCAAGACCACCTCGGACAAGAAGAATTCGCTGAATGAGGCCTTCGGCATCACCGTGCCCAACCTGTGGAAGACCGGACTACTCGCCGATGTGCATTACTCGAAATTCAATAGCTCTTTCGGGAGTGGCAAATACACCTCTTTTTCTCTTTCCAAGAACTTTACCGATTCGTTTCGGCTTCAGTTCTTGGGCGGTCATCAAACATTCAATTCTGCTCTGACCACCAATAACAATTCCAATTTCGTCAACGCCGTGGTTGATTGGAACGTGGGCCCTCGCTATTTCGTGGAAGGCAATTTCGGCTGGTATCGCGGCACCAGCATGAATTACCAGCAGTGGTCCACGGTTTTCGGCTATCGCTTTGGAGGATATCGCAAAAAATGAGAAACCTCCGGCGCCAAGATCTTCCAGGCTCCCAAACTCTGCTGACCGCCATGTGTGGGCGGCTCTCGGCTATTTTCGCTGTGGCACTCCTGTGTTCCTGCGGCGCGGCGTTTGGCCAAGCGCAGCCTGTCGCTCAACCGTTTGCGGAGATGGCTGCTCCTCCCGTTTCGCCTCCGATGGCGGCTCTCTCTCGCGCCCGCGCAAGCGTCGAAAAGTTCTTTGAGCAGGCCGCCAATGTGGTGTGCACGGAAAATGTAACCCAGGCGCTGGTCGGGAAGAACGGGAAAGCCAGTTATCGCGAGGAATCCGTCTTTGACTATCAGCTTCAGGCCAATCCCAATAGCGGATCGCTGAAGCTCGTCGAATCCCGCGATACGCGCAAAGCCGCCTTCCGTGATTCCTCGCGCACCCTGCTTATTACCAACGGTTTCACCAGCATGCTATTGATTATCCACCCGTCTTATGAGACCAACTATACGTTCGAGCCCGCAGGCGAGGAGCTCATCGACGGCGTGGCCTTTGCTAAAATAAATTTCAAGTTCGTTCCCGGGGCTTCATCGCCCGCGGCCCTTCAACTCCGGGGCAAGAACTATCCAATCCCTCTTTCTGGTACCATTTGGATCGAGCAGCAGAGCGGCGCCGTCGCTAAATTGGTCGCGACCATGGATTCCAGCCTGAGCGATCTGGGTCTTCACGGCATGCGCAGTGAAATTCATTACGCCACCGTGCATTTTCATGATCCCGAGGAATCCTATTGGATGCCCATGTCCGCCATCATCGATGTTGAAACGGCCCGCCAGCATTGGCGCAATATTCACCGCTTCACAGGCTACAAAAGATTCAGGGCCACCATTCAGGTGGAGGATCTCGAGACAAAACGATGAGCACATCCGCAACTGTTGGCACCGCCATACTGCCTCGCGAGGACGCCGAAAAGGGCCATCGCACACGCGTGTTCCTGGCCTGGATGCTGGCCCTGGCCGTCGTTCTGGTCATCGCCGGCTACGGCTTGAATTACTACACGCTCAGCGCCGCCCAGCGCCCCTTTTCGCCCAAGCACGAACTCCTCCGGCCCAGCGGCTCGATTGGCATCAAACTCGGCATGCTCGGCGTGTTGATGTTTTTCCTCATCTATCTTTATCCCCTTCGCAAGAAATGGGGATGGCTCGGCCGTATGGGCAACTCCCGCCATTGGCTTGATTTCCACGTTGTCCTTGGCACCGCCGCGCCCATCATCGTGGCCTTTCACTCCACGTTCAAATTCGGCAATATCGCGGGCATGGCCTTCTATAGCATGCTGATGGTCACCATCAGCGGCTTTGTCGGCCGCTATCTCTATGCCCACATTCCGCGCGGCCTCAGCGCCGCGGAACTCTCCATGAAAGAAATCCAGGAGAAAGAAGAGGCCCTGCGCAAAGAGCTAGCCGAACAAAAGGCTACCTTCGGCTTTAGCGTCGATGCCCTTGCTGAATTGCCGTCACCCGCCGAAGTGGCCAAGACCCCCTTGATCGCTTCTCTCCTTTCCATGTTTCTGCTCGACATCAAGCGCCCCTTCAAAGCTTCCGCCGTGCGGCTGCGCGAAGCCGGCTTCTTCCCCTGGCTGTTTGCCTGCTTCGGACTGTTCCCCACCCGCGACCAGAGACTCGAGCGCGCCCTTCTCGTGCGGCAAAAACAGGCCTCGCTCTCCCAGAGCATTGTCTTCCTCGCCCGTACACAAAAGATCTTTCAGCTCTGGCACGTCGTTCACCGGCCCTTCAGTTATGCCTTCGCCATCCTCGCCATCCTGCATATTGGCATCGCCCTCTTCATGGGCTATAGACTGTAGGCCGTTCCGATGCCGGGCCAGTTTTGATCTTTGGATTATGTTGGGAGAGTCTCCCAAGGAAACCGATACAGAAATCGCCGGTAAGCCGGCCTCGATGTACCTGGAAAGGAATTTCGCATGAAACGTATTGCTCTGACACTGGGGTTCTTCGCCGCGCTTTTGGCCGCCAGCGGATGCAAGAAGCAGCAGAATGACAATGACGCCATTCGCGCCGGAATCATGCAGCACCTCACGGGAGTCGGCACCCTCAACATGAGCGCCATGGTGATGGATATCCAAAAGGTTTCCATCAACGGCAATCAGGCCCACGCCGACGTTGAATTCCGGCCCAAGACCGGGTCGCCCCAGGGGGCGGGCATGCAGGTTTCCTATAACTTGGAAAAGCGCGACGGTGCCTGGTTTGTTCTCAAAACGCAGGCGGCGGGCGGCATGATCCAGCATCCCGATCCGAATCAAAACCCGCACCAGAATCAAGACGTACATTCTGGTAGCCTCCCGAGGTTCAACGACGTCCTGAATCCGGTTGCTGCCCCGGCTCAAGGTTCCCTGCCGCCGGGCCATCCTCCGGCCAAGTCACAGCCGCCCGCTTCGCAGTTGGGCGGACAGGATCAAGCTTCAGCAAAAAAACCGCTCTAATTTTATGGATACTCTTGTCGCCTTCATTGTCGCCGTGATTGTTATCGGCCTCTTCATGCGTTCTTATCTAAAGAAGCAGAAGAGGATAGAAAAACTGGCCCTCGAGGCTGAGGAAAAGGGGAAGTTGCGTTCCGATGGCCCGCAATCCCAACATCCTCATATCGACGCCAACAATTGCATCGGCTGCGCGGCCTGCACTATGGTCTGCCCCGAGGGCGATGTTCTGGCCATGTTGGGCGGCAAAGCCGTCATCGTGAACGGCTACAAATGCATCGGCCACAGTCTGTGCGCGGAAGTCTGCCCGGTTGGCGCCATCACCATGGTCCTGGCCAGCCCCAGCATGGGTGGCGACATGCCCTACTTGACACCCCAATTTGAGACCACCATCAAGAACATGTTTATCGTCGGCGAACTGGGTGGATTGGCGCTCATCAAGAACGCCATCAACCAGGGCCGCGACTGCATCGATACTATTGCCAATAAATACGCCTCCCAGGGCGGCACACGGCGCTCCCCGGACGTATACGATGTGCTGATCGTGGGCGCGGGGCCTGCGGGAATCAGCGCTGCCCTCCGTGCCACGGAGAAAAAGCTCAATTACTTAACGGTTGATGAGGGAGAGATCGGCGGCACCGTGGCCAAGTATCCCCGCCAGAAACTGGTGATGACCAGTCCGGTGGAATTTCCCATGCACGGAAAATTCAAGAAGACGGAACTTAGCAAGGAAGAACTGATCGCCTTCTGGAACAAAGTCCTGCAGCGCGCGGATTTCAAGCTGAAGCAGGGTGAGAAGGTCGAAGACATTAAGAAAGGCGAGGACCAGGTCTTCACGGTCGCGACGGCCAAAGGCCAATATCGAGCGCAATCCGTGGTGCTGGCACTCGGCAAGAGCGGCAGCCCGCGGAAACTCGGGGTCAAGGGCGAGGAACTTCAGAAAGTCATGTACCGCTTGATTGAAGCGGATCACTATATCAACAAAAAAATCCTGATCGTCGGGGGTGGTGACAGCGCCGTCGAGGCCGCCATGGGCCTGGGCCACCAGGTCGGCAATCAGGTCACGCTGTCCTATCGCAAAGAAGCCTTCGCCCGCATCAAGGAGCGCAACTCCCAGCGCATCGAAGAATCCGTTCGCAAAGGCAAAGTCAAAGTCGTTTTCAACTCCATTCCCGTGGAGTTCAAAGAAAAATCGGTCCTTCTGGAAGTCAACGGTAAGACGGAGGAGATCCCTAACGATTACGTGTGGATCTTCGCCGGCGGCGAACCTCCCACCGCATTTTTGAAAAAGATCGGCATCGGTTTCGGCAACCAAGACCTCACGTCGACTGGGAGCAAAGAAGCAAAACAGGCGAAAACGGAAAGACAGGCTGCGCTCACTGCGGTTTAACTCTCCCGCTCCTGTCGAGTCCGCGAACTCCAGAGCTCATCGATTCTGCAACTGTTCCCCGGTTTTCCGCACGATTGCTTTGGCTGTGCTTTGATCCGCCGCTGGAATAACCGTTCCTTTCCTCCCCGCGGGCTTTGCGGCTGGTATCGTCATTGGCGTCCAGAAATTCGGATCGCCGGCAGCAAACTCTTTTGATACGTGGGAAATCTCGCCGTTGACAGCGTACAGGTTGCTTTCCGTGTTGACATACGATTCGCGCGCGATCTGTTGCAGTCGTTTCATGGCTTCTTCGCCTTCCGCTTCCTGCAGGGTTTCCTTCCATGAGAGTAGGTCGTCGTTTTGCTTGAGCGCGTTCATGGGCATGAAAATAAGAAATTCCTGCGACTGCATCCCCAAGTTCACTTGATAGACGAACCACGGCGCGTCTGCTTTGATCTTCTCGTACGCCTCGCCGAGGATCTTAAACGATTCCACAAACTCGCTCTCGTGCCCAGGCGCGAGCCGCACCTCAACCACGCGCATGAAGCGCATTTCCGACAAATCGATGTTGTCTGTACGATAGCCCAGGTCGTCGCGGCGTACCGCCACGATCGTGCGCTCGTTCGTCAGGAGCGCATCGACCTCTTCCTGCATCCGGGCGAGGTCGGGATGGGCGGCGTAGATCTTCTTCCACCGGTCGAAGGACTGCTCCAATTGCTCGAAAGAGTCAAAAGGATCGAAGGAGAGCGCCTCCCGCGCCCCCGTCAGGGATTGCAAGGCAATCCAGGAATTGGGGACTTCCAGGCGATTACAGGCGCGCGCAATAGCAGCCTCTAACTTATTGCGCGCGTTTGCCTTGCCGTATGGGAATTCCTGGTACACCAGAACCAATAGATTTGGCGGCGCGGGAGCCGGATTCACGGTCTTATTCTCCTGTCCCGAAGAAATGGAAACGTATCCCAGTGAGAGTAAAATGATCGCTGCCAATCCTCGGATAACAGTCATGCGGCATCCCTCCAAAATTGAAAACGCTCACGGCGTGCCGTGTCACTGCGCGAAAAACTCAAGGCCAGCAAGACGCTGTGCCCCGGGTAATAACATTCGGACCGGGTGCGCCTCCTGAAAACAAGGCCAAGCTTGCATTCGAAGTTCTGAATCTTGCCGATGGCCAGCTTCGCGAGCGCTCGGCATCGCGTTCTGAAAACTCCTGCCCTTCAAACCCTGCAATTTTTCGTTCCGCGGGCTGCGCCTGGCCGCGGACGGCGATTCCGGAACCAGTTGTCAATAGTTGCCTGCCGTTGGCTTCACAGGGACCTCACAATTCTACTCCAAGTCCTGTTTGTACATAGTTTGTGATGTGGTATGGGCTACGGCGTTTTCATGCCCGCGGGAAGCTCCCATTTGCGCACCATTCCAAGAATGTCCACATAGGACACCCCAGGGCTCAACCTGGTTGGAAGCCCGCAAGGTTCATGGCATTTTGCTCGGCCGGGTCTTCCAAGTTCGACGGACCCGTAGTCCTCAAAGAAGCGGTTTCACCGCTGACTCGATCACGCCGGTGTATTCAAATCCCACGACCTTCTTGCGGAGTATTCCTTGGCGGTCATAGAGCATTGTTGTCGGCAAACCTTCGATGCCTCCAAACTTCTGTTTCAAGTCGTCTGGGGCGACTGCCAGCGGATAGCGCACTCCGATTTTCTTTGCGAATTGGGCGGGGTCCTCCATATCCATCATGGTATCGAACTTGAATCCAATGACGGCAAATCCGCGCGAGCCGTAGAGGTTGAGGAGTTTCTGGTAGCCGGGCATTTCTTTTTTGCACGGCTGACACCAAGTGGCCCAAAAATCAACGAGTACCACCTTGCCGCGAAGGTCCGCCGATGAGATTTCGCGGCCCTGCAAGTCTTTCACGGAGAACTCGGGCAGGCGCGAACCAATTTCACCTGCTGCGATTACCGCCTGTCTGGGCTGAAGGGAACTCGCCGGATGCTGATTGCATCCGGCGAGAGCAAGTCCAGCAAGGCTCAGAAATAACAGACAGTGTCTTAGTCTTAGCATCTATTCCTTCTTCTGGACTTCGAGAATCAGCAGCTTCAGCGGCGCCGAAGCGTCTGCTTTCTTTTTCCCCGCGGGCTTGCGGTACAACTCACCACGAATCGTGACGACCGCGGTGGAATCAGCGAGCGGTTCGACGGTCTTGAGCAAATCATTTGGTGCGATCGCAAACGACTGATTCGGCGAAACCTGCAGCGCGAAATTGCCTCCAAGGTCCTTCCTTATTTTTCCGCGTGCGGTTACGTCCATCTCCGCGACGGACACACCACTGTCGTAAACCGCTTTGAGAAGCTGAGCAGGATCGACCTGGCCGTCTTCCTTGGGCGTAACGTCGACTTTTCCATCGATCAAGCTAACATCCACTTTTTGAACGCCAGACTGGCGCCCCAGGTGTTGTTTCACCCCGTAGGCTCAAAAGTTTCAGGTCATGCCTTCGACGCGCATTTCGATGTGCTTGATTTGCGCTTGCGAAACCGGCACAAACACGCAACCTAGCAAAAATAGCAACGCGAGTTTTCTTGTGTTCATCGTTCTTCCTTTCATTTGAAATGAAGCCGAAACTGACGGGTAATTCCGAAACTGATGTGGCGCCGGACGGGCATGAACGTGGCGCCCGTCGAATGCGCTACGTCCCAGTCCATGCCGAGCCACACGTGCATTCCCGGGCGCACGCCCACGTAGGTCGTGATACCGGCGAGCAACACGTCGCCGCCGCTCCCGCTCTGGGCGACAGCCGCGATGCGGTCATCTTGAGAGTGCAGCCAAGTCACGACAGGCCCGATGAACCATTCACGGGCACCGTTCTTCGATTCATAAGGCCGGTACGAAAGCCAGAAGCGCGATTCGAGGTCGCTGCCGAGGCGGGCCTTCTGCGTCCCTTGTGAGCGCAGCAGAGAATGGAAATCCTCGTCGGCGACAAGCCGCCTGAGATGGAAGAGCCCGGTATAAGTCCAATTCGCTGCCACGAAGAAATCGGTAGAGCCTGAACCGGGCTGCAGACTCGCCGGTAGCCGTTTTCTGTTCATGTCCGCTAGATCCGTTCGGCCTGTCGGAAGTTTGGAGCC
>Ga0210406_10008298_pt1 | contig 10402 bp, 6 predicted proteins | sample IncBWC30MmetaG_FD_155454 | JGI IMG/M metagenome (GOLD analysis project Ga0210406, IMG submission 155454) | Forest soil microbial communities from Barre Woods Harvard Forest LTER site, Petersham, Massachusetts, United States - Inc-BW-C-30-M | ecosystem: Environmental > Terrestrial > Soil >... | reverse complement strand
ATTTTTATCACTGATCTCAATCTGCGCACGCCCTACGTCCAGAACTGGAACCTCAACATCCAGCAGCAAATCAACCCCGCCGTTGCGTTCGAAGTTGGCTACGTGGGCAGCAAAGGCACCAAACTCACCCGCCTGTACGACAAAAATCAGGACCTTACCAATCCAAACTATGCCGTGATCGACGTTTTCTCCGGCGGCGCCAATTCCACGTATAACGCCTTGCAAACCACCGCGCGCCTTCAAAATTTCCACGGATTCTCCGGCTTTTCCACTTACGCGTTTGCCAAGTCGCTCGATGGCGCTTCCGACGGCATCGATTTCAACTTTGCCACCGCGGCGTTTCCGCAAAACTCCGATAACGTTGCCGCGGAAAAAGGTCCGTCGACGTTTGACACGCGTCATCGCTGGACCACCGCCCTCACCTACGTTGTGCCCACTTTTAATGCGCTGCCACACGCGTTGGGGGCTGGCTGGCAATTGAATACCGTCATCACAGTGCAGTCCGGCCGGCCGATTCCCATCATCACGTCCAACGACACCAGCGGCACCTTCAACTTTCACCAGCGTCCGAATGTTGTCGCGGGTCAGCCGGTCATTCTTTCTAACTGGTCGCCAACCACCGGCTATCTAAATCCTTACGCCTTTGCGCAACCCGCCGACGGCACTTTCGGTGATTTGGGTCGCGACCAAATCTATGGCCCCGGCTTCCGCAACCTGGATTTTTCTGTGACTAAGAATTTCCAGTTCCGCGAGCACTACACGCTGCAATTCCGGGCGGAGTTCTTCAATATCTTCAATCATCCAAACTTTGCTCTGCCTTCCAACGCCATCAACCCCGGCGTCAACGGAGACGGTAGCAAGGTTCCGAACGCCGGTCCGGCAGGATCTATCACGCAAACTCCAGATGTGGCCCAAGGGAATCCGGGACTCGGCGGCGGCGGCCCGCGCGTAATGCAGTTCGGCGTGCGCTTCCAGTTCTAGCGTCAGTGCATTGGCACTTGGCCAAAATATCTGCATGTCCAAACAAAAAGCCGGGTCTCTCAACCCGGCTTTGTCAGAATCAGGAAGCTTATTGGAAGATTTAGCGCAAGAACCTTTTGCGAGCAAATCCTCCAAAGCCAATCAGGCCGCTGCATAGCAAAAGTAGCGAAGAGGGCTCAGGAACTCCGGTCCCTCCGCGACTTGCTCCCGAACCAATTTTGTTCCAGTTAATCGATTCGTTACCATATGAACTTCCACCAATAAAATCGTAACCACCGGAGCATTGGCCGCGCACTTGGCCGCGTCGATGGGATCGGTTGCAAGGATCGCCGCAGTACTGGAGCACCCTCCAATCTCGTTGTTACCAGGGACGGTGGGGGCTAGGGCTGCGGGAGGGAATGCTCCGAAAATTCCAAAGTCGCTGCTGTCAAAATTGAATGACGCGGTCTGAGTGAAAATCCCAGTTTGTCCAGGATTTATAGTCAAAGGGCTCCAAATGGCGACGGTAGTGCTGCCGCCATTAAAGGCAACGCTAAAGTTGGTGATCATGATGGAGGTAGCGCCGATATTGTCAATCCGGATTGCCCCCGTGTCGAGGGTTTCGCCTGGGGGCGTTTGAGACACCACCGTGCCGGCCCCAAGCCAAGGTGTGGGGAAAAATCTGCTGGCGCGTGGACAGGGGGACCGTACTTCCTCCGTTATGGGTTTTGCAAGTCATAGTTACTGTATTACTTATACGAATAGAGAGCAAATATCACAGTCCACGATGCAAAATATCTCCCATATCTTGCAATCATTTACCACATTACAAAGAAAGGCGGTCGCTGCCTGCTTGGTGACATTTGCTTTTTCTGGGGCATCGAATCACAATCGCAAAGATTGCTGTGCACGAGGTTCGTCATGACTGAAGCCGTGATCGTTTCGTCCGTTCGCACGCCCGTCGGCCGCGGGTACAAAGGATCGCTGCGCACCAGCCGCCCGGATGATCTTGCCGCTCTGGTGATCAAGGAGGCGCTGGCTCGGGTTCCGGCGCTCGACGCCAAGGAAATCGACGATGTGATCTTGGGATGCGCTATGCCGGAGGGCGAACAGGGCATGAACGTGGCGCGCATCGCTGCGTTGCGCGCCGGTCTTCCCGTGGAAACCTCCGCCATGACCGTGAACCGCTTTTGCGCCAGCGGTCTGCAAGCCATCGCGTTAGCTGCTGAACGCATCCGCAGCGGCGCGGCGCAAGTGATTGTCGCGGGCGGCACCGAATCCATGTCCCTGGTGCCCATGGGCGGAAACAAAATTTCGCCGAATCCCTGGCTCGTCGATCATTACCCCGACGCGTATATCAACATGGGCCTGGGCACCGAAAATATCGCCATGAAGTTCGGCATATCGCGCGAGCACGCTGACCAGTTTGCTCTCGACTCGCACAAGAAAGCCCTCGCCGCCCTCGCCGCCGACAAATTCCAGGACGAAACAATTCCCGTCGAGGTGAAGATCACTTCCCTGCCCAACGGCAACGGCACCAAGCGCAAAACCGCCCCAAAGCCCGCGACGGAATCGTTCCTGTTCGCCCAAGACGAATTGCCGCGCCCGGATACTTCGCTGGAAGTGCTCGCCGGCTTGAAGCCGGCATTTCAAGCGAAGGGCACGGTCACTGCGGGCAACAGTTCGCCGGTGAGCGATGGCGCCGCAGCGGTCGTGGTGATGTCCGATGCCAAGGCTCGACAGCTGGGACTGAAGGCGCAGGCCCGGTTCGTGGCTTACGCGACGGCTGGCTGCAAACCTGAGGAATTCGGCATCGGCCCGGTTTACGCGATTCCCAAAGCGCTGCAAATAGCAGGATTATCGCTGGCGGATTTGGCGGCCATTGAATTGAACGAAGCCTTCGCCGCGCAATCGCTCGCCGTGATTCAGCAGGCCAATCTCGATCCGGCATGCGTCAATCCCAATGGCGGCGCGATCGCGCTCGGCCACCCGCTTGGCTGCACCGGGGCAAAGCTCACCGCGTCGCTCATCCGCGAATTGCAACGCCGCAGCGCCCGCTACGGCATGGTCACCATGTGTATTGGAGGCGGCATGGGCGCCGCCGGCATCTTCGAACGCCTCAGCTAGGCGCGTCTATTCCAGCTACTATCGTGGAGAGGAAAATCCGTCCTCGTAGCCTCTCCGGAAATAAGCCTCAGTGCGATCGTCAAAACGATCCACGTACCGCGTGTAATTCGGGTTCCTTCTCTCCTGATAATCTTGGCGCCCAAAACGGTAGCCCGCGTCGTAGCTCTGTTTGTCGGCCGACTGCATTTGGCTGAAATCGGCTCGACCGCTGTCGTAGCCATCGTAATAGCCCTCGATGAAAGCGTCCTGCTTATCGGGATCGTATTGACCCTTGTGCCTGGCATACGAGCGTCGAAGGTGCGCGCGGGCATCCTGCACTCCAAAGCTGTAGCCCTGGTGGTAGGCACCTTTTTCCCCTCGGGCCTCACCGTCGTTGTCCCGGTCCCGGTGATCCCGATCCCTATTCCCGGCGGGAGCATCTGCGACTAGCGAAAAGCGGAATTTCTCAGCATATTTTTCGATCGGCCGCCACAGTTGCCAGCCCACTCCGTTCGCGCGCGAGGCATCCGGCACATCGATGCATTTGCCGAAACGCGATGTAATTCGGAACAGTCCCTCGCCGGCGTCTTCGATCATCCAAAGTTGACTTTGACTGCCGTTTTGCGGCGCAAGCATCAGGCGCGCTTCGTCGCGCGGGGCGCCGCCAGCGATGTCCAGAAGCATCCCGTTTTCTGCGGATCGGATGTACACGTAGCCATTGCTCCCCATCTCGATATCCCACAGCTGGCTTTTTTGATTGCCGAATTCCGACTGGTGGATCGTTCCGTCGTTCCCGTCGATGTCCATGAACTTATCGCTGGCTGCATTTTGGATCTTGTATCGCCCGGGCCGGATGCGCGGACCCTGCGCACTGGCGATCCGTACTGGGATCGCAAATGCAATCACGCATAGCACCGCTGCAAAATAGTAGGAACGAGTGGCCGCCCGCGGCGCAAAGCTGGACCTGATCATGGCAGATTCTCCTGAGAGTCGAAGGTTAATGCCATGATAGCCCGCAACAAATTTTCACTTCAGACGGGTGAGCAAGATTGTTGCCTGTTAGGCACCTGTCCGAAACCTGACCCAACCAAAACGGTCTGTAATCGAGGAGGAACCAGGATCGTTAGCTCTTCGACTTCCACAGGCCCACGGTGTTGCCTTCGGGATCCTGCATCCACGCAAATGTGCCGGCGGGGATGTTCACCGGCGGAACCAGCGTCTTGCCACCGAGCGACTCCGCCTTTTTCAGCGCCGCTTCCACATCTTCGACGTCGACATAAAAAATCGTGTATTGATGTGGTTCGTGCCCCAACGCCGTAATGTGTCCCCCAATTCCGGGAGTTACTGGCGCGATCATTGCCGCTGGCCCCATCGGTTCAATTTTCCAGTCGAACATCTTGGCGTAGAACTCGTGGGTCTTCTTGGAATCGCGGCAACCTATCTCAAAATGTACGACCGGACGCGCCATGAGATGGCCTCCTCTTTTCGCGGCACCCAACGGATGCCGGGCAGTCTGCCACAGTCCGCCGGTGTTTGCCACTGGACCCTTGCGTGGGCACCCCGACGCTCCCGGCTGTCCATAAGCGCGTCCTATTGCAGAGGCACAGCCAGCCCATGTACAATTTGCGAATTGCATTTTTTTTTCAAACGAGTGTTTGAATTCACTCGCGGCACTTGGCCGGCAAGGAGCGTCACCCATGGCGACCTCGGTTCTCACTAAACCCGCAGCAAAGGGCGGAAGCTTTCTCCTGGAATCCCCTGCGCCGCAGGACATCTTCACTCCTGCGGATCTGACCGACGACCAAAAGCTGATCGGGCAAACCGCAGAAGAGTTCGTGATCAAGGAAGTCTTTCCGCACGTTAAAGACCTCGAGGCCAAGAAGCCCGGCCTGATGCCGGAGCTCGCGCGAAGGGCCGCGGAACTAGGCCTGATGAGCGGGGGCACGCCGGAACAGTATGGCGGCGCGGGACTCGATAAGATTTCCACCACCATCCTGACGGAAAAAATTTCGATTTACGGTGGATTTGCCACCACGCACGGCGCACACGCCGGCATCGGCACTCTACCCATCGTGTATTTCGGCACGGAAGAGCAAAAGAAGAAGTATTTGCCGAAACTTGCCAGCGGCGAGTTCATCGGCGCCTACTGCCTCTCTGAACCGCAAGCGGGCAGCGACGCGCAAAATTCTCTTACCCGCGCGGAACTCAACAAGGAAGGTACCCACTACATCCTGAATGGCCAGAAGATGTGGATCACCAACGGGGGCTTCGCGGACCTCTTCATCGTATTCGCCAAAGTGGATGGCGAGAAGCTCACCGCCTTCCTGGTCGAGAGAACTTTCCCCGGATGCAAGCCCGGCAACGAAGAACACAAAATGGGCATCCACGGCAGCTCAACCACTCCCATCTTCCTGGATAATTGCATGGTCCCGAAGGAGAACCTGCTCCATGAGATCGGCCGCGGTCACATCGTCGCGTTCAACGTCCTGAACGCCGGACGCTTCACTTTAGGGGCCTCCTGTGTGGGCGGCTCCAAGCACGTGCTGATGACTGCCTCCAAATATTCCAAGGAGCGCAAAGCCTTTGGCAAATCTATCGGGGAATTCGGGCTGATGAGGGAAAAACTGGCGGAGATGGCCGTACGGATTTTCGCCGTGGAGTCCATGATTTACCGCAGCGCCGGCTACATGGAAGCAACCATGCACGCCACGTCGGGTTCCGGTGACTCCACGCAAAACAGCATGAAGGTTCTGGAGGAGTACGCCATCGAAAGCTCCATCGCCAAAGTGTATGGCAGCGAGATGCTCGACTTCGTCGTGGACGAAGCGGTGCAGATCTTTGGCGGCTACGGTTTCCACGAAGATTATCCCGTTTGCCGGGCTTATCGGGATTCCCGCGTCAACCGCATTTTCGAAGGCACCAACGAAATCAACCGCATGCTCATCATTCAGATGCTGATGAAGCGCGCCATGGGCGGCCAGTTGCCGCTGATCCCCGCCGCCATGAAGCTTGCGGACGAAATTCTCGCCGGCCCGTCCTACGAAGAAGTGCCCGAAGGAGTACTTGCCGAGGAAGCGCGCGTCATTGCCAATTGCAAAAAGATCTTCCTGCAAGCAGCCGGTGGCGCCATGCAGAAGTACCGCGAAAAACTCGCCGAGGAGCAGGAATTGATCGCCGCGCTCGCGAACATCGCCATGGAAATTTACGCCATGGAATCGAGCTTGCTACGCGCGCAGAAAGCCGCTGCCAACAAAGGTGAAACCGCCGCTTCCGTGATGATCGACACCACGCGCGTGTTCATCTCCGACGCCGCCGAACGCATCGACCACGAAGCCAAGCGCGCCCTGGCTGCCGTTCACGAAGGCGATATGCTCACCACCCAATTGGCCGTGCTCCGGCGCTTCGCAAAGCGCTCCACCGTGGATACCATCGCGTTGCGTCGCCGCGTGGCAGCCGCCGTCCAGGCCCAGGATCGCTACCCGTTCGAAGGCCGCTAATTCGGCAGGCGCCCGCGGCTTTTTCGCAACGCCCAGAAAAGGTAGGCAGCTAGTGCCACCAGTAGGGGAGCCGTGTACACCCCCGGTGCAGGCCCTTCAAACTGCACCGACGGCACGGTGCGACCCCGAATTGCCGCCAGGATGTGCCCAGTTCCGTTCAGCAGTTGGATTCCCGCGAACACATAGGCCAGCGGCCGCAACCACCTCGCGTTTCGATAGGCCCACGGCGTAAGCACCAGCAGCACCAGATTCGCCACCAGCAGCGCCGCCAACCAGGTTCGAACGTGCATGTCCATCCGCGGAAACCACGAGAAATGCCCATAGAGCGCCAGAACAGTGGAATTGTAGTAGCTGAGAAAATCGTGCGCCGCTTCGTCCCACACGTGCATGGCGAACGCTAGGCACAACAAAAGCCACGAGGTCCCAAAACTGCTAGCGGTAGGCGTTGTCTGCTGATCCCGCACGCACATCCTTTCGTGGTTAATCGCTTAAGGAGTACTATTCAATTGTTATTTATCTTCGGTATATGTCGTGCCGGGCACAGATACCGGACCCGAGTGTATCCCAAAATGAAACTTCGCTAGACTAACAGGAAGGGCTAGCACCAGGACAGATCGTTGACAACACTGCCTATTTCTCGACGCCTCGCTGTCGTGGCGCTTGCCGTGGTCGCCCTCCACGTTTGCACCATTGTGTTTTTTGGAACACGTCCTCTGGGTTCCCTGTTTGGCAATCTTCTCCAAGTTTTCTGCAGCCTCTTGGCAGCCGCCATGTGTTTCCGCGCGGCCCGCCGCGTTCATGGCTTCAGTCAGTCCTTCTGGATTCTCATTGGCGTCGGCATGGGAGTGTGGGCGGTGGCCGACCTTGGGTGGATGTACGCCGAACTGGTGCTGCACACCATACCCGAGCCCGGCTCGATTGTTCGGTTCCTTTTTGACACTCAGGGCATGTTCTTCGTCATGGCCATCTTCCTGAACCAAGAGAAGGAAGACGCTAAGGTCGATCTGGAGGAGGCCCTGGATTTCATCCAGATTGGCATTCTCTTTTTCTTTGTCTACTTCGGAATGTATTTCCTTCCGGTAGCCAATCTTGGTCCGCATGCCGCACTCGGCCGGGAGATTACCGTTGTCTTCCTTATTGACGCGGGAATTGTCCTGCTTTGCCTGGTGCAATGGAGGCGCGGGCGCGTGCCGCAGGTGCGTGCGCTCTACGGTGGGCTTGCCCTGTACATCCTCATTTATGCAGCTTTTTCAATGGCCGCGGAGTACTTGCAGAGTTCCCAGGAGCAGCCCACGGGAACCTGGCTCGATCTGGCCTGGTCTCTTCCTCTTTTGTACGGCGCGTATTGGGCCGCCACGTGGCAGCCGATGGAAAGCAGCTCAGGCCGCATTCCATTGCGAGCCAGATCTCTCACTGAACTCCTGATCAACAATGGCATGTTCATCCTCGCACCCATGATCATTGTCTTCCAGGTGGCGCAACTCGGTCCGGGCTGGAAAGTGATTCGCTTCAGCCTTCTGGGCATCTCGTTGGGTTGTTACGCCATGCGCATTGGCCTTCAGCAATTCCGCCGCCAACGCGACGAGGAAACCGTGCGCCGCCAAACCCTGGCGATGGACTCATCCGCCGACGGCATCTCCATTCTGAATGAAAAGGGAGTGCACATCTACGCCAACGAAGCGTTCGCGCGCATGTTCGGTTTTGAAGGCGCGAAAAACATCGTGGGCCAGCCCTGCCAGCCCTGGCGCGTGGTAAACGCGTTTCAGGAAATGGATCGCCTGGAACCGGAAATTCGCCGCTCGCTGGCGCAGGCTCGCCGGTGGTCCGCATCCGTGCTGCTTCGCCGCCCCGACGCTTCGAGACTCCCCGCTGAGTTAACCATTACCGCCATGCCCGATGGCGGCACCGCGTGTGTCTGTCGCGACTTGTCGCTACGCCATCAGGCAGAAAAAGCTCGCGAAGAAGCCGAAACGAAATACCGCATGCTGGTCGAGCACGTCAACGCCATCGCCTACATCGCCGAAATCGGCATCAATGGCCAATGGTTTTACGTCAGTCCCCAGGTCGAAACCATTCTCGGCTATACCCCCGATGAGTGGCTGTCCATTTCCCATAATTGGGCCAGCCTACTGCACGCCGACGATGTCGCAACGGTGATGGCAGCGGAGGAGGCCAGCAAGAGCGGGCTGCCTTTCCAGGCCGAGTTCCGCATCAAGCGGAAAGATGGCCGCGAAGTGTGGCTAAACGATACCGCGGTGGTGGTGCAAGGCAGCGATGCCCATCCGGTGATGGAAGGCATCATGGTAGACATCACCGATCGCAAGCATCTGGAAACCCAGTTGCAGCAATCCCGCAAGATGGAAGCCGTGGGCCGGCTCGCTGGAGGCATCGCGCACGACTTCAATAATCTCCTCACCATCATCACCGGATACACGGATCTGGCGCTCAGCCGCCCCGCCATTCCTCTCGAGCTGCGCGGTGACATTGAGCGCATTGAAAACGCAGCGGCGCGCGCAGCGGCGCTGGTTCGCCAGCTCTTGGCGTTCAGCCGCAAACAGGTTCTGCAGCCCAAGATCCTGGACCTGAATTCCATCGTAGTGAATCTGGACAAGCTGCTGCGCCGACTAATGGACGACAACATTGAGATGACCACATCGGTCAGCCAAAACGTAGGCAAAGTGAAAGCCGACCCGGCACAAATCGAACAGGTGCTGATGAATCTGGTTGTGAACGCGCGGGACGCCATGCCGCAAGGTGGGCAGATCGTGATTGAAACGGCGAACGTCGATCTGGATTCCACGTATGCCGATGGGCACGCCACCGTCAAACCCGGACGCTACGTGATGCTGGCGGTTTCCGACACCGGCGTGGGCATGGATCGCGAAACGGTGGCTCACATCTTTGAACCCTTCTACACCACCAAGGAGAGCGGCCGCGGCACGGGCCTCGGGCTTTCCACCGTTTACGGTATCGTGAAGCAAAGCGGCGGCTATGTCTGGGTGTACAGCGAAGTCGGCGAGGGCAGCTCTTTCAAAGTTTATTTGCCGCGCGTTGAGGAATCCGTGGATGACACCGCTCCGCTTCCGATACAACCTGATTCCCAGCGCGGTTCGGAGACCATTCTCCTGGTCGAGGATGAAGAAGCGGTTCGCGATCTCATTCAGACCGTGCTTAACGATCAGGGTTACAACGTCATTCCCTCTCGCGATACGCAACATGCTCTGCAGATCGCCGAGACCTTCGCCCAGGAAATCCATATGCTGCTCACCGATGTGGTGATGCCCGGAATGAGCGGCCGCGAACTGGCTGCACGAATCTCCGCGCGGCGGCGAGGCATTCGTGTTCTCTTCATGTCGGGTTATACGGACAATGTGATCACCAGCGGCGGGGTGCTGGAAAAAGGCATCACGTTCCTGCAGAAACCCTTCTCTCCGGGTCAACTCGCGCAGAAAGTCCGCGACGTCTTAACGCGCACAACCTTCGCCTGACGTCCTTCTTGCGTCTTCTCACTGCACCAGCGTTGCTCTGTGCTCTCGGTGGTGAATCTCCTGCCTTTCCGCTCAGCTCACCCACATACTCATGTCCCACTACGGCTTGTCGGCGCCTGTAGTCACTTCTTTCGGTTTGTTGATAGTGCTCAAGGTCTCCACATTAAATCGTTTGTAATCCGAATAGCGCTGTGCCACGTTTACCTTGAAGCCCTTCACCAGCAACACACGCACTCCGATATGCGCCTCCATGTACGTAGGCAACCATACTTCCCCGTTCACATACGCCTGCTCGAACACGAAACTCGTCCCCTTCTGCAAATTCGCCACCATCCCGCCGGCGAACCGCAT
>Ga0210406_10008297_pt1 | contig 10403 bp, 9 predicted proteins | sample IncBWC30MmetaG_FD_155454 | JGI IMG/M metagenome (GOLD analysis project Ga0210406, IMG submission 155454) | Forest soil microbial communities from Barre Woods Harvard Forest LTER site, Petersham, Massachusetts, United States - Inc-BW-C-30-M | ecosystem: Environmental > Terrestrial > Soil >... | reverse complement strand
GCCCGGGTGACGGTCTGGTCCATGTGCCTCGCCAAATATTCCAGCAAACGAAATTCGCGCGGCAGCAGTTCAACCGGGATACCGCCGCGCATGACCGTTCTCGCCAACAGATCAATCTCCAAGTCCGCAATCGTCAGGGTCGTCTCGACGGCCAAGCGCGGAGTTCGGCGGCCCAAGGCGGCGACGCGCGCCAGGAGTTCCGCAAAAGAAAACGGCTTGACGAGGTAGTCATCGGCCCCCGCGTTCAGGCCCGTTACCCGATCATCGACGCCGCCAAGCGTCGTCAGAAACAACACCGGAGTTACCGTGCCTGCCTGACGCAAAGCTTGAACTACGCTCAGTCCGTCGAGTTCGGGCAGCATGCGATCGACAATGAGCAAATCCCACTTTTCCAAACTCGCGCGTTGCAGCCCTTCGCGGCCATTTCCGGCCATGCAGATTTCATGTCCATCGCCGCTCAATCCCAGCGAGATATAGTGGGCCGTCTCGCGGTCATCTTCGATCAGCAAAATTCTCATAACCGTTCGGCGACCTAGCGTGGAATCGGCACACGCACGTATCGCATCGCCAGCGCCGGAACAACCAACAGGTTGAGCAAAGTCGATGACAACAAGCCCCCCAGCACCGTCACCGCCATCGGACCTTCGATCTCCTGGCCCGGACGATTGAGGCCAATGGCAAGCGGCGCGAGACCCAAGGCAGTCACCGCGGCGGTCATCAAAATGGGCACCAGTCGTTCATTCGCACCGCGCAGCACAAGCGCAATATTCCATGTGCATCCTTCGATTTCAACCAGATGTTCGTAATGCGCCATTTGCAGAATTGCGTTGCGCGCGCTGACGCCGAATACCGTCACCAGACCCACAACCGTTCCCAGTGAAATGCCCAGTCCTGTCACGGCAATCGCCAGCACACTGCCGATTACGCTGAAAGGTATGTTGGCCAATACCAGCCAGGCGTTGGCGCGCCAATGAAACGACATGAAAAGTATCATCACAATGAGTGCCAGCGCCAATCCCGAATACATTATCAGCTCGTTGCGGGTTTTGATTTCCGCATCGGCTGCGCCGGTAAATTCCAGAAACACGCCGACGGGAAGCGCCACGCCCTTAAGAATGGCCTGCCGCGCCTGATTTACCACGCTTTGCAATGAGCCGGATCCCACGTTGAATGTCACGACGACCAGCCGCTGGCCGCCATCGTGCTCGATGCTGTAGCGGTTCTGCCCCACCTCGATATTCGCAACCTGGGCCAGCGGCACCGGACCGAGCGGAGTTGCAATCATCAATTTCTGCAGTTGCGTCGGCTGATGCCGCTGGGCGTCCGGCAATAACACCACGACATCCACCGTGCGCGTGCCCTGGAAGGTCTGGCCGACTTTCGACCCCGCGTAGGCCGTCTCGATGGTATCGAGAACATCCTGCACCTTGAGTCCGGTCGCCGCCAGCGCCTGCGGTATGAGGTGAATGGAAATAGCGGGCGTACCGCTTTGACGTTTGAATTGCAGGTCGACGATGCCCTTTACCTTGCCGAGCGAGGCAACTACTTTGTCCGCGGTTCGCTCCAGAACATCAAGATCGACGCCGAAAATCTTGATCGCGACCTGGGCGGTTTGCCCGCTCAGGCTCTCGCTTATCCTATCGCCAAGGAAGGTAACCACTTCGCTCTGCAGACCCGGGTAGTGCCGCAATATCTCGCGCAACTGTTCTTGAGCCGCCCCCTGATCGATGGTTGAGTCGGCTTTGAGCTCGACGTGAAACTCGCTGCGATGCGGACCCCAAGTATCCTCGCCCAACTCGGCGCGGCCTACCTGCTGTTCCACGCTCTGCACATAGGGCAGCGCCAACACCTCCTCGCTGATGCGCCTCCCCACGCTCAGCATCTCATCGAGCGATGTACCCGGCACCGAACTCGTGACCTGCATGACGAAATGACCCTCGCGAAAATCCGGCATAAACGTGCCGCCCAGGAACGGCAGCGCTGCAGCCGCCGCAACAACCATGACCAGCAGGACGATCAACGTCGCCTTGATATGTCCACCGACTCCACGCACGGCGGCCGCCTGCCAGGATTTGAGGCGCGTGAGCCAACCCGCTTGTCGACGCGCATCGTGCTGACGCAGAAAAAGCGCGCACAAGGCGGGCGTGCAGGTCATCGCGACGATGAGCGAGGCGGTCACCGCAAAAATGAAGGCGAGCGCCAATGGACCGACAAAGCGGCCCTGCACGCTGGAGGTGAATAGTTCCGGCAAGAATACCGCGATGACCACCGCGGTTGCGTAAATCACAGGGCCTCGGACTTCAAGCGATGCGTCCAGTACGATCTCGAGGCGCGGCTTGGGCTCGGCCAGTTGCCCATTCTCGCGTAACCGGCGCAGAATGTTTTCAATACCGATGATCGCATCGTCCACCAGTACGCCAAGGGCCACGGCAAATCCGCCCAGTGTCATGGTGTTGAGCGTCAACCCCATGTACCGCAGCACCGCGACCGCCGCCAGGAGGGATAGGGGAATAGCGGTGAACGCGATCAAGGCGGCGCGAATATCGCGCAAAAAAATGTACAGCACCGCCAGGATCAGCACCGCGGCAATGGCCAAGGATTCCTTCAGATTCTGCAGTGCGCGTTCAATGAAATTAGCCGGCCGATGCAGGCCGGTGTAAAGAGCAATTCCCTGTTTTTTCAGCGCCGGCTCCAGGTCGGCCAGCACTTTCTCGATCGCCAGCGTTACCTGCAGCGTATTCGCGCCATACTGGCTTGATATCGAGAGCAGTACTCCCTGCTTTGCCATGATCAGGGAATCGCCGGACCGTAATGCGGGCGCGATTTTTATTGTCGCTACATCGCGCAGCAGGATGGGTGTACCGTTTCGCACGCCGACGACGGCTTGACCCAGCGAATTGATGTCGGGCTCCGGCGTGGGGGACTGCAGCAGCACGCGCTGGGCGGCGAGATCGATGAATCCGGCGCCGCGCAATGGCAGGGCGGCTTTCGCCGCATCGGCCACCTCCGAGAACGCAAGTCCGAAACTGGAGAGCTTCTGCGTGTCCGGCAGTACCTGAATTTGACGCACGTCGCCGCCGAAGACGATGACGCGCGCGACGCCGGGAACTGCCAGCAAGCGCGGTTTGATGATCCAATCGGCGTTGTCCCGCAACGCATAGGCATCGACCTTGTCGGATACCAGGCCTATCTTCAACAGGTCCATCGTGCTCGACACCAGCGGCGAGAGCTTGGGCGTACCGACCCCGGCGGGCAGCGAACTGCCGAGTTCCGACAAACGTTCGGAGACTCCTTGCCGCGCGATGTGCACGTCCACGCCGTCCCTGAAGGTGATGTTCACGACGGAGAGGCCGGGGATTGATTCGGAGCGCAGGGTGGCGAGACCGGCCGAGCCGTTGACCGCGTTCTCCACTTGTTTCGTGACCAACTCTTCGACTTGCTGCGGTGCGAATCCGGGCGCTTCGGTCTGTATGTCGACCTGCGAAGGCACGAATTCCGGGAACACATCCAGGGGCGCCTGCAACGCACCCCATGACCCCAGGATCAATGCCAGCAGCGTCAGCGCGCTGATCGCTCCGTAATGGCGTACGGACAGTGCGACAAGTGCTCGTATCATGGCTAGTCGGCTGCGGCGCTGGGATTCAACTCACGCGCGAGCAGCGTTCCTGCGGAGCTGGTTACAATCTTGTCTCCGGCAGATAGGCCTTCCTTCACGAAGTAGCCCTCTGCGGTCGGCATGCTCGTGTCGATTTCGGTGCGCACGAAATTGCCGGGCTTTTCCTCAACGTAGCACCAGTACTTACCGCCGCTGATCACCGCCGCCGCCGCGGGCACTTGCACGCCGGATTCCGCGCTGCCGACCGGCGCCCAGGCGAGCAGGCGCTCACCTTCGCCGGCATCGCTACCCTTGAGTAAGACAAAAAAACTCTTACCGGGGATGCTGGCATCCGCCGGCGCGCTCCACACAGAGCGCGACTCCCAGCTCCTTGCGCCGGGCGCCGCGTTGATTCGCGCCAAACGCAATGCGACCGGATTTGAATTGCCGAGCGACCCGAGCGAAAAAGTCACGCGCACCAGTTTGGTATGACCTGCGGCCAGCTCGGCGAGCTCAGGGCTGCTGTCGCGGGCTTGCCAGGGCGGATTTTGTCCGATCGTAGAGGATAGGCGCCGCTCGGCGAGCTGCAGAGCCGCTTGATCGACCTGCGCCTGGCGTTCGGCGGTTTCTAGAGTTTCCACCGGCATGGCGCCGGGCGTTCCAGCCAGTTTTTGCGCGCGCGCCAATGCCGAGCGGCTCTGACGCTCGATGGCCACCGCAGTGGCAAGATCCGCAACCGCTTGGGCAATCGTTTCATGCGCAATGACCGTCCCAAAGCCGCCAGTTTCGGGAATGTGCATCACCGACTTCGCCTCGGTTGTGACGATGCCCATTTTCTTGATTTCGTCCGGCTTCAGAGCGACGCCTTCCGCGGCTTCCTCGGCGGGTTTATTTTCGGCGGATTTGTCCGCAACCGCAGGTGCTTTGTGACAGCCAAGCAGCATCGTCAAGGTCGCGCAACACGCCAGTCCTAACGCTTTCATTGACTGACATTCCGCTTGGTCGAATTGGCCGCCATGCCCTGTTGGCCCTGACTCCAGCCTCCGCCGAGCGCCTTGCACAGGCTTACCAGAGACTGCAAGCGCGCGAGCTGGTATTGAATGAACTGATCGCGCGCTGCGTACCACGTTCGCTGCGCCTCGAGAAGTGTCAGAAAGTCACCCGATCCTGCCTGGTAACGCAGTTTTGCTCCCTCGAACGCGCGTTCGCTGTGCGCGACATTGCCAAGTTGAGATTCGCGGGCGAGATCCAAGTGATGAATCGCGCCAAGCGCATTTTCGACATCGGTGAGTGCGGCGATGATCGCAGCACGGTAGGCCAACAGCAGTTCCCACTCCTTGGCCTGCACTTCATCGCGCTGGGCTCGCAGTCGTCCATGATCGAAGATCGGCTGGATCAGGTTCGCACCCAAGGCAAAGGACGGCCCCACCCCCGGGATGGTCAACACGGTCGCGGGCAACGCGGGATTTTGCAGCCCGGCCCCGGCAGTGAGATTCAAACTGGGAAACATCGCGGCGCGAGCGGCGACAAGGTCGGCGTGCCCGGAGCGCAGATTCGCTTCGGCGAGAAGGATATCGGGGCGTCTGGTCAACAACTCGGACGGTAGGCCTGCGGCGAGTTGCGGTTCCGTGAGCGAGTTCAGAGGCTTGGCAGCCACATCGAAGTTCTCCGGAACTCGTCCCAGCAACAGCGCCAGTGCTGCGCGCGCCTCAGCCTCGCGTTGTCGCAAGTCCGTGGTCGCAATCTGCGCGGCATCGAACGTCGCCTGCTGCGTCGCGAGTTCCACCGGACTCGCGGCACCCGCATTGAAGCGCGCCTGCACGACTTCCAGCAACTGCCTCGCGGCGTCGCTGTTGGATTGCGCAATCGTCAGCCGTTCACGAAGCGCGAGAACTTCAAAATACGCGTTCGCCACGCCTGCTAGGATGGTGAGGGCCACCGTGTCGCGTTCCGCGCGCGATGCACCGGCCAGCAATCGCGCCGATTCGGCGCCCGCTCGATTCTTGCCCCAGAAGTCCACTTCGTAGCTGGCCGTGAGCATCGCTGACCAATCGAGTTCGTGGCCGCCGCCCTGTGATGAATGACCGGCAAGGTAATTGGCGTTGCCGGCGCCATCGACACTCGGCAGAAGCGGGGACCCGGCTTGGCGCGCCCGCGCGTCAGCCTGCGCCACCCGGGCGCGGGCGATCGCCAGATCCGAATTGTCTTTGACGGCCAGATCGACGAAGGAATTGAGTTCGCCGCTGGAAAAATCGCGGTACCACTCCTGCGCAGGCCACTGCACCGGTTGCGCGCTTGCTGCGTTTTCGAATGCGGCGGGCACGTCGCGCGGCAGGGATGCCGGTTTTACGGAGGCGCATCCGGCGAGCGCACCCCACGCCAGGCAAATTAGTGTTAGATTCAATCGCACGGCCAGCCTCGTAATGGACGCAGCGCAAAGCTCGGAAATCAACATAGCACGCCGTTTCGAGGCGCTGCTTTACGATTTTTTAAAGAACTCAAGGGCACTGCGTCCGACGCCGCGCGGCCCGTCGCGGCCCGTCGCGGCCGCCAGGATCCATCCCATCGATGCATACGACTTGCGCAAAAACCGCCATTGCATGTACTTTGTGCCGCAGAGTGAGCCCTGCGGATGGGCACTCTATTTGGCGTAGGTTATCATTCAACAATTTTTAGGGTGCCCCGTGCGTAATTCAGATGTGTTGCCAGTGTCTCCGGCCGAGGTAAAGCGCTACGGGTCTTGGGCAATCACCCTGCATTGGCTTTTGTTTGTACTGGTCGTGGTCGTCGGCACATTGGGGCTGTTGCATGACTCGTGGCCGAAACGCAGCCAGGCATTTTGGATAAACATACATGCGCTGATTGGATTGACGCTGTGGATGCTGCTGATACTGAGCTTCGTAGGACGGCTGAGATATCCCCCGCCGCCCCCTGCGGCAGACATGAGCACAGCGATGCGCCGGGCGGCGCGCGTGGTTCACTTGAGTTTGTATGCGCTGCTTTTTGTGATCCCCATTTTTGGCATCGTGACTTTCATTTGGCACGGCAGGTCGCTTGATTTAGGCATGGCCCAGCTGAATTTTGGCGTGGCGAAGAATCGCGCGATTTTCGAGCCCACCGAAGATATCCACGGCTATCTTGCATACTGCGTATTTGCGCTGGCGGCCGCTCACGCCGCAGCCGCGCTATGGCACCAATTCATCAAGCATGACGGTGTACTGCGAAGAATGTGGCCATTGCGCAAATGATCGAGATTGCCGCTTGCGACCGCCGCCCGCCTCGCCGCGTCTATCCTTGCTGAGCGATCAGACCTCCGAATCGTCTATGTCGCCCGGCATATTCTTCAAGCGCCATTGAAAACTGGCGTTCATCGAAATCCGGCCACAGGCAGTCGCTGAAATAGAGTTCTGCGTAGGCACACTCCCACAGCATGAAGTCGCTCAAGCGCTGTTCAGAGCCGGTACGTATCAATAAATCGACCTCGCCGGCCGTGGCTACGCAGTGATTTACTTGTTGCATTAGACGGGTAAATTCTTCTATTTCCGCGGCTTCCTGCGCTCGGCGCGCGGCCTGCACGATACTGTGCCGGGAGGAATAATCCACCGCAATGCGCAGCAGCATGGCCTCGCCGTCGGCGCTCAACCGCTCGCTCTGCTCAATCGCCCGGACCAGACTGGCGGAGAGCCGATCGCGCCGGCCGATGACGTTGATGCGTATGGACCGCTCGGCGCAACGACGAGTTTCGGTAAACAGGTAGCGGCCGAAAAGGTCCATCAGAGCGCTGACTTCTGCCGGCGGCCGCTTCCAGTTATCGGCCGAGAAGGCGTACAAGGTCAGCACATCAATGCCCGCACGGACCGCCGCCGCCACGGTGGCATCGACCGCTTTTGCGCCCTGCACGTGGCCGGCGGTGCGCGGCAGTCCTCGGTTCGCCGCCCAGCGGCCGTTCCCATCCATGATGATTGCTATGTGCACTTGCGGTTTACTTTGTATCGCAAAGTACAGGGAAGTCAAGCCCGGCGCCGCGAATTCGTGAACCAGCCGCTCATGCGGCGGCCACTGCCAATGCGATGCCGCCGATGGCGCCGATGATCACGACCAGCAGCGGCGGCGCGCGCCACACGGTCAGCAGCACGAAGCCCACCAGCGCCACGGCAAAATCTCCCGATGTCCTGACGGAGCTGGTCCAGACCGGGTTGTAGAGTGCGGCGCCCAGCAATCCAACCACTGCCGCGTTGATACCGCGCATGGCCGCTTGAGCGCTGGCAGCGGTTCGAAAGGCCTCCCAAAACGGCAGAGTGCCGATGAGCAGCAGCATGCCCGGAAGAAAAATTCCCACCAGACCAAGCGCCGCGCCGGGCAGCCCCAGCGATGTTGGCCGCACAACCGCGCCAAGATACGCCGCAAACGAGAACAAGGGCCCCGGAACCGCCTGCACAGCGCCGTAGCCTGCGAGAAAAGTATCGTCGCTGACCCAGCCTGGCGCCACAAACGCATCGCGTAGCAAGGGCAGCACGACGTGGCCGCCGCCAAACACTAGCGCACCGGAGCGGTAGAATGCGTCGAACAGCGCAACGCCTTGAGATGATCCCAAGCCTCGCAGCAGGGGTAATCCGATCAGCAGGACAGCAAAAATCGCCAGCGATACGAAAGCCGCCCGGCGCGAAACGGGTGCCGCAATGGCTTCTGTCCAGGCAGGCACGGCACTGCGGCACAGGCTAAGGCCGGCGATGCCGCCCAGGATAATCGCCAACACCTGGGTAATCGACGAAGAGCCGAATAGATACATCAGCGCTGCCGCTGCGGCAATGGATGCTCGCTGCCGGTCAGGGCACAGCGTACGTGCCATACCCCAAACCGCTTGGCTCACCACCGCAACGGCCACGAGCTTCAGGCCATGCAACATCCCCGCGCCGAGCACTCCGCGCAGCTGATCCGCGCCGTAGGAGAAAAGCACGAGAGCAATGGCCGACGGCAATGTGAACCCGGTCCATGCCGCAAGCCCGCCCATATACCCCGCCCGCTGGAGTCCGATGGAAAATCCGACTTGGCTGCTGGCGGGACCGGGAAGAAATTGGCACAGTGCGACAAGATCCGTGTAGGCCGCGTCGCCGATCCATCGCCGGCGCACGACGAACTCTTGCCGAAAATAACCGATATGGGCGATGGGTCCGCCAAACGAGATCAATCCCAGCTTGAGGAACACCCGCAAAACCTCGAGAGGCGACCCATGGCTGCTCCCGCCGGTGGGCGTACTCAAGGCCATCTAGCCGCAAATATCAGGCATTCGCCGGATCACGGCCGCGCGAACCTGCAGGCGCACCTTTCGCCGCTGCGCCATCCACGATAACTTGTTCGAGCACGGCAAGATACTCAAGGTAGCGTCTGCGGCCGGCCGCGCTGATGCGACAGCGGGTCTGCGTGCGAGAGCCATCCGGGGTTTTCGCGATGCTCACCAATCTCGCCGCTTCGAGCACGAGCAAGTGACGGTTCAGATTGCCGTCGGTCAGCGCACACAAATCTTTCAATTCCGCAAAAGCGAGCCCGTTTGAATGAGTAGCAAGAGAGGATAGCAGGCTCAGCCGAGCTCGCTCGTGTATCAACCGATCGAGTCCGTCGTAGGCAAAACGCGAGGCGCCGCCCGGCTTGCGGTCACGTGTCGTCACCCGGGCTCACCGCCGATCATTTACACGCAGCCTTCCAGTGCATCGCAGCTTTGTCCGCCAAAGTACACTTATCCCCTGGCTGTATCAACATCGCCGCGGACAGCCGTGTTCCGCGCGGCGAGCGCAGCTATCGCTAGGAGTATAATCTGCGTCCATGCTCCCGATCATCCGGCTCCCCCAGAGCCTGCAGCTCAAGCTGTACGCCGCCGCAAGCTTCGCTCTCATGGCTCATAAGGGCCAGGAAATTAATTTCGCCAGGCCCTTGGGCGAAGCAGCGCTGCTGTCGCCGGACTCCGTATCTTGGCGAATATTCAAGAATCCAATCGCACTTTTCATCGGCGGGATTTCGGCCGTCATTCTTGAATTGGCCGACCCGGCGGTTCGTTCCGGTGTGTGGAACCACACGTCGTTTCGCACTGATCCCATGGGTCGTCTGCGTCGGACCGGATTGGCCGCCATGGTTACGATCTATGGGGCCCGCAGCGTTGCGGAGCCGATGATCGCCTCCGTGGTGCGGATGCATGCGAAAGTGATCGGCCAAACGCCGGCGGGTGTACCTTTTTGCGCAAACGACAGCGCACTTCTGAAATGGGTGCATGCAACGGCGAGCTTCAGCTTTGTGCAGGCTTACAGCCGCTATGTTGCGCCTTTGAGCAGCGCTGAAATGAGCGCGTGGTATCTGGAGGGGGTGCCGGTCTCGCGGCTGTACGGTGCGCTCGACGCGCCGAGCACGGAGCTTGCACTACGCGAACTATTCGATTCAGCACGCGAACGCCTGGAGCCCTCTGCCATAATTTTCGAGTTCCTGCAGATAATGCGCGACGCCCCGGCATTCCCGGTTCAGATTCGCTGGATGCAACGCATGATGATAGGCGCTGCCGTGGAAATAATTCCGCCGTGGATCCGCGAACGCCTTGGCTTGACCGCATCGTATGGACTGCGCCCGTGGAATGGATGGATGGTGAAATTGGCGGGGGCATTGGCGGATCGGATCGTCGTAGCCCAAAGCCCCGCCTCGCAGTCATGTCTTCGACTCGGGCTGCCGCCGACTTTTCTGTACGGTATCCCGAAGTAAGGCACATGAATATGAATTGGAAGGCGTATGCCGCGCTGTCCGCGTTGTTCGCTGCGCTGACCGCGAT